>Ga0209474_10005034_pt1 | contig 11304 bp, 11 predicted proteins | sample GraSoiAngelo_145_FD_185902 | JGI IMG/M metagenome (GOLD analysis project Ga0209474, IMG submission 185902) | Grasslands soil microbial communities from the Angelo Coastal Reserve, California, USA - 14_1009_05_20cm (SPAdes) (version 2) | ecosystem: Environmental > Terrestrial > Soil > Grasslands... | reverse complement strand
CTCGCTTCGCAGCAACGGGGCCCCGCCCCCTCGCGGACGCAGGCGGAAATCGACCTGGATCGCGCCCTCGCCCCAGCCAGCATTGCGGATTGTCGCCTCCGCCACCGACCCCCGCATGCGCGCCGAGACGAGCTGCGGTCGCGGCCCGGAGCAACCGCGCACCCAGGCGAAACCGGCGACGAGGACGAAGGCGAACAGGCCGAGGAGCGCGCGCTTCATCCCGGAACCCAGGGCTTGTCGAGGACGAAGAGCACGATCACCGCCAGAGTCAGCAGCACCATCAGGGTCGCAAACCCCATCGTCGCCACCGGATCCGCTCGCTTCGCAGAGCGCCCCAGGCTGACGAAGCCGAGGGGCTCGGGGATCACCGGCAGCTTGTGCTCGGCTTGATACTCCCAGTCGGGCAGCAGCGCCTCGTCGAGGAGAGCGGGCGTGATCTGTGCGAGCCGGCGCGCGACTTCCTCGCACTGCTCGGCGGTGAGGGTCACGCAGGGCCAGAGCGCAGGGGCGCCGAGCTGCCGCTGGAGCGCGCGTGCGAACCCCACCTGCGCGAGGAATTTCTCGCCCTCGTCGTCATCGAGCTGTCCCCAGACCACGATGGGGATCTCGTTGCCGGTGACCTCCTCGGTTTGGCGGACGAAGTAGGCGATCAGGTCGGCCGAGCCCGATGCGGTCTCGATGTGACGCACGCGCGCTCCGTCGATTTCCAGGGCGCCGTAGTATCCCGCCTGATCGGAGAGCTCGAAGCGCAACGGCGCTCCGTCGGAGCGCTCCAGCACCTTCGCCAGCGCAGCCCAGGGACCGTCCGCCCTGGCGTCCAGCGTGCCGAGTTGCCGGCGTCGTTCGGCGACCGGTTCGCGGGCAGAGCGGCGGCGCCAGGCGTAGAAGGTGAGCCGCGCCGCCCCGAGCGCGCCGCGCATGCTGATCGCCGCCAGGTACGCGTAGAGGACGAGCAGGAACAGTATGGTCAGCGTCTCGACGTTGCTGCGCTGGGCGAGCGTGACGAAGAGCTTGCCGTAGACGGCCAGCACGACCACGCCGGCTACCGAGGAGCAGAAGAGCACCGCATACGTCGCGGCCAGGATGTGGACGCGGCGCGCGTAGTCCTCGGCCGAATCGGCGCCCGGCTCGGTGATGAGCCGCTTCAACAACCCACGCACCGGAGATGGTCTACCGCAAAAAGGGGAGCAGCAACTCGTTGACGCGGCCGGGAGCGTCCGGTTGTACCCAGTGGATTGCCTCGGGGATCCCGCTCCAGCCTGTCAGTGGCGGACGAGGTCGAGCTCCTTCTTGGGCGCCGGTTCGGCGCGCGACCGGGTGAGCGCGTTCTTCACGCGCGTGTACAGCGATCGCAGTGTCCCTCCGGGGGGGTCGACGTACTCGACGTGCTCGGGCGTTACGCGGAGCAACACCAGGTCGGGCTCGCCGGGTCCGTCGGGAAACCAGCCGCGCCAGGCCGGCGTCCACAGGCTCCGGATCATGCGTTCGTCCTTCACCAGCTCCGCGGATCCCGAGACCGACACGTACTTCGAGTTCTTCAGGAACGCCACGCAACAGCGCGGGTTCGTCCGGAGATCCTCGCACTTGTGCGACTCGACCGAGGTGGCGAACCACAGCGTCCCGTCGGTGTCATGGCACTGCAGCTGCATCGGCCGCGAGTGGAAGTGCCCGTCTCCGCCCACAGTGGTCAAAAAGCCGATCTGCATCCCCTCGAGGAGCGCGCGCATCTCCAGCAGCGACCCGGTCATGCCTGGGACGGTAGTCACGCGATCGCCATCAGGCGACGTCGGAGTCCTCCGCGGGCGTGCAGCAGACCCGGCCGGCGCCACAGCGGCTGGCGTGCGCGAGCCCGTCGTCGGGTCCGGCCGGCGACATCGTCAGGAGGCACCAGTAAACGGTGGTGGCCTCCCCGCGCAGGGCGAAGAGCGCCCGCCGATCGTTGTGTGAGGCGCCCGAGACCTTCGCGCGCAGGTAGGTGCAGAGCTGCTCGTGCTCGTTCATGACAAGCCTCCCGCCGCGAGCAGGGCGCGCCGGACGGCGACCTGCAAGAGCGGCACTTTGTACCCGTTGTGCTGGAGCGGCCTCGCGCCCTGCAGCGCCGCTTCCGCCGCCTGCGTCGCGAGGGGTTCGTCGACGCGCTTGCCGCGGATGAGCGCTTCCGCTGCCTTGGCGCGCCAGGGCACCGGAGCCGCGGCGCCCAGCACCACGCGAGGATCGTCTCCGAGCGTGACCGCCGCCTCCGCCAGCGGCCAGTCGAAGGACTGCTTCTCCATCAATTTCACGTAGCCGGACTTGCGCCCGGCGGGAATGCGCACCTCCACGATCAGCTCGCCCGGCCGCAGCACGGTCTCGCGGGTGACGTCGGTTTCAGGCTTGACGAAGAACTCCTCGATCGGAAGCGTCCTCTCGCCCTCGGGCCCTTTCAGCGCGAGCGACGCGCCGAGCGCCGTCAGGGCGGTGCCGGTCGCGCTGGGATGCACGATGGGGCAGAGGTCGTTGTCGAATACCGCATGCATCTCGTTCTGGCCGTCGATGGCGAAGCATTCGGTGCCGCCCTTGCGCTTGCAGCGGAACTCTTCCTTGCGGAAGTACCAGCAGCGCGGCCTCTGCGCGAGGTTGCCACCGAGAGTTGCGGCATTGCGGATCTGCGGCGTCGCGGCCGCCGCTGCCGCGTCGGCCAGGGCCGGCGCCTGCTTGCGGATGCGCGCATCCGAGGAAAGCGTCGCCAGCGTGACCAGCGGCCCCAGCCGCAGCACGCCGTTCTCGGCGCGCACGAAGTCGAGCTCGCGCAGCCGCCGGATGTTCACCAGCGCGGTCGGCTCGTCGAGGTGCTCCTTCAGCCGGTCGCCGACGTCGACCCCACCGGCCTTGAACAGCGCTCCCTGCTGCGCCCCCGCCGCCATCGCCGCGGCCAGGTCGTCGGGCTCGATCCAGGTGAAGGCCTTCATGACCGCACCCCCTTCGCCGCCGCCAGGACCCTCGCCGGCGTCATAGGCAGGCTGCGGACGCGGGTTCCGGTGGCGTGCGCCAATGCGTTCGCGATCGCTGCACAGGTCGGCACCGTGGCCGGTTCGCCGATCCCGCTCACGTCCGTGTTGCTGCGCCCGCGGAAGTGATCGACCACGATGGCCTCGATCCTCGGCGCGTCCTTCGCGCCGGCGATCCGGTAATGCTCGAGGTCGGCGTTGACCATCCTGCCCGTGCGCAGGTCGACGACGCGGCGCTCGTGCAGCGCATACGAGACGCCCTGGATGATGCCGCCGTTGATCTGCGACTCGATGGCCAGTCGGTTCACCGGCCTGCCGCAGTCGTGGACGGCGAGCGCGCGGACGACGCGCACGATCCCGGTCTCCGTGTCCGCTTCCACCTCGACGAACTGGGCGCCGCCGATGGTGGCAGTGTACCGGTCGTCGTCCCGCCATCCCGCGTAGTCGCGGACGCGCGAGGCAAATCCGCGGACCGTTTTACCCAGCCTCTTCGCCGCCGAGCGGACGTCGCCTCGCCCGCCCGTCGTCATCAACTCCGCCTTCGCGCGCTCGGCGGCGAGGCGCACCGCGGGAGTGAGCAGCTGCGTGGTCATGCTGCCGCCTGAAGGCGGTCCCTCGGGAAGCGCCGTATCGCCGATGTGGACGATCACGTCCTGCGGCCGGACGCCGAGGACCTCCGCCACCACCTGCGCGCAGGCGGTCCGGATCCCGCCGCCGATGTCCGCGACCCCGCTGCGGCATTCGATGCTGCCGTCGTCGTGGATCAGCACTTCCGCGTTCGAGGGCGGGCCGTCGAAGTTGTACCAGAGGCCCTGCGCGAATCCGACGCCGCGCCGCACCTTGCCGGTGTCGCGCCGCTTGCGCAGGTCATCCCAGCCGAATTTTTCGCGACCGAGCCGTCGCTCCTCGCGGCGGGCGGGATGCGCGTCGTTGCGATCGCGCAGAGCGATGGGATCCATGCCGAGCTTCTCGGCCAGCTCGTCGATGGCCTGCTCCAGCGCGAACGCGCCCTGCGGATGTCCGGGAGCGCGGAAGGCCGCCGCCGGCCCGGTGTGGAGGAAGACGTCGTTCTCCTCGCTGCGCACCGCCTTGGCCGGATAGAGGTTCTTCACCGGCCCCGCGCAGCCTGCGCCAGCCGCGCAGCCGGCGCTGCCGAACGCCTTCAGCTCGATGGCGTGCAGCGCTCCATCCTTCGCCGCCCCGAGGCGGAGGTGCTGGATCGAGCTGGGCCGGTTGCCCACGGCGAGATGCTCGGCACGCCGGTCGAGGAAGAGGCGGACCGGGCGCTTCGCCTTGCGCGAGAGATGGAGCGCGATGACCCCGTGGTTGCCGGCGCCGAACTTGGCTCCGAAGCCGCCGCCGGTGAACTCGCAGATCACCCGCACCTTGCTCTTCGGCAGCTTGAACAGCGTGGCAATCTCGTCCTGCACGCTGTGGATTCCCTGCGTGCCGGCGTAAAGCGTGGCGCCGTCCTCGCGCCAGTCGGCGACGACGCCGTGCGTCTCGATGGCGGAATGGGTCTGCACTTCCGTCCGGTACTCCTGCTCCAGCCGGACCTCGCTGGCGGCGAGCGCTTTCTCCACGTCGCCGTCGTTGCCGCCGACCACCGGCCCGCGCACGTTGCCCTGCTGCGGGACGTCCTTGGCGGCGCCGCCGCCGCCCGCGGAGCCCTTCTGTTCAACCGGGCTCTCGAACACCAGCGGTGCGCCGGCCTTGCGCGCGTCGTCGATGTCCGCCACGTGGGGAAGCACGTCGTACTCGACGCGAATGGCCCGCGCGGCATCCTCCGCCTGCGCGGCAGTCGCTGCGGCGACGGCCGCGACGGGCGCGCCCTCGTATCGGATGTGCGGGTACTTCTCCGGGGTGGCCGGCTTCAGCTTCAACTCGGCCGGACCGAGGAGCTGCTCGACGACGTACGTGGCATGGACGCCGGGCATCCGCTCGGCGGCGCTGACGTCGACGGACCGGATCCGGGCGTGCGCGTGCGGGCTGCGCACCACCGCGGCATGCAGCATTCCCGGCAGCTGCACGTCGAAGCAGTAGCGCGCGCGGCCCGTCACCTTCTCCGGCCCGTCGATGCGCGGCACTCTCTGTCCGAGGATCTGGAGGCGGGCGCTGCCGTCCCACGCGGCCGGTTCGGAAGTCGGGACCTTGCGCTCCTTCGCCTGCAGCGCGCCGGAAAGCCCGACCTGGAACGTTCGCGAAGCTTCTCCTCCACCCTTGTCCTGCGCTTTTGCCGCGTCGGTCTCGGCGGTGCCGCCCACGACCGGCGAGGTGTTCCCGTACGCCGTGGCGCCGGATGCGGCCAGCGCAGCCGCCGGCAGATCCCCGTGCGGAGGCCCCGCCTTTGCGGGCGCCGTGCCCGCGGCGGCGAGCGCAGCCTCGAATACCTTGGGATAGGTCCCGCAGCGGCAAGTGTTGCCCGCGACCGCCTGGCGCACGTCGTCCTCGGTGGGGTGCGGGTTCCGCTGCAACAACGCATGGCACGACATCACCATCCCCGGCGTGCAGAAGCCGCACTGGAGGGCGTCATGTGCGACGAATGCCGCCTGGATCGGCGCCAGCTGCTCGCCGCGGGCGAGCCCTTCGATCGTGGTGACGGGCTTTCCCACCGCGTCGAGCGCAAAGGTCAAGCAGGAGGGGACGGCCACCTCGCCGAGCATGACGGTGCACGCTCCGCACGCGCCGCGATCACAGCCGATCTTGGTTCCGGTCAGGTGCAGCTGATCGCGCAGCACCGAGGCGAGCGTCTGCCGTGGCTCCAGCGAAACGCGCCGGTCGGCGCCGTTCACGCGCAGGGAGACTTCCACCTCGCCGGGGCCGAGCTTCTTCGCTTTACCCTGCGGCCGCTTCCCTGCTGCTCCTTCCAGCAGGACCGCGGCCGAAGCCGCGAGGCCCGCTCCCTTGACAAATCCACGCCGGGTCAGCTTCGTCTCGTCGGACATGCGCGCCTCCGCGAAGCGTGGATCGCATACACCCGGAGGGCGCAGGAGGGAACGACGTGCGCGCGATCCTAATGCTGGTCGGCCCGGAGTACGAAGACCTCGAAGTCTGGTACCCGAAGCTGCGCCTGGAGGAAGCCGGTTTCGAGGTGAAGCTGGCCGGCCTCGGCGAACGCGAGTACCGCGGAAAGCACGGATATCCGTGCAAGGTCGACGGGCGCGTCGCCGACTTTCCGGCGTCGTCGCTCGACGGCATCGTGGCGCCCGGCGGGTGGGCGCCGGACAAGATCCGTCGCGATGCCGAGGCGCTCAACCGGGTGCGCGAGATCCACCAGGCCGGGAAGATGGTCGCGACCATCTGCCACGGGCCTTGGGTGCTGATCTCCGCCGGCATCGTCCGCGGGCGGCGGCTCACCAGCACCGTCGGGATCCGCGACGACGTGGTGAACGCCGGCGCCGAATGGGTGGATGCCCCCTCGGTGATCGACGGCAACATCGTTTCTTCCCGCGTGCCGGCCGATCTGCCGGCGTTCGGAAAGGCCATGCTCGAGGTCCTGGCGAAGCAGAAGTGAAGATCGCTTCCGCGGTCCTGCTGCTCGTCGCCGCGGCGGTCGCGGCCGCGGTGGTCGTGATGGTGCAGCCCGTGTTCCGCAAGGGCCCCGCCTGGCGCGGTCCGCGCGCGGACGCCGGCCGCCTGGGCGGATTGGTCCGCGCCCTGGTCGCGCTGGGTCCGCGCCATGATGCGGCAGGACAGTCGCGTGCCGCCGACTGGATCCGCGGCCAGCTCGGAGAGCGTGCCGTCGAGGAGCAGCGTTACTCCGCGCATGGGGAGAGCTTCCGCAACCTCATCGTCGGCCTCGGTCCGGAGACGGCGGAGAGCACCGTCATCGGCGCCCACTACGACGTCCGCGGGCCGTACCCCGGAGCGGACGACAATGCGAGCGGGACGGCGGCGCTGCTGGAGCTCGCGCGCGTGCTTCGTGGAGCGGACCTGCGGACGCGCGTCCTCCTGGCGTTCTATTCGAACGAGGAAAACGGCCTCCTCGGCAGCGCCGCGCACGCGGAGAGCTCCCGCAACGTCCGCGAGATGGTGTCGCTGGAGATGCTCGGCTGCTTCGACCAGCCGCAGCAGTTTCCCTTTGCCGCCCTGCGCTTCCTCTACCCGCAGCGCGGCGACTACATCGTGGTGGTGGGCAGGGTCCAGGACTTTCCGCTGGTGCGCGGCCTCAAGTCCGCCCTGCGCGCGAACGGAGCCGCCGTCCGCTCGATCGACGCGCCGGAGTTGATCCCCGGAATCGGGGACTCCGATCATTCGAGCTTCTGGCGCAGAGGCGTGCGCGCCGCGATGGTGACGGACACCGCCTGGTACCGCAATCCGCGCTACCACACCGTTCGCGACACGCCCGACACGCTCGACTACTCGCGGATGGCGCGAATCGTCGACGGCCTCGCGGCCTGGGCCTCATCGGTCCCACGCTGAGCGCCAGGCTCCACAGCGCTCGGCGTACCGGACGAAACCCTCGTGGAAGGGGTGTCGCGCGATGGTCGCGCTGTCGCCGATCACGATCAGCTTCTTGCGCGCGCGCGTGAGCGCCACGTTGATGCGCCGGATGTCGGCGACGAATCCCAGCTCGCCTTCGCGGTTCGACCGCACCAGAGAGACGACCACCGCCTCCTTCTCCCGCCCCTGGAAGCCGTCGACGGTATCGATCTCCAGCTCGGCCACGTCGTGGAGAAGCTGGCGCAGCCGCTGCACCTGGGCGTCGTAGGGCGAGATCACGGCGACGTCCTTCGCCGCGAGCCGCCCGAGCAGCTTGCGGACCTCGGCGGCGACAAGTTGGGCTTCGCCTTCGTTGAGCCTGGAGTCGCTTTCTTCCGGCGTCTCGTCCTCGAATCCGCGGCCGGCGGTGTCGATGAATTCGAGCGGCGCGTCGTCGATGGCATGCTGCGCGACCGCGGGGTGCGCGCGAAGCTTGCCGTGATAGAGCGCGTCCGACGGGTAGCGCATGATCCGCTCGTTCATCCGGTGCTGCTCGGCCAGCGTCACCGCCGATTCCGGCCGCGCTTTGGCCAGCCGCTCGAACAAGGAGAGCGAGAGGTCCTGCGCGTCGGCCGCGAGCACCGTGGGCGGAAGCTGCAGGTGGTCGCCCGCGAGCACCATCCGATCCGCCTTGAGCAGGGCCAGATACGCGGCCGGCTCGACGGCCTGCGTCGCCTCATCGACCACGGCCAGCGCGAAGCGCCGGCCCTCCAGCGCGCGCGATTCCACTCCGGTCAATGTGGCGAGCACCACCTGCGCTTTTTCCAGCACCGCGAGCTCTGCCCGCTCCTCGAGCTCGCGCGCCTCGGCGAGAAGCTCGCGCGCCTCGCGCTCCTGCGCACGCGCCTCGGAAAACCGGCCCGGCCCGCGGCGCCGCTTCCGCTTGCGGGAGTCGGCGCGGAGCCGGATCGCCTGGTCGACCAGCTCGGCGGCAATCTGCGCCTGCGGATGCGCCCTCGTCTTCTCGTCGAGGGTGTGCTCGACCACCGCGGGCAGGACGCGGGCAGGATGTCCGACGCGGACCACGTCGATCCCCACCGCGACGAGGCGCTCCACCAGGTTGTCCACCGCCAGGTTCGAGGGAGCGGCGGCGAGGATTCTTTCGCCTCGAGCCGCCGCGCGACGGATCAGCTCGACGAGCACCGTGGTCTTCCCCGTGCCCGGAGGACCATGCACCAGCATGACGTCCTCGGCGCGCTCCGCCAGATCGAGCGCGGCCTGCTGCTCAGGATTGAGCCGCGAAGCGATCCCCGGCGCGCTCCGGGGCCGATCCTGGAAGCGAGGCGGTTCCCCGCGGAGCACCGGATGCCAGCGGTGGACGTCTCGCATCCTGCGGACGGCGGCGGAGAGCCGGTCATGTGTCGCCGACGAGGGAAGCAGCTCCACGTTCACGCGGCCCTCCGTCGCCCAGTCCGGCGGCGGCTCGTCGAACGCGACGGAAAAGCGCGCGCGTTGGCGGCGCGCCACGATTCCGCTCGGAGCGTCGTCGGCCGGCTCGCGACGGGGAAGCACCCGGACGATCGACCCGACGCCGATCTGCTGCGCCCCGAGCTCTTGCCCCGCCGGCCTTGCATACGTGACGAGCGAGCGGCCGGCGAGGCCGGCTTCCTCGACCGCCTCGACGTCCGTGAGGGCCAACCCGCGGCGGAGCCGCTCGGCGAACGGGAGCTGGGCGAAACGCTCCTTCTCCGCGGCGCGCTCCTTGTCGAGCAATGCACCGAGCCGATCGAGGTGCTGTTCGAGGTCCACGCCGTTCTCCTATACTTGGCGGCCCGGAGGCGCGCATGGCCACCATCGAAAGGCACGTCACGAACTCGCTCGTGGCGCTCGACGCGATCACGCCCTGCCGCGAGGCGGCGAAGGTGATGCGGGACAAGAAGATCGGCTCGATCGCCGTGCGCGAAGCCGGAAAAGTGGTCGGGATCGTCACCGAGCGCGACCTGGTCGCGCGCGTCCTGGCAGCGGGCGACAACGGCGCCATGCCCATCGGCGAGGCGATGCGGACGGATTTGCCGAGCGTCCGGATGAGCACCAGCGAGGCGGAGACCGCGGAGCTGATGCGGACGCATTACACCCGGCACCTCCTGGTCGAGGAAAAGGGCCAGGTGATCGGGATCATCTCCATGCGCGACGTGATCCAGCTCATGCTCGACGACAAGCAGTTCCTCATCGAGCAGCTGCAGACGTACATCGACGGCCGCTGAGATCCGCGCATGAAGTTCGTGATGATGGGAAGCGGCGGCGTGGGCGGATATTACGGCGCCCGGCTGCAGCAGGCGGGCCACCAGGTGGCCTTCGTGGCCCGCGGCGCCCACGCCGAGGCGATGCGCAAGGGCGGGCTGCGAATCCGTAGCGAGCTGGGCGACGCGTCGCTGTCCGTGAACGTGATCGACGATCCGGCCGGGGCCGGTCCGGCGGACCTGGTGGTGGTCGCGGTGAAGCTCTGGGACACCGAGAGCGCCGCCCGCGCGGTCGCGCGCGTCCCCGATGCCGCCGTCGTCTCCTTCCAGAACGGAGTGGACAAGGACGAGGTGCTCGCCGCCGCCGTCGGTCCGGGCCGCGTGCTCGGCGGGGTCACCCACATCGGCGCCGTCATCGCCGAACCGGGCACCATCGCGCACACTGGCAAGCTGCAGCGGGTCACCCTCGGCGAGCTGGACGGGTCGCGCACCTCGCGGCTCCAGGCCGCGATCGAGGCCTTCCGCTCGGCCGGGGTGGACAGCGTCGCGAGCGACGACATCCGCCGCGTCACCTGGGAGAAATTCGTCTTCCTCACCGCGCTCAGCGGCATGACCGCGCTGACGCGCAAGCCCATCGGCGAGGTCCGCGCGCATCCGGCGACGCGCGCCATGCTCCTCGACGCCTTGCGCGAGACGGTGGCGGTCGCCCGCGCCGAGGGCGCACGGATCGACGATGCGTTCGCGCAGAAGCAGCTGGAGATGGTCGATACGCTGCCCGGAGGAATGCTCGCCTCGATGGCGCAGGACGTGCTGCGCGGCCGCCGCCTCGAGCTGCCCTGGCTGAGCGGGGCCGTCGTCCGGCGCGCCGAGCGCCACGGACTGGCGGTTCCCGCACATCGCGCCATCTACGCCGGGCTCGTGCTCCACGCCGGATAACTTGCGGTCCTCGCGAAGTCCGTGCGATGCACGATGCGTGGCCGAGGAAGGCAAGCTGAACCGCTGGCGTTTGTTCGCCGAGCTGACCTCCGAAGACGCCGACGTGGTCCTCCACGCTTGCGAGGAACGGAACCTGGTGGGGGGCGAGGAGCTGTTTCGCGAGAACGATCCCGGCGACTCGCTCTTCATCGTCCAGAGCGGGCGGGTGGACATCTTCAAGAACATCCGCCGCGACGTCGATCGCTCGCTGGCCTCGTTCGGGCCCGGCGACATCATCGGCGAGATGAGCTTCATCGACGGCGCCCGGCGGAGCGCCACGGCCCGCACCACCGAGAAGAGCGAGTTCCTCGTGCTCTCGCGGCAGAGTTTCGCCAGGGTCCAGCGCGAGAGGCCCGACATCGCGGCGGCCTTCTTCCGGAACATGGCGGGAATCGTCGCCTCCCGCCTGCGCACCACGAACGAGCTCTACCGGGAGGCCGTCGCCTTCAGCATCGAGGCGACCGGCGCGCACACGCTGAACCTCAAAGCGCTCGCCGACGAGCTGCGGCCGGTGACGTTGCACCTCGCCGGCGGACAGTCGATCGCCGGCCGGATCCTGCAGATGGACCACCACGCCGCCGGCTACACCGTCGTCCTCAAGCTCGGCAACGACCAGCTCACCATCATCCCGTACCACGCCATCCAGCGCATCGACCTCGCCTGAAGAGCTGGCGGCCGGG
>Ga0209474_10005033_pt1 | contig 11305 bp, 12 predicted proteins | sample GraSoiAngelo_145_FD_185902 | JGI IMG/M metagenome (GOLD analysis project Ga0209474, IMG submission 185902) | Grasslands soil microbial communities from the Angelo Coastal Reserve, California, USA - 14_1009_05_20cm (SPAdes) (version 2) | ecosystem: Environmental > Terrestrial > Soil > Grasslands... | reverse complement strand
CGACCGCGCGTACCGAGGACGCGCAGACCTTGTTGATCGTGTCCGAGGGCAGTTCCACCGGCAGCCCCGCGCCGACCGTGGCCTGCCGCGCGGGCGCCTGGCCGGCGCCGCCCTGCAGAACCTGGCCCATGATCGCGTACTCGACCTCCTCGTTCTCGACCCCGGCGCGGTCGAGCGCGGCCCGGATCGCGATCGCGCCGAGCTCGGTCGCCTGGTAGCCGCCCAGCGCGCCGCCGAGCCTCCCGAAAGGCGTCCGTACGGCCGAGACGATCACGGAGCGGGACATCGCCCTGAGCCTAGCGAGTGAGGTCGAGCCCGGGCCCGAGCCGCTGGGCGAAGGCCGCGACCAGGCGAATGGCGGCGTCCACGTCGGCGAGAGCGGCAACCTCGGTCGGCGTGTGGATGTAGCGGGTCGGAATCGAGATCAAGCCCGTGGCCGTCCCTGCGCGGCTCGCGTAGGCCGCGTCCATGTCCGTGTTCGTCGCGCCCGCGGAGACGTTGACCGCATACGGGATGCCGTCGGCGTCGGCGGCCTCGACCAGCAGGTCGAAGACCTTCGGGCTGATCGTCGAGCCGCGGTTGACGATCGGCCCCGCGCCCAGCTTCGCCTCGCCGTCCATCTTGGGGTCGCCGTCCGGCACGTCCGTCGCCCCGGTGACGTCGACCGCGAGCACGACCTGCGGATCCAGCGCGAACACCGTGGTACGCGCGCCGCCGAAGTCGCCGACCTCCTCCTGGACGGCGGCGACCGCTACGACCTCACCGGGCGCGCCGCCCCTCTCGGCGACGAGCCGAGCCGCCTCGAGCGCGACGTACGCGCCGAGGCGGTTGTCGAGGGAGCGTGAGGCGAAGCGCCCGCCTGCGAGCTCAACCGGCTCGCCGGCGATCACCGCGGCGTCGCCGATCTGCACGAGCTCCAGCGCCTCGTCGCGCGAGCTCGCGCCGATGTCCAGGTAGAGCTCGTCGAGCTCGAGCCGTGGGATCTCCTCGCCGCGCTTCGGCGGCCGGCGCCACTTGCGCCCGACGACGCCCTGCACCGGCCCGTCGCGCGTCAGCAGCTCGACCCGCTGGCCGAGCAGCACCTCCGCCCGCCAGCCCCCCACGGTGAGGAAGGACAGGAACCCGCTCTCGTCCACGTGCGTGACCATCAGCCCGATCTCGTCGATGTGACCGAGCACGGCGAGGGTCGGCCCGCCCCCTGTTCCGTCCACCCGGGCGACCGACGAGCCGAGCGCGTCGCCCGATACGCCGGCGAAGGAAGAAGCCGCCTCGCGCCACACTGCCGAAGCCGCCGTCTCGTAGCCCGACGGCCCGGGCGCGGTCAGCAGGCGGCGCAGGAGATCCGGCAGCGGCATAACGCGCGCAGCCTAACGCCCGTGGCCCTGGCCACTTGACGAGGCCGCCCCGCGACGCCTACCCTGCGGGAGATGACTCCTGCACCGCGCATCTGGGGCTGGGCCTGGCGCCACGAGCGGGGCGGGAGCGTCGGCTGACCTGACCTAGACGCAACCCCGTTCCGCTCGAGACCTCCAAGCCGGAGGTCTTTTTCGTGCTCATGAACGCACTCACCGTGATCTCAACCGACCTCCTAACCCCGCTCGGGGCCTACCTCCGGCTGCGCGAAGGCGGGCGCGCGAGCTTCCTGCTCGAGTCCGTCGAGCGCGGCAGGCTAGGGCGGCACTCCTTCGTCGGCTGCGGCTCGCGCCTGGTCGGCTTCGACGAGGCCGAGAGCTGCGGCGAGCCCGTCGTCGGCTACCTCGGCTACGACCACGCCGCGGTGCTGGAGCCGACGGTGCCGCTCCCGGAGGCCGGACACGACCTTCCGGAGAGCCGCTTCGTCGTCGCCGAGACGCTCGTGCGCTTCGACCACGCGGCGGGGATGGCCGAGGTGCTGGCCGGCGACACGGCCGAGATCACCTCGCTCCTGCACGGCGCGCTCCCGGAGCACGCGGCCGGCAGTGGCGCGGCCTCGGGCTCGACCAGGCGCCTGCCCTCGCGGCACGAATACGAGCGCGCGGTCGTGAAGGCCAAGGAGCACATCCGCGCCGGCGACGCGTTCCAGATCGTCCTTTCGCAGCGCGCCGAGCGGCCGACTTCCGCGAGTGCGCTCGACATCTACCGATCGCTGCGGCGCGTGAACCCCTCGCCGTACCTGTTCCTGCTCGAGCTCGACGGCCTGGCGCTCGTAGGCTCTTCGCCAGAGACGCTGGTCAAGGCCGAGGGCCGCGCCGCGTCGCTGAACCCGATCGCCGGCACGACCCGGCCGGGCGAAGGCGACGCCGAGCGGCTCCTCTCGTCCGAGAAAGACCGCGCCGAGCACGTGATGCTGGTCGACCTCGGGCGCAACGACCTCTCGCGCGTCTGCCGGCCGGGCACGGTGCGCGTGGCGAGATTCCTCGAGCCGGAGCGTTTCTCGCACGTCACGCACCTCGTCTCCGAGGTCGTCGGCGAGCTCGAGCCCGGCGTCTCGCACTTCGAGCTCCTGCGCGCCAGCTTCCCGGCCGGCACCGTCTCCGGCGCGCCGAAGGTGCGGGCGATGCAGATCATCTCGGAGCTCGAGCGCTACCGCCGCGGCCCGTACGCAGGCGCGGTCCTCTACGCGCTGCCGGGCGAGGCGCTCGACGCGTGCATTGCAATTCGAACCATTGTCTTGACGGACGGGGTCGCGCTCCTCCAGGCCGGCGCGGGGATCGTCGCCGACTCCGACCCGGGGGCCGAGCACGACGAGTGCCTGCGCAAGCTGGCCGCGCTTGAGACCGCGATCGAGCTCGCGGAGGCTCGCTCGTGATCTTGCTGATCGACAACTACGACTCGTTCACGACAACCTCGCCCATCTGTTCGGCGAGCTCGGAGCGGAGGTGGTCGTGCGCCGGAACGACGCGATCGACCCCGACGAGGCGGAGAGGCTCACACCTTCGCATCTCGTCGTGTCCCCCGGCCCCGGCCGACCGGCCGGCGCGGGGGTCAGCGTCGAGCTCGTCCGGCGGCTCGGCGAGCGCGTGCCGACGCTCGGCGTCTGCCTCGGCCACCAGGCGATCGTCGAGGCCTTCGGCGGCGAGGTCGGCCCCTCGCGCCGCCTCGTCCACGGTAAGGCGAGCGAGATCGACCACGACGGACGCGGGCTCTTCCAGGGCCTGCCGGAGCGGTTCGAGGCCGGCCGCTACCACTCGCTCGCGGCAACGCAGGTGCCCGACTGCCTCGAGGTCTCGGCGACCTGCGCGGACGGCGAGGTGATGGCCGTCCGCCACCGCGAGCTCCCCGTCGACGGCGTCCAGTTCCACCCCGAGTCGGTGCTGACCCCGATCGGGCCCGAGCTCGCGCGCAACTTCCTCGAGGCCGCGCGATGACGGTGCAGGAGGCCCTCGCCCGGCTGCTCGATGGCCACGACCTCTCGCGCGAGCAGGCCCGGGACGTGATGAACGAGGTGATGCAGGGCGACGCGACCTCGGCGCAGATCGGCGGCTTCCTGGTCGCGCTGCGCCTGAAGGGCGAGACCGCGGACGAGATCGCGGGCTGCGCCGAGGCGATGCGGGCTCACGTGCTGGCCGTGAAACCGAAGCGCGAGGACCTGGTCGACACCGCCGGGACCGGCGGCGACGGGCAACGCACGATTAACATCTCGACCGCGGCGGCGCTCCTCGCTGCCGCGGCCGGCGCTGCGGTCGCGAAGCACGGCAACCGCGCGGTCTCGTCGGCGTCGGGCTCGGCCGACGTGCTCGAGGCGCTCGGCTTCCGGCTCGAGCTCCCGCCCGATCGGATCGAGCGCTCGATCGACGAGCTCGGCTTCGGCTTCCTCTTCGCGCCCACGCACCACCCCGCGATGCGCCACGCCGCGCCCGTACGGCGCGAGCTGGCCACCCGTACGGTCTTCAACGTGCTCGGCCCGCTGACCAACCCCGCGGGGGCGCGGGCGCAGGTGGTCGGCGTCTACGCTCCGGCATTGGTGAGGACGATCGCGGAGGTGCTCGCGCAGCTCGGCGCCCGCCGGGCGTTCGTCGTCCACGGCGCGGGCGGGATCGACGAGCTTTCGCCGGCCGGACCGAACCTGGTCTGCGAGGTCGTCGAGGGCGCGGTGCACGAGCGCGAGATCGACCCGCTCGACCTCGGCGTCCCACGCTGCGACCCGGACGAGCTGCGCGGCGGCTCGCCAGAGGAGAACGCGGCGGCGATCCGCGCGGTCTTCGCCGGCGAGGAAGGCGGCCGCCGCTCCGCGATCCTCCTGAATGCGGCCGGCGCGATCGCCGCGGCCGGCCACGCCGCCGACCTGCGCGACGGCCTCGAGCTTGCTCGCGAGGCGCTCGACTCTGGCGCGGCTGCAGGCCGGCTCGACGAGCTGATCGCCTTCTCGCGGGGAGAGGTCCCGGCGTGAGGTTGCGCGACGCCCTCGCCGAGCCCGGTCTCCGTGCGATCGCCGAGATCAAGCGCCGCTCGCCCTCGGCCGGCGACCTGCGCCCTGAGGCCGATCCGGCCCAGCTCGCCGCGGCGTTCGAGCGAGCCGGTGCGGCGGCGGTCTCCGTGCTCGTCGACGAGCGCTTCGCGGGGAGCCCTGCAGATCTCACCGCCGCGAGATCCGCCAGCCGCCTGCCGTTGCTCGCGAAGGGGTTCTTCTCCGAGCGTCGGGAGCTGGAAGAGCTCCGGGAGCTCGGGGCGGACGGCGTGCTCCTGCTCCTGCGCGACCTCGACGACTCGCAGGCTCGCGAGCTGATGGGCGCCGCCGAGGAGCTCGGGCTCGACGCGCTGGTCGAGGCGCACGACGCGGAGGAGCTCGAGCGCGCGGTCGAGCTCGGCGCGGCCGTGATCGGCGTCAACGCGCGCGACCTGAACACCTTCGAGATCGACCGGCCGGCCCAGCTCGCGCTCGTCGAGCGCGCACCGCGCGACCGGGTCGTGATCGCCGAGAGCGCGATCGCCTCGCGGGCGCAGGGCGCCGAGGCCGAGCTCGCCGGCGCCGACGCGATCCTGGTCGGCTCGACCCTGATGCGCGCCGCCGACCCGGCCGCGAAGCTCTCCGAGCTGATCTCGCGCCCGCTCGTCAAGGTTTGCGGGCTGACGCGCGATGAGGACGTCGCCGTCGCGGCCGAGGCGGGCGCCGACCTCGCCGGTTTCATCCTCGCCCGCGAGACACCGCGCCGCGCGCCCGGCGTGCTCCCCGTCCCGGAGACGATGATCTCCGTCGCCGTGCATGTCGGCGAGGTGACCGACGACGGCGCCCACCTCGTCCAGCTCTACCCGCGCGAGAACGGCCACCGGGCGAGAGACGGCGTGCTCCTGCGCGGAGACCAGGAGGTCGCGAAGGTCGTGGACCGCCCCTGGCAGGAGACCGACCCGACGCACTACGAGCGGGCCAGGGCGGCCGAGGGCCGCGTCGTCCTCGCCGGCGGGCTCGGCCCCGAGAACGTGCGTGAGGCGATCGAGAGCGTCCGCCCCTGGGCGGTCGACGCGAGCTCGAGCCTCGAGCTCGAGCCGGGGATCAAGGATCATGCGCGCGTGCGCGCCTACGTGGAGGCCGCTCGCGGCGTAGGCTCGACGGAGCCGCGCAGGAGCGGAAGCGCCGGCTTTGCCGGCGCTGGGAGCGGGACACGCGGCGTAGGCTCGACGGAGCCGCGCAGGAGCGGAAGCGCCGGCTCTGCCGGCGCTGGGAGCGGGCCAGAATGGAGCTGACCTATGGCGAGTACGGCGGCCGCTTCGTCCCCGAGACGCTGATCCCGGCGCTCGACGAGCTCGAGGCGGGCTGGCACGAGGCCTGGGCGGACGAAGCCTTCCGCGCCGAGCTGGACGAGCTCGGCCGCTCGTACGCCGGCCGGCCGACGCCGCTCACGCTCGCCGAGCGCTTCGCCCCGGGCAAGCGGCTCTACCTGAAGCGCGAGGACCTGCTTCACACCGGCGCGCACAAGCTCAACAACGCTCTCGGCCAGGCGCTGCTCGCGCTCCGGCTCGGCAAGCGGCGGATCGTCGCCGAGACCGGCGCGGGCCAGCACGGCGTCGCGGCCGCGACCGTCTGCGCGCGCTTCGGTCTCGACTGCGTCGTCTACATGGGCGCCGAGGACATGCGGCGCCAGCGGCCGAACGTCGAGCGTATGGGCCTGCTCGGCGCCGAAGTGTGCGCGGTCGAGTTCGGCACGCGAACGCTCAAGGAGGCGACGAGCGAGGCGATCCGCGACTGGATCGGCAGCGTCGAGACGACCCACTACCTGATCGGCTCCTGTGTCGGCCCGCAGCCGTACCCCGAGATCGTGCGGGAGCTGCAGGCCGTGATCGGCCGCGAGGCGCGCGGGCAGATCCTCGAGCTCGAAGGCCGGCTGCCGGAAGTCGCGATCGCCTGCGTCGGCGGCGGCTCGAACGCGATCGGGCTCTTCGCCGGCTTCCTGGACGACTCCGAGGTACGGCTCGTCGGCGTCGAGGCCGGAGGGGCAGCCAGCCTCGGCTCGGGCCGGACGGCCGTGCTCCACGGCTCGCGCTCCTCGGTCCTCGCCGACGCAGACGGGCAGGTGCTGGACGCCGACTCGATCTCGGCCGGGCTCGACTACCCGGGCTCGGGGCCCGAGCACGCGTTCCTCCGCGACTCCGGGCGCGCCGAGTACGTGACCACCTCGGACGAGGAAGCGGTCGAAGCCTTCCGTCGCCTGGCCCGAACGGAGGGGATCGTGCCGGCGCTCGAGCCCGCCCACGCATTCGCCCGCGTCGCCGAGCTCGACGAACAGCTCGTGCTACTGAACCTCTCCGGCCGCGGCGACAAGGACCTCGAAGAGGTGCTCGCCAGGTGATCCACGAGTTCGAGCCGACTCACTTCCAGACGACGATCGGCTCGCACGAGCCGGTCCTCCGGGTCGCGAGCGGCGACGTCATCCGCACCTGGACGGTCGACTCCGGCGGCTACGACCGGCACGGGAACGACATCACGGAAGGCGGCAACCCGCAGACCGGGCCGTTCTACGTCGAGGGCGCGGAGCGGGGCGACACCCTCCGTGTGCGCTTCGAGCGGATCCGGCCCAACCGCACGCGCGGGGTGACCGGCGGCTTGGTCGCCCCGAACGTCGTCGACCCGGGCTTCGTCCCGGAGCTCGGCCCGCGGAACAGCGAGGACTGGTGGGAGCTCGACCTCGAGCGCGGAACTGCGCGCCTCCACGACCCGCCGCCGGGGCTCCAGTCGCTCGGCGAGCTCCCCCTCGATCCGATGCTCGGCTGCTTCGGCGTCGCGCCGCCTCAGGGACAGGCGATCTCGTGCGCAACTTCTGGCGAGCACGGCGGCAACATGGACTATCGCGGCTTCCGCGAGGGCGTCGTCGTCGACTTCCCGGTCTTCGCCGAGGGCGGCCTCCTGCACGTCGGCGACGGCCACGCGCTCCAGGGCGACGGCGAGATCGTCGGCACCGGGATCGAGGTGTCGATGGACGTCGAGCTCACGGTCGAGGTGCTGAAAGGCAAGGCGATCTGCTGGCCGCGCGCCGAGGACGAGTCGTTCGTGATGGCGGTCGGGAACGCCCGCCCGCTCGACCAGGCCGTCCAGCATGCGACGACGGAGCTTCTGAAGCTGCTGCGAGACGACCACGGGCTCGACTACCGCGCCGGCTCGGCACTGCTCGGCCAGTGCATCCGCTACGACGTCGGCAACGTCTTCGACCCGGCCTACACGATGGTCGCCAAGGTCGAGAAGGCGCTTCTGGAGCGGCTGTGAGGAAGACGCTCGTCGTCTACCTGATGAGCGGCCCCGAGACGCCCGCGCTGGCCGAGGCCGCCGTCGACGCCGGTGCTGACCTAGTGGAGCTCGGCTTCCCCTTCTCCGACCCGCTCGCGGACGGGCCGGTCATCCGCCGCGCCGCCGAGCGGGCTCTTGCGGAGGGCATGCGCACAGGGGCCTGCCTCGAGCTCCTCGCCGAGACCCGGGCACGCCTGCCGGAGACCCCGCTCGTGCCGATGACCTACTCGTCGCTGCTGGAGGCCTACGGCTGGGAACGCTTCACGAGCCTGATCGTCGCCGACCTCCCCGCGGGCGACCGCCCCGAGCTGCGCCGAATCCAGCTGGTCGCGCCGACCTCGACCGACGAGCGGATCCGCCTCGCAGCCGCCGGGACCGACGGCTGGCTCTACCTTGTGACCGTCACCGGCACGACCGGCGCGCGCGACGATCTCTCGCCCGCGCTCGCGGGGTTGGTTGACCGCGCCCGCCGCGCTACCGAGCTGCCGCTCTACGCGGGCTTCGGCATCTCGACGCCCGAACAGGCGCACGCCGCCGCGCAGCTGGCCGACGGGATCGTGGTGGGAACGAGCGCCCTCGAAGCGGCCGAGAAGGGCGCGGAAGCGCTTGCGGCCTACGTTGAGAGCCTGCGCGGCGCGCTCGACGGCGCCGCGGTTCCGGCCTGAGCGTGGCCACCGTCTTGATCGACGCGCGCAACGTCCTGCGCTCGCAGTGGCCGAACGTGCCGGAGCACCAGCTCGTCCGGCGAGCGCTCGACTGGGCGCAGCGGCACGACCACGAGCTCGTTCTCGTCTTCGACGGAAAGGCGCCGGGCGCCGTCACGGGCACGCAACGCCTCGACGAGCGGACGCTCCTCGTCGGCTCCGGCGCGGAGAGCGCCGACGACTGGCTGATCCGCGAGGCGCCCGGCTATCCGAGCGCGTGGCTCGTCACCTTCGACCGCGCGCTGCGCGAGGCCGCGGGCGCCGGAGCCGAGCGCCTGATCGGGGGCGGCGCCTTCCTCCGCGAGCTGAACGCCTGAGCCGGCCCGCGGGACCGTCGAAAAGAAACGTGCGCATTTTCCGAACTTCGGCTCGCCGGACCTCTTGCGCTCGGTCGGCCGAGGCTCTAGTTTCCCGCCTGCACCGAGCACGGGACGCGAGTAGGTCGAAGCCGTCTCTGAGGGCACTAGGCGGAAGCCGAAGGTCAGTGGGGGCGGGGGACGAAAGCGCACCCGGCTCGGTGAACTTTTGGTCCGGCCTGGTTCTAGGAGCTAGTAGCCGTAGCCCTTGGTCGTCGTCGTCCCGGTCGAGGTGCCGCCGCCCGTGCCGGTCATGCCTCCGCTGCCGCTTGCCGCGAGCGCGCCGGCCATGCCCATGCTCTTGTGGAACTTGCAGTAGAACGAGAGGGCGCTGGACTTGGGAATCGTCACCGTCACCTTCGCTGAGCTGCCGGGTTGCACGTTCATGTCGATGTTCTGGGCGTCGATCGAGAAGTTGTGCTCAACGGAGCCCTCGTTCTTGAGCTCCAGCGTGACCGTCGAGCCCGGCTTGCCCTGGATGACAGTCGGCTTGAAGTAGTAGTCGTCGATCTCGACCTCGGCGCTCGAGCTGACGGTCTTCGTGCCGTGGTCGTTAGCCGTTACGCCGGCGATCGTCTTCTGTCCGCTGCTCCCGCTGCTGCTGCTGGTGCTCGGCTTGGCCGTGCTCTTGCCGCCGCAGCCGGTGACCGCGACGGCGAGGAGGCCGAGGAGCGCCCCGGCCATCGCTGCATGCTTCATCTCGTCACTCCTCTCACCATCTGGACGTCAGGGGTACGCCGGCGCCGCCGTCTCGGTTTCGAGCGGGCTCAGCGCGGCTGCGGCACGATCCGGATGTAGGGCTTCGGCGACTCCCACTCGCCGAAGATCTCCTTCGCGTCGTCGTCCGAGACGGATCCGGCGATGATCACATCGTCGCCTTGCTCCCAGTTGACCGGCGTCGCCACCTTGTGCTGAGCCGTCAGCTGCAGCGAGTCGATCACGCGCAGGACCTCGTCGAAGTTGCGGCCGGTCGTCATCGGATAGATGAGGACCAGCTTGACCTTCTTGTCAGGCCCGATCACGAAGACGTTGCGCACGGTCTGGTTGTCGGCCGGCGTCCGGTCCTTCGGGTCGCCCGAGACGTCGCCGGGCAGCATGTCGTAGAGCTTCGAGACCTCGAAGTCCGAGTCGCCGATGATCGGGTAGTTCGGTGCCTCGCCCTGCGTCTCTGCGATGTCCTTCGCCCACCCCTCGTGGTCGCCCGTCGAGTCGACCGACAGGCCGATGATCTTGACGTTGCGCTTGTCGAACTCTGGCTTGATCCTGGCCATGTAGCCGAGCTCGGTCGTGGAGACCGGCGTGAAGTCCTTCGGGGGCGAGAACAGCACCGCCCAGGAGTCTCCGATCCAATCGTGGAAGCTGATCGGGCCTTCGGTGGTCTGCGCCTGGAAGTCCGGCGCGGTGTCTCCGATCTTGACAGCCATGCTCTCCCCTCCTTGCCGACTCGGTCGCGATGATTCTCTCAAGAAACGATGAGAGGCGGCCGGAGCTTCCCGGGTGAGCCGGCGCTACTGCAGGAGCTCGAAGACCAGGAAGGCGAACCCGCCGAGCGCGAGCCAGATCGCCGGCCCGACGACCAGCGCGAAGGTGAGGCCCCACAGGAAGCCGTGGCTCTCCTCCAGGTCCTCGTGGTTCCATTCCTCGTAGGCGGCGAGGTTCACGCCGGTCGCGAACGGGCTCGTGGCGAGCTCCTCCCAGAGACGGCCGTCGCAGGTCGGACACGACGGCAGCACGTGGGCGGAAACGAGCCTCCGCCCGCAGGCGACGCAGCAGAAGAGCCCTCTCGCGACCGCGCCGGCCTGCCAGAACTCGATGCACTCGTCGGCGGGGCCGAGGGCGGCGCCGGCCGGCGCCGCCCTCTCGTGATCGACCCGAAGCGAGCTCATCGCGGCAGCCTCACCGAGCTCTTCTTGCGGGCCTGGGCATGCGGCGTCTTCGCGACCACCAGGACGACGAGCCTCTTGCCGAGAGCGGCCTTGCGCAGCCGCAGGCCAAGGGTCACTTTCCCCCTGGGGCCCGTGGAAGTCGCGTGCGGGCGGCGTGCGAGGCGCCCACGCTTCGTCGAGGAGACGCTGACCCGGGCGCCGTGGATCAGGCGCCCCAGGCGATCCTTGACAGTGACCACCATCTTCAGGCGGTGATGGCGGTGGACGTTGCCTTTCAGGTACCGGACCTTGACGATCCGTACGCCGATGGCGTTGGCGGCCGAGACCGTCTGCTGCGCGGTGATCGTCTCGGAGTTGCCGCTCGAGTCGACGGCGTCGAGCGTGATCTCCTTCGTCGTGCCCGGCACCTTGATCGTGAACATGTGGTCGCTCGAGAGCTGGCCGAGGACGTCTTCTCCGTTCAAGGTCAGGCTGCTGAGCTGGCCCTGGTCGAGCACTCCTCCCGTGACCACCAGCGACTTCCCGTCCGTGACCGGCTGCAGGAGCGATACCCCGGCCCGGGTGAGGTCGTCCAGCACGCCGGCCGGGATCACGCCGGTCGATCCCACGATCGTCCCGAGCGGGACCTGGAAGTCGACGTTCTGGCTCCCCTGTTGGCCGTTG
>Ga0209474_10005032_pt1 | contig 11306 bp, 11 predicted proteins | sample GraSoiAngelo_145_FD_185902 | JGI IMG/M metagenome (GOLD analysis project Ga0209474, IMG submission 185902) | Grasslands soil microbial communities from the Angelo Coastal Reserve, California, USA - 14_1009_05_20cm (SPAdes) (version 2) | ecosystem: Environmental > Terrestrial > Soil > Grasslands... | reverse complement strand
GCATCGGTATTTTTTGCCGAGCTCGTCAGCGACACCTTGCATGGAGTGAATGTCTTCACCCGGTCCGCCACTTAAGATGAGCACATAATCGCCGCTCATCGGATCAACGACCCTGTAGAAAAGATCGATCCCATCTCGCGTGACCTTGCCGTCGACGGAATTCTGCTGCGTCGCACCGACATCTGCCCAGACTGTGCCGGACAAATTGAGCAGACAAGCCGTTGCAATCGCGGCGATGTGCTGTCTCGCTCGCGAGCTACCTGCCGTATCTGTTATTCCCGATCTCATTCGCGGAGAAGTGTCAGCTTGCTGCTTGACGGACGCGCGTGAAGCGAAAGATGTTTTTCCCGGTCTTGCCCTTGTGCTGGTAAGACCATTCTTGAGTCAGATGATCATTATCTTCCTGGATCACCGTTAGGCCGGTATTGTGAAAGTCATCTGGCGATTTCAATCCTGTGATCTGGGCCAGGGAAAATGCCAGTGGCTTCTGCACATCGGTGATCGCCGGCGTCTCCATCTGGGGCTGGTTCTTGGCAGAACAGTAGTGGGTGGCGATCAAATGATCGCCGTCGATGGTGAACATCGTAATCATTTCCGGCCCCTTCTCGGGTCGAAACCGTTCCATCAAAGCACTGCCGTTAGCCGTCAGCGTATAAATCAAAGTGGCTTTGACGCCATCAATTACTCCCTTCCACTCTCCTTCGAGCGACGCCAATCGATCAAACGCTTCCTCACTCTTCGTTTTGTCCGATGCGAGCGCGGCCGCCGCGACAAGTAGAGCCATGACACCAACTGACCCAAACACGATAGTCCGTTTCATATTTATCTCCGATTTCGTTTAGATTTCGCCGTCGAGCCCTTGCGTGCCCGACCTTGACGCTTGGTAACTACAAAAGTTCGCGGCCGCTTGAATACGGTTTCAAACACGATCGTTTTGAATCGCTCAAGAGCTGCGGGACTCCGTTCCACTTTCATTCGTAGAATTGCGCCTTCCCACGAGGCCAATAGGAATTCGGCCAGTTCTGTGGCGTCAAACTCTGAATCCAGTTCGCCTGCAGACTGGGCCGCGGCAATGCACGTTACAAACGGTCTGCACCACTCCTGAAAAATCGCATCGAGTCGCGCGCGCAAGAGTTTGCTGCGGCAACTGGCTTCAAGGCTCAAGTCACCAATCAGGCATCCAATCGTCCAGCGATCGCGCTCGAGCTTGCCAGTGATAATGTCGAGGTACTGCTTCAGCCGTTGACGTGGCGTAAGAGTCTTATCATTCAGCGCCTCTGTCACCAATCCCTTCAAATAGTCGAAATATTGGTCGAGCACTTCCACGGCGAAGGCCTCTTTGGAGCGAAAATGGTTGGTGAAGGAACCTTGCGGGGCACCGGCAGCGGCGCAGATGTCGCGCACGCTGGCTCCGTGATAGCCCGATCGAAACATAACGGGCAGTCCCGCCCGTAAGATCTTGTTGCGCAGAGAACGCCGAGGCATCAGCGGATAATACGGACGTACGTATTGGATGCAACAGGTATTTTTCGGACGTGAAGATCCATTTCAGAGCTCGACGTTACCGTCCTCGCCAGACGTAGTGATTCAAGTTTGTGAATGCCCTAATGCCCGAATTTCCCGATGCCGCGTTCAGGAAGGAAATACATCATTGCCGGCAACGCGATCATGATCAAAGCGAGCGGCGTGTAAACGAACGCCGCGACGATCGCTGCAACATAGATAAGAACGGCGATGAGATTTTTCCGCGCCATTCTCTTGTTCAACCGCTTGAACTCGGGTTCGTGATGATCACGCGCGATCGATTCGCGCAGGAGAAAAAAAGAAATGGCGCCCGCCGCGGAGACGGCGGCATAAAGCGCGACTGGAAATGGCAGCGCGTGATTGTCGCCGAGATAAACCGTTACCCACGGGATGAGCGAGATCCAAAAAAGCAGATTGATGTTTGCCCAAAGAACGACCGAATCGACCCGGGTCACGAGGTGAATGAGATGATGATGATTGACCCAATAGATCGCAATGATGATGAAGCTCAGGACATAAGCGAAGAAGGTGGGCCACATCCGCGCTAACGAAGCCGGGGTCGGGTCGTGTGGGGCCTTCAATTCCAAAACCATGATCGTAATGAGAATGGCGATGACGCCATCACTGAACGCTTCGAGCCGGTTCGTTCTCATGCGCCGGAATGTAACACTGGCGCAATCGAAATCTTCATTCAGAGATTAGTCTGGATAAATCGCGGCGCCGACGAACTGACCGAGGAATAATTCAGTCCGAGCCGGATTGGCATTGTTGCGAGTCGAGAGATTTGGAGCCAAGAATGAAATAATGATCGGAGTTCATATGTTTACCGCCGATCTCATTGTTACCCTCCGATGCTTGCAGGTGTGCCGCATGGCGTTGGTGGTTTTTGCGATGCTCACATCATTTCAATTGCTGGCCCAAACGCAAGGAAAGGAACGTCCCATGGAACACCCGACTTTTTATCGCACGACACAGATAGATGGGCTCTCGGTCTTTTATAGAGAGGCTGGCCCGAAGGATGCGCCGACGATTCTCTTTTTGCACGGATTGCCATCTTCGTCGCGGATGTTCGAGCCGCTGTTCGCCCGGCTTTCCGATCGTTATCACCTCGTCGCGCCGGATTACCCGGGCTTTGGGCACAGCGACTGGCCGGATCCAAAAAAATTCGCGTATACGTTCGATCACCTCGCCGAGATCATTAACCATTTCACCGAAGCGCTCGGGCTCTCGCGTTTTACTCTTTACATGCAGGATTACGGCGGCCCTGTTGGTTTTCGCATGGCACTAGCGCACCCCGAGCGGATCGATGCCCTCATCGTCCAGGACGCTGTCGCACACAACGAAGGTCTGGGTGGGAATTGGAAGACGCGGCGCGAGTTTTGGAAAGATCGCGCGGCTAACGAAAGCGCGCTTCGCACAAATCTCTTGTCGCTGCCGACGACGCGGACGCGTCATGTTGGAAACGATTCGAACGTGGAACGATATGATCCGGATCTCTGGACCGATGAATTTGCGTTTCTCAACCAGCCCGGCCAGGCGCAAATTCAAAGCGATCTGTTTTACGACTACCGCACAAACGTCGACGCCTATCCGAAATGGCAAGCATGGATGCGCGAGAAGCAACCGCGGCTTCTCGTCCTGTGGGGCAAACACGACTTGTCTTTCGAGCTTTCGGAACCGGAGGCCTATCGCCGCGACGTGCCCAAGGCCGAAGTCCACGTCCTCGATGCGGGCCATTTCGCGCTCGATACCGCAGCGGATCAGATTGCGCAGATTGTCCAGGGCTTTATGAAGTAGCGGGCAGCGAACGCACCCGTTTCACGCGAGGTTCGTCTGGATAGACTGGCAGAAGCCGAGCGTTCGCGTCGACGGCTTAATCGCGTTCAGCGCCCTCGTTATCGCCTGGTGCGAGGAGATGGCCGAAGAGCCGGCCGGCGACAAGGAAGATGATGCCAGCTGTTCCACACAATCCGGCGTGAAGGAGCCAGAACTGCGTCGCGGGCATCTTTTCCAAAAGGCCGCCGATCCAGCCGACGAGATTGTTCGCGGCGAACAGGTGCAGATAAAAGATGCCGATTATCGTGGCCGACAATGCAGCGGGTGCGACACGCGCATAAAGCGCGAGCGAGACCGGGAAGACGTTCGCAAAACCGATGCTGTTGAGCACGTGAAAGGTGATGAGCCAGCCGATCGAAACTTTTCCTCCGGAACTCGCTGCGATCGCTCCGCCAATCGCGAGCGAGATGAAACCGGTCACGGCGATCAAACTGCCGATGCCCATTTTCGTGATTTCGACCGGTTCGGGGAACTTTCGCGACCATAGTCGCCAGAACACCACCGCGCCGGCGAGGAAACTTACCGACACGATCGAATCGAGCGTGATCAGCCATGTCGTCGGCATCTTGCGACCGGAGAAGACGAGGTTCACGTTGTCCTGCGCCCAAACGAGATAGGCATTGAAGATTTGTTGATTGCCGATGACAGCAATCGTTAGCACCGGCAAAAGTGCGAGCAAGGCAACGATCGCCATCTTTTCACGATGGGTCAGTGGAATTTTCGCGGCACGCTCACTTTTTCGAACGATGGGCGAATCAGGCGGAAGCCATCTCCGACCAGAGAGATAAATGGTCAGACCGATCAGCATGCCGACGCCTGCAGCACCGAAACCGTAATGCCAGCCGTAGACTTCGCCGAGTGTGCCGGCGATCAGCGGCGCTGCGATCACTCCAGCATTGATAAATATGTAGTAAATCTGAAATGCGTCCGCGCGCCTGTTGTCGCCCGTGGCGTAGAGCGCGCCTACCTGACTGGCGAGATTTCCCTTGAAACAACCAACGCCGGTGAGAAGACAAGTCAGTGCGGCGAGGAATGTCACGTCGAATGCCATCAGAAAATGGCCAGCCGCCATGAGTAACGCACCAACTGTGACTGTGCGTGTGCGTCCGAGCACGCGGTCAGCGATCAATCCGCCACCGATTGGCGTGAGATACACGAGCCCGGTGTAGAGGCCGAAGATAGCCGAGGCGAGCGCCTGCACCGAGAGGGGCCCGCGATAAATGCTCGCGAGCAGGTGGCGAAATGGACCAAACCCGGCGATGCGCTCGATGTGTCCCGGGTGCAGCAGCCGATTGACCATGTAGAGCACGAGCAGCGATTGCATGCCGTAGTAGGAAAAGCGTTCCCAAGCTTCGGTGAACGCCAGATAGCCAAGACCGCGCGGATGCCCGATGAAGCTGCGATCCTCAGTGTTGTGCATGGTCGCAGAGAGTGTTGCGTCCGACCTGGTTTGGCAAGCGCCGGGAGTCAGGATCGACAACCTGAATCAGAGATGTTTAGAAGAAAAGGTTCAACCCGCTTCCGCGACGTTGCGCGTCAGGCGTCCAATGTCGAGCGCAGGCGTTCCCGGAAAATGTGGCTTCGATTTCTTTGACAAGCTGCGCGAGATCGGCGCCTGATTACAACCAGCGCACGCCGGCTAGCAATCGATCGATTTCTTCCGGTGTGGTGTAGCAGGCACAGCCGGCGCGGACCAGTCCGTGCGGATTTTGGCCTAATCGTTCGACGACTGTCATCGCGTAGAAGTCGCCGTGTGAGAGGAAAACTCCGCGTTCCGCTAATTTCTCCGCCGCCTCTATCGACGGCAGGCCGTTCACGGTGAATGCAATCGTGGGGGTGCGCGCCCTGCCGGGCGGCGGTCCATAGAGGCGGACACGTCCTATTTCCCGCAATCCATTCCAGAGTTGTCTGATTAATGCATCGCTGCGCTGGTGAAGTTGCTCGAGCCCCGCGCGCAAGCGTTCGCGTCGCGTCGCGCCCGGAGCGAGCGAGGCCAGGAAATCCACTGCAGCGGACGCGCCTGCAATCCCTTCGTGATTCTGGGTGCCGGTCTCGGCCCGTTCCGGCGCAGTATCGGGTGCCGGGATGAGTTTCGGAAAATCAAGCGAGCCGAGCAGGTCGTGCCGGCCGTAGAGAATTCCGATGTGAGGGCCATAGAACTTGTAGGCGGAGCAGGCGAGGAAGTCGCAATTCCAATCGCGCACATCGACAAGCTCATGCGGGGCGTAGTGGACGGCGTCGACAAAGATTTGCGCGCCTAACGAGTGCGCCATTTCCTCAGCACGCCGCACATCGTTGATCGTGCCGAGAGCGTTTGATGCCGCGCCGATCGCGACCAGCTTTGTGCGTCTGGTTAATTGCCGGGAAAAATCTTCCCAGTCCAGTTCGCCGGTTTCAGAAATCATCTTTACCGTGCGCACCTTTATGCCGTGTTCTTTCTCCAGCGCCCGCCAGGGCGCGACATTGGCATGGTGGTCAAGCTCCGTAACCACGATCTCGTCGTTGCGTTCGTAGCCTCGGCCAAGAGCGCGGGCGAGGTGAAAGGTTAGAGCCGTCATGTTGGGGCCAAATACGATTTCGGTCGGGCTTGCGTTCAAAAAATCCGCCAGCACACTCCGGGCAGAGTCGATGATCGCGTCGGTCTCCTCGCTTGTCGGGTAGGCCCAATGCGTATTCGCGTTGTGGTGGTAAAGATAGTCGTTCATCGCCTCTACCACCGCCCGTGGAACTTGTGTGCCGCCAGGCCCGTCGAAATAGGCAACCGGATAACCGTTATGAGTACGTTCGAGTGCAGGAAAATCTTTCCTGATTTCTGCAGTCGACGTGGCCGCGGCGGGCGATAGCACGGAGGTGTTGTTTACGACTGACATTGAACTGCGATAAAAGAAATTAGAAAGTACAAAGGCTAAAGTAAAAAGCTCGGGGCGAGACCGAAAAACATCCAATGCTCAACGCTGAACGTCCAAACGTCGAAGTCGCGGACGCGTTAGATAGTAAGAACGAAAGCAAAGTTGCAAGTTGGAAAGCCAACGTAGAAGATGCGGACGAATATGGCGATCCAACGTTCGATTATTGTTTCCACCGTTATCGTTGTCGTTCTGAGCACGGCAGACATCGCCGTCGCTGACTCAGAAGTTAGCGGTATCTTCAAGGGTAACGATCAGCCGGCGAAACTGGTCTTCGTTTCTGCCCACAAAGGCACGCCGGTCGCAGGTCAGGAAACGATCAAGCTGGTCTTTACCGAGAAGGATCATTTCAAAGATGAGCGACCGGATCTGAAAGCATTGTTCGGCGATTATGGCAGCGCTCTCGTCATTGGAATTCAGCCGGACGGAAAGATTGTGACCTGCGACGTCGCGCACGACGCGCACAAACAAAAACCGATTAGCTCGCCTGGGTCAATCAAGATGAGCGACTTCAAGAGCGAGGGCGGTCAGATTTCAGGAAAGATTGCGACGGACGGAAAGGCAGAAGCGTTCGATCAAACCTGGGAAGTAAATCTCATCTTCAAGACGAAGGCGCCGTAAATTTGCTTTTCGACAAGACGAATTTACTTCATCCCAAGAACGCTCTATTAGACGCGTGCCTCATCCGGGACGGCTTTATTGTCACTCGAGGCGAGGAGATGACCGAAGAGACGGCCGGCGATGAGGAAGATGATGCCGACCGTTCCACAGAGCGCCGCCGCCACGGTGCGAGCCGCATTGGCATCAATATTCCATCGTGATCTTTTACCGCGCTGAGCTGGATGGTGTCTTTGTCGTCGTGATTTAAGCTTGCAATTCATGTCGGAACTTATCAGCTGTGTGCGTTTCGTCACTTGCGCCGGGGCGCGCCGCCGAGTTCCGCGTGTCGCGGACATGTTACGAGATGGTCGTTGACCATGCCGGTCGCTTGCATCAGCGCGTAGCAGATTGTCGAGCCCACGAACTTGAATCCCTGCCGCAACAGATTGCGGCTCATCGCGTCGGATTCCTTGGTACGCGCCGGCACGTCCGTCATACTCCGCCACTGGTTCTGTATCGGTTTGCCGCCGACGAAACTCCAGAGGTAGGCGTCGAAGCTTTCCATTTCTTCGAGCAACGCGAGAAACGCTTTTGCGTTCGAGATCGTGGCTGCGATCTTTAATCGGTTTCGTATGATCCCGGCGTCACTGAGCAGCCGCTTCATTTCGCGCGCGCCATACCGGGCGATCTTTTCTGCGCGGAATCCATCGAATGCTTTCCGATAGTTATTTCGTTTCTTTAAAATGGTGATCCAGCTCAGTCCCGCCTGCGCGCCTTCGAGGATGAGAAACTCGAAGAGCATCCGATCATCGTGCACAGGGACACCCCATTCCTCATCGTGATAGGCAATGGCCGGTTCAGTAGTGGCCCAGGGACAACGCGGCACTCGTGGAGCATGCGCGATCAAAGGCTGAGCGGAACAGAAAAATCGACGCGCTACTGACCCATGCGAAATTGATTCATTAGGACAAACGCAATCGGCGAGGCCTTTGCAAAGTTCATTCGACGGACGAATAGCGGAAATGCAGCCGACACGACTGCCGCTACAGCGTTTCTTGCGCGATTCTCGGCGTGAGTGAATCTTGATACGTAACGTGAAACTTCCAGCAATCACAGAACGGGAACGGCTTCCTTCGTCAGCGCAGACACCGCAGGCGCTGGCCTGGGACGGCAAGCACATGTGGATGGGGTCGCGCGATCTTCGCCGAATTTATACAATTGATTCGGAGAAGTGGGTGATGCTCGAAGAGAAAGGAGCGCCGGGCATTCCGTGGGCGGCAGTTGCAACAAACGAGTCGCTTCGTTTCACAATCGGCGAAGGTCCAGACGATGACCGTTACATTCGCCGATTCAATCCTGAAAGTGGTTTTTCAGAGACGGACCGAATCGCTTGCCCGGAGTTCACCGGCTCGTATCTCAGCTACGACGGCGATCATCTCTACCTGAGTCAATGGTACAAACATCGCATTTTGAAACTTGATGCGAGCGGAAATATTTTGGACGTGATTAATGTCGGCGCGGAAATCTCCGGACATGTGTTCGTCGATGGATTGATCTATGTCCTGCGCGGGAGGGAGCAGCCTAACGAAGATTGGCGCATCGCGCGTCTCGATCCGCGGCAGGAAACGCCCGAAGTTCAGGATATCGCTGTTGTCCCGTTTGCATGCCGTTCGCTTACCTTCGATGGCAAACATTTCTGGACGAACTATCGCGCGAAAGACACGATCATTTCATTCGCTCTTCCGAATTGAGAGACGCATGTCCACGGTCGCAACGCTGACCCAATCCGATTATCCCGGTCGCTGGTGGACGATACTGCCGGATGGGCGCATTGAGTGCCGGCTTTGTCCGCGATTTTGCAAGCTGAATGACGGGCAGCGTGGATTCTGTTTCGTCAGGCAGCGTGCGAGCGATCGGATGGTGCTAACGACTTATGGCCGGAGCAGCGGATTTTGTGTCGATCCCATTGAAAAGAAACCGCTGAATCATTTTCTGCCGGGAACAAGCGTGCTCTCGTTCGGCACGGCGGGATGCAATCTCGGTTGCCGGTTTTGCCAGAACTGGGACATCTCCAAGGCGCGCGAGTGGGACAAGCTCGCCGATGCCGCGTCGCCGGAGCAGATCGCGCTCGCGGCGCAGCGGCTCGGGTGCCGGTCGGTTGCATTTACTTACAATGATCCGGTGATTTTCGCCGAGTACGCGATCGATGTGGCGCAGGCGTGCCGCGAGCAGGGGATCAGAACGGTCGCAGTGACCGCGGGGTATATCACTGAAGACGCGCGTCCCGAGTTTTACCGGCACATGGACGCGGCGAATGTCGATCTTAAAGCATTCAGTGACGCGTTCTATCACAAGACTTGTTTTGCGCAGCTCGCGCCAGTGCTTGCCACGCTGAAATATCTCCGACACGAAACGAACGTCTGGTTCGAAGTGACGACGCTTCTGATTCCCGGCGAGAACGACAGCGACGCGGAGCTGCATTGCGCGTCCGACTGGTTCGCGGAAAATCTCGGACCCGATGTGCCGTGGCATTTCACGGCGTTTCATCCCGATTTTAAGATGCTCGACAAACCACACACGCCGCCGGCGACGCTCACTCGCGCCCGCGAGATCGCGCGCTCAAAAGGGTTGCACTACGTTTACACCGGAAATATTCACGACACTAAAGGCGGCAGCACGTGGTGCCCGGGTTGCGGCGAACTGCTCATCGAGCGCGACTGGTACGAGCTCGGGGAATGGAATCTCGAAGATGGTCGATGTCGATTTTGCAGTTACCAAATCGCCGGACGGTTTGAAGATCATGCGGGCGCATGGGGCGCGCGACGGTTGCCGGTGAGACTGGCGATCGCGTAGCGGTTGGAGCGGCCCACGCCGCGGCAAGCGCTGTAACCAAACGCAGGCGATTGCTTAAATCGAGAAATGTTTGTCGGACATTATAGCGTTGCTTTTGCAGCTAAGAGTGACAGAAACAAGATTCCGCTCTGGGTTTTGTTCATTGCGGTTCAGTTTCTCGATTACATCTGGGCGACGCTTGTTTTGCTTGGGATTGAGAAGTTGCGCGTGATCAAAGGGTTCACCGCAGGCAGCATGCTTGACTCTTATTTCCACCCATATTCGCACAGCTTGATTGCGGCGATTGCGTGGTCATGCGTTGCCGGTCTCGCTTACAAGATATTTTGCAGTCGACGCCGCTTCCTCTACAGGAAATACGCTGCTTTTATGGTGGGCGCCGCTGTTTTCTCGCACTGGATTCTCGACCTGATTGCGCATCCGCGTGATCTCGCGATCTACGACAACACGTGGAAAGTGGGCTTCGGCTTGTGGAATTATCGGGATCCCGAGTTTGCGTTGGAAATCGGGCTGCTTGGCGTCGGGATCATGCTTTACCTGACGCGAAATGCGATGCTGGCGATTCGGAAAGGAGCCGTGATCACTTTCGGGGTCGCCCTCGTTGTAATCCAGATGGGTGATACGTATGTACCTCGTAATCCATTGACGGATAAGGCTACTGCCATGGGCGTTTGGGTTTTCTACACGCTTTTTGTGGTTGTCGCTTTCTTGATAGAGAAAATCCTGAGCCGGCGGCAAACTAATACGCCGTGATCGTGATTGAAAAATTATGGAAACGCGCGCGAATTGCGCGCTTCTAGGCAATCGTCAGGCGTCTCGGGTTTTTTTTCCGGGCCATTTAGCAGGGTTGCGATGACATGATTGTTCTTCTCGTAGTTCGCGTGCGCGTCGCCTGGATGCATGAAGAGGCCAACGGTGAATCCCGGATTCCGCACGTATACGTTGCAGATGCTGACTCGATCGAGCTTCGTATTTAAGGGCAGACTCAGAATGTCATTCGGATCCGTAAACGCGTAAATCTGAACTGTCGTCCGCGCTCCGGCGTTTTTAAGGGCATTGTCCAGTTGAATGAGAGGGTTCACTCGCTCGCGAGGCGGGCGACCCAAAGTAAGCAAAGCGAACTGGTTCGCGAACATGTAAAAAACGGCGCGGGGCTGCTGCTTCGGGTAGTCGGCGAATTGATCGGACCTGGTGAACAACGATCTTACCCCAGCTGATCCAAGCATTGCCGAAACCGTATCCAGTGTGATTGTGCTCCCGAGACTCGCAGACACAATCGCGACGCGATCACGCGGCCCGGTCTCGCTTTGCAGGCGTTGAACGCCAGCCCTAACAACCTGCCGAAATTTTTCGCCGGCGGTAGGGCTGAGATAAAGCGCGGCGTCACCCAGGCCCCAATCGATCGTACTCCATTTTAGCGATTTATTGATGGCAGCGCGGTATTTATCCAACCTCGAATCAAAGTCGCGGTCACCTTGCAGTTTCTCGCTTTTGCTAGTCCCTGCCCAACCTCCAAACTGTTGCTCCTTGCTGACGCAGGCGCCGAGAGCCCAATTGGCGATGTAAAACTTAAGGGCGCGATGTCCGGGA
>Ga0209474_10005030_pt1 | contig 11310 bp, 13 predicted proteins | sample GraSoiAngelo_145_FD_185902 | JGI IMG/M metagenome (GOLD analysis project Ga0209474, IMG submission 185902) | Grasslands soil microbial communities from the Angelo Coastal Reserve, California, USA - 14_1009_05_20cm (SPAdes) (version 2) | ecosystem: Environmental > Terrestrial > Soil > Grasslands... | reverse complement strand
GATCGACATGTAGAGGGTCGCGCTACTCGCGCCGGGGCTACTCTTCGGCCATGACGCGGTTGCGCATCGGGACGATCGCAATGGCCGTCGTCGCCCTCGTACTGGCGGCGACGGTCACCGCAGCGATTGCGAGCCAGCGCGAGACGCGTCGGTTCATAGCCCTCACGGCGTCGTCGTCGTCCCCTCGATGTCGCGCGAGCCGGATGCGCGCTGCAGGAAGTCCTTCGGGACCTCGCGGCCGGCGTCGGTGTACGCGCGGCGGATCGCCTCCACGTTGGGACTGAAAATCGTCTTGCGGTTGCCGCGCGCCCACTCGTTGGAGCTCTGTGGACCGTCGGCGGAACCCTGAAAGCGCGGCATCACGTAGCGCGCGAACAGCTCGTAGCTGTGCAGCGTCTGCTGCCGCGTGGCCCAGTTGTGCGCTCGGAAGAGCACGCCTCCGAAGCCGCCGTTCGACAGCTGCCACAATTTTTCGATCCCTTTGATGACAGTCTCCACCGAGCCGACGAGCGTGGTACCCATCTTCACGCCGTCGGTCAGCGGATCGTCGGAGCGGCCGGGCGGACGGCCGAGCGTCTCCTCGAAATAAGTGATCGTCTCGTGGCGCTCGGCGCGCTTGACTTGACGCATCGCCTCCTCGTCGTCGTCGGCAACGTGCACGTTGACGACGAGCTTCCAGTTCTTTCGGTCCAGCGTCTTGCCGTGCCGGGCCGCCGTCTCCTCGCCGATCTTCCACTGGTTGGCGAGCGCCTCGGGGCCGCCGGGAATGCCGGCGCCGAGCGAGAGCACGCCGAGGCCGTGACGGCCGGCGGCGATCACGCCCGACGGCGTCATCACGCTGGCGATGGCGATCGGAAAGTGCGGCTCGGTGTAGGGCGCCAGGTGCAGGCGCGCCTGCCGCATCTCGAACCAGTCCGTCTTCAGCGTCACCGGCTCGTCGCCCTTCAGCAGCAACATGATCGCGTCGAGCGCCTCGTCCATGCGTGGCCGCTGCGTCACCGGCTCGATGCCCATCATGTACGCGTCCGACACGAGCGCGCCCGGACCGCAGCCGAGCATCGTGCGCCCGCGCGTCATGTGATCGAGCTGCACGAAGCGCTGCGCGACCAGGAACGGATGGTGATACGGCAGGCTCGTCACCCCCGAGCCGAGCATGATGTGGCGGGTGCGCTCGGCGGCGGCGGCGATGAAGATCTCGGGCGACGCGATCAATTCCCAGCCGGCCGAGTGATGCTCGCCGACCCAGACCTCGTCATAGCCGAGCCAGTCGAGCCACTCGATCAGCTCCATGTCGCGCGCCATGGCGAGCGTAGGATTTTCACCGAGGCGGTGAAACGGGGCGAGGAAGATGCCGAACTTCATTCCTTTGTGGGCCATGGGCCAGACTGTAGCACGAGAGGTCCGGCGTCTCCTTTTGGCGTACCATGTCGCGCCATGAGCGACAAAGGCATTCATCTCGTTCGCGAGCATCTGGCGAAGCTGCCGCCGCCGAACACGCTCACCATCGAGCAGCGGCGGGCCCAGTACGAGCGCGCCGAGCGCGTCTTTCCGACGCCGCCGGACGTGAAGGTCGAGACGATCGCGGCGCCCGCGCGCCCCGCGGAGTGGCTGACGCCGCCGGGGGTCCGCACCGACGCCGTCGTGCTCTACTTGCACGGCGGCGGCTACGTGATCGGCTCGCCGCGCTCGCATCGCCACCTGGCGGCCGCCATCGCGCGCTCGGCCGGGACGCGCGCGTTGCTGCTCGACTATCGGCTGGCGCCGGAGCATCCGTTCCCAGCCGCGTTGGAGGACTCCGTCGCCGCCTATCAGTGGCTGCTCGGGCAGGGCATCGCGCCGGCGCGCGTCGTCGTGGCCGGCGACTCGGCGGGCGGCGGACTGACGGTGGCGACGCTGCTCGCACTGCGCGACCGAGGGCTGCCGCGGCCGGCCGGCGGCGTCTGCATCTCGCCCTGGGTCGATCTCACGAACAGCGCCGCGAGCTACGTCACACGGGCGGCCGCCGACCCTATCGTCACGCGCGACGCCATCGAGGGCCTGACGCAGGCCTACATCGGCGCCGGCGATCGCAAGGCGCCGCTGGTCTCGCCGCTCTACGCCGACCTCCGTCATCTGCCGCCACTGCTGGTGCAGGTCGGCGGCGACGAGGTGCTGCTCGACGACGCGCGTGGCCTCGAACAGCGCGCGAAGGCGGCCGGCGTGGACGTCACGCTGGAGGAATGGCCCTCGATGATCCACGTCTGGCATTGGTTCCTGCCCATGCTCGACGAGGCCGCGCGCGCGATCGAGGTCATCGGCCGGTTCGTGAGGAGGGTTCATGGCGCAGCGTGACGGTCGCACCGTGCTGATCACCGGCGCCGCGCGCGGCATCGGCGCGGCGACGGCCCGCCGTTTGGCGCGTGACGGCGCGCGGCTGGTGCTGTCCGACGTCGACGGCGTCGGCGTGGAGAAGCTCGCCGCCGAGCTGGGCGGCGTCGCCGTGCGTGCCGACGTCACGAACGCCGCCGACATTCAGCGCATGGTCGACGAGCCCTATCAGCGCTGGGGCCGGCTCGACGTGCTTTTCAACAACGCCGGCGTCATCCGTCTGCAGCCGCTGCTCGACGTGGCCGAGGCCGAGTGGAACCGCGTCCTCGACGTCAATCTCAAGGCCGTGTTCTTCGTGCTCCAGGCGGTCGCGCGTCGCATGAAGACGCAGTCGCCGATGCCGGGCTCGGAGCTGCGCGGCAAGCTGATCCAGACGGCGTCGATCGCCGGCTATCGCGGCGGCAATCATCTGATGACGCCGTACTCGGCGTCCAAAGCGGGCGTGATCAGCCTCACGCGCTCGGCGGCGCAGGCGCTCGCGGCCGATCGCATCACGTCCAACTGCGTCTGTCCCGGCGCCGTCGACACCGCGATGTGGGAGCAGATCGACCGTGAATGGGGCGCGCTGCACGGCTGGGGGCCGCGCGAGGCGTGGAAGCGGCGGATCGCCGGGATTCCGCTCGGCCGCCCCGAGACGCCGGACGACGTCGCCGGTGTCATCGCGTTTCTCGCGAGTGCCGATTCCGACTACATGACGGGCCAGGCCATCAAGGTCGACGGCGGCATGGTGATGGGAGACTGAGTGCTCGCGACGGCCGATCGCGCGACCGTCATCACGTATGCGGCGCTCCTCGTCGTCACCGCGGCCGCCTGGCTCGCAATGTTCTGGTCACCGATGGCCGGCGAAGACATGGCCGGCATGGAGATGGCGATCACGCCGACGCTCGGCGCCGGCGTCGCGTTTGTCGCGGCATGGGCCATCATGATGGCGGCGATGATGTTGCCGAGCGCGATGCCCATGATCGGCCTCTACGCGGCGACACAGCGCAGCGCCGTGAACGCCACGAGGACCAGCGTCGCGGTCAGCGCGTTTGCACTGATGTACGTGGCGCTGTGGGCGCTGACGGGGGTGCCCATCTACTTCGCGAGCGTCGCGTTGATGGCGGTGGCGCCGGCGACGCTGACCTACACGATCGCCGCCGTCCTGATCGTCGCTGGCGTCTTTCAGCTTTCACCGCTCAAACAGGTCTGTCTGCGGCACTGCCGAAGCCCGCTCGGATTCCTGCTCGGGCACTGGCGCGCGGGCTGGCGCGGCGCCGTGAGCATGGGATGGGCGCACGCGCTCTACTGTCTGGGCTGTTGCGGGGCGCTGATGGTGGTGCTCGTCGTCGCTGGCGCGATGGGACTGCCGTGGGTGCTGCTGATCGCGTGCGTCGTGGCCGCCGAGAAGATCCTGCCGCGCGGCGAGTGGATCGCGCGCATGACCGGTGTGGCGCTCGCGCTGCTCGGCGTCGCAGTCGCCGCGGAGCCAGGTCTGGCGGCGCTGCTGCGCGCGTGGGCGATGTGACCGTGCTCGACGTGGTCAACGGAGGAGTGTGATGGCCAACGTTCAGTGGCAGATCAACGGCGAGTATTTTGAGGCGTGCAACTGCGACTCGGTGTGTCCGTGTCCGACGTCGGGCCTGGCGGCGCGTCCGACCAAGGGTGTGTGCGACGCCGGCCTTGTGTTCCAGGTTCAGCGTGGTCGCTACGGCAGTAGCACGCTCGACGGACTCAGCTTCGCCGTACTCTTGCACACGCCCGGCCCGATGATCCAGGGCAACTGGACGGTCGGCCTCATCCTGGACGAGCGCGCGTCGAAGGAGCAGCGCGAGGCGCTCACGACGATCGCGAGCGGCCAGGGCGGCGGCCCGATGGCCGCCCTCGCACCGCTCATCGGGAAGTTCGCCGGCGCGGAGGCCAAGCCGATCAAGATCGAGAGCAGTGGGATGCGCCGCTCGGTGTCCATTCCAGGCGTCCTCGACCTCATGGTCGAAGGGATTCCCGGCGCCAACCAGGGGGAGCCGATCTATCTCGACAACGTGGGGCATCCGGCGGCTTCGCGCCTGGCGCTGGCCAAGGCGTCGCGCAGCCACATGCACGCGTTCGGGATCAACTGGGACGACACGTCCGGTCGCAACAACGGCCACTTCGCGCCGTTCTCGTGGAAGTCGGCATGAGCAACATGACCGTTCTGGACCCGACCGGCTATCCGCCGAAGATCTCCGCCAAGCAACTCGCGCCGCGACTCGACACGCTGAACGGCAGGACGGTATATCTCGTCGACTGTCGCTTCGACGACTCCGGGCTGTTCCTCGAGCAGATGCGGGCGTGGCTCGCCGAGCACCTGCCCGGCGTGACGACCGTGCTGAAGCCGATCTCCAGCGTGTACCTCGTCGATGATCCGAAGACGTGGGAGGAGATCCGGGCGCGCGGCCACGCCGCGATCCTCGGCGTCGGCCACTGAAGCACCTGCGCGCCGGCGGTCGCCGCGCACGCGATGACGCTCGAAGCCAAGTACGGCGTGCCCACCGTGGCCGTGCACACCGACAAGTTCGACAAGGTCGTGCGCTCGGTGGCCGAGGTCAGCGGCATGCCCGATCTCGCGCAGGTGTTCGTACCGCAGCCGATCATGGGCAAGACGCCGGCGCAGCTGCGCGCATACGTCGATGGCACCGATCCGATCAGCGGCCGCCACGTCATGCAGGAGGTGATCGACGGTCTCACGCGTCCGCGTGACGGCGGGCGTGGGGCCGGCGAGTACGATCGTTCGACGCCGCGCCTCGTCGAGCCCGACTCCGAGGAGAACCTGCATCGCCTCTTCCTCGAGCGGAACTGGACGGACACGCTGCCGATCGTGTTGCCGACGGAAGAACGTGTGGGCGCGATGCTCGGCGGCACGCGGCGCAAGCCCGACGAGATCGTCGGGCGCATGCGCTCGACGCACTTCCGCGAGTACTGGCAGTACACCGTCGAGAAGGTCGCGGTGAACGCGGTGATGGCGGGGGCGCGGCCGGAGTACTTCCCCGTGATTCTCGCGCTGGCGGCGACGGGCGTCACCGCACGCGGGTCGTCCTCGAGCGCGGTGGCGGCGATGGCGGTGGTGAACGGGCCGATTCGTCGCGAGATCGGGATGAACGCCGGCACCGGTGCGATGGGACCCTACAACCACGCCAACGCGGCGATCGGCCGGGCGTACGGCCTGCTGTCGCAGAACGGGCAGGGCGGCTCGGTGCCCGGCCTTTCGTACATGGGCAACCAGGGCAACAACTATGCGTACAACAGCGTGACGTTCGCCGAGAACGAAGAGCGCAGCCCGTGGGAGCCGTTCCACGTTCAGCACGGCCTGGCCCTCTCGGACAGCGCGGTGAGCGTCTTCTCCGGCGTGCGCTCGACGGCGTTCACGCTCGGACTGCGCGAGAAGCACTGGCGCGAGCACGTCGGCCATCTGCTGCGCGGCATGGACCCGCACGGGCCGCCCGCGCTGCTGCTCGATCCGATCGCCGCGCGCCAGTTCGTCGACCGCGGCGGGTTCACCAAGAAGGACGCGCTGATCGACTGGCTCCACGACGCCGCGCGCATGCGCGCCGGCGAGTACTGGGACTATCAGCTGATCCAGAACTACATCTATCCGCGCGCGACGTTCGGCGAGGAGCCGTGGGCGAGCAAGCTCAAGGCGGCCGCCGACGAGGAAATCCCCATGTTCCGCCGCGACGACATCCACGTGATCGTGGTGGGCGGCGAGACCAACGGCTACTGGAGGATCATGGGCTGTAACTATCAAACGACGGAGTCGGTGGACGCGTGGCGCTGATCTTCGCCGTCCTCCTCGTGCTGCTGAGCGCCGAGCTCGCGACGGCGGACGACGCAATGCGGCTGGCCATGGCTCGCCTACGGCTGACCACCGACCCCAAGATTCCCGTCGGCTGCACGCCCCTTGGCTCCGTGGACGACAACTCCGTGAAGCGTCTGCGGGTCAAGGTCGTTCGGCTCGGAGGCGACACGGCGCTGCTGTCGTTTCCGACCGAGCGGCTGGAGCGCATCACCGCGATCGTGTTCCGCTGCCCACCGGCGGCGGCGGCTGCCGCGCCGAGCGCGCCGCCCACCGCGCCGCCACCGCTGCCGGCCGCGCCCGGCGTGCCCCCACCCGCAGGCGTGCCGCCACCGCCGCCACCGCCGGGATCGGCACCGCCGACCCGGTAGTGTGTTCGCACGCGATGGCGTTGCGCCGTCGCGCGCGTTGTGGTCCACTCCCCGCCATGCCGGCCGTCTTCCGCTTCGCGCTCAACGACCTGCCACCGGAGGCGGAGAGCCTTCGCGCGGAGGTGCGCGAGTTCCTCCGCAAGGAATTCAGCGGAGCCGCGCCGGTCAAGCGCGCGAAGTCGTGGGGCGGGTTCGACCGCGAGTTCTCGCGTCGCGTGGGCGCGCGCGGCTGGATCGGCATGACGTGGCCCAAGACGTACGGCGGCCACGAGCGCTCGTTCCTCGAGCGCTACGTGGTGATGGAGGAAATGCTGGCCGCCGGCGCGCCGGTGAGCGCCCACTGGGTGGCCGACCGGCAGAGCGGGCCGTTGCTGCTGCGCTTCGGTACTGAGGCGCAGCGGCAGAAGATCCTGCCGAGCATCGTGCGCGGCGAGCTGGCGTTCGCCATCGGCATGAGCGAGCCCGATTCGGGCTCGGACCTCGCGTCGATCCGCACGCGCGCCACGAAGACGGACGGCGGCTATCTCGTCAACGGCACCAAGGTGTGGACGTCGAACGCGCACCTGTCCGATTACGCGATCTCGCTGTTCCGCACCCAGGTCGTGCCGGACAAGAAGCACGAGGGCCTCACGCAGTTCCTCGTCGATCTGCGCAACACCACGGGCATCACCATCCGCCCCATCATCGACCTCGCCGGCAAGCATCACTTCAACGAGGTCAACTTCACGGACGCGTTCGTGCCCGACGAGGCGCGCGTGGGCAACGAGGGTGACGGCTGGAAGCAGGTGACCACCGAGCTGGGCTTCGAGCGCAGCGGGCCCGAGCGCTACCTGTCGTCGATCGCGCTGATCCGCGAGGTGGTGCGCGAGGTGAGCGCGCATCCCGACGACCGTGGAACCGAGTCGATCGGCCGAATGGTCGCGAGCCTGGCGACGCTGCGGCAGATGTCGACGTCGGTGGCGGGCATGCTGCAGGCCGGCGAGACCGTCAACCTGGAGGCGGCCGCGGTCAAGGACGTCGGCACGACGTTCGAGCAGTCCATCCCCGAGCTCGCGCACGCGCTGCTCGACCTCGAGCCCACGCTGACGAGCGGCTCCGACCTGCAGCAGGTGCTCGGCTACATCACGCAAACCGCGCCATCCTTCTCGCTGCGCGGCGGCACGCGCGAGATCCTGCGCGGCATCATCGCCCGAGGTCTCGGATTACGATGAGTGCGCGTCAGCCGCGCCCATCCAGGGCAGGCCACCCACGAACCGAGCCGACCTCACGGCCCCCGCTACAACGTCAGCCGCGCCCATCCAGGGCAGGCCACCCACGAACCGAGCCGACCTCACGGCCCCCGCTACAGTGACCAAAGACCTCCGCTCGCTGCTTTCCGACACCGTCACGCGGCTGTTCACCGATCTCGCGACCAAGGAGCTGATCGAGGCCGCCGAGAAGGGCACGTGGCCCGACAAGCTCTGGCGCGCGCTCGAAGAAGGCGGTCTCACGCTGCCGCTCGTCTCCGAGGACGCGGGCGGCGCGGGCGGCACCTGGCTCGACGCGCACGTTGTCATCCGCGCCGCCGGTCGCTACACCGCGCCGGTGCCGATCGCGGAAACCATCGTCGCCGCATGGCTGCTCTCGCGCGCGCGCCTCGAGGTGCCGTTCGGGCCGCTCACGCTCGCCCCGGTGCGCCGCGCCGAGCGGCTCAGTTTGACCGACCGCGGCGGTGGCGTCACCGTCGACGGCCGTGTCACGCGGGTGCCGTGGGGACGCGACGCCGGCCACGTCGTGACCGTGGGCGATCTGGACGGTCGCCTCACCGTGGCGCTGATCGCCCGCGGCGCCGCGACGATCGAGGAGGATCGTAACCTCGCGCTCGAGCCGCGCGACACGCTGATCTTCCGCGAGGCGCGCGCGGTCGCGGCCGCGCCCGCGGACGTTGCCGCCGACGCCATCCGGCGGCTCGGCGCGATGGCGCGCGCCGCGCAGATGGCGGGCGCGCTCGAGTCGTGTCTGGTGCAATCGGTGCGCTATGCCACCGAGCGAAAGCAGTTCGGCCGTCCGATCGGCAGCTTCCAGGCGATCCAGCAGAATCTCGCCGTGCTCGCCGGGCACGTCGCGGCCGCGGGCATCGCGGCCGAGTCCGCGTTCCGCGCGGCGGAGCGCGGGGACGCGCGCTTCGAGATCGCGGTGGCCAAGGTGCGCGTGGGCGAGGCGGCCGGCGTCGGTGCGGGCATCGCCCATCAAACGCACGGCGCCATCGGGTTCACCTACGAGCATTCGCTGCACTTCGCGACGCGCCGCTTGTGGTCGTGGCGCGCGGAATTCGGCAGCGAGAGCGCGTGGGCACGCGAGCTGGGCCACGCCGTCGCCGCGCGCGGCGCCGATGCGCTCTGGAGCGACTTGACCGCGCGCTGAGCCAGGAGAGTCGATGGGCCGGATCGTGTTCGCCGCCGCGATGTCCCACGTCCTCGATCCCGACTACTACGAACGCGTGTGCGGCGCCGTGGGGCGACGCAAGACCGACGAGGCCATGGCCGCCATCGCCGCGATGGGTGAGCGGTTCTCGGCGACAGGCGCCGACGCGCTCGTCGTCGTGGCCGACGATCACCTCAACGCGTTTTCGTTCAACTGCGTGCCCGCCATATGCGTGCGGATCGGCCGGGACGTGCCGCGCATGCGTCAGGATCACGCCGAGGCCTTCGACGCCGTGCTCGAGCACATGCCGATCAGTTATCCGCTGCACGAGGCGCTCGCCAACGCGATTCTCGAGCAGGGCACGGCGGCAGGATTCGACCTCGCGCTGTCGTGGGAGGCGCCCGTCGACCACGCCTTCCTGGCCCCCGTCAACACGATGCACGGCACGCGCCCGATCCCGCCGCTGGTGCCGATCTGGATCAACTGCTTCGTCGCGCCGCAGCCGACCGCGCGGCGCTGCTTCGCCTTCGGCCAGCACATCGCGCGCGTCGTCGCGCGCGGCGACTGGAATGTCGGCATCATCGCGACCGGCGGACTCTCGCACTTCCCGGAGCTGTCGGTGGCCCGCATCGGCGACACCGACAGCGTGTTCGACGGCAGGCTGATCCACTGGATGGAGCGGGGCGAGCACGAGCCGCTGCAGGCGCTCAGCGGCGACGAGCTGCACAAGAGCGGCAGTCACGAGTTCCTCAACTGGATGGTGCTGCTCGGCGCAGTGAGCCCCGCGCGCGCCGAGGTGCGCTACTTCGGCGAGCTGCCGCGGATCAACCTGGCGGCCGTGGAGTGGAACCTCGCGTGAGCCGCTACGCCGTGAACAGCCTGCTGTACCGGCTCAAGAAGGATCCCGAGTTTCGCGCGCGCTTCGGCGCGGACCCGCTGGCCGCCATTGCCGACGCGGATCTCAGCGCCGACGAGCGCGCCGCCTTCGCGGCCCGCGACATGCGGCGGATCAACGAGCTCGGCGGCTATCTGCATCTCGTGCTCTCGATTCCCGGCCTCGCCGTCCATCCGCCACGGCACTGACGCGCTCGCCTCACCGCTTCTTCGCGGCGCTGTTCGGACCCAGGTGCTTGAGGTCGCCGACCTCGCGGATGGCGTTGATCATCTCGGTCGGAATCGGCATGGCCTTCAGCGTGCCGTCCTCCATGATCCGCGCGTAGACGCGCGTGGCGCGACCCTCACTCACCGCGGCGCCGGTCATCGCGTTCTTGGCCTTACAGTTCCAGTGCAGCGTGTGCTCACCGATCTCCGCGAGGGTGATCGTCGTGAGGATGCGATCGCCGTAGGCGGCGGGACCGATGAAGCGGAAGTGGATCTCGCCCATCACGAACGTCGTCCGATCGTTCTTGATCATCTGCTCGATCGGATAGCCGATGATGCGGAACAGCTCATGCTCGGTGTCGTTGAACCAGGCCACGATGCGCGGATAGTAGACGAGGCCGAACGGATCGGACTCGCCCCAGTTCACCGTGATTTCCCGCCAGTACATCGCCATACCTGGTTCCTCCCGGCCGGTATTGTAGCCGCACCCCTTCGCGGCGGGGTCAAGCGGGCAGCGCCGCGTCACGACGCCCAGCGTTTTGGTCAGAACCTATCCGGCCGCACCGATGAGCGCGCGAGCTTAACTCATCGGGGCGAAAGCACTTCCGCCCGGGGTGCGCGGTTTGGTACTCGCATTGCTCTGTGACGCCCCGGGGCGTTTTGCTCGCCCCGGAGGAGACTGCCATCAAACGATCGGCATCATCGCTCATCGCTCCTGCACTGCTTCTGCCGACGGCGGCGCTGGTGTCGATGACGCCGGGCGTTCGGGACTCGGTCGCCGTCCATGCCGCACCGCTGCTCGTCTTCGGCGGCGGCGCGCTGCTCGGACTCATGACGGGACGCGGCCGCTTGCTGCTCGGATTGATGGTGTTGGCGCTCACGACGGCGGCGTTGATCAACTTCGGCACGCGCACGACGTTCTATGCGGCGGCGCTGCTGCTGCCGCTCAATCTCGGCGTGATTGCGTGGTTCGGCGAGACACGCGCGCTCTCGCGTCGCGGAGCGTCGTGGCTGGGGCTCATCCTGCTCCAGGCCGGCCTCGTCGGGCTCCTTCAAGTCCTGCATCCAACCGCGCTCGATGCCTCACTCGAGCAGCCGCTCGTCGCCGTCGGCGGCGGCACGTGGACCTCTCTCCCACAGCTCGCCGTCTTCGCGTTCGCCGTGATGCTGGGCGTGCATCTGACGCGCTTCGTTCGCAGGCGCCAGCCGCTGACCGCCGCCGCCGTGTTTGCGCTGATCGCCTCGTTCCTCGCGCTC
>Ga0209474_10005029_pt1 | contig 11311 bp, 9 predicted proteins | sample GraSoiAngelo_145_FD_185902 | JGI IMG/M metagenome (GOLD analysis project Ga0209474, IMG submission 185902) | Grasslands soil microbial communities from the Angelo Coastal Reserve, California, USA - 14_1009_05_20cm (SPAdes) (version 2) | ecosystem: Environmental > Terrestrial > Soil > Grasslands ... | reverse complement strand
TAGCTCTGCCAATCGGCGCTGGTGACCATGTTCTCGTCGAACGTGACTTCCTCGAACATGGCGCGGCTCACGCCATAGACGAGCTGCCGGTCGATCACGTGCTTGAGCGTCTCCGGATTGACGATCATGCCGACGTCGTGGCCGCAGACGAGGCGGGCGATCTCGATCTTGCCGGTCGCCCGATGCACGCGCACCTCGGCGACGAGCCCGATGAAGGTCGAGAAGTGCCGCCGAAAAGCAATGCCGCGGCCCACCGCGACGTCCTTGTCTTTTTGATGCTTGCGCGGCGACGGCCGTTTCTCCCAGCCGTAGGCCTCGGCCGCGATGCGCACGGCGTCCCGATCGCGCGGATTCTCCAGATAGCGCAGCCGGAAGTCGACCGGATCGGTCCCCGTGGCCGCGGCAAGCTCATCGATGAACGATTCCGAGCCGAACAGGATCGGCGGCCCGTAGGGATCGCGCAGGTGCGTGGTGCGCAGCGGCGACGCGCGGTCCATCAGCGGCGCGATGATTTCCCAGCCGAGCCGGCCGTGATCGAACGTGTAGGAGGCAACCGGAATCTCGAAGCGCAGATCCGGCTGCAGCCGAAAGCCCAGAAGATGTCCTGCGAGCACATCGGCGGCGCGGCTCTCGCGTGTGTTGATGTCGGTGCGCGAGAAGCCCTTGCTCATGTTCTCGTAGGCGATCACCTTGCCCGATGCGTCGAGCCCGGCCTTGCTGCGATTGACCGAGGGCGTGCCTTTCGGATCCCAGGCGAGCCCCTCGTGACGCATGTACTGCACCCGCACCGGCCGGCCGAGCTGCTTCGACAACACGGACGCGTCGGCCGTGGCGTCGCCCTGGTCGTTGCGGCCGTAGGAGCCGGTGCCGAACATCCAGATCGCGTGCACCTTTTCCGGCGGCAGGCCGAGGAGCTCGGCCACGCAGGTCGCGGAATCGTAGGGCTTCTGCGTCGAGGTCCAGATCGTCGCGCCGCCGTCGCGTACGTCGGCCACCGCGCAAGCCGGCCCCATGCTGGCGTGCGACTGGACCGGATATTCGTACTCGCCCTCGATGATGCGCACCGCTTGGCGAAATCCCTCCTCGATCGAGCCGTTCTCGCGCTGGATCGTGCGCGCGATCACCGGCGCGTTGCGGATGTAATCGTGCAGCTTCGCGTTGCCGGGGAGGTTCGGCTTCGCGTCCGACCACGTCACGTCGAGCGCGCGCGCGGCTTTGACCGCGTTCCACTCTTTTTCTGCGACGACGGCCAGCAAATCCTTGATCCGGACCACTCTCGCGCCGGGGATTTGTCTGATCGATTCCTCGTCGACCTTGACCGGCACCGCGCCGGCGACCGGCGGCCGGATCATGCGCGCGTGCAGCATGCCAGGGAGCCGCACGTCGTTGACCATTTCCAGCGAGCCGAACACCTTGTCCGGCAGGTCGCGGCGGCGGAACGACTTGCCGATGACCTTGAACTGCGCCGGCCGCTTGAGCGGCGCCTTGACCTCCACGCCGAGCGCGTTCGAGGTCTTGCCGTTCCAGTTCACCTTCGTGTCGAAATAGCGCCCGCCGATCAGCTCGGCGTAGGACACCCGCTTGCTCGGGTCTGCAGTGGCGTGCACGAACCCATCCGCGGTGGCGAGTTGCTCGGCTGGCAATGCGAGCGAGGTTGCCGCCATCTCGACGAGCAGCCGCCGCGCCTCGGCGGCGGTGCGGCGCAGCACCATGCCGCCGTGGGAGACGCCGATCGCGGCGCTCGCGCCTCCCATGTCGAGGGTCAGCGCGCTGTCGCCCATCACCACGCGCACCTTCTCGAAGGCCACATCGATCTCCTCTGCGACCATCTGCGCGATCGCGGTGCCGAGGCCTTGTCCGCCGTCGATCTTGCCGTAATACGCGACGACGCTGCCGTCGCTCTCGATGCTGATGTAGGAGGAAAGCCGATCGCCGGTGAGCGGCGGGCGCGTCGCTGCGCCGTTCGCGCTCGCGGCCCACGTTGCTGCCTCCGCGAGGGTGACGACGAGGGCGCCGCTCGACGCGAGAAACGCGCGGCGGCTCAACGATGGCTGCTGGCTGATCATGACGCGCCTCATGCCGCTTGCGCCGCGCGCTTGACCGCGCGCAAGGCGGCGTTGTGCGTGCCGCAGCGGCAAATCAGATCGCCGAGCGCCTCCTTGATCTCGGCATCGTTCGGATGCGGATTGCGCGCGAGCAACGCGGCCGCGGTCATGATCCAGCCGTTGATGCAGTAGGCGCACTGGCTCACCTGCTCCTCGATCCAGGCGCTCTGCACAGGATGCGGCTTCTCTGGCATGCCGAGCCCGGCCAGCGTGGTGATCTTGCGCGCGCCCACCGCCGACACGGGCATTGTGCACGAGCGCACCGCCGCGCCATCGATATGCACGGTGCACGCGCCGCACTGGCCGAGCCCGCAGCCGAAGCGCGGATTGTTGAGCTCGAGCTCCTCGCGCAAGGCGTAAAGCAGCGGCATGTCGGGGTCGTCGATCTCGATCGCGCGCGCCTTGCCGTCGACCATGAGGGTGAGCGCCGCCATGGGACCTCCCGCAGATGTTGGCGTTTTTGCTATCGCGAATTTAACACGCGGGAGTGGCCGCCGAGCATAAATTATCGATAAGCGCCGGGTGCCATTGAGAACGTGGATCGATCTTGTGCTTCGCAGCAAACCGCGCAGAGCCGTTCGCCTCGTGACTCACGGGAGAAGGGCGCATAGCATGAAGGGCGCCGGGGAAGACCATGCCGTGGAAACTGACCTGTTTTCTCATCTGTGGCGCGCTTGTCGTCGCGGGCGGCGCGGCGATGGCTCACCACTCCTTCGCAATGTTCGACCAGCAAAATCTGATCGACCTCGAAGGCGTGGTGAAAGAATTTCGCTATTCCGCTCCCCACGCGTTCATCATCCTCGACGTCAAGCAGGAGGACGGCACCATCGAGACCTGGATCCTCGAAGGCGTCAGTCCAAGCGCGCTGACGCGTGAGGGGTGGTCGAGGGAGACGCTCAATCCCGGAGAACAGATCAAAGTGAAGGTAGCGCCATTGCGAAGCGGCGCGCCGGGCGGCTGGTGGACGATCGACAAAGTCAATTTTCGCGACGGGCGACCAGTGCCGGGAAATCCATAGCTCGATCGCCCGATCGCGCTGACGGGAGGAAGCTCATGCTTTACCGATTCTCGACCGGCGCAGTGGCACTCGTGGCGCTGACCTTGGCCGGCGCGGTTGCGCAGGCGCACGACGAAACGAAATACCCGGACCTGCGCGGCCAATGGAGCCGCGGCAAGGGCGGCGCGCAATGGGACCAGAGCAAGCCCGGAGGACTGCGCCAAGAGGTCCCGCTTACGCCGGAGTATCAGGCCATTTACGAGGCGAACATCAAGGCCGAGTTCTCAGGCGGCGAAGCCTACAATCCGCAGGCCGTCTGCATGCCCTCGGGAATGCCGCGCATGATGATTGCCTACGAACCGCTGGAGGTCATCGTCACTGCCGACGTTACCTACATTCGCGTCGATCACATGAGCGAATTTCGCCGCATCTACACCGATGGCCGCAGCTGGCCCGGCAAAATCGACGCGACCTTTGCGGGATACTCCATCGGCAAATGGGTCGATCAGGACGGCGACGGCCGCTACGACGTGCTCGAGGTCGAGACGCGCGCGGTGCGGGGGCCGCATGCCTACGACCACAACGGCGTTCCGTTCCACAAGGACAATCAGGCCGTGTTCAAGGAGCGGATTTACCTCGATAAGGGCAATCCGGACATCATGCGCGACGAGATCACGTCGATCGACAACGCGTTGACCCGCCCCTGGATGGTGACCAGGACGTACTACCGCAATCGCAACACGTCCTGGTACGAGCACATCTGCGTCGAGGACAACCACCACGTCATCATCGGCAAAGAAAGCTATTTCCTGAGCCCGGACGGGCTGCTGATGCCGACGCGTAAGGATCAGCCGCCGCCTGACCTGAAGTTCTTCAGCCAAGCGCGAAAGTAACGGCTCGCTGCTCCCGCCAACGGCTGCGTCGACCCGCTCATTCGATCACCTCATCAGCGAGCGCGATGAGCTTGCGCGGGATTTCCAGCCCGAGCGCGCTCGCGCTGCTGCGATTGATGACGAACTCGAAGCGCGAGGATTGATCGACCGGCAGGTCCTCCGGCGTGGCGCCCTTGAGAATCTTTCCGGCATAGATGCCGACTTGGCGATAGGTGTCGGCGAGGACGATGCCGTAGCTCATCAATCCGCCGTCGGCCACCCACTCGCGCAGCGTATACATCGCTGCGATTTTATATTGGGAAGCGAGCCCGAGAATCTGATCGCGGCGCTCCCACGTGAAGTAGGTGCTGGCGCTGAGCAGCAGCGCGCGAACCTGTCGCTGGGCCAGCGTCGCGAACGCCGTATTGATCTCCTGTTCGGAGCTCGCGGTGAGCATCATCGCCTTCATGTCGAGCGAGCGCGCGGCGTCCTGCGCCTCCCGGCGCTCGCCCGCGTAGGAGAGCGCTTTGCGATCGAGCAGCACGCCCACCGTCTCTGCGCTCGGAACGATGCCGTGCAGCAGCTCCATGCGCCTGGCGCCGAGCGAACTGCCGAAGCCGAAGAAAGCGACGCCGGTGATGTTGGTGCCCGGCCGGTTCAGGCTCGACACCAGTCCGAGCGGCACCGGTCCGCCGCGCGTCGAGAAAACGATGGGGATTTTCGTGGTTGCCTTCCTCGCTGCCACCGCCGCCATGTTGTCGAGCGCGATGATCAGCGCCACGGGCCGGCGCACAAATTCCTGGACGAACGTCGCCAGCTGATCGTACTCACCGTCGGCCCAACGGAAATCGAGCGCGACGTTCTGGCCTTCGACGAATCCGGCTGCGTCGAGGCCGGTGCGAAACGCCGCCACGATGTGCGCGGATGCATCGGCGGATTCCCCGCACAGCACCCCGATCACCGGCGCTGCGGGCTGCTGCGCGCGTGCGACGATTGGCAATCCCGCCGCCGCGCCGAGCCAGGCAATAAATTCGCGTCGCTTCATATCGGTCATTTCAACAATGTACCTTGCGGCGCGCCCGCGCGGCAGGGGCGCTACGGCAATCCTGCTTTGGCGAGGCCTTCGACGATGCGCTGAAACTCAGCGGGATTCTTGTAGGGCAGGACGCGCTCGCGCTGCACCAGCGAGAATCCGGGGTTCACCTTGAGAAGCTCCGCCCATGCCATGCGCGCGTCATCGACGCGGCCGAGATGGCCATAGCAGGCTGCGAGTATCATGCGGCTCGAATCGGTGCCGGGGGTGCGGGCGATGCGCTCGCGACAGTGTTGCGCCGCGCTCTCGTATTGTCCCAGACTGAATTCCGCTTGGGCGAGGAAGTGCAGCACGATGCTGGGATAGTGCGGGTCGAGCCGCATCGCCATCGCAAAGGAATCGAGCGCCTCGGCCGGTTTGCCGGCGTACATCAGCCCGAGTCCCATCGCCGCGTGGCCCTGGGCAAAATTGGGATCGAGTTCGATCATGCGGCGCGCCTGCGCGAGCGCGCTTGCGTGATCGCGTCGCCAGAGCAACACGTTGCCGAGCGCCATGTGGCTGAGCGGCTCCTGCTCGTCGAGTTCGATGGCGCGGCGCGCCCATCGCTCCGCGTCATCCAGCGCCGCCGCGGCATCGGCCGCCCAGTCGCTGACGTATTCCGAAATACCGGCGAGCGAGAGCCCGGCATGCGGCGCGGCGAAGTTGGGGTCGATCTCGATCGCCCGGCGGTGCATCGCCTTGGCTTGCGCGATGCCCTCGCGCGTGCTGCGACTGAGAAATTGGCGCGCACGCAGCCACGCCTCGTACGCCTCCACGTTGCTGGTACTGCGCCGGCGCAGCCGCTGCTCCTCGCCGTGGCTCAGCTGGACCGCGAGCGCACCCACGATCTTCTCCACCACCTCGTCCTGGGTCGCGAAGATGTCGGTCAGCTCGCGATCGAAGCGCTCCGCCCAGAGATGCCCGCCTTTCACCGCATCGATGAGCTGCGCGGTGATGCGCACCCGATTGCCGGCCTTGCGGATGCTGCCCTCGAGCACGAAACGCACGCCGAGATCGCGGCCGATGTCCTGCACCTTTGCCGAACGGCTCTTGTAGACAAACGACGAATTGCGCGCGATCACGAACAGTCCCGAGACCTTGGAGAGATCGGTGATCAGGTCTTCGGTCATGCCGTCACTGAAATACTCCTGCTCGGCATCGCCGCTCATATTCGTGAACGGCAGCACCGCGATCGACGGCTTGTCCGGCACCAGCGGCGGCGCGGCGACACGCGGCGCGCCCACATGAAGCGCCGCCGCGCCGATGCGGAAGACCTGCACCGGGTTGGCGATGTTCTTGAGCGGCCGTTCGCCCAAATCCTCGAGCACGACCTCCGGGAGGTCGCGGACGAAATCGCGCACCGCCCGCGAAATATAGACCACGCCCGGATCGGCGATGCTCTCCAGACGCGCCGCCACGTTCACGCCATCGCCGTAGATATCGCCCTCCTCGACGACGACATCGCCGAGATTGATCCCGATGCGAAATTCGATGCGCTGTTCCTGCGGCACGTCGGCGTTGCGATTTGCCATCCCGTGTTGCACTTCGATCGCGCAGCGCACCGCTTTGACCGGGCTCGCGAACTCGGCCAGCACGCCGTCGCCCGTCGTCTTCACGATGCGCCCCTGGTGCTCGGCGATCTTCGGGTCGATCAATTGGCGCCGATGCGCCCGCAGCCGCTCGAGGGTGCCCTCTTCATCGGCGCCGATCAGACGCGAGTAACCCGCAACATCCGCGGCAAAAATGGCGGCGAGCCGACGTTCCATGAAAACCCCGCTCCCGACCGACAACAGCCAGGCGTTCCAGTGCGCCTCTATATAGGAACTTCCTGCCGCAGATCAGCACCTTCATCCCGGCAAGCATGGCATGCCGAATGCGTTTGCCAGACGATGGCCAGAAGCTGGATTTATCTGTTTAATCCACGACGGCGAAACGGATGCAAAGTCAAGATCCCATGATCCTGACGCTGGCCGAAGCGAAGTCAATCGTCGATGCGGCGGTCGCAAAGGCGCGCGAGCTCAACATCATCGTGACCGTTGCGGTATGCGACACTCAGGGGCATCTGATCGCGTTCAATCGCATGGACGGCGTCTACGGGGAAGCGAACCGCTTTGCGATCGGCAAAGCGGTCGACTCGGCGGCGACCGGGCTGCCGAGCGCTGAGGTGAAAGGCATCGTCGATCATCCGGCCGCCGCCTACGTCATTGCGCAGGGTATGCCGACCAGCCGGGTGCGCGGTGGACTGCCGATCATGCGCGACGGCCGGATTGCCGGCGGGTGCGGCGTGGGCGGAGCTTCGTCCCACGCGCAAGAGGAGGAGTGCGCGCGCGCCGGCATTGCCAGCCTTTGAGGCTAACGCGGGGAATTGGCGACCGACATCAAACCTCTGCCGCACGAACATCGCGGGTGCGTCGTAGTGGCACGGCAATTCCTGGTGATGCGGATGCTGCGATGTCCCCGCGCCGTCGGGTTGGATGACCTGAGCGGCGTCAGCGACGCTTGTGCACGGCGCGCGCTTGGGGCCCGCCGCTGACGTCAGGAACTTCGATGCCGAGCGCAGTGGCCAGATCGATTTGATGATCCTGCTCCTGCACGAGAATCTGGCGAATTTGCTCCGCCAAGGCATATTCGCCGAGCGCTTCGCATTGCCGGACGCGCACGCGGTAATTGCGGACGGTCTCGTTTTCATTGTCGAGATCGAACCGGAGCATCTCCTTGGCATCTTTCGACGTGCGCACCGGCTTGGGCGTAACGGCCGGCATTTTGCCGAGATAGTCGATCTGCCGCGAGATGATCAGGGCATGATCGAGCTCTTGCTTGGCGTGTAGTTCGAGTTGTGCGGCAATGTCCGTGTATTCGGCACCCTTGAGCACCTGGGAATAGACGACGTAGGCGATGATCGCCTGATATTCGCGGGAAAGGTCCTCGTTCAACAGCTCCGCGAGTTGATCGCGGGAAACTTCCTGTTGGCCCTCATTTGATTGCTGCTTAGCCATTGATGCTCCTCTAGCTTGAAACTGATGATCGGCCATTGGCATCGAACTCGTAATCCAACCAGTTCCACCGATCACGTCAATGGATGATGGGACATTATACGCCATGCCCGAATGATATACGCTGCGAACGTCTACCGGGCGATTGGCGAGGCCCGAGGGCATTCTATGCGAGGCACGTTCGTTTCACTGCTCGTTACCGCCCTCGCCCTGCTGACGTTGCGCGCCGACGCATCGGCGCAGAATTACCCCGATCGCTCCGTGCGCATCGTCATCGCGTTCGCGGCGGGCGGCACCATCGACACGCTGGGTCGCATCGTCGCGCAGAAACTATCCGAGGCGTGGGGCCAGTCGGTGTTCGTGGAGAATCGCCCCGGCGCCAGCGGCAATATCGGCGCCCAGGCCGCCGCGCAATCGGCGCCGGACGGCTATACGCTGCATCTCGGCGGCCAGGTGCTGGCAGTCAATGCGACGCTCGCGCCAGTGAAGGGCTTCGACCCGGTCAGGGATTTCGCGCCGATCGTCTGGATCGCTACCGCGCGCGACGTGCTGATGGTGCCGCCCGCTTCGCCGTTCCGCTCCGTGCGCGAGCTCATCGATTACGCCAAGGCGCATCCCGGCGCGCTCAATTACGCTTCGCTCGGTCTCGGCTCGAGCGGGCATCTCGCCACAACGCTGTTCGGCGATCTCGCCGGCATCAAGCTCCAACACGTGCCCTACTCGTCCTACAGCCAGGCGGTGACCGACGTGATGAGCGGCCGCATTGCGCTGTGGATCAGCACCTTGGGCGGGGCGATCGGCAACATCCAAGCCGGCAAGATGCGCGCACTCGCGGTCTCCGGCAGCGAACGCGCGGCGCAGCTGCCCGACGTGCCCACGTTCGCGGAGCTCGGCATCGGTTTCGTGGACGAAACCAGCTGGTATGCGCTGTTCGCGCCGAGCGGTACTTCGCCGAGGATCATTGGCAAGATCAACGCGGACACAAACCACATTCTCGCGCTTCCCGACATGCGCGAGCGCGAACTTGCGCTCGGTTATCGCTACATCGGCGGGCCGCAGGAGCGGCTCGGCGCAATGCTGAAATCGGAAATCGCCAAATGGGCCGAGGTTGCCAAGAGCGCATCGTTCGTGGCGCAATAGCTCGTACTCGTACGATGGGTTGAGCGCTTGCGCGAAACCCATCACTGGTCATGCGCAAAGCCTGGTGGCTTTCGCTTCGCTCAACCTACGGAGCAACGGATTGATGCAGCGTAAGTGTGCGGCACTCCTCGTGACCGTGCTTGCAATCCTGGCGTGGCACGCGCAGGCCTGCGCGCAGACCTATCCCGACCGGCCCGTGCGCATCGTGATTGCATTTCCGGCGGGCGGCACCATCGACACGCTCGGGCGCATCCTCGCGCAAAAGCTCAGCGAGGCATGGAGCCAGAACGTGGTGATCGAGAATCGGCCGGGCGGCGGCGGCAATATCGGTGCCGCGGCTGCGGTGAAGGCGCCGCCCGACGGGTACACGATCCATTTCGGCGCGCAGTCGCTCGCCGTGAATGTGACCCTGCAGCCGAGCAAGGAGTTCGATCCGGTCAAGGATTTCGATCCGATCATGCTGGTCGCGACCGCGCAGGACGTGCTGCTGGTGCCGCCCAATTCGCCGTTCCGCTCGGTCCAGGAGCTGATCGATTACGCCAAGGCGTATCCGGGCGAGCTCAACTACGCTTCGCTCGGGACCGGTACCAGCGGCCATCTCGCGACCGTCATGTTCGCCGATCTCGCCGGGATCACGCTGCAGCACGTGCCCTACACCTCGGTCTCGCAGGCCGCGACCGATGTTATGTCCGGACGCATCGCCGTGTTCCTGCCGACCCTCGGCGGCCATATCGGTAACGTGACCGCGGGCCGCATGCGCGCGCTCGCGGTTTCGGGACCGGCGCGCGCCGCGCAGCTGCCGGATGTGCCGACCTTCAGCGAGCTCGGCGTGAAATTCGTCGACGAGACCAGCTGGTACGCGCTGTTTGCGCCGAAAGGCACGCCCAAGGAGATCATCGGCAAGGTCAATACCGACGTGGAGCGCATCCTGGCGCTGCTGGACGTGAAGGAGAAGGCGGTGACGCTCGGCTATCGGTACGTGGGCGGCTCGCCGCAAAAGCTCGATGCTTTCCTCAAGCACGAAATCGCGAAATGGGCCGAGGTGGCGAAGAGCGCATCGCTGAAATAGGCGTCGTAGCCCGGATGAAGCGCCGCCGCAGCGGCGCGAAATCCGGGAGAGCCGTGCTTTGAGGCTCTGTCGGTCCCGGATTTCGCTTCGCTCATCCGGGCTACGGACCGTCCACTGAACACGATTCGCCCACATATTGTGTCAAGTTTTATTTCGAACGCGGAGAAGAAAAAGGCTTCGTAGGATGGGTTGAGCGAAGCGAAACCCATCGCTGATGCCGCGATTCGGGATTGATGGATTTTCGCCCGCTTTCGCGGGCGTCAACCCGCCCTAGGGCTGTTTGACATCGTGAGAACGCTAATATCCCGCGGCGAGCGCGCCGCGGGTGCGATTGTCGGCGGCACCGACCAAGCCGTCGGCCGTAACGAGGATCGAGTTGGCCGCCGTGTGCGGCGGCCCCTGCACCACGCGATGGCCGCGCGCTTGCAGGGCGCGGATCAGCTCCGGCGCGAGGCCGCGCTCGACCCACATCTCGTCGGGCGACCATTGGTTGTGGATGCGGGGCGCCGCGACCGCGTCCGCGATCGAAAGCTTGCGGTCGATGACGTTGACGATGATCTGCAACACCGTCGTGATGATGCGGCTGCCGCCCGGCGAACCCGCCACCAGGAACGGCCTGTCGCCTTCGAGCACGATGGTCGGCGTCATCGAGGAGAGCGGGCGCTTGCCCGGCCCCGGCGCGTTGGCGTCGGCGCCGACCAACCCAAAGAAGTTGGGCGCGCCCGGCTTGGCGGCAAAATCGTCGAGCTCGTTGTTGAGGAGAACGCCGGTGCCTTCCGCGACCAGGCCGACGCCATAGCTGAAATTGAGAGTGTAGGTGTTTGCCACCGCGTTGCCGAACGCGTCGACGACGGAGAAATGCGTGGTGTTGTCGCCTTCGCGGGCGGGATCGGTGATCGAGCCGAAGCTTTCCGCCGGCGCCGCGCGTTCCGGGTTTATGCGTGCGCGCACCTCTGCGGCAAACGGCTTCGAGGTCAGATAACCGGGAAGCGTCACGCTCGCAGGGTCGCCCAAGAATTTCGCGCGGTCGAAATAGGCGCGCTTCATGGCTTCGACCATGAGA
>Ga0209474_10005027_pt1 | contig 11312 bp, 10 predicted proteins | sample GraSoiAngelo_145_FD_185902 | JGI IMG/M metagenome (GOLD analysis project Ga0209474, IMG submission 185902) | Grasslands soil microbial communities from the Angelo Coastal Reserve, California, USA - 14_1009_05_20cm (SPAdes) (version 2) | ecosystem: Environmental > Terrestrial > Soil > Grasslands... | reverse complement strand
TCATCTGCACTGGAAGGGCGCCAAAAAGCTCCTCGTCGGCCATCGCGGCAACTCCAAATTGTTGCTACACACGAATCACGCTCATCCTCACGGCGCAACCAAAATCGAAAGATTCACAGCCTCTGAGGAGCGGCGTTTTCGCCGCGTCTCGAAGGACGTGGCCAAGACGAATCGCAACGCACACACTTTTCAAACAACCGCGACATAGCGATTGGTCGTCATTGCGAGCGGAGCGAAGCAATCCACACCTTCTTTGTTGTTCTATTGATTGCTTCGCTCCGCTCGCAATGACGATCAAATTTACGGACCCGGAATATCACACACACCTTCGCGATCTCGCGGCGTGAAAACGCCCGAGTTGTGCAGATTCATTCGGCCCAAAAGAGAGGGCGCAGGGAATGCCGGGTGCGCGCTGCACCCGCAGTCTCGCGTGCAAAAAGTAAAAAAGCACACGAGGTAGTCACCACAGGTTCACCGGAGCAGCCCGGCATTCCCCGCGCAATGGTTTTAACGGTTTCCTTCGTGCTCTTCCCGGTGACCGGGCTTGTTTGCCACCGTCGTTTAGCGGATCGCTCCGCCAACTTGATGCCAGCGTCGGGGCATCAGAACCACACGACTTCGCCGTCCGCTTAGGTGCTGTTCGTCAAAAGCACCACTACGTCCACCGCATCCCACCCCGCGTTCGTGACGATCGCGAAACGCCCCTCATTCGAAGCAGGACCTGCTCGCTCTATTACTGCTTCTACCATAGCGTAAAGCGATAAATTTTTCCGATCAGCACTAGACAGCGGTTTGTCTGATTTGCCCGGCAGGCAATCGTGCGGTGCACGGAGCATCAAGAACTCGGCGAGAAACCCACGCCCTCAATCGTTCTTCAGAATCTTGAACACGCCGTTGGCCATCGCGATACAGCGCTCGCCCACCTTTACTTCCGTGCTGACGAAAATCAGGCTGCGGGTCGAGCGCACCACGCGTGGTTTTGAGGTGAGAATCTCGCCGATCTTGCCGGCCTCGACGAAGTGCGTGTCCATCTGGATCGTGGCCAGCGTTGGCCTGTCCGATGCGAAGCGCGCGCTCATGCCACAGGTGCGGTCCGCGAACGTCATAAGCACCCCGCCCTGCACCAGGCCGCGGCGGTTGTGGTGTTTTTCCTGGGCGACCAGCGCATATTCATGCTCGCCATTGACGACACACTGCCAAAGCGGTCCGATCAGATGCAGGAACCCCGTGGTCTCGACGATGGTCCAACCGGACGCCTTGAGCTTCTGGTTGGCCTTGTCTGTCATAACAGTCATTCGAGTCCCGGCCATCAATTCGGCATTCGCCTCATTTCATCAATCGCCGCCGTGTTGTAGTCAAGCGCGATGACCAGACCGTTCGACATTGCCACAAGGCGGAATATCGCGGAGCGATGCGCTGAGTTTACGCGGCTGCCCGCCAGCGACAGCCCGACGGCGCTGAGCCGCTGTCGCTATCGCGCTGGTCGAAGCCGAGGCGCCGGGAGAAACGGCGCTGCTGTTGACGCTGCGAGCGTCGGGCCTGCGCGCCCATCGCGGTCAATGGGCGCTGCCGGGCGGACGCTGCGACGAGGGCGAGACGCAGGTCGCGGCGGCGCTGCGCGAACTTCAAGAGGAGCTTGGTCTTAATCTCGGTCAAGAGCATGTGCTGGGTTCGCTCGACGACTATCCGACGCGCTCCGGCTATCTCATCACGCCGGTTGTGGTTTGGGCGACGGCGAGCACGGCGATTTCGCCGAATCCGAATGAGGTCGCCTCGGTGCATCGGATCGCGCTTGAACAAATCGAGCAGCCCGACGCCTTTGACTTCACCGCGATTCCCGAAAGCGATCGGCGCGTGATCCGGTTTCGTCACGCCGGCCGGTTCATCCACGCTCCGACGGCGGCGCTGATCTACCAGTTTCGGGAAGTGCTCGGCGGGCGAAATACCCGCGTGGCCGACCTCGAGCAGCCGGTATTCGCCTGGAAGTAGGAGCTTCGGGACTCACTTTGGACCACATTTCGGGGCTGACTTGCGCGATACGATTGGTAAAACAATCCGATGCGCCCTCATGCGATTCGTTGTTTCGGCTACGCGCTTGCGCTGCTGCTGATCGCGGCGCAAGCAGTCGCCATGGATCTAGCCGCGCTCCCCGGGGCGACAGCGGACGCGATGGCGCAGGCCGCGTCTCCGCAGGCGATCGCGGAGTACCGCCGCAAGCTTGCGGAATACCAGCAGGCGCGCGCCGCCTTCGAGCAGGACGCCGTCGCCTATTGGAGTTCGATCGCCGAAAAGCGGCGCGGTCGCAACGCCAAGCGGCGCGAACAGCGGGCGATCGGTCTTGATGATTATGTGCTGATCCAGCCGCCGGTCTATAGCGGGCCGGCGCGACCGGCCAATCCGGAACCATCGCCGGCCGAGCCCGAGCCGACACGCCGCGAGCGCAAGTATATTCCAGTGGTGGCCGATCTCCTCAAGGCGGCTACGCAGCATTTTCAGTATGCGCCACAGCGGCCCGCCAGCGAGACCGAGTTCAAGCGCGCCTATGCCCGTGTAGCATCCGCAGCCGGGCTCACCCGGGATCAGGCGGTGCGGGTCTATTCCTTCGAGACCGGCGGCAACGGCAGTCACGACATGCAATCGGGACTGAGCGCCTCCCGACCCGCTTCGCGCGCGATCTCGACTGCGATCGGCTATAACCAGCTGCTCACCACCAACAGCGTCGAGCTGCTTGCCGAACAGGGCGGCGAATTCGTTCAGGCGCTGACGGAAAAAGCGGCGCGATTGTCCGGCGCGCCGCGCCAGGCCATTGAGCAAAAGCTCGCGGTGCTGAAGCGGATGGTGGCGCTGGCGCGATCGGTGCCGGACGAATGGGCGCAGCACGAGAAGCTCGGCGATACGCCGCAGGGTTGGGCGCTCCATGCCATGGTGCTGGACATCGACGTCGGGCCGATGCTGCAGACTCACAAGCTCCTGACTTCCGTGGTCTTTGCCCGCGCCAAGGGCTACAGCCGCCCGCTCACAGGCGCCGAACTGGAGATGATGAATCTGACCGGCGACAGCACCGGATTGGACATGGTGACGATGCCGCAGGTGTTGCGCGAGCAGGTCCCGACCTCGAATTTTTTCCAGCGCTCAGGCTACGAGCGTAATCCGGTGGCAATTCGCCACAACACGGTGGCAAAGCTGTTGGCGGTCACCGACAGCAGGATGGACAGCAACAGCTACCTGCCTGGCGCAAAGGAACTGGCGTCGTCGTTTTAGCGGCCGGTATCAGCCCCGCTGTCATGCCGCGAAAAGCGGAGCATTCAGTAACTGGGACAAGCCCGGCCATGAGGGGTTTGTGAGGCCCGTTCTCCCATTGCGCCGCAAGAAGGACGTGGATGGCCGGGACATCTAGCGCGAAGACGCGCTTCGCGCTTATCCCCGGCCATGACGAAGAAACCAGACACCGGCGACATTGTGATGGACGCGCACCTTTCACAGCTCGTCATGCCCGGCCTTGTGCCGGGTATCCACGTCCTTTGTGCCGTCAAGGAGAGAGCGGCAGAGGCGTATTGGATTATCCGCTTTCGGGGAATGACCAGCTGGATTTGGGGTGCAGATGAAGTTGGGCGCAGATCGTTTCTCAATCCGATCCGAACATGAACTTGCCGTCGGCTTCGAGGAAAGGCCCGGTCCGCATGTAGAGCTGACCGTTGTGGCCGATAAAGAACAGCGTGCCCTTCGGCACCTTCTTTGCTCCCTTGAGCAGCAGTCCCGCGTTGTTGGTGCCCATCTTGTATGAAAACGTCTTGCCGTCCTTGTCGTAGGCATATCCCATGTCGGGCGTCAGCACCCAGGGCGTCGGCTTGGCGGCTTCCGCGAAGGCGGTCGTCGTCATCGCGGTCGTGGTGATCGCGCTCAGCGCGACCGCCACCAAGAGAGTGTTGGTCGAAAATCCTGTCATCCTGCATGTTCCCCAAGCAACCCGTCTGAACTTGTTCTGTGACCGGCGCTCCGGTTGAACAAATCACGAACGACGATTTCACGTCAATACAACGAATCGATTCGCGCCGCGCGCCACCTTCAAGAGTTTAGGATTTCGCGCTGCGGAGTTCGCGACTATGTTCCCGATCTAAGTCTATAAGAAACGCCGGCGAAATACCTCATAGGGATGATTCGGATGAACCACGTCATGAAATTTCTTTTCGGCCTCCCGCTTTTATTGGTGACGCCGATTCCTGTGGCCCACGCCGACGAATTCAAGCTTTCCAACAACCAGCGGATTTCCTGCAGCCGCGGCCTGAGCCCCGGAAAACTTAATACCGCGACCTGCAAGTCCTACGCCTATCTCTTCAATGTCAAGACTTCCGAGTATTTCAGATGTCAGGTCAGCCTGGCGCTGACGCGCGACAACAAGGAAGTCATCAACGTCCAGGCTGACGGCGGCTGCACCAAGAAGCCGCGCATCTTCGACACCGATTCGAACTACTCGTTCGATGCCACCGAAACCGAGCCGCCCAACACCAACTCGTTCTTCGGCCCGGGTGGCTACTCGGTTTGGGCCAGCGACAACACGGCGCGAAAGCTTCGCGGCTGCATCACCATCAGTAGTGGCCTCGGCTCCGATATCTTGAAATGTCTGGACATGACTTTTTAGTGGGGTCAGGACGGGGTTTCTCATGCCCATGGTACGTCCAGCACAGTTCTGCCGATCCTGGTTGTTCCTCGAAGGCGCCAATGAGGCTGCGCTGCAACGCGCCACGACGAGCGGCGCCGATGTTCTGATTCAGGAGCTTGAGGATTTCACGCCCGCCCCGTTGCGGCCGGCCGCGCGCGCGCTGGCCCCGGAACTCTACCACGCATGGCGCGAGGCAGGAGCGGTGATCGCGGTGCGCATCAACCCGCTTGAGCAAGACGGTATGGATGACCTCGCGGCGGTGATGCGCGGCCGCCCCGATATCGTAGCGCTGCCGAAAGTTGCCGAGCCGGGTCAGATTGTACGGCTAGACGAGGCGGTCGGGCGATTCGAGCGGGACTGCGGAATTCCGCTGGGGTCGACCGCGCTGCTGCCTAACATCGAATTTGCTCGCGGGCTGGTGCAGACGGACGGGATTGCGAAAGCCAGCAAGCGCACGAGGGCCTGTCTGCTGGCCTCGGAAGATCTCGCGGCCGATCTCGGAGCGGAACGCGGAAAGGACGGCATCGAACTCGCATATTGCAGGCAGCGTTTCATCGTCGAATGCGTCGCCGCAGGCGTTGTTGCGGTCGATTGCCCGTATACCTGGAGCGATATTGGTGGCGTCGAACGCGACGCGCGATGGGCACGGCGTCTGGGTTATTCCGCCAAAAGCCTTGTCGATCGAATGCATGCCGCGGTCATAAATGATGTCTTTGCCCCGGATAGCCGCGAGCTGGATCGCGCACGCGCAATCGTTGCGGCTTTCCAAGCCGCTCGTGCAGCCGGCGAGGCGCGGGTCGAATTGGATGGCTCGCTGGTTGAGGTCCCGACCTACCATACCGCGAAACGTCTGCTCGCGCGCCTCGAAGCCATGCGGCAATTCGAGCGCGCGCGAGATTAGCTTGCCAATACCCGTGGGTTGCTGCGCCAGCTCAGTGGCTCATGCGCCCCGAAGCCGGATGCCCTGGCACCTTGAAGCGCTTGCCAGTGTCAGTGACCTTGGCGCCATTGACCCGCAGGATCGAAAAATCCTGGGTTAGGTAGTTCCCGGCGAGCAGGTATTTGCCGTCCGGAGTGAACATGACGGCCTCCGGCAATCCGCCGACCTCGATGTCCTGGGTCTTGGTCACTTTCTTGCCGTCGATCTTGAGGATCGTGAGACTGCCGTTCTTCTGATAAAAGAACGCCTTCTTCATGTTGGAGCCGCGCAGAATAGCAGCGACTGCGACATCACCCTTCGGCGAGATCGCCAGCCCTTCGGGCCCGTCACCGACCACTACCCGATCGATGATCCGGGGCGGATTAGCCTCCAGATCGATCACGCTCGTGGTGTCGACACTGCCGTCCGATGAGCCGGCGCCCCCATTGTCCGAGGTCAATGCGAGCTTTCCGTTCGGCGTCACAACGATGTTGTAGGGCCACTGGCCGGTCGGCAAATCGACCTTGTTGTAGGTGACTTTCTCGCCCGCAATATCGAGTACCGAGACCTTGTGCGCGGGGAATCGCACCGCGAGTGCCCGCTTGCCGTCCGGCGTGAATACGACATGCGCGACGCTGTCGGGCATGGCAACGGTGTCGGTGACCTTGACGTCTGTGCCATTGATCGAGAGCACGCTGATCGAGTTGTCGCCGCGGTTGGCGACCAGCGCCATCTTGCCGGATGGGCTGATGCTCAGCCCGGAGGGCTGTTTACCGGCAGTGACGGTCGCGGCCAGCTTCGGCGGGTTGGCCTTGAGATCGATGACATAGATCTTGTTATCCGGCACCTGTTTCAGCGCGTCGCCCTCCTTGACGACATCCACCGAATCCGCGACCAGCGCCACCGCGCCGGTGGGGTCGATGTCGAGATTCACTGGCGGCCCGACGATCGAATTCTTCAGCGGCAGGCTGGCGACGATCTTGGGGCTTTCGGGATTGGCAAGATCAACCAGCAGGACCTGGTCCTTGCCGGATGCGGACAGGACGGGCTTTCCATCGTCATCCCATAAGAGTTTCTCGTCGATGCCGACGATCATGAATGGCTTGGCATTTGCGAGATTGACGCTGGAGCTGCAGAGCAGGATCGCCGCTCCCAAGCATAATCCAACTGCACGATGGGCAGACATTTTGGCGTTCTCCGTAAAAGACCGGCCTCTAAGCGGGCCGGTTAGAATTCAAGAGTACGCGGGGAACCGCCGTGTTGCCAGTGCGAAGCAGCCGCGATCGGAGGATGTCGAAACTTATTTGGCGTAGAGCGCGTTTGGTCGATGGGATGGGTTGACCGGGGGTCACGCTCCGTCCAACTTCCCGGCTGGTTTTGGAGAATGATAAAATGAATTCGAAATTGATGGCCGCTGTCGTCGCGGTCACCGCGGCTCTGACCGCCCCCCCGGCGCTGGCCCAGCAATTCATCAACGTGCTGACGGGAGGCACCTCAGGCGTCTATTACCCGCTCGGGGTCGCAATAGGCAAGATCTACGGCGACAAGCTTCCGAGCGTGAAGACCCAGGTGCAGGCCACCAAGGCTTCGGTGGAAAACCTGATCCTGTTGCAGCAGGGCCGTGGCGAGATCGCCTTTACGCTCGGTGACTCCCTGAAGGCCGCCTGGGAAGGCGACGAGGAGGCGGGCTTCAAGTCCAAGCTGGGCAAGCTGCGCACCATCGCCGCGATCTACCCAAATTATATTCAAATTGTCGCCACCGCCGACAGCGGCGTCAAAACGCTGGCCGACCTCAAGGGAAAGAGCCTCTCTGTCGGCGCGCCCAAGTCGGGCACCGAACTCAACTCGCGCGCCATCCTTGCCGCCGCCGGATTGAGCTACAAGGACCTGGGCAAGGTCGAATATCTGCCGTTCGCGGAATCCGTCGATCTGATGAAGAACCGCCAGTTAAACGCGACGCTTCAATCGGCTGGTCTCGGGGTCGCTTCGCTGAAGGACCTGAGCACGTCGGCCGAGATCACCGTGGTGTCGGTTCCCAAGGAGGTGGTGGACAAGATCGGTCCGCCGTTCGCATCCGTCATGATCCCCGCCCATACCTATACCGGACAGGACAAGGACGTCCCCACCGCGGCTGTGATCAATTATCTCGTGTCCAGTTCGGCCGTCTCAGACGATCTCGCCTATGAGATGACCAAGCTGATCTTCGAGTCGCTGCCGGAACTGGCGAATGCGCACTCGGCCGGCAAGGAAATCAAGCTGGAGACCGCCGCGATGGGAAGCCCGGTGCCGCTGCACCCCGGCGCGATCCGCTATTACAAGGAAAAGGGCGTCATGAAGTAGCGGCTACATACGCGCGGCCAGCCTCCGGACCTATCCGGAAGCCGCCTCGAGGATGTTGAGCCGTGCGAATTATGGGCGCTGGAAGGAAGAAGATGCTGCAGACTGTAGACGGTGAAGCGCCGGTCAAGGTCGAGTTCGAGAATTTCGAGCACGGATTCCCGGAAGGGTTCGGCCCGGGCGGCTGGGGACGTCTGGCCTACGCGGTAGGCATCGCTTTCGCGGCGTTTCAGCTTGTGGTCGCGGCATGGAACGTGCTGCCGAGCCAGGTCGTGCGCGGCGTTCATGTCGGCTTCCTGCTGTTGATGACGTTCGGCCTGGTCGCCAACTTCACCGCCAAGGGTAACGCCGGCCGCGCGGCAGGCTGGCTGATAGGCAGCGCCGGCTTCCTGTGCGGACTCTACCAGTGGATATTTTACGCCGACCTGATCGCGCGCGACGGCGATCCGACCCAGCTCGATCTGGTGGTCGGGACTTTGCTTGCGGTGTTGATTTTCGAAGGCACGCGGCGGCTGATGGGTCTGGCGCTGCCATTGATGTGTGGCGCCTGCCTGCTCTACTGGTTCCTGGGCCAGTATCTGCCCGCGCCGTTCAATCATCGGGGCTATGACTTCGATCAGATCATCACCCACCTGTCCTATGGGACGGAGGGCTTTTACGGCGTACCGATCTACGTTTCGGCGACCTACATCTTCCTGTTCATCCTGTTCGGCTCGTTTCTTGAGCACGCCGGGATGATCCGATTGTTCACTGATGTCTCGCTTGGCCTGTTCGGCCGCACCCGTGGCGGTCCGGCCAAAGTCGCGGTGTTCGCATCGGGCATGATGGGAATGATCTCGGGTTCGGGCGTGGCCAACGTCGTCACCGTAGGCCAGTTCACGATTCCATTGATGATCAAGTTCGGTTATCGGCGCGCCTTCGCTGCAGGCGTCGAGGCCACGGCCTCGATGGGCGGACAGATCATGCCGCCGGTGATGGGTGCGGTCGCGTTCATCATGGCCGAGACGCTCGGGGTGGAATATTCTGTCATCGTCAAGGCCGCGCTGATCCCGGCGCTGCTCTATTTCGCCTCCGCGTTCTGGATGGTGCATCTCGAAGCCGGCAAGCACGGCCTCGTCGGCATGAAGCGCGCGGAAATCCCGAGCGCCTGGAAAGCGTTGGTGGCGCGCTGGTATCTGGTATTGCCGCTGGCGGCGCTGGTCTACATGCTGTTCGAAGGCTTTACGCCGCTCTACGCCGGCAGCATGGGGCTCGCATTGACGGTCGCGCTGATCCTCGGCGCCAGCATTACGCTCGGCTTTTCGAGCAACGTGCTGAGGTATATTTTCTGGGTCGGGCTCGCGCTTGTGGTCGCCGCGCTGTCGCGCAATGGCCTCGAAATCATTCCGGTGGCAAGCGTAGTCGGCGTTCTCGTGCTGATCACGGCCTTGACGCGCGGCGGCCGGGCGACCTTGACGGCATGCCGGGATTCACTGGCCGACAGCGCCAAGTCGGCGCTGACGGTCGGGATGGCCTGCGCGATCGTCGGCACGATCATCGGCATGATGACGCAGACCGGCGTCGGCACCATTTTCGGCAGCTGGATCATCGGGCTCGGCGCCAAGAGCCTGTTCCTCGCGCTTGTCATGACGATGCTGCTATCGATCCTGCTCGGCACCGGCATCCCGACCATTCCGACCTACATCATCACCGCCGCGCTGGCCGCGCCGGCCTTGGCCAAGCTCGGTGTACCGCTGATCGTCAGCCACATGTTCGCTTTCTATTACGGCATCATGGCCGACCTTTCGCCGCCGGTTGCGCTGGCGGCGCTCGCGGCAGCACCAATCGCCAAGGAAAATCCGGACAAGATCGGCTGGGAGGCAATGCGCATCGCGCTCGCCGGCTACGTCATTCCGTTCGTGTTTGTATATTCACCGGCGCTGATGCTGCAGGCCGGCGACCCGATGGCCGCACACCTCGGTTTCTACGGTGCGGTGGCGCTGGCGACCTTCAAGGCAGCGGTCGCGATCGGTCTGTTCGGTATGGTGGCGATCGGTTTCCTGTTTACGCACATGACGTGGTTCGAGCGGTGCGTCGCCCTTGCCGCGGCACTTTGCCTGCTTGGTGAGTTTTCCTTCAGCGACACCTTGGGCTTCGCACTCACTGCCGTGGTCGTGGTCTGGCAATGGTGGCAGCGTTCGCGCGCAGCGGTGGCGCAGACTTGAGCCTTTGCCTCGCCTCGGCTGGCCTGGTCAAGACGCTGTCGATTTCGGTGTTCACGCTGGCGTGGACACACTCGATCGAAAAGATCGAGTGGCAGGAGGACTGGCGCGTAACCCCAAAAACTCTGGAGCTGATTGCGGCGCGCGTGAAGGGCTCCGGCGCCGGAATGGAGCCCCCAGCCGAAGCACGGCTCGTTGACGGCTGGTTTCAATGGCAGCCTAAGCGCGAGCCGATGCGGCAAGTGCTGCTCGGCAATTCCGGCGCCGCCGGCGAATGGCGGCTGTGCAGCGATGGACAGTGCCGGGCGCTGTCGGAGATCTTCGGTCGTCCAGCCGCCCCCACCGTGACGACAATGAGCGCCTGCGACCCTTTCCCCAGATGAAGCCAAGCGCAATCGGCCGCGAGATCGGACACGTCGGCCGGATTTCGCGGGGCGCTCCATCCGGGCTAGGTTGTTTCAGCGACGCTGATAGGAGTAGGGGATGGACCGGCTCAAGGGGAAGATAGCGGTGGTGGTCGGCGCCGGCTCGATTGGGCCGGGCTGGGGCAATGGCAAGGCAACCGCCGTGACGTTTGCGCGCGAGGGCGCTCAGGTGTTTTGCGTTGACCGCAATTCCGCTGCCGCCGAAGAGACCGTGAAAATCATCGCCTCCGAAGGAGGAGACGCAACCGCGTTCACCGCCGATGTTTCTCGTGGCGCGGAGGTCGAAGCGATGGTTGAGGCATGCCTCAGGACGTACGGCCGTATCGACGTGCTCGATAACAACGTCGGCATTGCCGAGATGGGAAGCGTCATTGAAGTCTCGGAAGCCGAGTGGGATCGCGTTTTTGCTGTCAATCTCAAGAGCGCCTTCCTGGCCATGAAGCACGTGATACCGGTGATGGCGCGGCAGGGCGGCGGTTCGATCATCAACATCTCCTCGATCGCCTCGATCCGCCACCTCGGGGTTTCCTACGTTACCTATGCCAGCTCAAAAGCCGCCATGAATCAGATGACGCGCACCACCGCGGTTGAATTTGCGCGCCAGCATATCCGCGTCAACGCGATCCTGCCGGGCCTGATGAAAACTCCGATGGTCGAGCATTCGGCGGGGCTTGCGGCGAGTTACGCCAACGGCGATGTGGAAGCGATGTGGCGCGCCCGCGACGCGCAGGTGCCGATGGGGCACATGGGCGACGCCTGGGATGTCGCCA
>Ga0209474_10005025_pt1 | contig 11314 bp, 8 predicted proteins | sample GraSoiAngelo_145_FD_185902 | JGI IMG/M metagenome (GOLD analysis project Ga0209474, IMG submission 185902) | Grasslands soil microbial communities from the Angelo Coastal Reserve, California, USA - 14_1009_05_20cm (SPAdes) (version 2) | ecosystem: Environmental > Terrestrial > Soil > Grasslands ... | reverse complement strand
GGAGGCGCATGACGACCTTCTCGCCGAAGAGCGTCGGGCAGACGGAGACGCGGAAGTCCATCTCGCGGCCCTTGCCCAGCTTCAGCTTGATGCGGCCGTCCTGCGGCAGGCGTCGCTCGGCGATGTCCAGCTCGGCCATGATCTTCAGGCGGGAAGTGATCGCCGCCTTCAGCTTGATGGGCGGCTTCATCACTTCGTAGAGGACGCCGTCCACGCGGTAGCGGACGCGGAAGTCCCTCTCGTACGGCTCGACGTGGATGTCGGAAGCGCCCTTCTTGATCGCGTCGAGCAGGATCAGGTTGACCAGCTTCACCGTCGGCGCGTCGGTGGCGCTCTTCTCCAAGTCGACGACGTTGATGCCTTCTTCGGCATCGTGGCCGATCGCGATCTCGTTCTCGTCGAACCCCTCCATCACCTCTTCGTAGGAGGGTCCCTTCTCGGAGTAGTACTTCTCCAGCGCCTCCTTGATGGCCTGCTCGCTGGCGACGACGACTTCGATGTTGTAGCCGGTGAGGAACTTGATGTCGTCGATCGCGTAGATGTTCGAGGGATCGCTCATCGCCACGATGAGCGACGCACCGGCGCGGTTCACGGGGATGCACTGGTGCTTCTCCGCCACATCCTTCGGCACCAGCCGCACGACCTCGGCATCGATGTCGAACTCGCTCAGGTTGATCGAGGGAACGCCGTACTGCTTGGAGAGAAAGTTCGTGAGCTCGGACTCCTCGATGAACCCGAGCTTGGTGAGGTGGTAGCCGATGCGGCCGCCGGCCTTCTTCTGCTCTTCCTGTGCTTTCTGCAGCTGCTGCAGAGAGATCAGGTTTTCGCGAACGAGCAGCTCGCCTAGCCGACCAGCCATTCACGCACCTCGCCGTGAGAGGCGTCGACGATAACAGAACGCTCGGCGAGCAAGCGAGAAACCGGTCGAAGTTTCGGGCGGATATCAGGCGAGCAAGGGGTCGCTGCTACGATGGTGTGGGTGGGGCCCTCACGCGCCCAGCAGACGCCGTGCGGAAGCGACGTCCTGCTCGATTTGCGCCTTGAGCGCCTCGACGTTCGGGAATCGTCGCTCGTCGCGCAAGCGATGCACGAACGCGACGCGCAGCGTTCGCCCGTACAGGTCCTGGTCGAGATCCAACAAGTGCACCTCGAGCATGAGCGGCTCGCGTCCGCTGCCGGCGTGCGCGTCATCGCGAAAAGTGGGATTGAGGCCGAGGTTCGCCGCGCCAAACACCGCGGCGCCAAGGCGCGGCGGAATGTAACGGACCGGCTCGGGCGCCGGAATCGCATCCGCGGACGGCTGCGCCTCGATGAGATAGGCGCGGACTGCGTAGACGCCGACCGCGGGCAGCAGCTCCGCTTCGGTGCGGATGTTCGCGGTAGGCCATCCGAGCTTTCGTCCCCGGCCGACTCCCCGCACCACGTCGCCGTCGAGATCGAAAGGGCGGCCGAGGAGTTGCGCGGCCGCCTCGACACGTCCTTCCAGCGTGAACTCGCGAATCTTGGTGGACGACACCACCAGGCCGTGCACCGTCACGGCAGGTACGACGTGCAGCCGCACTGCGCACTGCTCGAGCGCGGTGCGCAGCGTCTCCACGGTCCCGCGCCGCTCGCGGCCGTAGGTGAAGTCGTGCCCCACGACGATCGTCGCGACGCCGGTCGCGAGCAGCAGATCGACGAACGCGTCGGGCTCGGTCTGCGCGAAAGCGCGATCGAACGGCTGTTCCACGAGCTCGTCGACTCCCGCAAACGCGAGCAGCTCGCGCTTGCGCGCGCGCGTGCAGATGAGCGGAGGCGCGTACTGCGGTGCGAGCAGCCGCGCCGGGTGCGGCTCGAACGTGAGCGCGCAGCTCGGTCCGCCCTGCCGCTGCGCCGCACCCGTGGCAGCGGCGAACAACCCACGGTGGCCGAGATGCACTCCGTCGAAGTTCCCGATGGCGAGCGCGCCTCTCGTCAACCGCCGGGCGGAAGCGGCGATCCCGCTGTGGATGCGCATCTGCGCGCCTGATATGGGAGGGCGTCGCACGTGTCAACGGAGGGAAGCGTGAAGCACCTGCTTCTGCTGCTCGCCGCCGCGCTGCCCGCGGCTGCCGCCGACATCCGCGTCGACGGCTCGTACCGGCTGCGCCTCAACACGGAGTCCAACTACCTCCTGGACCCGCTGACCAGGCTCGGACAGCAGCAGTGGGTGGAGCACCGCCTGCGCATCACGCCCAAGATCGTCGAGCAGGACACGATCGAAGTGCAGGGCTCGTTCGATGTCTTGAACGGGATCATCGGCGGAGATCTCGCGCCGAATTTCCAGGATCTCGGCTGGCAAGGGCGCTCGAACCGGAACGGCATCCACACGAGCGGCTTCGAGTTCCGCCACCTGTTCGTGAAGCTGCGCATGCCCTTCGGAGTCTTCGAGTTCGGCCAGATGCCCAACGACTGGGGCATGGGGATGTTCATCAACGGAGGCGACCAGGAGAACGCGTTCGATTTCGGCGACCAGCGCTTCGGCGACATCGTCGATCGGATCTTGTTCGCCACGCGGCCGTTTGGCTTTCTCGGACCACGCAGCGAGATCGCGCGCAACGTGGCGCTGGCGGTCGCAGCGGATCTCGTCTACCGCGACCGCTACGCGTCGCTGTTCGGCAACGACGTCGGCAACTCGCAGGGGCTGTTCTCGACCGGCGGTGTGCATTGGGGAGACGTGGCTTCCGAGATCGTCGCGGCGCTCGTCTGGGATCCGTCCACCGATTCACGCGCCGGCATCTACATCGCGCGCCGATGGCAGGAGTACGCGCTGGGCGGCGGCTCGCTGCACACGTGGCTCTTCGATGTGCACGCGCGGACGCTGTTCCCCGTGCGCGCGATCGGCGGCGTTCTCTCGCTGGAAGCCGAAGCGGCAGAGCTCTATGGCAGCACGACCCACTCGCCGAATCTCAGCGGCCTGCGCACGCAGATCGCGCAGCAGGGAGCGGCGGTGCGGGCGGTGTTGTCGCGCGGAACCGTCGAGGCCGAGATCGAGGGAGGTTACGCGAGCGGCGATTCGAATCCGTTCGACGCCGCGTCCACGCAGTTCCAGTTCAACCGCGACTTCAAGGTCGGTCTGGTGCTCTTCGATGAAGTGCTCCTCTTCCAGACGCAGAACGCAGCGAGCCGGCTCGCGGATCCGCGGTTCACCGCCCGTCCGCCGCCGGGGATCGATCTGCTGCCGACCCAAGGCGCGGTGACGAACGCCCTGTACCTCAAGCCCACCGTGCGCTGGCGGCCTTCGCTCTTCGGCGGCCGGCTGCGCCTGGTGGGTAGCGTGTTGTTCGCGCGCGCGGCGGAGGCGTACGTGGACCCATACAGCACGTATGTTGCTTCGGCGCCGATGAACGTCTTCGGCGCCGCCGCTGGCCGGAACTACGGAACGGAGATCGACGCCGCGGCGTCCTAGCGGGTGCGGCTCGGCAGTACCCTCGCGTACGAGCTCGGCGTGCAGGCGGGACGCCTGTTTCCCGGAAACGCCTTTCAGCTCGCGGACGGTTCACGGCTTTCCCCCGTGAACGCGCTGCGGTTCCGTGCGACCCTGCAGTTCTGACGAGGGCCGATGCTCCGGCGAATCTTCCTGCTCCTGCTTCTAGTCGTCGCCGCATGTCGCTCGGGAGACCCCGTCGAGGGGCTCGCTCCCGCCCGCCAGACCGGCGGACCAGGCATCGTGTTCGATCTCACGCGTAAGCCGCTCCCGGAGATTCCCTTCCCGAACGACGTCGCGACGCGCTCCGATCCCGGGAGCCCGACGGGGCTGCGGCTGAACTCGACGCTCGCCGTTCCGAGCCAGCTCGAGCAGCGCACCCGCGTGCTCCTCGACCAGCTCGACGGGTTCGGCACGTATGCGCCGATCACCGTTTCGTTCGATGCCGACATCGACATCGCCGACCTGCTCGCGCGCCAGAATGACGGCGACGCGACGAACGACGGCGTGTACCTGATCCAGATCGACAACGGGACGGTCTGGCCGATCGACGTCCAGGGCGGACATTTTCCCTACGTGCTCGCGAATCCCGCGCAGTACTTCCCCAACGATCCGTTCGCGCAGCATCGCAATCTGCTCTTCCCGAACTGCGGGCCGGGAGCGAACGTCCTCGTCCCGCCCACACCTGCGTGCGACGACCCCGATCCGCGGCACCAGGTCGATCAGCTCCTCCCCTTCTACGAACGTTCGACGCGCACGCTCATTGTCCGCCCCGTGAAGCCTCTTCAGCAGGAGGAGCGATACGCGGTCGTTCTCACGGATCGCCTGGGGGATTCGCAAGGGCGCGCCGTCGTGCCTCCCGGGAGCGGCATCAACCATCCCGCGCAAACGGGAGAGCTGCAACCGCTTCTCGATCACCTTCCCCCGGGCGTACAGCTCGCTCACATCGCGTACGCGTGGGCGTTCACGACGCAGAGCACGACGCGCGATCTCGAGGCCATCCAGCTCGGGTTGCGCCAGCAAGGGCCGCTCGCCGCCATCGGGGTGCAGTACACCGCCGCGGTCGCGCGGCAGACGGCGAGCAACTCCGCGCTGACGCTCCTCACGTTGCTGCCGGAGCGCGACGCGATCTCGCTCGGCGATCCGCAGGCGTACATCGTGCACGCAAGCGAGCTGGCTCCGGTCATCTCCGACCCCGCACTCGCACCCTTGCTCGGTGGGGCGGACGCGGCGACGGTGAACGCGCTCCTCGAAACGTTCCAGTACATCGACTACTTCGTTTCGGCGAGCTTCACCTCGCCCAGCTTCATCGGGGTGCTCTCGGGGGTACCCGAGAGCGGCACCTTCCAGATCGACTTGAACGCCGGCGACGCGCACACGCAGCCGGAGACGGTCACGTTCCTGCTCGCGGTGCCGAAGCGGAACGGCACGCACCTTCCACCCTTCCCGACCGTGCTCACCGGGCACGGCTACATGGGAGCGCGTTCGCTCGATCTGCTCGCGTTCGCGGGGACGTTCGCGAAGTATGGTCTCGCGACCATCTCCATCGACGCGTTCGGGCACGGGCTAGACCCGATCGCCCTCGCGCCAGTCGCGCAAGTATTCGCGAGCCACGGCTTGAGCCGATTCGCAACCGCGCTGCTGACGACGCGCGCGAGGGATCTGGACCACGACGGCATCGTCGATCCCGGCGGCGACTTCTTCAGCGCGGATGCCTTCCACACACGCGATGCGGTTCGCCAGACCGTCGTCGACTGGATGATGCTGGTGCGCTACCTCCGGACCTTCGACGGCAGCAACGTGATGGTCCAGTCGGGCGGCTCCGCGACCGGAGGGTTCCAGATCCTTTCGGGCGACTTCAACAACGACGGCATTCCCGACGTCGCTGGACCGCCGACGTTCGCCGCCCCCGTTCCGAATCCGGCGGGAGGTACCTACGACGCGGGCGCTCCCAATCCAGGCACGGACTTGTTTGCGTTCGGCGTGTCGCTGGGCGGGATCGTCGCGGGTGTCCTCCCGGCGGTCGAGCCAACGATCAAAGCCGCCGTCCCCGCGAGCGGAGGCGGAGGCCTCGCTGACGTCGCAATCCGCACGGCGCTGACGCCGGTGGTGAACTCGGTCTTTCTCGGCACCGTCGGCCCCTTCTTCACCACGTGCGCGTTCGATTTCGGCCTGGGCCGCTGCGCGCCGGGAGGGACACCGACGCTCGTGCTCGTCGTGCAGGACCTGACGCGGGAGCGCGACCTGCCCATCGCCCCGCTGACGCTCGCGCCGGGCGACCGCCTCACGGTCACGAACGTCGCGAGCGACACGCACGAATGCGCACGCGACCATGCCTGCGCGACGGGGATCGCGGACGCGAACGGGAACGTGCGCGTCGGCGTCATCGCGAGCGGTCCGATTCTGTCCACGCAGGGTTCGGCGGTGACCGTGCTACAGCCCGGCGACGCGCTGCTCGTATCCGTGCTGCGGTCGACGGGCAATGAGGCGCACAACATCAACACGTTCGGCTTCGACACGTCCTTCTTCGGAGTGACCTACCACGCGGGCGATCCGTTGACGGCGCCCACTCCCGGGTGGGGATACGAACGCAACACGCCCGAGTTCCGGCGGTTCGTGCAGCTGTCGCAGACGATTCTCGAGCCAGGCGATCCGATCGCCTACGCACCGCACTGGTTCTCGAACCTATTGACCGTCCGCAACCGAGTGCCTGCGCCTGCGCTCGTCGTCGGAACGGTTGGGGATACCTCGGTTCCGGTGAGCACTGCCATCGCCATGGCGCGCGCCGCGGGCCTCGTCGACAAGGTCGATCCCGCGTACGGCACGACCATGGACCAGGTGCTGATCGAGGCAGGTGTCGTGGAAGGAACCGCCAATTTGCAGCGGCTCTCGGACCCGACGACCGGGCCGCTCGCCGCGCTCGGAACCCATCTGTCGTGCGGCGCGCCCGCGGACTGCACGGGCGACGTGCTCGTCGATCCCACGAATTATTCGGGGGGAACCGACGGCCTGAACGCGCCGCGGCTGAATCCGCCATTGCGCGAGCAGCTCACCGGCAACGTGACCCTCGCCGACGGCTCGACCGCAACGAGCGCGCTGCTGCTCCCGTACATGAGCCGGAGCGGTCAGCACGGATTCAGGAATCCGCAGCCCGACAAGCCGTTCGACATGGATCAATTCCTGGCGAACCTCATCGGCCGCTGGTTCGAGACGCGCGGGCGCGAGCTGCACTTCGACGCTTGCCAGGCGCACGAACCGCCCGATTGCCCTTGGATCCCGGCCGCGCCTCCTTGAGATCTCTCGCGCTGAACGCGTCGGGCAGCAGCGCGCCGAGCGTCGTCATCACGCGCTTACCCGATCGCGTGGCGTAGGCGACCGGAGCGCTCGCCGGCGCAAATTCGGCCAGCACCTGCCGGCAGCCGCCGCAGGGCGCGGTAGGTCGCGTGTCGCCGCCGACGACCGCGATGGCGTCGATCCGACGTGCGCCGCTGGAAACCGCCGCCGCGACCGCATTGCGCTCCGCGCAGACACTCAGGGGGAACGCGCTGTTCTCGATGTTCGCGGCGCTGTACAGGCGGCCGTTGGCCAGCACCGCGGCGCCGACGGCAAAGCCCGAGTACGGCGCATAAGCGCGCGTCCTGGCCTCAGCCGCGGCTCGCAGCAGACGATCGACCGCATTCTTCGCGACGGCCATCGTCGAACTCTACCTCGGCCGTGCCGTTGCAGCTGTACCGATGTCAGACTCGTTTCGTACCGTGCGAGTTGGTGGAGCAGCTTCGCCCGCGGGCATCACGCGAGGGCATGCCGCGACGGCACGGCCGCCACGGCACGCGGGAGGAACGCGCGCAAGAGTTGCAGCAGCCGCCCTTCCACCTGGCGCGCCACCGCCACCACGTCCTCGTGGCGCAGCGGCTGCGGCGACACACCCGCACCCTGGTTCGTGATGCAGGAGATTGCGCAGCACGGGATTCCCATGTGCGCGGCGACGATCGCCTCGGGCACGGTGCTCATGCCGACCGCGTCGGCGCCGAGCAACCGCGCCATGCGGACTTCGGCGGGCGTCTCGTAGCTCGGTCCGATCAGCTGCGCGTACACGCCTTTGCGCAGCGCGATCCCCGCCTCGCGCGCGGCGAGCTCGAGCGCGTCGCCGAGCTCTGGATTGTACGCACGTGACAAATCGGGAAAACGCGGCCCGAGCATCTCTTCGTTCGGCCCTGTCAGAGGGTTTCGTGCCGTGAGGTTCAGATGATCCGTGATGCGCATCAGATCGCCCGGCTGCAGCTCGGGCGCGACGCCGCCGGCGGCGTTCGTCAGCACGAGAGCGCGCGCACCGAGCACGCCGAGTACGCGCGTTGGAAACGCGACCGTCGCCGCGTCATGGCCTTCGTAGCCGTGCAGCCTTCCCTGCTGGGCGAGGACGGGCACGCCCGCCAGATCACCGAGCACCAACCGGCCGGCGTGACCCTCGACGGTCGCGGGAGGAAGGCCGAGAAGCTCCGTGAACGCGATCGAGCGTGCGCCCGCCAGCTGATCGGCGAATGCGCCCAGCCCAGACCCCAGGACGACCCCGATGGGCGACGCGTCAGGTGGCATGTTGAGCGCCGCACGCACCGCGCGAGCGCAGTCGAGAGCCAGGTCCGTCCAGCGGGGCATTGGCGCCAAAGGTACAGGAAAAGGGCGACGAACGGCTCATCGGGACGAGAAGCCGACGCAGGCGTGTTATTTGACCCGTATGAGCTTCAGCGAGGTGAAGGAGCTGCTGCAGACGGGCGGAATCACGATGGTCATCATCGTGCTCGGCTCGATCGCGGCGGTGGTGATCGGCATCGAGCGGTTCCTGTTCCTGCGGGGATTCGCCCAGCGCGCCCAGGAGCTGCACGAAGTCGTCATCCGTGCGTTGCTGCGCGGTGACGCTCATCTGGCGCTGCACGAGTGCGACCGGGCGCATATCCCAACGGCCGGCCTGTATCGCGCGGCGCTCGACCGGACGACCCGCCCGGAGCGGATTCCCGATGCGGTGGACCGGGCCAGGCGCGAAGTGGTGCAGGCGTTGCGCGCGCCGCTCTGGATCCTGGGGACGCTCGGCGCCGTGATGCCGTTCGTCGGTCTCTTCGGCACGGTCTGGGGGATCCTCCGCTCGTTCCGGAGCATGGCGGCAGCGGGAACGGGCGGATTCACGGTCGTGGCGAGTGGAATTTCCGAGGCGCTCATCACCACCGCCGGCGGCATCGCGGTCGCGGTCGAGGCGGTGGTGTTGTTCAACTATTTCCAGGCGCGAGTCGGCAAGGAATCGTTCGATCTGACGCTCAAGGCCGACGAGCTGGTCGAGACCGTCGAAGAGAAAGCCGACGAGCTCCAGTCGTCGCTCGAGAAGCCGATGCCCCGAGCGGCACCCGAGCCGGCCTCGGCGGCCGGAGCGTAGCGCATGGCGCTCAGCGGACCGCGCACGCACCACCACGACGACGATGCCGGCGAGGCGGGCCCCGCCGTCTTCGCCGACATCAACATCACGCCGCTTACCGACATCTTTCTCGTGCTGCTCATCATCTTCATGGTGACGTCCACCGCTCTCGTCGAGGCGGGCCAGGGCGGGGCGGGAGCCGGCGTTCGCGTCGATCTGCCAAAGGGCGCGGCGAAAGAGCTCCACGCCGCGGCCCGAGATTTCACCGTCGCCATCCTGAAGGACGGCGCCACGGTGATCGACGGCAAGATCGTCGACGAGCAAGTGTTGCGCGCGCGATTCGAGCAGCTCCACAAGGATTCGCCGGAGGCGCAGGTCATCATCCAAGCCGACACCGGCGTCCAGCACGGCAAGGTCGTCGAAGTGATGGAGGTCGCGAAAGGCGTCGGCATAGACCGATTGGCTATTGCGACGGATGCTGGCGGTAAGTAGACGCTCTAGATGATCGTCGGGTCTTCCAGGTCGACCGCCTCGGCGCCGCTCGAGGCAGCTTGCAGCACCTGATCCAGCTTCGCGAGAAGATCCCGGTTGCCCGCCTGCGAGTAGGCCGCGAGGTTGCGCTCGAACTCGGGGACGCGCTCGAGGAATGCGCCCAACGTGCGCTCGTCGATCGGTTCCGCGCACATTCCGTAGCCGAGCGACTCCAGGTAACGCGCGTTGAGGATCTGCTCGAACTGCTTGCCGACGGGCTCCGCCAGGACGGGCCGGTGCAGGTGCACCGCCTCGCTCATCAGCGTGAACCCGCCGCTGGCGACAACGGCGCGTGCCGTGCGAAGGTCGTCGACAAGCCCCTGTTCGGAAAACGGCTTGTACAGCAGGTTCCCCTCGCGGACTGCTTCGCGGAGGTCGCGACGAACACCGTAGACGCGGCATTCGAGGCCGGTGTTCTGCAGCAACGTCGGGAGCTCGCTGTTCGTCGTGTACGTCTGGTAGACGAGCAGATGCGCGGCGGGCTCCGGGCGTGCCGAGAGGATCTCCGGGCGCAGCACGGGCGGGTGAAGCGTCGTCCTTTTCTTGCGGACCGGCGGGTAGAAGAACGTCGTGATCAGGTAGTGGAACGCGCCAGGCACTTTCGTCTTCACGATCCCCTTGGCGATCTGGAAGTCCGCTTCATGGCCGCGAACGATCTCGGGGGCGTGCTTGCAGCGGTTCACCATCTGCACGTTGTCGAGCGAGATCACCGGCAGGCGGTGGTTTACGGCAAAGAGATAACTCCAGCTTTCGAAATCGGAGATTACGACGTCGGGCTGAAACCGCTGGACGATATCGAAGTACGCGCGCACGTTGCGCGGCCAGCCTCCGGCGACGGCGCCCCGCACGTTCTCGAGTAGCGTCCGGAAGCTCCGGACTTCGTTGTCCTCGGTGACCATCGTGTAGCCCCAGATCTTGCTCACCTGGAGGTGCTCTCCCGCGCGCTGCGCGAGGTAGTCGTGCGCGCGGCCAGAGACGACGACCTGCACGTCGTGTCGCTTCACCAGCTCGTCGAGCACGACGCGCGAACGGATCGCGTGTCCCATCCCCTCGCCGACGACGCCATATAAGATCCGCATGGGGTGCGTTGTAACGCACACCGTCGCGGTCGGCTCCGTTGACGGGCCGGACGTTGACGGTCCCCCGCTGCCACGGCAGGGTGCGCGCAATGCGAGCGTACGACCTGATCCGCAAGAAGCGCGACGGCGGTGTGCTCGACAGCGAAGAGCTGGCGTTCCTCGTCGTCGGAGCGACGAGCGGCGCCGTCGCGGACGAGCAGCTCGCCGCCTTTCTCATGGCGGTCTTCTTCCGCGGCCTCGATCCAGTCCGCGAGCTGCCCGTGTTCCTGCACGCCATGCTGCATTCCGGGCGCGTCGTGGATCTCTCATCGCTTCAGGGGCGGAAGGTCGACAAGCATTCGACAGGCGGCGTCGGCGACAAGATTTCGCTGGCTCTCGCTCCGCTGGTGGCGGTCTGCGGCGTGCGCGTCCCGATGGTGAGCGGCCGAGGCCTGGGACACACCGGCGGCACGCTCGATAAGCTCGAGAGCATTCCGGGGTTCCGGGTCGATCTTTCCATCGACCGATTCGTCGAGCTCGTCGACCGCCTCGGCGTCTGCCTCATCGGGCAGACCGCCGAGATCGCTCCGGCCGATCGCAAGCTCTATGCGCTGCGCGACGCGACGGCCACGGTAGAATCCGTGCCGCTCATCGCCTCGAGCATCCTGAGCAAGAAGCTCGCGGAAGGCATCGACGCCCTCGTCCTCGACGTCAAAGTCGGCCGCGGCGCGTTCATGAAGTCTCTGCCCGAGGCACGCGCGCTCGCGCGCACGATGATCGACCTGTCTCGCGCGATGGGCCGGGCATGTACGGCGTTGCTGACGGCGATGGACGCCCCGCTAGGCCATGCCGTGGGGAATGCGGTCGAAGTCGTCGAGG
>Ga0209474_10005024_pt1 | contig 11318 bp, 9 predicted proteins | sample GraSoiAngelo_145_FD_185902 | JGI IMG/M metagenome (GOLD analysis project Ga0209474, IMG submission 185902) | Grasslands soil microbial communities from the Angelo Coastal Reserve, California, USA - 14_1009_05_20cm (SPAdes) (version 2) | ecosystem: Environmental > Terrestrial > Soil > Grasslands ... | reverse complement strand
AGAGGAGGAGCGGCGTAAGAAAAATTCCTCCACCGGTCCCGGTTAGGCCGGAGAGGAATCCAATACCCGCTCCCACGCCAATCGCTGTCGAAGGCGAAGGCGAAATCACCGCCGGCGGATCGAAACGGCGAAAGATTAGCCGCACCGCTGAAAATAGAAGCACCAGACCGATCAGGATTTTTAGAAAGGACGCGGACGGTTGCAGATACCCCCCGAAATACGCAGCCGGAACTGAAAGCAGCGCAAATGGCCAGAATAATTTCCAATCAAAGTGGCCGGCACGCCAAAATTGGAGTGTGCCGATGAACGCGACCAGGATATTGAGAACCAAAGCAGTCGGTCGAATGATATTGGGAGCAAGTCCCCACAGAGTCATGATTGCGATGTATCCCGACGCTCCCGCATGACCGACCGACGAGTAGAGAAACGCAATCACGCCGACGGCCAGAAGAAGAAAGATGAGATGTGGGTAGGCCATTCCCTTCAGTCGTGTGGTTTATTTCCCAAGTTGCGATGATTAGCGTGCTTGAGGCTTCCGTCGCGATTTTGTGGGCGGAGCTTCATATGTTGACAACGGCATGACAAGTCCCTTCCGCTTTGGAATTCTCGCACTAATGTGCTTAGTGACGTCGAACCGCATTGTCGCCGGCCCCGCGCCTGGAGTTTCAGAGCATACAAACCGGCTTGCCCAGGAGAAATCGCCTTACCTTCTTCAGCACGCGCATAACCCGGTCGATTGGTATCCGTGGGGTGAGGAAGCTTTCGCCAAGGCGCGTCGCGAGGACAAACCTATTTTTCTCTCGGTCGGCTACTCCACCTGCCACTGGTGTCACGTGATGGCGCATGAATCCTTTGAGAACGAAGAAGTGGCCGCCATCATGAATCGCGAGTTTGTGAACATTAAAGTCGATCGGGAAGAGCGCCCCGATGTCGATCGCGTTTACATGACGTTCGTGCAGGCGACTACCGGCGGCGGTGGCTGGCCAATGAGCGTTTGGCTAACGCCGGATTTAAAGCCGTTCGTTGGTGGAACGTACTTTCCACCCGAAGACCGCTACGGTCAGCCTGGGTTCAAAAAGGTTCTCGAGCGGATCGCAGCCGCCTGGAAACAGAACCACGAGGAGATTGCCGGTCAAGGCGCGAGGATCGTCGAGGCCTTACGCGAAGCGCAAACTGCGCAACCAGCCGCTGCAGAAAAGATCGACGCAAAAATTCTGGATGCTGCTTACGAACAGTTTTCTCGCAGCTTCGACGCTCGTGATGGTGGGTTTGGCAGCGCGCCAAAATTCCCGCGTCCGGTTACGTTAAATTTTCTTTCCCGATTTTACGCGAGAGATCCCAAGAGCGATTCGGGTAAACACGCATTGGAGATGGACCTCTTCACGCTGCGCAAGATGGCCGCGGGCGGGATGCACGATCATCTGGGCGGCGGGTTTCATCGTTATTCGGTCGATCGTTACTGGCATGTGTCGCACTTCGAAAAGATGCTTTACGATCAGGCACAACTCGCGATCGCTTATCTCGACGCGTTCCAAATCACCCAGGAGCCACAATTCGCATCAGTCGCCCGGGATATCCTCGACTACGTGGCCCGCGATCTGACGTCAAACGAAAGCGGATTTTTTTCGGCCGAAGACGCCGATAGCCTTTTCGAGCATGGCAAACCTGAGCACGGCGAAGGCGCGTTTTATATCTGGACGCAAAAGGAAATCGATACGGCGCTCGGTGATGCCGCCGAGATTTTCGATTTTCATTACGGCGTGCAATCGCACGGCAACGCCCCTGAAGGAAGCGATCCACAGGATGAATTTCGTGGCAAAAATGTATTGATCGAGCGGCACACAATTGCCGAGACGGCGCAGTATTTTCAGAAACGGGAGGACGCGGTTCGCGATTTATTGAAACAAAGCCGAGAAAAGCTTTTCGCGGTCCGCAGCAAACGGCCGCGACCGCATCTCGACGACAAAATTATCGCCGCATGGAACGGCTTGATGATCTCGGCTTACGCCCGGGCGGCGCAGGTGCTCGATGAGCCGCATTACTTAGAGGACGCGACACGAGCCGCAGATTTTGTTCGGGCACATCTTTGGGATGATTCGGAGAAAACGTTGTATCGCAGTTATCGGGATGGGCGTGGCGGAGTCGAAGGGTTTGCCGACGATTACGCATTTGTCATTCAGGGACTTCTCGATCTTTACGAAGCGTCTTTCGATGTCGAGTGGTTGAAGTTCGCGGTCGAATTGCAGAAGACGCAGGACCGGTTGTTTTTCGATGAAAAGAACGGCGGTTACTTCAGTACGAGCGGGAAGGACAAGAGCGTTGTCCTGAGGATGAAAGACGATAACGACAGCGCTGAACCGGCCGCGAGTTCCGTGGCCGCGCTCAATCTTCTGCGGCTGGCGCAAATTCGCGGTGAGAAACAATGGGAGGAGCGTGCGGAAAAGACAACTGGCGCATTTCAACCCACCCTTTCGCGGTTTTCAAGTGCCATGCCGCAAATCCTGGTTGCGCTTGATTTTAGCTCGCGCAAGCCGCGCCAGATCGTGATCGCGGGAAAGAAGGATGCACCGGAAACAAAAGCGCTGTTGTCGGAGGTACATCGACATTTTCTGCCCACGACGATCCTGCTTCTGGCGGATGGCGCTGAAGGTCAGAAATATCTCGGTGAAAAACTTGAGGCGATCCGCGCCATGTCGATGGTCGACGAAAAATCAGCCGCCTACGTGTGTGAAAATTTTACCTGCAAAGCGCCCGTAACCGATTCAAACCAAATTGCTGAACTGCTGGCGCAGTAATTTAAGAAACCCAACCCAAGTGCCTTTGCGGACGGGCTATGACCTCATTCTAGGTTCTTCGTCAGCACTAGCTCGGTACCCTGGCGCTTGAGCAAGTAATCGACTTCATCAAAAGCGTTGCGAATGAGATATAAACCAAGCCCGCCCGGCTTGATCATGTCGTGGGAGCGGCCTTTCATTTCCTGCGGCATAACTTGCTCACCATAATCGCGCAATCGCATGCGGACGCATTTACGCAGCCCTTCCATCGATAGTGCGATTAGTTGATCGTCTCGTAATCGATAGGCGTAGCGAATAATGTTCGTGCATGCTTCATCCACACCGAGCACCATCAGCAGCCGCTCTTTTTCTGAAAACGGATAACCATTTAGAAAATCCCGGACGCAGTTGCGCATCAAGGCGAGGTTGCCGGTGTGGCTGCTGAATTCGATAGTCTTTTTCTTCATCGACGCGCAAGCAAGCTGAACAGACGGGCGAAAGTCATTCAAGTCCGAAGCTAGAAACGTTTGCAAAATCGACAACCGCTCCCACTGAAAACACAATGGACAGTCAGTAAAACCGTTGTTCAATTTTAGGTTATGTGGAAATCGCTGGTGGTCGCTCTACTTTTCGTCACCCCGGCACTAGCCCAGGAGCAGGCGACCGCCTATGAAGCCTTGCGTGTGGTCGGAACACAATTCGGCCGCGGCGCTCTTAATCATCTTGTATCGATTACAGGTGTCGAAGGCAAACCGCAGCCGGAGAAGTGGAAAATCACGCTGGATGACCCGCGCGCGCCGGGTCGTGTGCGTGAAGTTGAGGTTGCTGATGGACGCATTGCTTCCGAAGGCACACCGTCGCGCTCAATCGCCGGGTCTACTGAAGGAGCAATGATCAACACGAAGCGTCTAAATCTCGATTCCAACGGCGCGTACGCGGTCGCGAGTCATACTGCGGAAAAATCGCACGCGCGTTTTGCGACCGCCAGTTACACGCTTCGTACCGATGAACGGGGCGAGCCCATCTGGATTGTCACGCTCGCAAATAAATCGTCCCGCCCGGTCGGCACGATCTATATCGGCGCGAGTGGCGGCACGGTCAGGCGCACGGAAGGAATGTTTGCCGGTGCGACCATGGAGGATGTGGAAATAACAGGGGAAGATCGCGACAACGAAGGCGGAATCATTGGCAGCGCCAAGGCACGAATCAAGCATGCCTTCCATCGGACCCAGGAAGAAGCGCGTGGCATGTTCGAGAGGGTGAGGCGTTCGTTTTCCGATTTCATTAACCGCGATTGAGTCGGTAAGGACGGCTTCCTCGGCCACCATTGAGAGGCCGGTTTACCCCGACGACCTTTAGCACGCCCCGAAGGCCAGGCAATTGGAGCAATCGCCGCTATCAATTGAAATTTGGCGCGTTACGATATTTATGAGATGACTTCTAACGGCGCGAACCAGGGCACCAAGCGACATTGCCAATGAAGATTACTAAAGAGGAACGCGAAAAGTTTTGGCCATCCTTGCCTTTTACAGAGTGGAAGGAAACGGCGGCAACGCTGCACATGTGGACGCAAATCGTCGGCAAGATCCGCCTCACCCAAACGCCGTGGACGAATCATTCGTGGCACGTCACTCTCTATCTCACAGCGCGCGGCCTAACGACTTCACCGGTTCCGCACGGTCTCTCAACATTCGAGATCAGTTTCGATTTTATCGATCACCAGTTGCGCATCGACGGCAGCGATGGCCGGCGACGCGCGATCGAATTGCGGCCACGCCCGGTCGCAGATTTTTACCGCGCGGTGATGAACACGTTGGCTGAACTGGAGCTGCCTGTGACCATTAACACGACGCCGAACGAAATCCAGGATGCGATTCCGTTTGAGCGCGACGAAACGCACCGCTCGTATGATCGCGATTATGCGAATCGATTTTGGCGTGTTCTCGTGCAAGTCGATCGCGTGTTTAAGGATTTCCGCTCGCGCTTCTGCGGGAAATGCAGTCCGGTCCATTTTTTCTGGGGCAGTTTTGATCTTGCCGTCACGCGTTTTTCCGGACGTCCAGCGCCTCCGCATCCGGGCGGCGTCCCGCATCTACCCGATGCGATCGCGCGTGAAGCTTACTCGCAAGAGGTGAGCAGTCTCGGCTTTTGGCCGGGCGGTGGTCCAGTGCCAATGCCGATATTTTATTCGTACGCATATCCGGAACCATCGGGGTTTGCGCAGGCAAAGGTGCAGCCAGACGCTGCATCTTACAATGCTCAGCTACGCGAATTCATTTTACCTTATGATGCAGTACGCACCGCCGATTCGCCGGATGACGTGCTTCTCGATTTTGCGCAAAGTACCTATGATGCCGCCTCCGTACTCGGTAAGTGGGACCGCGATGCGCTTAAGGAAGCTAAACCTTCCTTGCATTCCGCGCAGCCGCGCCCGTAATTACACGCCATGGTCTCGACTGACGTAGCGCATGCCGAGCAAGGTGCTTGGAAAGGTCTCGCTCCCGGCTGGCGTCAACTATACGGAGATTTCGGTCGGCTTGGCTTAAGCATCGAGTGGCATGATTTTCGAACGCAACGCGCACTAGACTGGGGCCGTAGTTTCCATCCGCAGAGCCTTGAGTTTTGTTTAAATCTGGACGGCCGCGGAGCGGTAAGGGCACAGGGTACGCGGAGCGATTATCTCCCGGGCAATTCCGGCTATTATGCTGTTGCAGATGAGCCGCTGTCGGCGTCGCGTCAAGCGCGTGACCATCACCAATTCGTGACGCTCGAATTTTCGAGAAATCATTTGCAGAAACAATTCGTCCAGAACGAAGCCGATCTGGAGCCGGAGATTCGTCGGGTTATCTTTGGCGGGATGGATGAGAGCGTGGTCGCGCCCGCGCGTCCGATGTCGATCCAGCAACGCAGTGTGGTGGCCAGCTTGGCCGAACCGCCGGTCGCGAAAGCGGCTCAGATTCTCTGGTATCAAAGCAAAGCGCTCGAGTTAATGGCACATTTTCTTTTTGCGCCGAAGGATCCGGAATTTTTCTGCATGCGGCAAAAGCGGGTCGCGCGTGAACGGGTCGAACGAACGAAGCAACTATTGCAGCGTGATCTCACAAATCCGCCAACGCTCGAACTGCTCGGCCAGGAAGTTGGTTGCAGCCCATTTTATCTAAGCCGGATTTTTTCGCGCGAAGTTGGTCTTACCATACCGCAATATCTGCGCAATCTGCGGATGGAACGCGCGGCTGAGCTGTTGCGCACGGGCCGTTACAACGTAACCGAAGCTGCGACCGAGGTGGGATATTCAAGTCTCAGTCATTTCAGCAAGGCGTTTTGCGAAACGATCGGGTGCTGCCCAGTGCTTTATCCTGCCGCAAAAAACGTGATTCTGGATCGGTAAGGTTGTGGCGGCGCTCGTCGCGGCAGCGCCGGATTAAAATTCGGCGGCTGACACAGCCGCCCTCTACAATGTCTGTAATGTATATTTACACACGACTTCCCATCCAACTCGATGAAGATCACCCGCGCCCTCATCTCCGTTTCCGATAAAACCGGCATCGCGTCATTCGCGCGCGCTCTAGAGCGTCAAGGGATCGATATCATCTCCACCGGTGGAACAGCCGAGTTGTTACGCAAAGAAGGTGTGCCCGTGCGTGAGATTTCCAGTTTCACCGCATTTCCGGAGGTGCTCGAAGGGCGCGTGAAAACTTTGCATCCGCGGGTGCACGGCGGCCTTCTTTATAAGCGCGGCAATCCAGAACAAGAAGCCGAAGCGCGCGAATGCGGCTTCGAGCCGATCGATCTCGTTGTGGTCAATCTTTATCCGTTTGAGGCAACGATTGCCAAGCCGGACGTAACATTCGTGGAAGCCATCGAAAACATCGATATCGGTGGCCCATCGATGATTCGCAGCGCGGCTAAAAATTACGAATCAGTTACGGTGGTTGTCGATCCGGTCGATTACGACGTGGTGCTGGAAAATATGCGCGACAATGATGGCGAGACGACGCTGAAGTTGCGCGAACGTCTCGCCATTAAAGGGTTCATTAAGACGTCGACTTACGATCGCGCCATCGGAACATTTCTCAATAAGGAACAAACTACCGACGCTTCCTTTTCACTGACCGCGCCGCTCGTCACGCGCTTGCGTTACGGGGAAAATCCACATCAGGCCGCCGCGCTCTACGGCGATTTTGATAAACATTTTGAAAAACTTCACGGCAAAGAGCTTTCTTTTAATAACATTCTCGACATCAGCGCAGCGACGAATTTGATCGGCGAGTTCGAGGAACCAACGGTCGCGATTCTTAAGCATACAAATCCGTGCGGTGTAGGTTCCGATGCCGATCTTCGCAAAGCTTGGGACAAAGCATTTGCAACCGACAAACAAGCGCCATTCGGCGGGATCATTATTTGTAACCGCCCGATCGACGAACCCCTGGCCAAAGCGATCAGCGAAATTTTCAGCGAGGTGATCGTTGCGCCGAATTTTGAGGCGGAAGCGCGCAGCATTTTACAGAAGAAAAAGAACCTGCGTCTCATCCGGCTGATCACTTCAACGGCCGACGCAAGATCGACAGTCGACGTTCGCTCTGTTTCCGGCGGAGTGCTGGTCCAGGATCCAGACACCGCAAATCAAGTCTCGCAAAATGCGGTGACGAAAAGGCAACCGACAAAAACCGAACTGAACGCCATGCTATTAGGATGGCGGGTGGTCAAACATGTGAAATCCAATGCGATCGTTTATGCCCGCGGTGATCGCACGCTCGGTATTGGCGCCGGGCAAATGTCGCGGGTCGATGCATCTCGGATTGCGGTTTGGAAAGCCGAAGCAGCCGGGCTCTCGCTCAAAGGCAGCGCCGTCGCAAGTGATGCCTTTTTCCCGTTTCCAGATGGACTCATCGCGGCCGCTGACGCTGGCGCGACCTGCGCCATTCAGCCGGGCGGATCGGTTCGCGATCAAGAAGTGATTGCCGCTGCCAACGAGCACAAGATGGCGATGATCTTCACTGGTATCCGCCATTTTCGGCACTAGCTTTCCCCTTAGTTCGCTATTACGAGCAATGCTCCACGCCCGCGTTCAGCCGCCGCACGTCGTCAATATTGAAGATTTGCGGCGCGTCGCCAAACGGCGACTTCCCCGGGTGTTATTCGACTACATCGACGGCGGCGCGGACGCAGAACTGACTTTACGCGCAAATTCCCGTGCGTTCGAGACCGTAACATTTCGACCGCGCTGTGCCGTTGCGACATCGACGTGCGATCTGCGCACGACAGTGCTCGGCACATCTTTATCCATGCCGCTGATCCTCGCGCCTATCGGAAGTAGTCGGCTCTTTTATCCGCGTGGTGAAGAAGTCGCGGCACGTGCTGCTGGCGCGACTGGAATCGCATACACGCTCTCAACTCTTTCGGGCTGTGCTTTGGAGGAGGTTGCCGCTGCGGCGAAGGGGCCGGTCTGGTATCAACTCTATTTGGTCGGAGGTCGTGACTGCGCGCTTGCGGCCATCGAACGCGCGCGAGCCGCAGGGTACTCTGCCCTTGTCGTCACAATCGATACGCCAGTCGCGGGTCAACGCGAACGTGATCTTCGGAATGGCGTCAAGGAGCTACTGACCCGCAAATTTGGTCAGATGCTCCCTTTCGTGAATCAGTTTCTGGCAAAACCCCGATGGCTGGCGAGCTTCGTCGCCGATGGTGGGCTGATGAACTTTCCAAATGTCGTCATTCCCGGGGAGGGAGCAATGTTGTACGCTGATGTCGGCACCGCTCTTGAGCAATCTATGGTGAGCTGGCAGGATCTCCGTTGGATCCGCGACGCCTGGAACCTTCCGATCGTCGTCAAAGGCGTTCACACTGCGGACGATGCTCGCCGCGCAGTAGATACGGGGGCGAACGCAGTAGTTGTGTCCAATCACGGCGGCCGGCAACTCGACGGGGTCGCGCCGACACTACGCATGCTGCCTGAAGTTTTGACCAGCGTCGGCGATCGCATCGAGGTCCTGATCGATGGTGGGATCCGCCGAGGGAGCGACATCGCGAAGGCACTTTGTATAGGCGCTCGGGCCGTGTTGGTCGGACGCGCTTATGCCTACGGGCTGGGCGCCGCTGGCGGCGCGGGTGTGGCGCGAGCAATCGAGATCCTTTGCACCGATCTCATTCGTACTCTCAAGCTACTCGGTTGCGCTTCGACCGCCGAGTTGGACCGATCGTTTATAAGTGTCCCACCAGATTGGCTCGCGTCGACCCGTCAGGTAAGCGCCAAACGAGCATCACGCGTTGGTCGATCATTGCCCCGGTTGCTCGAAAGCACCTTGAAGCCAAAAGGGGACGGGATTTGAGTTCCTTCCGTTCGCAGCTCGCGCAGGCTGTGGTGTAGAAGCGGTCGATTTATTTCTCGTTCATGTCTTGGACGAGAGTCGCCACATCCAAATACTCAACCCGCCGGCTATGATTAGTGCGATCACGCTCACCCACATGGGTGCGTGGTGGGTTCCGACCGTCACTTGGGCGTGCTTGATCAATCGCAAGATGTGACCGACCGCAAAGAGCGCGAACACGATGCTCGCTACGCGCAAGCCAGTTGTTGGTGAATTCATGCGCGGATTCTTGTTATCGATGTTCGATTTGTCAGTAAAAAATGCATTGCTCCAGCCGCCCATAGGATCAACGGCTACAGCTGTTCAGGCGATCGTCGCCCCACTCCTGCGCAGCGATGCCGCTTGCACTAGGATGCCAACAACCGCAAGACCGATAAACAGGATGATTGATCCTGATTGCGGCAGGGCGATTGTGCTTTGATAAACAATCAAGTGGGCGCCGATAAGAGAAGAGACGACGATGAGGGCCCAATCAAATAGAACAAGCAGAAGAAGGGCGCCAATAACTCCGCCAATCACAAAGATAATTGTCGAGTGCTGCGCATAGTGCACGAAAAATGCGGCAGCGATTGCGCCCGCCAGCTTGCCGCCAGCCAGAAATCCAAGCACTGCAATCGCAATTTTTTGTAGGAACAGCGCGAGCAACGCGCCGATAATTCCCAAGAGCAGGGCAATTGTCAGCGACAGGAGCGCGGATGGATCCTGGACCAGATGCGGCGCAAGCTCCACTCCCGCCGCAAAGCCGATCGCGGCCACGCAGAGCCAAAACAGTTTGCGTCCAAAAAACAAGATCACCACACCGATCAGGATGCTGAAAATTGGAATGGAAAGGTTCATTGGCGGGAAAAAGATCTGAGGACAGCCACAGATTGAGGCAGATGTTCGCAGATTTGCAAAGCAAGTTGTTGGTGTAGCCGCGATTGCCGCGGCGACCGCCGGGACACAGCTATGGACACATGCCTCCGAGGTCTTCTCTTTGTTCTAAAACCCACGCTTCTTAGGCAGGTTTTCGCGTCTCCTCGGTCGCGCGAAATTAAACCACGGTTGGTCTAAAAAATGAGCCAGGTGGCATTAGAACGAATCAGAGATCTCACTCCGCCTGCAACGGCAATTGTCTATTATTGCCGGGTGGGCGCGGTGTAATTGCCTCGCGTTTAAGAACAAATGCAGTGGCCATTTCTGCTTTGTCCGAGACTTGTAAAACTTGGCACGGATGCTGATAACAAAGAGGCCCCAACAGTGAACACGATCCCGGTTCGCAACGGCGCGGCAGCACCCCGAAAAGCGATGGCCAATATGGTTGGCCAGCCGCACCCTGCAAAAATCCAAATCCTGGTGGTGGATGAACATCCGCTTTTCCGTGAGGGCGCCGTTAACCTGATTAATCAACAGCTCGACATGTTCGCCTGCGGCAACGCCGACACCATTCCTTCTGTGCAGAGCGTCCTTCCGGGCTGCAAACCTGATCTGATCTTGCTTGGTTTGCAGCTGGGCACCGGCGACACCTTGGAATTTATTAAGGCGCTCAACGCGCAATATCGCGACCTACGGATCCTGGTATTTTCCCAGTTTGAGGAAACTCTTTTCGCCGAGCGTGCGCTGCGCGCTGGCGCCAGCGGTTATTTGATGAAGCACGCACCGAACGAAGAGCTGCTCACGGCAATCCGCGAGATTGTGCGCGGCGAAATTTATGTGAGCCGGAAAATCGCCATGCTCGCCTTCCAGAAATTGCTCGAAACACCGCGGGAAAACGGCCACCAATGTCAATGCAACCACGCCAGCATCGAAAGTCTGTCCGACCGGGAGATCCACGTTTTCCAATTGCTCGGTTCGGGACTTGGCACAAAAAAGATTGCTGAAGCCTTGAATCTGAGCGCGAAGACGATCGAGAGCCATCGTGAAAACATCAAGCGCAAACTTGGCCTACATAGCGGTGTCGAGCTGACCGGGCTAGCTACAGCTTGGGTGACGGAAAATTTCCTGTCATCCCAGAAGAGTGAGATCTCGGCCGTCAAGAAGAAGAAAGTGCTGCCCTTCCGGGCCGCTTAGTGCTTGGCCGGTAGGGCGGGAGCGCGCCGCCGCTGCCCGCAATGTGGCACGCGCTGGGCACTTTGAGCCTGAAAAAATTGAAACAACACCCAATGATTCTCCGGTTCTTTCCGCTAGAAACATAATG
>Ga0209474_10005021_pt1 | contig 11328 bp, 12 predicted proteins | sample GraSoiAngelo_145_FD_185902 | JGI IMG/M metagenome (GOLD analysis project Ga0209474, IMG submission 185902) | Grasslands soil microbial communities from the Angelo Coastal Reserve, California, USA - 14_1009_05_20cm (SPAdes) (version 2) | ecosystem: Environmental > Terrestrial > Soil > Grasslands... | reverse complement strand
GGAGCGCCGAGCTGCTCGAGCATCAGCGCGCCGGCGAGCACGGCCGCCATGGGGTTGGCGATCCCCTTGCCCGCGAGCGGCGGCGCCGAGCCGTGCACCGGCTCGAACAGCCCCGCTCCTCCCCGGCCGGGGTGGATATTGGCGCTCGCCGCGAGCCCCAGTCCGCCGACGAGCGCGGCGCCCAAGTCGGACAGGATGTCGCCGTACAGGTTATTGGTCACGATGACCTGGAAGCGCTCCGGATCGCGTACCAGCTCCATCGCCAATGCGTCCACATAGCGGTGCTCGGCGTCGATCCCGGCGAACTCGGCGGCGACGTGCTTGAACGTCTCCTGCCAGATCTTGTGAGCTGGGACGGCGTTCGCCTTGTCGCTCATCGTCACGCTGGTCTTGCCGTGATCCTGCGCCCACTCGAAGGCGGCGCGGATGATGCGCTCCACGCCCTTCGCGGTGTTGATTTCTTCGGCGACGTACTCATCACCGGCAATGCGCCCCCGGCCGAGGTACACCCCTTCCGTGTTCTCGCGGAAGATCACGAAGTCGATACGGCGGCCGCGGCCCCGCAGGGGGGTGAGATCGGGATGGAACAGCGTTACGGGACGAAAGTTGACGTAGAGATCGAGGCGGAACCGGAGTCCCAGCAAGATGTCCCGTGCGTGCTCGTTGCCCGGTACCCGCGGGTCTCCGATCGCGCCCAGCAGGATGGCGTCCGCGTCGTCGCGCAGGCGGTCGAACGCCCGGTCGGGGAGCGTTTCCTTCGTCTTGAGGTAGTGGTCGGCACCGTACGGCAGACGCTCGAGCTCGAGGCTGACGCCGTGCTTCGCGGCGGCCCGCTCGATGGGGCCGAGGGCCGCATCGATGACTTCGGGCCCGATTCCATCCCCGGAGATCACGGCGATTCTGCAGCGTCTCACTCGAAGCCCGTCGCGCGGCCGCAGCTCACGCAATAGCGCCAGCCCACGTCCATCTCGCCGCCGCAGGCCGGGCAGCGCAGCTCGCCCGACGGCGGCTGCCCGCACTGGGGGCAGAAGTTCACCTTGCGGCTCCCGGGGAGCGTCTCGCCGCAGTAGGGGCACTGGCGCGGCGACTCGCTCTGCTCGGCCAGCTCGAACGCCGCGCCCGCGAGCGGCGCTCGTTCCTTCCCGACATCTTCGTCACCCCCACCCCCGTCATCTCCGTCATCCGCCGCGGCCTCGGGGGACTCCGGGCTGACGAGTGGGGGGGAGGGGGAGGGGGGAGCGTACGCGCGATCGCGCCGCAGAAATCGCTCGGCCGCGAGGCGGTTGAGGCTCAACAGGGCGTCGGGGAACTGGCGAAACAGCCCCGTATCGGGGTTCTTCTCCCCGGCCTCGCGCTCCAGCGCCTCCCGGACCTCCGTCGGCTCGAGCGAGGCGTAGCCCCGCTCGCCCGCCAGCAGACGCAGCACCGCCATCTCGTAATCCTGGTGCGTGGCGACCTTCAGACTCGAGCGGTTCGAGCGGTACGGCACCAGCCGCTCGTACACCTCCGCCGCGGGGAACGGCACGGCGAGGCGACCGGGCGCGTCGTCCGCCAGCACGCTGACCAAGCGCTCGAACAACCGATCCAGATCGTCAGCCACCTCGGCCACTCCTCCCCCATCCTCGCCGCTTGTTGCCGCCCCTCATCTCACGATCACGACCCCCTTCATGAACGGATGCGGCGTGCAGTGATAGCTGTACCGCCCCGGCTTGTCGAAGCGATGGATGAACGTGCCGTTGTGCGGCAGTACGGGCGACCCGCCTTCGGTGCCGTCGAACGTGACCGTGTGCTCCACGGGGTCGTCGTTGATCCACCGTACGGCTTGGCCCGCGGCGATCGTGACCGAATCGGTGCCGAACTTGTAAATCGCCATCCGCACGTCGGCGGCGACGCCGGCGACCGCGGCGGGGGGCACCGGCGTGCGCCTCGCCCCGTGAAACCACGGCGCGAACCGCTTCAAGTGCAGCGGGATCGTGAACTCGAAGCCGTAGCGCACGTCGTTCGAGCCGAGCGAGTTCCCTTGAATCGAGTTGAGCGACGCGTTCCCGGCCTCGAACGCGAAGGTATGAGGCGAGCCGGGGATCACCACGTTCAGCGCGACGCCCCAAACGGCGAGCGTGGTGGGTCCCACGAACGAGCCGACGTCGGCGCTCAGAGCCACGTACGGCGTCACTCGGGCGACTACTCCGCCGCCGAGGGACGCTTTGGCGCTGGACGCGCCCAGCGGCTTGCTCATCCCCCGCGCGGCCCCGGACAAGGTGAAGGGCCCGCGCGTCCAGTCGATTCCGACCTCACCATCCGCACTCTTCGCCAGCTTGTTGTAGGCCGGCGTCACGGCAACCGCAAACCCTTCCTTCCCCTCCGGCCCTCCGAGTACCCGCCACCGAGCGAAGAACTCGCTTTCGTTCGATGACCCGCCGCTCGACGGGATGTTGCTCCGCGTTCCGAAGCGCAGGCCGAAATCGATGTTGTGGCCGATGCCCGCTGCCAGCGTGAAGGTGGGATAGTTGATGACCGTGTTGGTGGGTCCGGGGAAGACGTGGAACCGGTGCACGAAGTTGAACTGCACGACGCCGCCGTCGGACACCCAGGTGCCGCTCAGATCGGGCGGGCGGTACATGAGCGATTGCGCCGACAGCGGTACGGCTGCAGCCATGAGCAACGCCAACGAAGCGTGTCTGATCACGGATCCTCCCTGGTGTTCACTCCGCACTCCGCATTCCGCAATTGCTTTACCGCCATTCCTGTACCCATTTGTCGTACAGCACGGGGGTCACCTTTCCCTGCGCTAGCACCTCGATCCCGGAAGGGTCGCGGTACGCCTTGCGATAGAACACGTGGGTCACACCCGAGTTGATGATGAGCTTGGCGCACATGACGCACGGGGACGCGCTGACGAACACGACCTTGTCGCGTACGCTGCCCGGGGCCTTGACCAGCGCATTCATCTCGGAGTGAATACAACCGCAGCTGCCCGGCACCGCGGAGTCGCATTTGTTCGGCAAGCCCCGGGCGTTGCCGTTGTACCCGATCGCGAGCACGTTCTCGAGCTGCTGGTCGGTGACCACGGTCCCGACCTGGAGCCGCACGCAGGTGGAGCGCTTGGCGAGCTCTTCGGCCATGCGCATGTACACCTCGTACAGGGGAATGCGATCGACCGGCGGAACCGCTTCCCCATTCGGCAGCAGGTTGAGGGCGTGCGTGTTCGCGGCCACGCCGTCTCTAGCGACGCTCATACAGCTCCTCGTCGGGGTCGTAGTCCCGATAACGCCCGCGCGCCCGCTCGTGTACGAGCCAGGCGTCGAAGCCGGATGGTACCAAGCCGTTGGAGCGCTCCTGGCGCTCCGCCGCGCGGGTCGCGAGCGTGTCGGCGTATTCGTTCTTCGCGTGTCCCGCATGGCCCTCGATCCAGCGCCACTCGACTTCGTGCGCCGCCGCGGCCTGGACCAGCTTCTGCCAGAGCTCCTGATTCTCGAGCACGCCGCCCTTGCGCTTCCAGCCGCGGGCTTCCCATCCGGCGACCCACTCGCTCATGCCTTTGACGAGGTACTGCGAGTCCGAAACGTACACGACGCGGGCGTGCTTCCACTGGCGGCGGATCCATTCCAAGGTGGCGATGGCCCCAGCCAGAGCCATCTTGTTGTTGCTCGACTGGGGGGAGGATTCGTAGAAGTCCCACCGCGCCAGGCTGTCTCCGGCGGGCGCCTCGATCAGCGCGGCGTTGCCACCGGGGCTCGGCTTGGAGCCGTCGTTGCCCAGGCAACTCTCGTCCGCGTGCACCAGGACGCGGGTCGCGGGTGCACCGGGCATGTCAGGGCTGGATGACGACCGGGATGTCGGTGTGCAGCAGGATCTCTTCCGCGTGCGACACCACGACGGCGCTGGGCCGACCGTCGACGTGAGTCATGTGGGCGCCGGCGAACAACGAGTCGCACTGGGTCCGCTTGATAACCTGGGCCACGACCTCGCCCGGCCTGCCGGGCTCGACGTGCGTGACGAAGGGCACGCGCTGCATCGACAGCGCCGCCTCGGCCGCCCCCACCACCTGGAGCCCGGCCTCGCGGTCGTCGTTCGCATGGATGATGTGGATCGTGCTCTCCACCACCGTCGCGAACTGGATGGCGCGCTCCAGCGCCCGCTGGCTCGTTTCGCGCCCGTCCCACGCGACCGCGATCGACCGCATCGGCGACGGAACGCCGCCGCACACGATCACGCACCGCTCCGCGATGCGGATCAACGAGACCGCGGTGGGGCCGAGTGCGGACCCCGCGGTCGTGACTCCGCGACGCCCGACCAGCACCGCGTCCGCGGTCTTGGCGAGCGTGGCCAGCTCGACGTCGGCGTCGCCCTCGATCGCCGCGGTTTCGACCTTCAGCTCCGCCGCCAGCACGCGCTCCCGCGCCCGGTCGAGCATGGCAGCTCCGTCCGCCCCGTGCCTGCCCTCACGCACGTACGCCACGATCAGCGTGCTGTGGAACCGCTCCCCCAGGCGTACCGCCTGCTCGAACGCCGCATCAGCGCGCGGGCTGCCATCCAGGCCCACCAGCAGGCGCGTGAACACGGCTACGGCAGCACGGCGAACGACTCGAGGTCGTGCAGCGGGAACGCCAACAGCTCACCGGTCATCGGCAGCCTGCCGTGGAGTGCCTCGTCGCGGGACACGGTCTCGAGCCGCTCGGCCACGACGACGTATTCCGTGCCGCGCCGGCGCAGTGCGACGCGCCGCCGCTCCCGGACGGCCCGCTCGAGTGCATCGAGCGCGTCGGGGGTGAGCCTCGTGTATTCGGGGATGGTGCCCGTCCGGGGTCGCCGCATCATCGCACCGCGATCCGGCCTGCCCCGCCGGCGACGACTCGGCCGATCACCGCCGCCGCGAGCGTGCCCTCGCGCCCGAGCGCGGCCACGAGCGCGTCGGCCCGCTCCGGGGCCACGGCGATCAATAGTCCCCCCGACGTCTGCGCGTCCGCGAGCAACAGCCGCGTCGTGGCGTCCACGCCGCCCGCGAACGTGACGGCGTCGGCGACGCCCTCGACATTGCGTGTCGTGCCCCCGGGGATCGCGCCCCGCTCGGCTGCCTCGCGGGCGCGCGGCAACAGCGGCACCGCCGCGGCGGTGAGCTCGGCCGCGGCGCCGCTCGCCTCGAGCAGGGTGCGCAGGTGGCCCAGCAACCCAAAGCCCGTGACGTCGGTGGCGGCATGGACGCTCTTGCCCATGGCCAGCATCGCGCGGGCCGCGCCCGCGTTCAGCGCCGTCATCGCGGCCACGGCGGGCGCGAGGTCCGCCTGCGACAGCAGATCGCGCTTCAGCGCGGTGGTCAACACCCCCGTGCCGAGCGGCTTGGTGAGCACCAGCACGTCGCCCGGCTGGGCGCCGCTGTTCCGCACGATGCGGTCCGGATGCACTTCCCCGATCGCGACCATGCCGTACTTGGGCTCGGGGTCGTCCACCGAATGGCCGCCGAGCACGAACGCACCAGCGGCGCGCGCCACCTCGGCGCCGCCGCGCAGCACCTCCCCCAGCAGCTCGAACGGCAGCCCCTCGCGTGGGCTCGGGGTCGTCCACCGAATGGCCGCCGAGCACGAACGCACCAGCGGCGCGCGCCACCTCGGCGCCGCCGCGGAGCACCTCCCCCAGCAGCTCGAACGGCAGCCCCTCGCGCGGCCAGCCCACCAGGTTGAGCGCGAGCAGCGGCGTCGCGCCCATCGCGTACACGTCGGAGAACGCGTTGGTCGCGGCGATGCGGCCGAAGTCGTAGGGGTCGTCTACCAGGGGCGTGAAGAAGTCCACCGTCGCCACGAGGGCGCGATCGGGCGCTACCTGGAACACGGCGGCGTCGTCGCGGCTCGAGGCGTCGACCAGGATCCGGGGATCCGTCGCGACCGGCACGTGGCGCAAGACCTGCGCCAACTCGGCGGGGCCGAGCTTGCAGGCTCAGCCGGCGCCGTGCGAGTAGCGCGTCAGCCGGATGGCGGCCATGGAGATTGCGGACATACGGTCTACCGAAGATACGCTATCCCAGTCGCCAGGCGAGAATGGCGCCAGCGACCAGGTACCGCACCGTGTCCATGAGGCCGACCACGAGCTCGTGTTTTGGTTCACCCCAGCGAAGCGGATAGGCGGCGAGCAGGCCGATCAGAAGGAACAGCAGCCACCAGCCGCCGCTTCCCAGCGAGTCGAACCAGAGCGACCCGAGGAGCGTGACCACCACCGCTTCGAGCAGACGTCCCGTAACGGCGCGGCGGTTATACGCCCAGACGAGATACCGCCGTCCGCCGGCCGCATCGCCGCGATATCCCAACGGCGGGGCCACCACGAACCACACCGCGACCGGGAGCCACGCGAACACGAGCCGCGTGAGCGTCACTTCGTGCCGCGCGCCTCCGGCGGTACGTACCCCGGGCCGCGCAATCCCCGCCCCGGTCGGGCGGCGGTGAGCTTCCCGTGGTCGAGCACCTTCTGGCCGTTCACGAACACGTAGGCGAACCCCACCGACGGCTGGTGCGGCTGCTCGAACGTCGCCTTGTCGCCCACACTGGCCGGATCGAACACGGTGATGTCCGCGGCCATGCCCGCTTTCAAGAGACCGCGATCCGAGAGCCCGACGCGCTGGGCCGCGAGCGAGGTCATCTTGCGCACCGCGAACTCGAGTGGGAACAGCTTCAGGTCGCGCGCATAGTGGCCCAGGATGCGCGCGAACGTGCCGTAGGCGCGCGGGTGGGCCGATTGCGTGCCGAACGGGCCGTCCGGCGCCACGCCACCGAAGTCGGTGTTCACCGCCAGCCACCACGTCTTCATGGCCGCCTGGACATCGGGTTCGCTCATCACGGCATACACGGCGTCGGTGCGGTGGCCGTTCTCCGCCAGGACGATGTCGAACAACGCCTCCACTGGGTCGCGATGGCGCGCCGCGGCGATCTGGCCGACGGTCTTGCCTTGGAGGTAGCGCAACGAGTCCTGGAACGTCCCCGTGATCAGGACGCCGTCGCCGCCGCCCGCTTCATAGTAGAAGCTCTCGGTCGCCTTGGGGTTGACCATCTCGTCGCGCAGCTGCGCGCGCGTCGCGGGGTCGCGCAACCGCGCCAGCAGCGAGTCCCAGCCGCCGCTCTCGGCCCAGGACGGAATCGACGCGTCGAGCGCCGTGGCCGCGCGGGTGTAGGGGTACTGATCGGCCGTGACGTCGAGCCCGGCCGCGCGCGCCGAGTCGATGCGCGCGATGATCCGGGGCATCTGGCCCCAGCTCTTGCGCCCGGACACCTTCAGGTGCGAGACCTCGGCCGGGATCCCAGCGTCCCGGGCGATCTGGAACAGCTCGTTCAACGCGGCGTCGATGCGCACGCCCTCGTTCCGCATGTGCGACGCGTAGATGCCGCCGTGCCGCCGCGCCGCCTTGGCCAGCGCGATCAGCTCGTCGGTCTTGGAGTAGCTCGCGGGCGCGTACTCGAGCGCGGTCCACACCCCCAGCGCACCCTGCTGCATCAGCGAATCGACGATGGCCGTCATGTGGGCCAGCTCGGGCGCCGTCGGCGCACGGTTCGCCTTGCCCACCACGGCGAGGCGCACCTGAGTCGCGCCCACGAAGGTGGCGATGTTCAGGGCCGCGCCCTGCTTCGCAAGCTGCGCGAAGTATCCGTCCAGATCGCGCCAGTCCTCGCGATAGTGCCATTTCTTCATGGCATCCGAGTCGTCCAGGACGAGCTGATCGGTCAGCGGGGCCACCGAGCCCCCCTCACCCGTGACCTCGGTCGTGATCCCCTGCGTGATCTTCGACAACACCCGATTGTCGATGAGCGCGTTGATCTCGGACTGGCCCATCATGTCGATGAAGCCCGGGGCGACGGCCAGCCCGGCCACGTCCAGGGTCTCGCGCGCCTGGGCGCCGCCCAGGAACCCCACCGCGGCGAGGCGATCGCCCTGGACGGCGACGTCCCCTTTGTAGCGGGGATTACCGCTGCCATCCACGATCCACCCGTTCTTGAGGATGAGGTCGTAGCCACCTTTCCCGTTTCCCGTTTCCCCTTTCCCGCAGGCGCCGATGATCGCCGCGGCCACGCAGGCGAGTCTTACTTTGCCCATGTTCTCCTCAGCGAGTCGGGTTTGACGATCCGTCCTCGGATCATGACGAAGGCGATGCGCCGGGTCGCGCTGATGTCGGTCGCCGGGTTTGCGTCGAGCACGACCAGATCGGCGACCTTGCCGGGCGTGAGCAGACCCAGCGAGTCGGCCCGCAACAGCTCCGCACCTTTGCGGGTGGCGGCGGTGATGGCTTCGACCGGCGTGAAGCCGGCGCCCACGAGGAGGCTCATTTCTTCGTGCAGCGACAGCCCTGGCACCAGCAGCTGGTTCGCGGCGTCCGAGCCGGCGGCCACGAGCCCCCCCGCCCGCTTGAACTCACGTACAAACTGGTTCTGGCGCGCGCGGGACCGGCGGAACGCCTGCAGGTCGCCCGCGCGCCAACCGCTGCGCCGCAGCAGGCCGGCCACGTCGCGCACGCTCGTCGCCGCCGCGGGCACGTCCTCCATGCCGGGGCGCGACAGCAGCGTGGGGTTGTCGAGGCGGGAGAGCATCTCGTGCAGCACCAGCGTCGGCACGATCGCCACGTGGGTGGCGGCGAGCCCCCGGGCCACGCGCTCGAGCGCGGCGGAGTCGAGCAGCGCCCATCCCGCCTCCTCCAGCGTCCAGCCGCGCAGGAACTCGTCATGCGCCCGCAGGTAGGGGCCCGGGTTGCCGCTCGCGGCCTGGACGACGCCCGCCATGTGCTCGAGTGACTCGACACCGGCCCGCGCCGCCGTCAGCGCGTCGATCTTGCCAAGGTGCGCCGCCACCGGAAACCGCAGCGTCGAGGCCTCGTCCACGAGCGGCGGCAGCAGGTCGGCCGTGAACTTGGTGTAGATCTTGACGACGTCCGTCCCGGCGACGGCGCGCTGGTCGACCGCCTTGCGCACGTCGGCGCGACTGCGCACCGCGGTCGCCGTGGGGTAGGTAGGCGGCAGGCCGTCGATCATCGCTCCGGAGGTGAACATGCGCGGCCCCAGCACCGAGCCGAGGTTGAAATCGTTCCTGAGTGCGATGGACGAGTCAGTGCTCGCGGCGCCCAGGTCCCGCACCGTGGTGACGCCCCAGGCCACGTAGCGCTCGGCCGCCCACCGCTCCACGTGCGCGTGCGCGTCGACGAACCCCGGCACTACCGTCTTCCCGATCAAGCTCAGCCTGAGGGCGCCGCGCGGCACCGGGACCTCGTTCACTCGCGCCACGGCCTGGATGTGGCCGTTCTTCACGAGAATCACGGCATCCGTCACCGGCGCCCGCCCCGAGCCGTCGATCAACGTCGCCCCCTCGAGCGCGATGACCCCCTCGCCCGAGCCCTTGCAGCCGGCGAGCGCGAACATGAGGAGGAGGCCGGGATGCGGGATGCGGGATGCGCGATGCGTCACTTCGGATCCGAAGACGTGTGGTCGTGCAGAATCTGCCAGCGATCTCCGCGCTTCTGAAGAATGAGCGTGAACGGCCCGCTGGCCGTCACGGAATCGCGCCGCAGCAGCTTGAAGCGCGCCGTGCAGAGCGCCAGGTCGGGCGCGAGCGGGCGGACGCGCACCTCCTCGAACGCGAGCGAGTCACGCGACTTGCCGGGGGCGAAGTACGTCTTCTGGTAGCGGTCGAACAGCTGCTGCCAGCCGTACACGACGTGGCCGGCGGAGACGTAGCTCGTGAGCGAGTCGTGCGCGTAGTCGCTCATGAAGCCCGCGAGGTCGCCCCGATTCCAATCGGACGCGCTGCGCGCGAGCATCGCCGTAATGTCCGCTTGCGGACTTGCGGAGGGCGGGGCGGTACAGGCCGCCACGATCATCACGCACCACACACCACGCATCGCGCTCCTCCGTGCTCTCCCGGGTCCCCAACGTAGCGCGGGAGCGTCTCGCGGAGATGGACCCACCCATCCGAAAGACGCTCCCGCGGTGTGTCGAGGCGTGCTAGCGGCGACGCCGTCTCGCCGTCTTCCTCCGTTTCGCCTTGCCGCCACGCTTCGCCTTGGCGCGCGGCCGCTTCTTCGCGGCCCGCTTCTTCGCCTTGGGTCTCGCCGCCTTCCGCTTGGCAGCTGGCTTCCGCCGCGGCGACGCCATCGGCTCATCCCTCATCGGCGCTGGTGTGGGCGGCGTCGGGGGTGCCGGCGGATACAGCGGCTCCATCATCCCCGCGCCGGTCCAGCTGCTCTCCGAAAAATCGGTTGGCTCGAGCATCGGACGATCTCTCCTCTGCTGGTTGTCGGTGGGCGTGGCCTATAGCTTACCGCGCGAATGCTGCCACGCAAGTGCGCCGCGGCGCGGCGGTGGGGCGCGGCTCCGGTGTGGGCCGGTCGCGACAAGTTAGCTTGACAAGGGCACTTACGAGCACTTACGTTCGCGCCTCTATGATCGTTCGCCGCCTCTTGGTCAGCGCCGCGCTCGCGTGGCCCGGTGTCGCGCACGCGCAAGCCGTCACCGAAGTCCAGGTCGCTCCGCCCTCGGTCACGATCAAGGTGGGGGAGAAAAGCGGGCTCCTGGCCACCGCCTTCGATCGCGTCGGCAACGTCATTCCCACCGCACGTGTCATCTGGTCGTCCAACAACGTCGCGGTCGCCAAGGTCGACAACAACGGCACCGTCACGGGAATGGGCGGAGGTGTCGCGATCATCGAGGCGCGGGTCGGGGCTCGCAAGGGCACCGCGGCGGTCCAGGTGGTGGGCGGTCCCCCCGCCGCGGCCACAACGACCCCGCCCGCGGCGCCGGCTCATCCCGCCGGAGAGCCGGCCGGGCCCCCCGGAGCGGACCCCCTCGCGGGCCAACCGGCCGGCACCGGTCCCGCGGCGGTGCTGCGTCTGGAGCCTCCGACCATCTATCTGCTCCCCTCCGAGAACACGCGCGCCGCGCCGCGCGCCCTCAAGGACGACGGGACCCCCGCCGCGCCCGTGCCGGTCACCTGGAAATCGCTCCGACCCGACATCGCGAGCGTGGACCAGAACGGCGTGATCGTGGCGCTCGCGCCCGGACAGGGCACGGTGCAGGTGACGAGCGCCGGCGGACTCACCGCCACGGCGCCCGTCGTGGTGCAGCAGAGCGACGTCGCGGTACAAGAGCCCGTCCCATTGGTCATGTCGCCCGGGGACGTCGATACGCTCCACGTCACGGTGCCGACACAAGGTGGGCGCCTGGTCAGCCCGCTCGCGCTACAATGGTCGACGGCCGATGCGGGCGTGGCGCGGGTCAACCTCACCGGCGTCGTGACGGCGGCGGCGCCGGGGCACACCACGCTCACAGTCGCGGGGCTGTTGCAGACGAAGACCGTGGAGGTCGT
>Ga0209474_10005016_pt1 | contig 11333 bp, 9 predicted proteins | sample GraSoiAngelo_145_FD_185902 | JGI IMG/M metagenome (GOLD analysis project Ga0209474, IMG submission 185902) | Grasslands soil microbial communities from the Angelo Coastal Reserve, California, USA - 14_1009_05_20cm (SPAdes) (version 2) | ecosystem: Environmental > Terrestrial > Soil > Grasslands ... | reverse complement strand
GAGTGAGGAGCTCTCCCGGCACGAGGAACTCCCGCCAATATCTCCCAGAGACTCACGCCTATCTGACTCTACTGCCACTATCCAGCTCTGCTAATCGATGGTTCCCTGTATTGTCCTCCTTCATCCTTGAGGCTAGGCTTCAGGCTAGGTATGAATGTCAGGAGGAACTCATGAACTGGGACCAGGTACAAGGAAAGTGGAAGCAGATTAAGGGCGAGGCTAAGACTCGATGGGGAAAGCTGACCGATGATGATCTGGATACGGTGGGCGGTCAGCGCGACCAGCTTATTGGCAGAATTCAGGAGAGATACGGCATTGCGAAGGACCAGGCGCAGCAGGAAGTAGAAGATTGGAACCGCACTCTGGATCGAGAGAACGATTCGGCACGCATCGAACAGCAGCGAGAGCGTAAAGCCAGCTAATCAGTTGAGTGCGATCATTACTGAGGCGTAGGTTCTGTTTCGGTCGGATAAGCTGCAGTAAACAGCTAATCAGTTAGCGACTTGTTCAGAACCTATGCGCATTTGCGAAGGGTGCTCCATTGCCAGTGGAATGCTCGCATACACCGTCGTTCCGTGCACGTCCGAGGTTACGGCAAATCGTCCACCTAGTTCATGAATGCGCTCGCGCATTCCAGCCAGACCCACGCCAAGTTTGCTGGTTTCATTTTCAATTTGCGTGATAACGTGAGGTGGAATGCCACGCCCATGGTCACGAACTTCCATGGTGACCTGCTCGGCGTCGACGTCGACGCTGATCTCTGCTGACTCGGTGCGCGAATGACGGTGCACATTGGTAAGACTTTCCTGAAGAATTCGAAATAATGCGATCTCAACGGCTTCCGGCAGGCGCTGCAAGTCTGGGGGCAGGTCGAGCGAGACGGGAATGCCGCTGCGCTGCGAGAATCCGGCCACGAACCAACTCGCGGCCGAGGCGAACCCAGCTTCATCGAGCAAGGGAGGGTGCAGCAGGTGCGATAGGGTACGCGTTTCAGAGATGGCCCGGTCGAGAATCTCGCCGCATTCTTTGAACAGGGGATCGTCTTGGGGAGCGCGCGAGCTTAGCATATCGAGGGCTATCTTCATGCCTGCTAAATATTGGCCCAAACTGTCGTGAAGCTCGCGGGCAATGCGGCGGCGTTCCTGGTCCTGAATGCCGAGCAGACGGCCGCTCAGTTTTCTCAAGGCGTCCTCGGCATTGCGTCGCGCGGTGACGTCGACTGCAGTGACTCCCACCTGCGTAACCCTGCCGCCGTTCTCTCGAATAGGGAAATAATTTACTAGCCAATGGCGCAGGTCACTGCTTCCAGCAGGTTTGGCGGCGACCTCTCGATCCAAAACAGGTTTTCCAGTTTCGAGCACCTCGCGTATAACGGCTTCGGCGCGCGAACCGGGCTCGCCAAAGACTTGCGAGACCGGCCTGCCGAGAACGTCTTCGGTAGTCAGCCCGGCCATTTTCGGGAGCACATGATTGACGCGGGTGTAACGAGCTTGCGCATCCAGAATGCCAAATCCGACAGCTGACGAAGAGAAAAATGCATTCACGATCTCCTGGCTCTGGCGCGCCGTTTGTTCGGTTTGGCGGTGGCGAGTGAATTCATAGCTGAGCAGAAACATCTCAGCCACGAGCAACATCAGGGCAATGATGAAAGAGGCAAAGATGAGGCGCAAGGTGTGCCGGTAATTGGTGCGAGATGCGATCTGGCGTTCGGCGAGTAGCTGGTCTTCTTCCCGGCCCATCTTCTGCAATGTCGTCTGCACCCGATTCGCGATTGCGGCGGTCTGGCGAGTCACCCGGATATCCATGTCTCTGCTGGAAGTGGCCGCGAGGTGGCTATTCAATGAGCCATTGATCAAATTGAATAGCGCCTGAACATCATCGGTGACCTGACTGAGTTCCTGTTGCCGGTCAGCCCTGTCAGTAGTTAGGCGACGTAGGCGGTCTAAATCTCCTGGCACCAGAGCTTCTGCTGTGTGATAGTCGTTGAGGAATGAGTGGTCACCCGCGATGAGGAACCCGCGCCGCGAATTCGTAAGTTGGAAGACTTCAGAGCTGAGGCCCTCCAGCGCAGTCTGCACTTCACGAGTGTGAGAAACCAGAGCTTCGCTATCGAAGAGGCTGTGGGTTGCGCGAAGCAGCAAAATGCTGCTTCCCACGAGCAGGACCACAGCGATTGCGAATGCCGTCCAGGCAATACCTCGAAGTGAGAAGGTCATCGCGACTACTTGGATGCGTAAAATTACTGGGCTCTAGCTCAAAAGACGCATCGAGTCGCTTTAATAGACGAATAGCAGCATGAAAATCAGCGCTGCTAATCAGCTTGGAATAGAGTTCCCGGAATTCCCCCTCGACGACCGGCGCGCGGGCACATATATACAGGCTGAGAGAATCGGGTGTCAAGGCGTTGCGCCGTGCTCCTGTAGAATATGAACATGAGCAGTCCGTCGCAGCTGGTGCAAATCGACACTGGCCCTGTTGTGCGGCAGCCCAAGCCATCATGGCTTCGGGCAAAGGCTCCAGCCGGAGAAAACTTTCACGAGCTGAAGAAACTCGCCCGCGGACTGGGCCTGCATACGGTCTGTGAGTCGGCGCAGTGTCCAAACATCGGTGAATGCTGGAACCATCGCACGGCCACGTTCATGCTTTTGGGCGATATCTGCACCCGGCGCTGCGGTTTTTGCGCGGTGCCCAAAGGCCGGCCGCTTGCCATTGATTGGGATGAGCCACGCCGAGTGGCGGAAGCAGTAGCGACTCTGGGTTTGAAACACGCCGTAATTACCAGTGTGAACCGGGATGATGACAATCTCGGTGGAGCAAAGATTTTTGCAGAAACGATACGCGAAGTTCGCCGGGTAGCCCCAGAATGCCGAGTGGAAGTGCTGATCCCGGATTTTCAGGGAATCGACGAAGCGCTGCGCATTGTGCTGGACGCAAAGCCGAATGTGCTGAACCACAATACTGAGTCTGTACCTCGGCTTTACAGGGCAGTGCGATCGGGTGCGCGGTATGAACGCACTTTGCGGCTACTGGAAAATGCCAAGAAATTTTCTCCTGGCATGGTGACAAAGTCGGGTTTGATGGTCGGACTCGGCGAAACCATGACGGAGCTGGTGGATGTGTTCCGTGATCTGGCAGAGAGGAAAGTCGATATTTTGACGGTGGGCCAGTACCTGCGTCCTTCTCGCGACCATTTACCCATTGCGCGCTTCTATACGCCGCAGGAATTTCAATATTTGAAAGATGAGGCGCTAACCCTGGGATTCCGCCACGTGGAGTCGGGCCCGCTGGTGCGGTCAAGCTATCATGCTCACGAGCAGGCCGACTCGACCTGCGGCTAGAAAATTGTCACCAGGCGTCGCGGCAAAACGGGGCGTTGTCTTTTTATCCAGCGCTGTGCGATCCGGGTGATCTTCAGTTACTTTGGTGTGATCGCCGCTTGAATTGCAAACCAGTCAACTAGTGTGTGCCGCTAAAATCCGGGTACGGCCATGTCATCCGGCGATAACAGCCAGCAGAGGCGTCTTGGAACGAGAGTCCGCGCGCAAATTCCCGTGCGCATCACTAGCGTTGATCCGGCGGACAACTTTTCGCAAACCTGTCATACATTAATGGTGAATCCGCAAGGCTGCGGAATTCGATTTCCACGCGCGCTGCCGGAAGGCCTGCAACTCCGAATTGAGGACCTGCCAGGGAGAGGAATCACCGCGGCGAGAGTGGCGTGTAATCGGCCGTTGGAAGAGGGAAGTAAGTTTTGGATTGTGGGCATTGCTCTCGAGTCTCCGGGGAATTTGTGGTGCATGGCGCCAGTGCCTACAGATTGGGGAACATATACTGCACCGCCGAAATTCTTTCCCATGTCGGTGAAATATATCGGCGAAGATTCTGTCATCAGGAAAGTCCGCGTCATCGAAGCCTAAAAAATCTGGCATATGTGCTCTTCTCTCGCGGAGCATAAAGCAACCCTAAAACACTGAATTCAAATCCAAGCTCTCAGGAATTAGCCTGAGATGCCCAATTTTCTTCATTGCGCGAGGGGTGTGTTACTACAGATCGTTCTCTTGATTTCCTCACTTCTAGTTTGTTCATCTGCGTTTGCGGTGTTGGGGCAAGACATTGCCTCTGTGCAGTCGGATGGCGCGCATTTAAAAGCCGCTGTGCGCATTTTGCCGGGCCGAAATTATTCAATTCACGAGTTGCGCGCGACCAGCGGAACAGCCGTTAAAGAATTCGTTTCTCCAGCGGGACACGTGTTTGGAGTTTCATGGCAGGGACCGACTGCACCTGACCTGCGCCAGCTACTCGGAGAATATTTCGACCAATACACACAGGCGGTACAGACTGCACGACGCGTAGCTCGCCGTGTGGTGCACATTGAAACCGGAGATTTGATCCTTGAATCGGGCGGGCATATGCGGTTCATAGTTGGCCGCGCCTACTTACGCAGCAAGCTGCCGGATGGAGTAGGCGCCGATGCAATTCACTAGAGGGCGCATTATCGGGATCGCCTGTGGATTCGCAACTGTGTGGCTGGCAGGGTGCGGAGGTAGTGGGTCGCACAAGGCAGCAATCAACAACAATAGCGCGCCGCTTGTCGTGAACGCCGGGCCCGCCAACAACTATGCCAATGGCCTGTTTACTACGGTGACGATCTGCGCCCCGGGTACTTCGAACTGCCAAGCCGTCAGCGGGGTGCTGGTTGACACGATGTCGTACGGCGTACGAATTCTTGCCTCTGCAATTCCTTCCGTGAATAACGCGCTGGCCCAACAAAAAGATGCAAACGGCAGTTCCGTGGCTGAATGCGCTCAATTCTCGGACGGTATTACCTGGGGTCCGGTGAAAAAAGCCGATGTGAAAATTGCCGGCGAAGAAGCCGCCGGCATACCGATCCAGGTAATTGGAGATTCGGCATTCTCGGCGGTTCCTGCGGGCTGCAGCAGCGCGGGCTCTCCGGAAGACTCACTGCAGAGCCTGGGAGCGAACGGCATCTTAGGGATTGGACCATTTGTGCAGGACTGCCCGGCTTGTGCACCAGGAACAACTAACAACCAAAATTTCTATTATGCGTGCGCCGGATCGTCATGCAGCGTGACCACAGTCGGCCTTCCTGATCAGGTGCAGAATCCCGTTGCTGCATTCAGCGTGGATAATAACGGAATTCTGGTCGAATTGCCTGCAGCTTCTTCCAGCGCAGTCAGCCTAAACGGATCATTAACCTTTGGAATCGGGACGCAAACCAATAATTCACTTCGGAACGCCCAGGTTTATACGATCAATCCCAACACTGGAAACATCAGTACGACTTTTAAAACGAAATCCTACCAGAGCTTTCTGGACACCGGTTCGAACGCATACTTCTTTCTCGACAGCGCGGCGACTGGCATGCCCACTTGTCCGAGTCCGGCGGATGGATTCTATTGCCCGGCTACGTTGACAAATCTTTCCGCCACGAACACGGGAAGTAACAATGCGAGCGGCAGCATTTCATTCAGTATCGATAACGCAAACACGTTGTTCTCCAATGCAACCGCTTCGGTTTTTCCCACCCTGGGCGGGCCTAACACCGGGACGTTCGACTGGGGCTTACCGTTCTTTTATGGACGAAGTGTCTTCGTGGCCATCGAGGGCGCGACGACTGCGGGCGGGCCCGGTCCTTACTGGGCGTACTAGCTGCCGTTCAAGTACCACTCCTGAGTGGTGGCCGTTCCCCGAAAATTGCAGTGCCGACGCGAACACAGTTCGCGCCCTCTTCGATTGCAATTTCGAAATCGTGGGACATGCCCATGGAAAGGACGTCCATTCGAACGGCTGGCAGTTTGCGAGCGGCAATATTCTCAAATAGCTCGCGTATGGTGCGGAAATACGGCCGCGATTTTTCGGGATCCTCATGGTATGGCGGCACGGTCATCAAGCCGCGGATTTCGAGCGACGAAAGTTCGGGCGCGGCTTTGAGTAACTCTTCGAGATCGGCGGAATCTGGCGCTAGGCCGCTCTTTGCTGCTTCACCGGCGATGTTGATTTCGATGAGAATGGGGAGTGTTTTGCCAAACTCCATGGCTGCGCAATTCAATTTTTGCGCGAGACGAAGTGAGTCGACGGAGTCAACGGATGAGAAGAGTTCCGCGGCTTTTGCGGCTTTGTTGGATTGAAGGTGGCCGATCATGTGCCACTCGGCGTCTCGCAAATCGCGGAGGGCTTCCATCTTGCCGGCAAATTCTTGGACGCGATTTTCGCCGAAGACGCGAAGGCCGCCATTGTAAGCTTCGCGAATTTGCTGCGGGGCAACTGTCTTTGTGACCCCGATTAAAGTGATTTCGTCGCGTGTGCGGTTTGTGCGCCGAGCCGCGGAGTGGATGCGATCTTGAATCGAAGTGAGATTTTGCGGGATAGACATAAAGCAGTGGGTTGTGGTCAGTGTTTTGAAAAGCAGGTTCCTCGCCGCTGAAGCGGTTCGGAATGACAGTTTAAAGGATTGGTGCTGGTCTCGACTGACGACTGGCCAGTAGCTCCTGGCACTGAACAATAGCAACTAATAACTAGCCACTGACCACTAGCTCTGGCGAATGATCTGCTCACTGACCACTACCCACTCACCCACTACCCACTTACGACTCGACTACTCGCCACTGCCCACTAGCCACTGATCACTGATCACTGATCTACATCATTGCCACTGGCGGTGCGGGTTCACTCGGATCACCGGCGGCGGTGAGCGGGAGAGCGATCATCAACAGAGCGAGCAGAGCCATTACGACAAGTCCCATGGAGTAGCCGGGATGTTTAAAGACCGTGGCCGACGTCACGTGCGCGGCCCACAGCGCTGCTGAGTGCAGCCGGCCCTGTTGTGAGAACGACAACGCCACCAGGGCGGCCCACAGCAATCCAAAGATCGATTCACCTGCGATCAATCCCGACGCCGTGAGAACCCCGGCATTCTCAACCCGCGCTCGTTGGGCATCGTTTAGTCCGCGTCGCTTGGCTAGCCAGTCGCCGAACGAACGAAACACTCCGCCAATAAAAATTGCGAATGTCGTCTCGAATGGCAAGTACATTCCTACTGCCACCAGCATCGGACTGCGGACTTGCATCATGATCATCGCAATGCCGAAGAGCACGCCAACCCCGACCAAAGGCCATGGCATGTTTCCACCGACGATTCCCTGGGCAAGCGCGGCCATCAGGCCAGCTTGAGGCGCAGCCAACTGCCGGCTGCCAAATCCAAATGCAGTATTGAGCAGCGCGAGTGGAAAGTACATCACCAGACTGGCGACGACTACCGCGATCAATTCCGCTGTCTGAATTTTCGCTGGCGTACCGCCGAGGATGTAACCGACCTTGAAATCCTGCAACAATTCGCCTGCTACAGATGATGAAACGCAAACCACGGCGGCCACTCCCAAGACAGTCGCAACACCGGACGGTCCGGAAACTCCGAGGAAGACCATCAACAGGGCCGCAATGAGCAGGGTAGAGAGAGTGAGGCCCGAAACCGGATTATTCGACGAACCGATGAAACCGCACAAGCTTCCAGAGATGGTCGCGAAAAAGAAGCCGACGACCAGCATCACGACCGCGGCCAGAATTGCAGGAAGCTTCAGTCCGGAAATATGAATATATAGAAAAGTCATGAGCACGAACATCAGCGATATCAAAGCGAATACGATCTTTGAACTCATGTAGCGCTCAGTTCGCGCAAGCTTGGCCTGATCGGAAGCCGTCTGGCGCAAGTCGGCGAAGGCCCGGCCGAGCCCAACTTTCAGACTTTTGTACATTCGAATCAACGTGTAAGCGGCGCCGACCAGCATGCCTCCAACTGCGATTGGGCGCACGATGAACCGCCAGATGGCGACGGCCATTCCGGCCCAATCATCGGGCGTGTCCGCTGGCAAATATTGTTTCAATTGCGGGCCCACCAGGAAGATGAGTAGAGGAACGATCAGGCCCCAGGCGAGCACTCCGCCAGCGAACTGAAGGGATGCAAGCTTGATGCCAATGATGTAGCCGACGCCGAGGTAAGCGGGGCTGACGCTGGGGGCGGCAAAGGTGCTTGCGCCACCCGCGGCAAGAACATTCGAGTCGGCGGCTGTTCCCAGCCGGATCTGACTCCGACCCAGATGTCCGACCGCAAAATGGATGTCCTTGTCCGCGGCGAAGAGTCCGAAACGGCCCAGAATGTAAACGATTCCACCGACGCCGATGTTCCAGAACAGGTATTTTGCCGCTTGGGCTCCGCGCCTTCCAGCCTTGTGAATTTCCGCGGCAGCTACCGACTCGGGGAAAGGCAACTCGGGATCCTCGACCATTCCGCGGCGTACAAGCGAAATGAAAAGCACTCCGAGGACGCTGCCAACCATGATGAGAGCTGTTGCTTTCCAGTAAGTGTTCCAGTCGGTCACGCCGAACGATGGCCATGCACCGGCGAAGACGAAAGCGGGAAGGGTGAATATCGCGCCAGCGGCAATACCCTCGCCAATCGTTCCCGAAGTACGCGCGATGTTTTCTTCGAGGATGCTACCCTTCCACGCGCGGATAACGGCCATGCCAATCACGGCGGCAGGATAAGTAGCGGCAATAGTTATGCCGGCGCGCAATCCCAGGTAAGCATTGGCGGCCCCCAGGACTACGGTCATCAACAGGCCCAGGAGGACGGCGCGAAGGGTAAACTCCTTCATCTCCATGTGCTCGGGAACGAAAGGTTGGTGCTTCTTGCCGCTGGGTGTAACTGCCGGGTTGCTCATTCCGATTCCTTATGTAGTTAGGTAGGCGCAGCCCCACGTTGGAGAACCGGGGCAGAGGCAAACCGAGATTTCACTTCTATTTACCAAGGATTAATCGAAAACAAACCGCGCCGCACCTTAGCATGGCGACAGGCCGGTTTACAAGCAGGCCCTGACTATTCAACCGATCCGGCAACAAGCGGTATAATGTAAGTAGCACCCTACGCTCATTCGCCTCTGTAGACCTTGGGAGGTCCCCGATGTTGTCAAAGCAGTATGAATGTCCTGACTGTGGCGGTTCCGAGGGTTATCGTTCGCGACGCCGCAATCTGCTCGAAAAGTACATTCTTCCGTTGATGATGCTGCAGCCGGTCCGCTGCACGAGTTGCTACCGCAGGACCCACGTGTCGATGTTTGTCCATGTGCCTCCGCGGATGCCTAAATTATCGGCAAAAGGACATGCCGCAGCCTGAAAGTAGCGGAACTCTGGTGTTTTAAAGGGTTCGGTCGCAATTGCGTGTGTCTGGCGTCCCCGCTATACTGAGTTCAATTCGTCCGGCTGGAGCCTGACCAGGCGCCGAACGAGGGAGGCTCGGTCTTCAGCAGTAGCGGAGACATAATTCGCAAAGCCGCTTTCCCACCCGAACAGGCGAAATTCGGGCGTTTCACTGGTCATGGCGCAAGAATCCTCTTGCGCTCGGCGGCTTCCGGGGCGTCGCTAGTCGCTCAGGGCCTGTTCACTGCGCTATTTCCTTGTGATTGCCGTCTCTGCGGTACCCCGCTCACTAACATTTCACGGTTGCCGGTTTGCCAGAGTTGCTTGCTGGCTATGGAGCCGCTTGCAGGAGCGACTTGCGAAATTTGCGGGGAGCGCGTGGTCCCAGGTCTGGCCTCCCAAAATCAGATTTGCCCGGCATGCCAGGAATCGCGACCTCTGTTTGTGAAAGCTGCCGCTTACGGAGCCTACGACGGCGGGATACGCGAGCTCATTCACCTGCTGAAGTACGAGCAAGTTGCGCCGGCTGCCGGCGTTTTGGGACGCATGCTGGCGGAAGCCATTCAGAAGCTGAAGCCGATTGCCGATTCTATTCTTGTAGTTCCGGTGCCACTGCATTCCTCAAAACGGCGCGAGCGCGGATTTAATCAGGCAGAGTTGATTGCGCGGGCAGCGCTGAAAAGCCATGATTTCGGGTCCGAGCTGGGCGCGGATGTACTTGAGCGTACTCGGCCAACCGTGTCACAGATCGGGCTCACCCGGCCGCAGCGGATTGAGAATATCCGAGGGGCGTTTCGAGTTACGCATCTAACCAAAGTAGCGGGACGAACCGTACTTTTAGTCGACGACGTTCTAACCACCGGGACTACCGCTTCGGAGTGCTCGCGAATTTTGCGGAAAGCCGGAGCAAAAGAGGTTTGGGTGGCGACCGTGGCGCGATTTCGGCCCGAGCGGGCTGGAATCGCGAATGCATCATGAGTATGTCGCACAGGCATAATTCGGGAGCGGACCACGGACGGCATAGTGTATCTGCCGCCGTCTTCGGCGTTGGTGTAGTCGGCATTCATCAGGAGAGCGATGTGCATGCGCTGCACGCGCCGGTGCTGGTGCTGAACGCGTCCTATGAACCCATCAATGTTTGCGCGGCCCGCCGGGCAATCGTGCTGGTGTTGAAGGGCGTGGCCATGACCGAAGAGGAAAATGGTCATTTCCTCCATGCGGCGCGGCTGGCTTTGCGGGTGCCGTCGGTAATTCGGCTGTTGGAATATCGCCGGATTCCGCACCAGACAAGGGCGCTGTCGAGAAAGAATATTTTGTTGCGCGACCGCAATACCTGCCAATATTGCGGCGAACTTCTGCCTTCAGGCGAGCTTACGCTGGACCATGTGGTTCCGCGTTCGCGCGGCGGTGCGTCCAGCTGGGAGAACCTGGTTGCGTGCTGCCATGCTTGCAACCGAAGCAAGGGAAACCAAATGCCCGCAGAGGCTGGAATGAAGCTGATGCGCGAGCCACACGCCTTCAACCTGCACACCAGCCGGCACATCATGCGCTTGATGGGGCGGTCGGATGACCGGTGGCGGAAGTATTTGTTCTACTAAGAAACTGGCGTCGAACTGCGAAATTCAAGAGCGACGCCGAAATCTATTTCAGCAAGGATCGGATATCACTTTCCCAAGCATCCTTGTCGACCATACCGCTGTGTGAAACAGCAATCCGCCCTTCTCGATCAATTAACAACGTCATCGGCATGCTCGTAAGGTGATACTGCTTTCCCAAACTTTCACTTCCAATTACAACCGGATATTGCATCGCGGTGTTTCCGCCAGTTTCCGGGTCCTTCTTCAGGGCCAGGAATGGTCTGACAGATTTCCATCCATCTTCATCCATCGACACGCCTATCACGGCAAGGCCTTGATCCTTGTACTTCGTATCAAACTCCATGTACCAAGGGATTTCAGTCTTACATCCTCCGCACCAGGTGGCCCAGAAATCGAGAAGAACGACCTTGCCCTTGTAGGTCGACAAATTGACGGTTGCTCCCTTCGCGTCAGTGAGAATGAAATTGGGAGCGCGTTTTCTTAGGGCCGGAGGTGTGAGTGGGTGCGGATTGTTTTGATTCA
>Ga0209474_10005014_pt1 | contig 11337 bp, 7 predicted proteins | sample GraSoiAngelo_145_FD_185902 | JGI IMG/M metagenome (GOLD analysis project Ga0209474, IMG submission 185902) | Grasslands soil microbial communities from the Angelo Coastal Reserve, California, USA - 14_1009_05_20cm (SPAdes) (version 2) | ecosystem: Environmental > Terrestrial > Soil > Grasslands ... | reverse complement strand
TCCACCGAGGGGATGTCGTCGCTTCCTCAAGTAGTGAAGTTCCAGGTGAGCAACGCTGAAAAACTCTCACCCAGCCTCTCCGAGGGGAGAGGTGATCCCTTCTCCCGTTGGGAGTAGGTTGGGATGAGGGTACTCTGCGCGGTAGATCGCGTTGCACCTTGTTCGCGCGGACCACACTCCTGAACTCGTGCCGAGCATCCATTGTGCTAATCCATGCCTGAGCGCCACATGCCCAAACTCATTACCGCATCCTTGCGAACCTCCACGAAGGCAGCTTTTCTCGTGGCCGTTACCGTCCTCGCCTATCTGCCAGCGCTCCGCAATGGCTTCATCTGGGACGACGACGCGTGGTTGATGCACAATCGCACTCTTGAAGGAGTGAACGGTCTCTATCGGCTCTGGTCCGATCTCCTTGCCTTGCAACAATATTATCCAATCACCGGCACCGCCTTCTGGATTCAGTATCAACTCTGGGGATTTCATCCATTCGGCTATCATGCCATGAATGTCGCGTTGCACACACTGAACGTAGTTCTGTTTTGGTTCGTCCTGCGAAAGCTCGGCCTGCGCGGCGCCTGGTTCGCCGCCGCTATTTTCGCAGTGCATCCAATCATGGTGGAATCGGTCGCGTGGGTCACCGAAATCAAAAATCTTCTTTCGACCGCTTTCTTCCTTGGGAGCGTTCTTGCCTATCTCAACTTTGAAAACTTGGAAAGACGCGACCTGCCGCGTCGTGGCAACTGGTTTGTTCTTTCTTTGCTCTTCTTTGTCTGTGCCCTGCTTTCCAAGAGCGTGACCTGTTCGCTTCCGGTCGTGCTTGCTATTCTCATTTGGTGGAAACGCGAACGAACCAGCCCGGCGGATTTTCGCCCGGTGCTTCCCTATTTCCTGGTCGGTCTGCCGATAGGCCTGCTAACTGCCTGGCTCGAAGTTCATCACGTCGGAGCGGCCGGGGTCTCCTTCGACCTCGAGTTTTACCAGCGTTGTATCGTCGCAGGCCGGGCCATCGTTTTCTACTTCTTCAAGCTGGTCTGGCCTAACGATCTCACTTTCATCTATCCGCGCTGGCAGGTTACCTCGCCCTGGCTATTACTTGTTCCCGCGTTTGTCGCGCTCTGCCTTTTTACCCTCTGGTTCCTGCGCAAGCGCATCGGCAAAGCACCTTTAGCGGCGGCTGCGTTTTTTGTCGTCACACTGGGACCAATCCTCGGTTTCTTTAACGGTTATGCCTTCCAATTCTCTTTCGTTGCCGACCACTGGCAGTATCTGTCGAGCCTGGGAGTGATCGCTTTGGCGAGTGCGTTTCCCAACCTTCTTTCCGGGGTGAGCCGCCATGTCCGAAGCGCGGCATTGGGCTTCATCCTCGTAGCGCTGGCCCTGCTGACCGCACGACAATCCTTTATTTATACGAGCAAGGATACGCTCTGGCGCGACACATTGCTCAAAAATCCGAACTGTTGGTTGGCGCACAACAATCTCGGGGTAGATCTAATAGAGCGCGGAGTTTTACGGGGAGCAGAAGAACACTATCGCGCGGCCGTTCGGCTCAATCTTCGCTATTACGAAGCGGAGAACAATCTCGGCGAAGCGTTACTCGCTCGGAACCAGGTCGAAGAAGCGGCGCGACACATCAACCGATCGATCGAGATAAATCCCACCTATGCTGCCTCGCATTGGAATCAGGCACTGGTCTTGGCTCGACAAGCTAGATCCGACGAGGCTTATGAGATTGTCGATCAGGGCTTGCAACAGCGGCCGATCTATCTCGCCGGGGTAAATGCATTCGCTTGGTTGCTTGCCACCTCGCCGGACGAACGGGTGCGCAAACCACGCGGCGCCGAAGAGCTGGCTCACAGATGCTGCGAGGCCACCAGATATGCTAATCCGCGCTTTCTCGACACCCTCGCCGCGGCCTACGCCAATCAAAATCAGTTCGGCCGGGCAGCAGAAACAGCATCACAAGCCATTGATCACGCTGCGCGGCTCGGCGAAACCACGCTCGCCTGCGAAATTGCAAGGCGACTTGAGTTATACAAAACGGGCAAAGGCTATCTCGCCTTCCGGCGTTAAGTTATACGCTTAGCTCCGTCCCGCGGTGGCGTCATCTCTCTCTGCCGCAACCCGCAACCATTAATCCGGGGTTAGCTACATCCCTGGCTCGTGCCGCACTCGGTGCAGACGCCGCACGCGCCGGCACGGATCACTTTGTCACTCCCACAATGCGAGCAGACAATATCCATGAACATGTTGCCGAGCGCTTCTTTCACTCGCTCCGCATGAGTGTAGCCAGCGCTGACTACCTTCGGATTGCCTTCACTGGGCGAATGACTCGTGATCACGTCGATTAATTCTTTCTCAGCCGTGCGCGGCAATTCGGCGACGGGACGATTGATTGCCTTCTTTTCCATCTCCGCGATTTCTTTCAGCGGAAATTCTGATTGCGCGCGATTAGGCGAAGTCGCTTCCTTGTAACCTTTGATGAACTGACAACCGAGATAACGGAAAACATAATCGGTGATGCTGGTGGCATTCCGGATATCGGGGTTCTTGGTGAAGCCGCTCGGTTCGAATCGCTGATAAGCAAACTTCTTGACCAAGCTTTCCAGCGGCACGCCGTACTGCAATGCAATCGATGTCAGCGTGCCGACGGTATCCATTAACCCGCCAATCGTGCTGCCTTCCTTCGACATCGTGATGAAGAGTTCCCCCGGCTGACCGTCTTCGTACAATCCCACTGTGATGTAACCTTCGTGGCCCGCGATCTCGAACCGATGCGTCAATGATATGCGCGTGTCCGGCATACGGTGACGAATCGGCTGATCCAGCCGGCTCCGTAACATCGCGATCTCTTCTTCCAGTTCGAGAATCCGTTTCTGCAATTCTTCCGGATCCGCGGTTACATCCATCGCGCCGTCGAACGCTCCCATGTCGCGCGTTTTTCTGGTGTTAAGCGGAGCGGAACGTTTCGAGCCATCGCGGTAAATGGCGATCGATTTCAACCCCAGCCGCCATCCTTCCACGTAAGTGTTCATGATGTCGTCAACGGTCGCGTTCTCCGGCATGTTCACCGTTTTCGAGATCGCACCACTGAGGAAAGGCTGCGCTGCCGCCATCATTCGCAGATGTGCCATGTAATGAAGGCTGCGCTGCCCGAGATGCGCGCGAAAGGCGCAATCAAAAATCGGGAGATGCTCTGCTCGCAACGGCGTCGGATAAAGCCGGCCCGCCTCCGCTCTGCCCGCCAGAACCGCACTGTGATCAGCGCTGGGCGTGGCGTCTTCGATCGTATCGAAAAGATCGACGTGCTCGATGATGCGCGCGATCTCTTCTTCGGCGTAACCGAGATGTTCCAGTGCCGGTCGAATCGTTTGATTAACGATTTTTAGCATTCCGCCACCGGCTAATAATTTGTATTTCACCAGCGCGATATCCGGCTCGATCCCGGTGGTATCGCAATCCATCAGAAAACTGATGGTGCCGGTGGGAGCGAGCACAGTTACCTGGGCATTACGATAACCGTGACGTTTGCCGAGATCGGCTGCGCGATCCCAGGCACGAGCAGCTTCCTTTTTCAGATAAGCAAATTCATCTGCATCCGGAATCTCCTCGACCGCGTCCCGATGCAGCTCGATCACTTCCAGCATCGACGCGACATTATCTTTTGCCGCCGGTTTGCTCACTCCGCTGCAATGCGCGTCACGATAACCCGGGAACGGTCCCATCGTTTTCGCTAGCAAGGCGCTTTGTTCGTAAGCTTCACCGGTCATGATCGCAGTGATCGCGCCACAAAGCGCGCGACCTTCCACGCTGTCATAGCCGTAACCATAGCTCATTACCAGCGAGCCGAGGTTGGCGTAACCGAGCCCGAGCGTGCGAAAGATATGCGAATTCTCCGCGATTTCTTTGACGGGGTAACTGGCGTTATCGACAATAATTTCCTGCGCGGTAATGAAAATGCGCACCGCCGCCTTGAAGCGTTCGACATCGAACATTCCATCCGCTTTTTTGAACTTCATCAAATTAAGTGAAGCCAGATTGCAGGCGGTGTTATCGAGGAAAAGGTACTCACTGCATGGATTAGTAGAATTTTGTCGGGCCGTTCCTTTGCAGGTATGCCACTTATGAATGGTAGAATCGAACTGTATCCCCGGATCGCCACAGATGTGAGTTCCTTCAGCGATTTTGCGGAGCAATGTCTGCGCATCTTTGCGTTCGCATGGCGAACCGTCACGCACCCGCCGGGTCCACCATTCCCGGTCTTCCAACGCCGCGTGCATGAAGTCGTCGCTCACCCGCACGCTCAAATTTTCATTTTGATACATGACCGAGCCATAGGCGTCGCCGTTGTAACTGCCGTCGTATCCCTGCTCGATCAACGCCCACGCTTTCTTCTCTTCCTTCTGCTTGGCGTCGATGAATTCCTCAATGTCCGGATGCCAGTCTTTCAGCGTGTTCATCTTGGCGGCGCGCCTGGTTTTGCCGCCGCTCTTCACCACGTTGGCGACCTGATCGTAAACTTTCAGGAACGAAAGTGGTCCGCTTGGTTTGCCGCCGCCGCTTAATTTCTCGCGCGTGCTGCGCAAGGTGGAAAGATCGCTTCCTGTGCCGCTCCCATATTTAAATAGCATCGCTTCGCTCGTCGCCAGCCGCATGATGTCTTCCATCGTGTCGTCCACCGATTGGATGAAACAGGCGCTCCCTTGCGGATACTCATATTGTGTCGCAGCGCGATCGGCTGTTCCCGTTTCGCGATTGTAAAAGTAATTGCCTTCGCCCGCGCCGTCGCCGATGCCGTATTGTTGATAAAGGCCGACGTTGAACCAGACCGGCGAATTGAATGCGCCATGTTGATTGAGACAAAGCCAGGTCAGTTCATCGTAAAAAAGATCCGCCGTCTGCGCATCGGCGAAATAGCCGTCGAGCAATCCCCAGTCTGCGATCGTGCGCGTGACCCGATGAATCAACTGCCGGACCGACGTTTCTCGCCCGCCCTTTTCCGGATCAGTTCCGTTGGCGATGTCGCCGTAAAAATATTTTGAGACCGCAATCTTCGTTGCTAGTTCGCTCCAGGTTGCCGGCACTTCGATGTTGTCCTGTTTAAAGATGACCTTGCCGCTGTCGTCAGTAATTTCAGCAGTGCGGCGTTCCCATTCCACCTCCTCGAAGGGTGCACATTTCGCATCGCAGAACGCGCGCTTGAAATGCAAGCCGGTCCGTTGCCCTCCGTTGCCCCGGCGCGTGCGCGCGCGTCCCCGGGGCTTGCGTCCTTTGTTGAATTGCGATGCGGAAATGCCGGGTTTCAACTGAATCATGGGAAGTGAGGATGGGTTGAAGATTGCGAATACATGCGAAAAATAGTGAACAGCCCGGGCAACAACTTGTGAACAGTAGCGAACAACAAGTTATTGCGGGAGCTAGCCCGCGGATATACAACATGCGGTAGAAATGTGCCCTTGCTCAAGTTTTTATTTGTAAATTTTTTCGGGCCTGCCGTGTAGCCATTGCTAATCGCCTTAATTCCGCCGTTCGGGCATTCGCACCCAGATATTGCAAACCATCATCTCAGTTTGCTTTGCCCGCGCCGCGTTCGATAATGGCGCCGCAACTCCAGAGGAAGGGTGGCTGAGTCCGGTTTAAGGCACTCGACTCGAAATCGAGCGTGGGGTAACCCACCGTGGGTTCGAATCCCACCCCTTCCGCCACCGTTTTTTCGCACCATTCCAAATGCAAAAAGGAACCATCCATAGCTGGATGCTCGGGACGATTTCCAGGTGATCACAGCTGAGCGGCAGACGGTTGAGCCTGGCAAAGTAATCGTTACCGCATTGGCGGGCCTGTTTTTCCTGATCTGCACCTGGACGTCCTATGCCCGCTGGGCGAATTTCCAGTATCGGTCGTTCGACCTGGCCTACTATGTCCAGGCGATCTGGCAGCTGATTCATGGCCGTTTGGATGTGTCGGTCGAAAACGTTCCCCTGCTAGGCAACCACGTCGAACCGATCGTTTTTCTTTTTGCACCGCTCTTCGCCGTTTTTCGTCACCCGATGCTTTTTGTTGCGGTGCAGAATGCTGCGCTCGCGACCATGCCGATGGTTGGCTACAACATCGCAAAGCGCCTGGGACTTGATGGAAAACGTGCCTGTTTATTGAGCGCCGCGCTCCTGCTCGCACCAGCTGCGGGCTACATCGCCATTCATGAGTTCCACCCCGAAGCTCTGGTCGCGCCCTTTCTTTTATTAATGCTTCAGGCCTGGCTGGCGAAGTCGCTTAGTCGGCATTGGCTCTGGTTTGTCGCTGTTTTAGCCTGCAAAGAAAACATGGCGCCGTTGCTGATCGTTTATTGTGCAACACAATGCATCGCCGAACGCAATCGCGGCCTGGCCGAACTGCGCCGTTGGTATATCTGGCCGATGATCCTGGCCCTCATCTGGTTCCTGTTGTGCGCATACGTTATCACGCCGGCGCTGAATTCCGGTAACATAGATTACGTTGCCTTGTACGATCAGTTGGGCACGTCGCCCGGGAATATCCTGATCAACGCCTTTGCCCGGCCACAATTGATCGGAAGAGCGCTACTTCATTCTCTCACTCACGGAAATCTCCTTTGGGCGCTCCTTTTTCCCTTTCTCTGCCTGCCATTGCTGAGGCCACGCTGGATCGTTATCGCCGCGCCGATTCTACTGCAGCATCTCCTTTCCTGGCGCTCGTCGGAATGGATGATTTACTTTCATTACGCCGCGCCGCTCCTTCCTCTCTTCTGGATCGCATCGGTCGAAGCAATCGCGGCTTCCGATTATTGGAAACGTGTTCCTTCGTTCGTTTCGCGCGCCACCGCATGGCTGGTCATTGTCGGCTGCGTGGCTGCCCAGATTTGGGTCGGGCCTCTCGGACGAATCGTCACTACCACGGCGGATTGGCTCGGAGCTGGTCAAGACCGTGCGCGCAAAAACGCTTTCATTGCTCAGATTCCACCAGCCAGCAGTGTGGTAGCCCCGTTGTCTTACCTCTCTCACCTGGCGATGCGAGAGAAGTTGTACTCTCTTCACTATATTCTGAAGGGTCTCAAGACTCTGAGCCGATCATCTTACGAGCCGCCGTCGTCAACGGATTTTGTGCTGATTGATTATCGTGACTCGGCCACCTTCGATCCGGGCGCGGGCTTCTATCATCCGACCATGAAAACAGTCGACGGCCGGATCATCCCGTCGAGTGATCGGCTGCTGCACGATTTTCTGAAAAAGGCAGCCTGGACTGCGGACGAGCAAGATGAACTTACGCTGTTGCGGAATTTGGGAAGCACTGTTACCGATGAACAATCATCACCCGCTGATGACGAGCCGGGCGTATTCTCAATCGGTGCGACCCGACTCCTGAGTATCGGAACCGCAGGCGAGTTCGCCTCTCGATCCCGGCCGCTGGAGGTTCATTTGCGCTGGAAATTCCAAGGCGAGCGCGATGTTTTTCCGTGGATGCTCCTCAGGTTATCGCGCGGTGAAAAAGTGACAGTCGCGCTTTTAGTGAAAGGCTTGTGCGCACCTCAAGCGACCGAGGGAATTTACACGGAGAACTGGCGCGTCGTGGCAGCGGAACGTTTGCCACCCGGCGATTACTCTCTTGAAGCTCTCTTTGTCGATAACAGCAAGCGCGCCTGGGTCGAAAGCACGGGTGGTGCCGGCAGCGAATCAACCTTATTGTCCGCGCCGGTTTCGTTAGGTCATATCAAACTAGAACAGTAAGAATCAGGGGAAATTGGCCGGCCCAAGGAACGCCCGTTTTTAGGCCTGACCGGCTTGGCGCCGCCGAAGCATCTTGTCTTTTGGCACCTACAGTGCTTATAATGGGCTTTCGATGATTCAGGCGAATTGTCGGGCGCGGTTTACCGCAGCAGATTTCGATTTTGTCGTGCTCACCCTGGCACGTTCCCAATCCGAATCCGTCTCCCTGGTCGATCTGCTGGCCGATTCCGAGACTCGCGATTCCGTTATCGATTCGCCGCGCTTGGTGGAGGCCATTCTGTGCAATGACAGCCAGCTCCGGATCTCCTCCCAATTCTACTTCTATGTTCTGGCGCGATATGTTTTGCGCGACGCCGGAATTCGCGACCGCAAACTGTGCGATTATGTCGGTTCCCTCCTCGAGAATTTTTCCCGCGCCCATCTCCTGCGCGGGCCCCAGGCGGAGGCCGACGAATCACCGCGCCAGTATCTCTCCGATATGTTAATCGCGCTTTCTCGCGCCACACAGGATGAAGCGTTTCTGTTGCGCGCGCATGTCGGTAATTATTCGCTCTTCATCAGCGGAATTTTTCATGAGAATACGCAGCGGCGCAGCCTGCGCGGTGCTCCTGACATCGGTTTTTACGAAAATATTGGCCGGCGCAATTATCACCTCGTCGCCTCTCACGCCACCGCCAGGCGCTGCGAGCTGGACGATGTTTACGCCGAGCTCGCCGATCGTTTTCGTGATGTGCGGCTCGCGCTCAATCAACTGGCCGATCGTTTGCTCAATTTGGATGAAGGCGACCGGCCATCATTGGGATGAACGAAACGCTCTTCAGCCAAATCCAGCGCCTGCTCGAACGTACCTATGCCCAGGTCGGGATTAATCTGGAAGATTGCATCATTGATCGAGCTCGTTCCGTTCATCTCAGCAAACTGGCTGGCGCCTCGGCCCGCGAACTGAATGAGATCGCGCGTACTTTCCTCCGCCACGCCGGCGATCAGCTCTATGTCGGGATCTATTATTCGCGCTGGCTCATTGATCAGCTTGAACGCCACGATCCCCGGAGCGGCCTGAGCGATTCCAATATTCGCTCTCTCATCGTTTTTGTTGAGGAATTGAATCACGCGCTGCACGCTGCGCTCCAATTTAAAAACGGCCAGCGCCGGATCGCCTCCGAAGAATTTGCCCGCGATCTGGAGCTCCAGGCGCAAGTCGATACCTATCTTGTTCTCCTCTTGTTCGTCGCTTTCTTTCGCAAAACCCAGCGTGTTTCTCGGACCGATCGCCGCTGGTTGCGTTTTCATCTTTTCAGCCGGCAATGTCCCCAAGCATTTCGCGATGAAAATTTGCGCGGCCGCTATCTCGAAACTGGCGAACTCGCCGCCAGCTACACTCAGTATCTCGATACTCTCAACGGGGTCCGCCGGCTTGATGAGATCCGCAAATTTCGGTCCCTCGATTATTCCGCCAAAAAAGCGCACATCTTCGCGCTGATGGAGCGGACGAGCTAGTCTTATCGTCATCCCGAGCGCAGTCGAGGGATCCCGCCGCGAGAATTCAAAGGTAACTTCAACGGGATCTCTCGACTGCGCTCGGGATGACCGCTTTTGCTATCGCTTCGTTACTTCATTGATTTGATTTTTCCTGTCGGGTAAAACACTACACAGTGTTTTACGCGATCTTATCCGGCAGCATACGCAAGGCCGTTCTCTTGAGCGCGGCCGGCGCCGTAATTTGCGTATGCAGAAATCCAATCGCTGCTGCGTCACCACCGGCTCAGATTCCCAATTCTTCACCGTTGGCAGTGGCTTCGGGCTTCGTGGTGTTGACCCAACCGGTGAAGGTCAAGATCGCTTATGGCGAAACCGTTTTGCCCGCGGGAATGAAATTTCCGGTCGTCTCGAGCGATGCCACTTGCATCCGCGTAAAGTATATGGGCGAATTGCAGACCATCCCCATTGCTGCCGCGCGCTTTGAGGACTCCGAGCCGCCGGACGCTGCCCCTTCCGAGATTCCGCCGATTGTTCCAACCAAGCCCGCGGCAGCTCCTACCACAACGCCTAGCCCACAATTACAAGTTTCGCTCCAGCCGGGCTACGACTCTCGAATGCAGGGCGGCGACATCAGCATGCGGGAATTGCAATTACTTTTGTCGTCACACTGTAGTGAAGGGGTGGATCTGAGTGGCGCCGGCACAAAAATCTACAACGGCGTCACCTATCTGATGGATTCTGAACAAGCTGCCACCAATCTCGGTCTCGCGCACAGCGTTGCCTCAAGAGTACCGGTGGCGGCGCCAGGTTTTCCGAAAAACTCCATCTACTACGTAGGCTATGACGGCGCCTTCGAAGGACACTTTAATCGCCTCTATCTGGTGACCGACACCGCCAACAAGGTCGTCGCCCTTCAGCTCGTGGACGAGCATCCGAAAGGCCGCTGGAAATCTGCAGCTGCGCTCGCCGCAGCTACCTGGAGCACTTACAATTTCATTAGCGCACGGATGCGGGCCAGCGATACCGCGCGCGTGCAAGCCGGCTCAAAGCGGCAAGGCAATATCGTTGTGATCGACACTCAGGTGTATCAACGGGTTCGGACAAGAGTCGGTCCAAAGAACATTGAGCGCTACGAAGAGCAGGAAAATGCGAAACTATTCATTCCGACTCCATTTGCCCGCATTATTCTTCATTGCGCCCAAATCGGGTTATCCAAGACGTGACTTTCGGAATGGAGTAGTGGAGTAAAGGAGTGGTGGAGTATTGGGCGGCGGAAATGCTTTTTACATCACTCCAATACTCCAGCCCTCCACTACTCCATTCCATCGGCTCACTGTTTCCATTTGTGAACACGATTGCCTTCCGCTAAACATCAGCCGTGTTCAGTTTGACCATGCTCGGCAGCGGCAGCGCCGGGAATAGCGCCCTCGTTTCCACCCGTCATTGCCACATTTTGATCGATGGCGGACTGAGTGCCCGCCAGATCGTCGTCCGGCTTGAGCAGTGTGGCGTTGTCCCCGAGCAACTCGATGGATTGCTTCTCACTCACGAGCATGGCGATCACGTTTGCGGATTGGAGGTGCTTTGCCGGAAGTTTGCCATTCCAATTTACTGCAACTCGCAAACCGCCGAGGCCATTCGCTGCTTCGGGCTGGGTGAACACAAAAACTGGCGCATCTTTCGCACCGGTGGCGAATTCACTATCTGCGATATTTTGGTCCAGAGTTTTCCCGTCCCACACGATGCCGTCGAGCCGGTCGGCTACGCTTTCCATGCCGGCAATCGCGGGCTCGGTTTCATCACCGATCTCGGCTATCCCACCAAAATGTTAATCGAACGGCTGCGTGAAGTACAAACCCTGGTCATCGAAACCAACCACGACGAAAAACTTTTGCAGAGCGATCCGCATCGACCCTGGCCGGTAAAGCAACGGATCATGTCGCGGCACGGCCATCTTTCGAACGCGGCAGCTGCCAGCGTGATCGAACAATTGTTGCCGGGAAAAATTGAGCGCGTCGTCCTTGGTCATCTTTCACGCGATTGTAATACGCCCGAGCTGGCTACCTCCGCGGTGCGCCCACAGATGGAACGAGCCGGCCGCGCTGACCTGGAAATTTTTTGC
>Ga0209474_10005013_pt1 | contig 11337 bp, 9 predicted proteins | sample GraSoiAngelo_145_FD_185902 | JGI IMG/M metagenome (GOLD analysis project Ga0209474, IMG submission 185902) | Grasslands soil microbial communities from the Angelo Coastal Reserve, California, USA - 14_1009_05_20cm (SPAdes) (version 2) | ecosystem: Environmental > Terrestrial > Soil > Grasslands ... | reverse complement strand
GTTGCAACGCATCGAACACGTGCCCAAAGGTGATCGAGCACTTCGGCGGCTCGGAAGTGTACGCGCTCAAGATGACGACCGAGTGGGTCGGCACCGCCGCGGACGCCGACATCCCGCTACCGGATAACGTGCGCCGCTACTACGTCTCGAGCAGCACGCACGGCGGCGGCAACGGCACCACGACCCAGAACAGTTCGTCGACGGGCGTGAACTGCCCCGGCAACAACTGGGGCACGGGCGTGTTCCGGGCAAACCCGATGCCCGAGACGCAGCTTCAGAACATGCTGCGCCTCGCGATGCGCAATTGGGTGATGAACGGCACGCCGCCCCCTCCGAGCGTCTGGCCGCGCATCTCCGACGGCACGTTGATCGACTCGGACGCCGTCGCGAGCCAATTCCCCAAGGGTATTCCCAGCATCCCTCCGACCATCTTCGACGCGGAGAACTTCACCTTTCCCGTCTTCGATTATGACTGGGGCACGTCCTTCAACGAGACCGACGCGACGGGCGTCGCGACCAACATGCCGCCGCTCATCAAGAGCGCCATCAAGATGAAGGTGCCGAAGGTCGACAGCGACGGGAACGAGCTGGGCGGCGTCCCGACGGTGATGCGCGATGCGCCGCTCGGGACGTATCTCGGCTGGAACGTCACGACTTCCGGATTCCACCAGGCCCAGGTCTGCAATTACGTCGGCGGCTTCGTCCCGTTCGCGGTCACGCCGGACCAGCGGACGGGGCCGGACATGCTCGTCCGCTTCCACTACTCCGCGAATCTCACCGGCGGCGAGTGGAGCCAATGGCAGAAGGTCGACAAGGACCCACGGCCGTCGCTGCAAGAGCGCTACGTCAACCACGACGGCTACGTCGCCGCCGTGACCAAAGCGGCGAACAACGCGGTCGCACAGGGGTACCTGCTCCAGGTCGACGCGACCGCGCTCATCGCGCAGGCGCAGAGCAGCGACGTGCTAAATACCAACAAGAACACGAGCTGCGTCGCGGCGAACGCGTCGGCGACTTGCCTGCCGGCGTACGGCGAGATCAGCATCAGCGAGCCGGCGGGAATTGGTTCACTGACGGCGTTCCCGAACGACAAGCTGCAGGTGGGCTACTCGTTCCATGTCGGAAAGGTATCCGCCTCGACGGCGACGTTCACGCGGCCGCAGATCATCCTGCACGCCACGTGCACCGACAAGAACGGCGGGACCCCGCCCGCGCCGGGCGTCCTGAACGACGTGAAGGGCGGCGTGATCGTGGTGACGCTCCCCGACGCGAGCTACAGCACGGCGGCGGGCGGTCGGCCAGGCTGGATCCCCGAGAACGATCCGCATGCAGACGACTCGTTCCAGTTGACCACTACCGTCCCGGACCTTTGCCAGGGCGGCCAGATGAGAATCGACGGGAACGCGACGTTCACCGCGACGATCGGCACCAAGTAGCCGCACGAACGCGAAGAGACGAGTCGGGGCGCGTGCCTTGCGGCGCGCCCCGTTCGTTTCCTGTGGGGTGTCGCCCGCGACGTGGCGGCAGAGGCGAACCGGTGGATCACGATAATTAGAGAGCGGTTCGACGCGGATGATCTCGCGTCTCATGCCGTCAGCCTCGTGGTCGAGCCGTGAAGACTTGCCGCCTCCGCTCCTTCGAACGCCAACAGATGTGCCTTGACGTCGAGGCCGCCGGCGAATCCCGTGAGCGCGCCCGTGGATCCGACGACGCGATGGCACGGCGCCACGATCGAAACGGGATTCCTGTGGTTTGCCGCACCGACCGCGCGCGCGGCGCCGGGACACCCGATCTGCCTCGCGATCTGTGCGTAGGAACGCGTCTCTCCGAACGGGATCGTCAGCAGCGCGGTCCACACCTTGCGTTGGAAGGCCGTTCCCGAGAGGTCCAGCTGCAAGGCGAACCCTTTCCGCCGCCCCGCGAAATACTCCCCGAGCTGGCGCTCGGTCTCGACGAGCACGGGATGGCGCTTCTCTTCCGCCTCGATGTTCAACCGGACGCGATCGGGGCGATCGTTCTCCCACAGGATCGCGGCGAGACCTTTGTCAGTCGCGACCAACGTCAGTCTGCCGACTGGCGATTGCATTCTTTTGTAGACGTGACGCTTCTGTGTGGTGGGATCGGCCTTGGTCATTGCAAGCTCCGTTTGTTCGCTCGACCTGATGTTCTCCCGACGCAACATAGCGCCCGCGCGACGGCGCCGCTGGCCGTTTTCGGACGCCGCTGCGGGATGAGGGACGTGTCCGAAAATGGCTAGCTTCACCGGATCGCTTGCCGTATCGTGCGCCCATGGACCAGGACCATCGCAGGCTCTACAACGCGCTGACGGCCCGCGATTCGCGGTTCGACGGCCTGTTCTTCGTCGGCGTCACGTCGACCGGCGTGTACTGCCGGCCGATCTGCCCCGTGAAGACGCCGAAGGCGGCCAACTGCCGTTTCTTCGAGACGGCGCAGGAAGCCGAGCAGGCCGGCTTCCGTCCGTGCCTGCGTTGTCGTCCGGAACTGGCGCCGGGCAGTGCGCCGGTGGACGACGCGCAGCGGATTGCGCAACTGATCGTCCAACGCCTCGAGGAAGGACAGCTCGACGAGGAGGTGGGACTCGAGGAGATCGCAGACCAGTTTGAGCTCAGCTCGCGACAGATTCGCCGCATCGTCCAGAAGGAGCTCGGGGTCCCCCCGATCCAGCTGCTGCTGACGCGTCGGTTGCTGCTCGCCAAACAGCTGCTGACGGAGACGATGTGGCCGATGACCGAGGTTGCGTTCGCCAGCGGCTTCTCGAGCCTGCGCAGGTTCAACGATGCGTTCAACGGGCGCTATGGGATGCCGCCCACGCGTCTTCGCAAGAAGGCCACTGAAAGCGCGGGTGCGATCGGCGAGAGTCAGCCATCGATCCTGCAACTCTCGTATCGTCCGCCCTACGACTGGAAGGGCGTCCTTGCGTTCCTGGCCGCCCGCGCACTCACAGGTATCGAGCACGTGACGGACAGCTCGTATGCCCGGACGGTGCAGCTGGGAAAGGCAAAGGGCTGGATCAGGGTGACGCAGTCGAAGAAGAGGCACGCGCTGCTCGTCGAGTTCACGCACAGCCTGACGCCCATGCTGCCGGCGCTGCTCAGCCGCGTCCGGGCGCTGTTCGATCTCGACGCGCGCCCCGACGTAATCGCGAAACGCCTCCGCGGCGACGCGCGTCTCGCGCCTGCGGTCAAGGCGAATCCTGGCCTGCGGGTGCCGGGTGCCTTCAACGGATTCGAGATGGGGTTACGCGCGATCCTCGGGCAGCAGGTGACGGTGAAAGCCGCTACCACGATCGCCGGCCGACTCGTCGAGGCGCTCGGCGAACCCGTCGTCACGCCGCTGCCGCAACTGAATCGCCTCACCCCGACACCGGCGCGGATCGCGAGGGCCACTGTCGATGATATCGCCCAGCACGCCATCGTCGCGGCGCGAGCCAGGAGCATCATCGCGTTGGCGCAGGTGCAGAGATCAGGCGAGCTGTGCCTCGACGGAGGTGCGCATCAGAATCCGGACGACTCCATCAAACGGCTCGCGAAGCTGCCGGGAATCGGTCCCTGGACGGCGCACTACATCGCCATGCGCGCCTTGCGATGGCCCGACGCCTTCCCCAAGGAAGACATCGCGGTGCGCAAGAGCCTCGGCGGCGTAACGGCGAAAGAGGCAGAGGCGTTGTCACAACGCTGGCGGCCCTGGCGAAGCTACGCGGTCATGCACGTCTGGAGCATGGCGAGTCACCACAACCAGGAATTGATCGCCTCCGCGTAACGCCAATCGCTCGCGGCGACTCATTCGCAGCCAGCACCCAAGTGCGGGACGCGCTCACGGGTTCATGAGCTCCCGCGCACGCGTAGCGAACGCCGAGCGTCGCCGATGCGATAGCTCATGCGTACGATCGTCGTATGCGTGCGCGCGCGCTGTCGGTAGCGGCCGCTTGTCTGCTCGGCGCTGCGATCGCCAATTGCGGCTCATCGCAACCACCTGGAGGGACGGGCGCCGGCGGTACTGACGCCGGCGTTTCCTCGGATGCGGGCGTCGGCTCGGGAGGAGGCGGCTCGACAGACGCTGGAAGTGGTTCGGGCGGCGGTAGCTCCGTCGATGCGGGCAGCGGATCGGGTGGTGGCGGCGGCAGCGGTGGTTCGTCGGACGCCGGCGGTGGGTCGGGCGGCGGTGGCGGCGGCAGCGGTGGTTCGTCGGACGCCGGCGATGGGTCGGGCGCCGGTGGTGGCGGCAGCGGTGGTTCGTCGGACGCCGGCGATGGGTCAGGCAGCGGTGGCGGCGGCACTGGTGGTTCGTCGGACGCCGGCGATGGGTCGGGCGGCGGTGCTGGCGGAGGCGGTGGTTCGTCGGATGGCGGCGATGGGTCGGGCGGCGGCGGTCCACCGGATGACGGCACGGCTCCCTCTGAGTGCGACGGCATCGTCCCGGGGTCCCTTGGCGACTCGGCGTCCGCCACGGTGACACCGTCGCCGCTCCCGCCAGAGCGTTCGCCGACGTGCAGCCTCGCGGTCTCCGACTTCGCCGGCAACGTAGCTCTGGAAAGTCACGACTTCCCGAATGCACTCAACTGGTTCACGTTCTCGTCTTCCGGGTCTCCGCTGGGCCGGATCGACTCCACCCTCACTCTCATCCCTGGCGACTCCGGATTCGAGGGAGTGGCAGCTTGGTACGGCGCGGGTTCGCCGATGGACAGGTGGCACGCCTGGACGTGGACGCCCGATGGTTCCGTCAAGTCGAGCGTAAGCGTGGCAAGCGACGCTTGCGGCACACTGACGAGTTGGTTCTCCTCGAGCGGTGGCGCCGTGGTGCTAGCCGTGTGCGGGTCGGGCCCCGGAGTCACGCACGTATACCGCCTCGACGACGCGGCGAACGTCGTCTGGAGCCTGAGTCTCGCTACGCGCAACGCGACGCAGGCAGCCGCAGGCGACGCGAACGGAAACACGCTGATCATCGCCTATCCGGGTACCGAGGTTGGATTGGGCCCGAGCGATCTGGTCGGACGGTGGATCGACGCATCTGGAAACTTCCTGACCGATTGGTTCGTGATCGCTCCGGGGGGCACGCGGAACATCGCGGTGCACTCGTTGATCGGCGGTGGCGTGGCGGTGAAGCAGGACGAAGTCTGGCGCGCGGTGTTGCCGAGCGGCGGACTGCCGGAGGCGGCGCCAGAGTGGCTGGCGTCGCGGATGCGGACGGACATCTACATCGTCCGGGCCCGCAAGGCCTACGCCTTCACGTCGCGCGAGGGCGGCTCCCAGGTAGAGCTCGTCTCACCCGCCGGAAACAGCTGCGGCTCGATCGACGTCGGCGGAGCAAACGTCGTCGTGGGCGGAGACGGAACGGTGTTCACGCAGACCGGCGACAACGGATGCCGCCGCACGTGGTATCCGGCGCTTCTTCGCTGAGCGACATCGCCGTCGTCCTCGTGGATCGCTATCCGTGCGTCAGGCGACCCTTCGCAAACCGCAGAAGGCGTCCCGCAGCTCGCCGGCGGACGGGCGCAACCGGAAACGCGGAATGCACACGCGCGGGCGCGGCAGGCTGTCGACGTCGATGCGAACGATTGCGCCCTTGCGCAACGGCAGCTCACTCTTGCGTACACCGAACATCGTCAGCAACTCCTGGAACTGACGCTTGTGTCCGACGAGTGCGATGCCGTCGTGATCGGCGGCCTCGGCCGACAGCGCGCGCAACAGCGAGCGCGGCGACGCGCGGGGGGACAATTCCTCGAGGACGAGGACGTCGTCCTGATCCACCGAAGACTCGAGGATCCGCGCCGTTTCCAGCGCATTTGCCGCGGGGCTGGCGCAGAGGAGGTCGAGAGGTTCTTCCAGTTCCGCGAAGGCGCGTGCGACGCGCCGGAATCTAGCCCCTCCGCGCCGCGTCAGCGAACGTCCACTGCCGCGTTTTTCGTCCATCGCGTGCCGGACCAGATACAGCCTGATCAATCCGACCTCCTGCGCGGAGCCAGACGCCTTTTCGGAGCAAATCGCTACTCCCCGCAGCGTGACATGTCGGATCGGGGTTGGCAGCTTTTCGGCTGCTCGCAGATGCGCGACGTGGTGCGCCCTCAGCTCAGTCCGCCAGGAACGTCGAGATAGATGCGATCGCGGCACACGGGGCACATCCACTCGTCGTGCCAGATCTCGTCGTCCGCTCTCTCCATCCGCTCGACGCGGTCGGCGAGCGCGAGGTCCGCTCCACACCGCGGACATTGGGGGGAGATGAAGGATGGTTTCTTCTCCGGCCTGGGTTCGGCGGGACTGCGTGGTCTGATCTTTTCCATTTCCGTCCTCCGGGCGTGTGAACGCGAGCAACCACCAGCGCGAAGCGCTGCTGGACTCCGTGCAGCCGTCCGAGGGACGGTTCACTCGAAAAAAGTCTTCTTCCAGGAGGGGCGTCCCGAAAGACGCAAGCGCGCGCCGGAGCACGCCGTGACCTGACTGATCGCGGAACGCAGGAGGTCGCGACCGTGCCCGATGGAGCGGATGCTTGGTTGCGCGCTTTCCATCTCGATCAACGCTAAGTAGTGCCGCTGCGCGAAGCGATGTTTAGCGGTGCGCTGCCCCGCTCGTCGACCGAAGCGACGACTACGCCCGAGCTTCCGCGTGCCGCGACGGACCGACGTTGCGCCCGCAGCCTTCCAAAACGGCGTCTTAGGACGTGTAGGGATCGCCGCGGCGCGTGATTCCGATAATCGTGACGTGCTTCACGCGCTCGTCGATTCGATACAGGACGCGCGTACCTCCGATGCGCATGCGCCACAGCTCGAAGCGTCCTGCTTCAGCGACCTTCTTCGCGCCTTCCGGGCGGGGATCTACGCCGAAATCCGAGATGTACTCCGTGACCAGCGGATCCGAGGCCGCCGCCGCTCGGATCTCGGGAGAGCTGAAACTGACCTCGTACGGCAAGCCGGCGCACCGGCCTCTCTCCCCCGTGCATCATCCTTGTGGCCGACGAGGCGCTTCGTCAACCGACTCGACGCGCCAAAGCGGGTGGTCGCATCAGCGAACTTGGCGAGGCGACCCGGCCGGCCATGCGCCGTTGGCGACGCAGATCTTCCCCACGATTGCGTATGCAGCCGCGACGGTGAAAACCGGTCCCCATGTCCCAAAACCAAGATCGCCGTAGCCCTGCATGAGGTAGCAGATCTGCACGGCAGCGGCACCCAACGCGGCGATGCGCTCGGCCGAGGTGCGTGACCATCGGTAAGCGCGCACGGTGAAGAACATGCCCGCCGGATAGATTGCCCAGAGCAATGCAAATCCGATCAGTCCGCCGAATGCCCATAGACCGAGAACACTGTTGTGCGGAATGTAGGGCTCCAGATCGTAGCTCCGCGTGACGTCGGGCAACTTGATCGCTTCGGTGAATGGACGGCCGAAACCTGTGCCGAAGACCGGGTTCTGCGTGAACGTGGTGACCAGGTCGTAATTCTCCCAGTCACGCCACCGGGTCGATGAATCGACATCGGCATCGAAGAGCGACCGAAACGTGCGCACAGGGCCGAACAGCCGCCCACCCTGGGAGTTCCAGCCGGCGGCTGCGTAGATGGCCAGCGGGAGAATCGAGATCACCACCGCACGAGCGCAGGAGCGCTTCACCCGGCCCCAAGGAGTGATGATGAAGAAGAAGAGCACCACCATCGTGAGCTCGGTCCACGACAGGCGGCGATTGTTGGCCATCATTCCCCACAGGTAGATGGGCACCAGCAACGCGAACAGCTTGAAGCCGCGCTTCGTGGGTTGCTCGAGCAGCGTCGCCAGCAGGATTGCGACGCAGGTAACGAACAGCACCGAATCGTGGTGCGTCGTTGCATGGGGAAAGGCGTCGGTCGACGGGTTCATCTGGCGCAGGATGATCGCTTCCGCGGCGCGGAAGACGCCGACTCCCAGCACGATCCGTCCGATTGCCGGCGCGTCGATGGGGCCGCGCAGCGCCTCTGCCATGAGGAGATAGACCAAAGGCAAATACAGGTGCCTGTTCACTTGCCAGAGCGAGAAGCGGAAGCTGCCACCCCGCGCGAGGCCCATGATCATCATCCAACCGACTGCGACCAATGAGAGCACGGCGAGCTGCCTCATCGGCCGCGGTGACTCGAGCCAGGCGGCGCGATCCACGCGCGAATGCGTCGCGTGGCGGTGGATGACGACCACCGCAAAGAGCAACAGCAGGATGTCGAACCCGCTGACCACCAGCGCGTCGATGGGGACGATGCCGTTGAGCTTTGCGAAGAGCACCGCGCCGATCGCGTGCAGGGGCGTGCGCACGCGGCCGCTGGCGAAGGCATCGCCGGGGATTTCCAACACCCACGCGAGCGCGAGGAGCACGAGCATCGGCAAGCGCAGTGGGAATTTCCAGATGCTCCACACGAGCAGCGCCGCGATGCACGGCGCGAGCGCCACCGCCGCATTGCCGTCGCTCACGACGGCCGCGGCGGCAGTCACGAAGGCGAGCACACCGACGGCGACTCGAGCAGAAAGCGATGACCGGCGGCTTTCTCCGAGCGGTGCGGGGAAGGGTGGAACGATTGGTAGCTGGCGCGTCCCGTTCAAGCGAACCGCAAGAAGAAGAATCTAAGAAAAACGGCGTACGCTACGTCGACGATCACGACTGCGATGAGCGTGCCACGGAGGGCGGCGAGCGGCTTCCTGCCCGAGGCAGCGGCAACCGGCAGGAGGAATGTCGCCAATAGTGGCGACATAAGCAGTAGCTTGACCACCAGAAAACGATAGTCATTGCGCAGTCGGGGTGGCCCGCTGCCTGGCATCGTGTTGTGGGGCGCACATTTCACATGGGCGACTCGTCGCAAAGCCAAAGCCTGCCCGAGTCTCGTGCGACAAGGCTCGCGATGAGAAGAAGTCTCTCGCTGTGCCTCGTTGCGTTCGCCTCCTGCGCTCGCGTCGGTCCTTACGTGTGGGTGGACGCCTACGCTCCGCCCGCGGAAGCCGACGATTACCGGATCGCACCGGGCGACCTTCTCGCCGTTACCGTCTACCGCCAGGAGGGCATGTCGGCGAAGGAGCGCGTTCGACAGGACGGCAAGGTCTCGCTCCCGCTGCTTCGCGACGTGCAGGCTGCCGGATTGACGCCCGGACAGCTCGCCGAGCAAGTACAGGCACGGCTGGCGACGTACATGAACGTCCCTCCGGACGTGACGGTGGCCGTGGCAGAGGCGCGACCACTGGTCGTCCCGGTGTTAGGCGAGGTGGCGCACCCAGGCCAGTACACCTTGGAAAAAGGCGCTGGTGTGCTCGACGCGCTCGCCGCCGGCGGCGGGTTCACCGAATTTGCTCACCGCGACCGTATCTTCGTGCTGCGCAGAAACCCCGAACGGGTGCGCATCCGGTTCGCTTTCGACGCGCTCTCACGCGGCCAGGGTCGCGGGGCTGCCTTCCGGCTGCAACTCGGCGACGTCGTCGTCGTCGAGTGATGCTTGCCGGCGTCGTAACCGTCGGCGTTCTTCTCGCGGCGAGTGGCTGGAACGTCAGCATGGATGCACAGACCCGCGCGCGCGACGAGCCGACGGTGGACGGCCGCGCGCGGCTGGGCGAGTTGGATCTGCGTGCGAACCTCGGCGTGTCGACGAGTGGGCCCGACGGTGCTGCGGCGCTGAACTATCTGTCGTCGGTCCTTCTCACCGAAGCCATTTCTGGCCCTGCCGACGTGGGAAACGCCACGCAACAGGGCGCCAGGCTGGAACTGAAGACGCGGTTGGCGCCGGCCACGAGACTCACCTCGCGAACCTCCTTCGACTTGGGTCTGACGGACTTCTCGCCGCTCTCCGCGCAAGCGACGCGTCCTGTCGTTGGCCAGTTGCCGCCGCAGCGGTTCGTGCGAACGCTCGGAGTCGACACAATGCTCGACATGACGCACGATTTTTCCCGTCGCCTGCACGTCACGCTTGTAGCAGCAGTCCAGCGCAGCGGCGGTGTCGGGCACGAGGCCGTTTCCGTGCTTCCCTTCCAGGTGAGAACGCAGGCGACCGCCTCGCTGGCGTGGGCTGCCGACCGCACGAACGCCGTCACGATCCGGTGGTCGGGCTCACACAGCAGGTTCAGCATCGATGCCACGTCAGTGCTGACCGGAATGGAGGCGTCCTGGACTTCGCGAGCCTCTCCTCGCACGACTCTCGATGCCGGGGCTGGCCTTGTTTTCGTCCATTCGTCCAGGACCGAGGTCGAATCCGAAGCGGTGTACGGAGCGGGTGCGGCGGGCCTCGCGTGGTCCATCCCCGTGGCGCCGCAGCGAGCGCTCCGGACAGCATTCCATTTGCGGCTCGTGCCCGGAATCGATCAGTTCACCGCGCTCGCCGTCCAGACAATCGGCGCTGACGCAGCCGCGGAGTTCACCCAAGGCGCGCTGCGGTTCGGGCTCACCGGCTCGGGGACACGAATCATCAGTGGCGTGTCCGACGGCGCGGACCAACTGCACTTCGAGGCGCGCTCTTCGTGGACGGCGCATTCGTGGAGCCTCGAGGGAGGCATTGGCGCCGCAAGGACGAACCAGCTGGCCTTCGCGGGTTGGGCGGTTCAGGCGCTGGTGGGACTTCGGTGGACGGCGTCAGGCTGGTTCTGAAGGAGCGCGGGTGATGCAGGGCGTCCACGATCCGACCGGGCCTGAGGGAAGCACGCCTCCGAGGTACGTGGTCGTCGAACAACATCCCGTCCCGCACACGGGAGGAGAATCGGCTGAGCTGTTCGATTGGCCGATGATCGCCTCTTACGCGATGTTCGTGCTGCGATCGGCGCGGAGGCACAAGGGGCTGTTCCTGCTCGTCTGGTTCGGGATCATCGCGCTCTCCATCGGAATGATCGTCGGCATGCCCAAGACATACCAGGTGCAGACGACGCTGCAGGCGCAACGCAACCAGGTGATGCCCGCGCTGAGCAACCCGGGTCGCGCGATTCCGATCGATGCGGACGCGCCTACCCGATTGGCGGCGGAGACGGTGCAGCGCTACGACAACCTCGTCGCGCTGATCCGGCAAACCGATCTTCTCAATACCTGGAAGCTTCACCGCGCCCCGTTGTCCCGTCTCAAGGATGCCATCACACAAAAGCTGTTCAAGCCACCGACGGTTGAAGACCAGATCGATACGTTTGTGTATTACCTCCGTAGCAAGCTGTGGGTAATCACGGGCGAAGGCACGGTCACCATCGGCATCGAGTTCCCCGATCCCGATCTCGCTTATCGCCTGGTCGACGCCGCGCTGCAGAATTTTCTCGAGGCGCGCCACGCCGCCGACGTATCGAGCATCGCCGAAGCCATCACCATCCTCGAGGGACGCGCGCAGCAGGCGCAGCAGGCGCTCACGGCATCAGT
>Ga0209474_10005011_pt1 | contig 11339 bp, 8 predicted proteins | sample GraSoiAngelo_145_FD_185902 | JGI IMG/M metagenome (GOLD analysis project Ga0209474, IMG submission 185902) | Grasslands soil microbial communities from the Angelo Coastal Reserve, California, USA - 14_1009_05_20cm (SPAdes) (version 2) | ecosystem: Environmental > Terrestrial > Soil > Grasslands ... | reverse complement strand
CCGAGACGGCCACGGCGGTGCGGACCTGGTGGCGCACGAGTCCCTCCCCACCGGAGTCGGGCGACGACGGCCGGCGGCGGTCGCGCCGGGTCTGATGACGAGTGCCTTATCGGCATCGGACCGGCGGCCTTGAGCAATCGGATGGGGAGGGCGGGTGTATTCGTCGTCCGGACATCCGGGCACGAACGACGACGGACTATCGCGACCGGCGGGCGTCGAGCCGGCGGGCGTGACCGGTGGGCCTAGCGCCGGTCGGTGTGGGCGAGTTGGGTGAGCAGCCCTTCGCAGCTGCGCACGACGGTGCGGGCGGCCCGGCGCTGGTCCTCGGTGAGCGTCCCGTTCTCCGCGTCGCCGCGCCACCGGTGCAGGGACTCCTCGGTCAGCGTCCACGCCCGGGTCGGGTCGAGATATTCGGGGGCGCCCAGGCGGGTACCGATGTCGTCGCCGTACCCGCCGATCAGCCGCCGTGCCTCGTCGGTGCGCTCGGCGGACAGCCGGGTGCGCCCCGCGCGCAGCGATGCCAGCAGCGCCAGCTCGCGCAGCTCGTGCCCGCTGGCAAGGGCCTGCTCGATGCCGGCGGACAGCTCCCCGGCGTCGGGGTGCGGCCAGACCTGTACCGCCATCCGCAGCCCGCGCAGCGCCGAGCGGGCCTTGAGGACCTGCCGCCGGTCGAGGAACAGCTCGCGGACCGCGTCCCGCAGCTCGATCAGGCCGCTGTGCTGCAGGAGCAGGCCGGGCAGGGTGTCCTGGGATGCACCGTCGGTGCGGATCAGCGTGCTCGCCAGGCGCACCCCGAACAGGCCGAGCCGGTCGAGCAGGGCGGCGCGGGTCGGCGCGTCCACCGGTACCGGGAACGCCTGCCCGGTGAACCGGTCGACCGACAGCAGGTGTCCGGCCAGGTCCGCGCCGGGCTGGGCGGCGAGCGCGGCGAGCGCGGCGTACTCCGCCTCGCTCAGCGTGCGCGCGGTATGCGCGAGAAGTCCGGAGACCGCGACGACGGTCTGCCACCGGCCGCGCACGGCGATCCCGCGGTCGCGTCGCCGCGCGATCACCCGGGCGCCGCTCAGCGCGTCGATCCGGCTGCCGCCGACCTCGTCGGCCCGGGACAGCACGAGGATCGTGTCGACCATCGCGCCGGGGGAGCTGCCGGGACCGGGGCGCAGCGGCAGCAGGTCCGCCTCGGCAACGGTCGGCGTGGCGTAGACGACCGCGTCGGCGTCGGCGCGGACCCGCGCCATCGTGCCGCCGTCGAGGTCGGCCGCCGGAGTGTCGATGAGTACCGCGTGGCGCAGCGCGCGGGCCGGCCAGTCCACCACGATCTCGCCCGGGTCCGCGTCGGCCGGCAGCCAGCCGGGTACCTCGACCCGCAGCCCGCGCTCGACCCGGGTGACCGGCAGCTCCCGCTCCGCCTCGCCGGGCGGGTACAGGGTGGCCCGCGGGGTCGGGCCGTCCTGGTACCAGACGAAGCCGGTACCGACCGGAGCGACCTCGTCGCCCACGAGGGCATTGATGAGCGTCGACTTGCCGGAGCACGCGGGTCCGGTCACCGCGATCCGCAGCGCTCCCTCGAACCGGTCGATCTGGTGGCGCATCCAGTCGGCCGCGTCGGCGTGGTCGCGGTACATCCGCAGGGCGGTGGTCAGCAGGTACCACGCCCGGTCGGCCAGCGTCGCCCTCATGCGGCCACGCCCGCGGTGGCGGCGGTGGTGAGCAGGCGGGTCTTGTGCCGCAGGGCGACCAGCCCGTCGAACTCCCGCTGCAGTTCCTGCCGGCGGCGGTCCTGTTCGACAGCCGCGCGGTCGGCCGTGTCCTTCGCCAGCCGGGCCGCGTCGGCGATCTCCTCCTGCAGGTCCTCGGCCAGGGTCAGGAAATGATCGCGCAGCGTGCGGTGCACCTGCCGGGCCACGTCCCGGCAGTCCTTGCTGAACTTGAGGAAGAAGTCCTCGACGTGGCGCTGGACGGCGGCCTTGGCGGCAGACTGGCGGCGCAGCAGCCGGCTGGAGCCCTCGTCGCGCAGGCTCTTGCTGCCGAACAGCGCACCGGCGCCCAGCGACACCAGGTTGATCAGCGGCAGCCCGGCGACGCTGGTGAGCAGTCCGAACATGACCAGCCCACCGTACGAGCCGCGCAGGCCGGTGAAGACCTTCTGGCCCAGCGTGAACTCGCCCAGCGCCGGCCGCTCCAGTTCGGCGACGCCACCGAACGCGTCAGCCGCCGGCCAGAACGTGGACTCGGGCAGGACCTCGGGACGGTACCCGGCGAAGTCGGCCGCGATCCTGGTGGCGATCCAATGGGAGCGCTGGACGAGCCAGGCGAAGTTCGCCTGGCCGGCGTACCGCAGGTTCTCCTCCAGCCACGGTACGAAGCTGTCCCACGCCAGGGCCGGATCGGCGACGTCGAAGAACTCGTCGACGGTGCGCAGCACCCGCCGGGTCCGGTCGCGCAGGTCGTACTCGATGTCGGAGACCAGGTCGGAGATGTCGTCGGCGAGCGCGCTCTGCCAGCGGGAGGCGTGCCGGCGCAGCCCGTCGTGGCGGTGTTGCAGGTCGCGCAGCTGCAGCGCCGCGGTGGTGTGCTCGGCGGGCGGCGTGGCGTGCTCGGCCACCAGGGGCGCGACGAGCGACTCGATCGCGGTCGCCGTCAGTACCGCGGCGGTGTGCGGCGCCAGCCGCTGCGCCTTCGTGCTGACCTCGCGCTGCAGGCGGCCGACCAGTTCGGGGAAGCCGGACTCGGCGTTGAGCGCCACGTCGTCGGTACCGGCGGCGCGCAGGCGGAGCGCCGCGGAGACCGGCACCACCGGCGTGTTCAGGCCGGCCTGCGCCAGGCGCATCCGGGTCCGCTCGGCGACCTGGCGCCACCGCGGGGCGAGGTCGATCTTCGTCAGTGCCAGGATCACCGTCGGACAGCGCTGCACGGCGTACCGCAGGAACTCGACCTCACCGGCCGACAGCCCGGTACCCGCGTCCGACACCAGGAGCACCGCGTCCGCGGTGGCCAGCAGTGCGTCGGCGGGACCGGCCCGGCCGAGCGGCGGCATGTCGACCAGCACCAGGCCGGCCCGCAGCAGTTGCCGCGGTACGCCGACGACCTGGTGCGCGACGGGGTCGGTGGCCTGCACCCCGGAGGGCTCGTCGGCGTACTCGACCACCGTCGGCACCGTCGTGGTCAGGTCATCGCCGACCGGGCAGGCCGGCGCGTTGAGCAGCGCGTTGACCAGTTGGCTCTTGCCCTGCTTCGGAGCGCCCACGACCAGTACCCGCAGCCGCGGGTCGAGCAGCTGGGCGCGCCGGTGTTGCAGCTCGTGCGCGAGGTCGGTCCGGCCGTGTGCTGCGCACGCGCGGATCGTCTCGTCGAGTACGTCAAGCCAGAAGGTCGCCATCACCTAACCGTCCACTGTGGAGTGTCGCGGGCTTCATCCGGCCGGAGCGAGGCGGCGCCGGTTGGCAGCCTGGGAGGCGGGCACCGCCTCGCCGGTCCGGATCAGAACAGGTGGGGCAGGTCGTCGATCAGGTGCGGATCCGCGGCGGCGTGCGCGGACCCGGAACTGTCGGCGTGGGTACCGCCGAGACCCAGCGGACCCGCGCCGCCCAGCAGGCCGCCCGCGGTGTGGTCCAGGACGTGACCGCCGGTCAGGCCGTGGGTGGCGCTGTCGAGGGTACCGGTCACCGCGCCGAGCGGCGCGTGTCCGAGGCCGTCGAGCGGGCCGCCCAGGGCGCCGCCCACGGTGCCGTGCACCGTGTCGAGCGTGTCCTGCACCGTGCCGAGGGTGTCGTGCACCGTGCCCAGGGTGTCGGGCAGGCTGCCGAGGGTGTCGGGCACGCTGCCGGCGGTTCCGGTCAGCGCGCCGGTGGCGTCGGAGACGCCGGCGTCGAGGGTACCGGCGGGGTCGTGCCCGGCCGAGAGCTGATCGGAGGTGCAGGCGCTGCCGGACAGGTCGGTACCCGATGAGAAGTCGGCCGACGAGTGCAGCGCGCCGGTGAGCACGGGAGCCGTGCCGAGTACGCCGGTCGCGCCCGACGCGACGCCGCCGAGGCTGCCGGCCGCGGCCAGGGCCGGGTTGCTCGCGAACACCGGCGCGGTCACCTGCGGAATCCCGAACTGCAGCGGCTGCGCGAGGGCCGCGCGGTCGGCGCCCAGCGCACTCGTGGCCAGTTCGGGCAGGCCGGCCCCGGGGTGGCCGGTGACGTGCGCCGGCAGGTAGTCGGCCACGAGCGGGAGGACGTCCCGGACGTCGGCCGGTGTGACGTCGCCGAGCCCGGCGGCGCGCAGCGTCCCGTCCGGGTCGAGGTCGAACGCCGCCTGCGCATCGGCGTCACAGAGCAGGTTCATGACGAAGTCATGCAAGGTGAGGGGTGATTGCATGGAGAAGCTCCTCGATGTCTGGGGCCACGTGCCGGTGACGACCGTAGGGAACTGCGGTGGTCGCCGCATCGGGACCGGACCCCGCATCTGAACCCCCACGGCGGTTAGGGGATCCGGCCGGCGAGGTTAGGGGGTTAGGGGCTCAACGGATACCCCTGGGGCTCGCTCGGCCGATCCGGCTCTGGTACGAACGGGGGATGTACGTGCTGGGGATCGACATCGGTACCGGAGCCACCCGCGCCGCGGTGTCCCGGCTGGACGGTACCTGGGGCGAACCGCGGCCGGTGGCTCTCGGCACCCGTTCCCGGGCGGTCGCGACCGCGCTCCGGTTGACCGGCGACGGGCAGCTCGTCGAGCCCGGCGACTCCGGCCCGGACATCGTGCGGGACTTCTTCCGGCGGGTCGGCGACGAGGTCCCCCTGGTCCTCGACGGGCAGCCGTACCTGCCCTCCGCGCTCACCGCGGACCTCGTCGACCTGGTCGTCGGCCGGGTCGAGGCCGTCGAGGGACAGCCGGCGCAGGCCGTCGTGGTGACCGTGCCGGGAACCTGGGGACCGCACCGGACCCGCCTGCTGCACAAGGCGTTGCGGCGGGTGGGCCTGGAGCAGGTGGCGGTGCTGCCCGCGCCGGTCGCCGCGGTCGAGGGGTACCCGGATGGGGACACCGTTGCCGTTTTCTCGCTGGGCGCCACCGACTGCGAGTGCGCGCTGGTCGGCCGGACCGGGGCCGGCGGCTTCGACCTGCTCGCCTGCGCCGAGCCCACCGAGCCCGTCGGTGGTGCCGACTTCGACGACGCGCTCATGGAATGGGTACAGGAGCAGGTCTCCGGGCCGGTCGTGTGCGAGCGTGGCAGCGCCGCCCGGGAGGCGCTGTCAACGGCCAGCTCGACCACGGTCCGCGCGCTGGGACCCGACGGACCGGTGACCCTGGCCGTTTCCCGGGACCAGTTCGAGGAGCTGATCGGGCCGCTGGTCGACGGTACCGTCGACGCCCTGCTGGCGGTGCTCGGATCCGGCCCGGCACCGGCCGGCGTGCGGCTGGTCGGCGGCGCCACGGCGACCCCGCTGGTCCGGCGCCGGATCGAGGAGGTCGTGGCCGCTGCGGTCCGGGTCACGGAGCACCCGGCGGACAGCGTCGCGCTGGGTGCGGCCGCTGCCGCGCGGCGGCTCGTCGACCCGCCCGACGCCATGGCGGCGTACCGGCCGGACGTGGCGGAGGCCGAGTCGCAACTGTCCACTGTGGACCCCGGTGGCGACCTGGCCCTTCCGCCGCCCCGGCCGCCCGTGGTGATCACCGCGCTGGAACCGCCGCGGCGCCGGGGTGCGCGGCGCCTGTAACACCGCGCGGCCGCCGGTCGATGTACCCACGTGATCCGTACCGCCGCGATTCTCGACGACGCTGTCCGGGTGTTGCTCGACCGGGTGCGTGCCGACCCGGCAGGCCCTGTCCAGGTCGGTATCTGCGCGCCGGGCGGGTACGGCAAGAGCACCGTCCTGCGGCAGCTGGCCGAGGTACCCGGCGCCGACCCGGTACGGCTGGTCGACGACGCGCACCGGCTGGACGAGACCGCGGTACAGGAGCTGACCGGGATGGCGCGGGCCGGCCAGCCGCTCGTCGTGGCCTACCGGCCGTGGCCCCGGTCGGCCGCCCTCGACGAGCTGGTCACCGCGCTGTACCGGCGCGGCCGGATCCTCGCGCTGGCACCGTTCGGGCCGGCACAGATCCAGCAGTTGCTGACCGCCTCCGGAGTGCGGGCCGGCGCGCGGCTGGCCGAGCGGCTGGCCACCCTGACCGGCGGGGTACCGGCCCTGGTCACCCGGATGGCGGCGGCGTTGCAGGGCATCGCGGGCGACGTCGACGAGGTACCCGAGGCGGCCATCGCCTGGCTCGGACAGGACCTGGCGGCGCTGGAGCCGCGGGTACAGCTGCTGCTGCTCGCGGACGAGGCGGGCGTGGGGCTGGACACCGACCTGCTCGGCCGGCTGCTCGGCGGGGACGCCGACCTCGCCGGCGAGGTGCTGCAGGCGGCCCGGGCGACCGGGTTGCTCGGCCGCGACGGCGCACCGGTGCCGCTGGTCCAGCGCGCCATCGCCACCCTGGTTCCGATGGAACGCCGCATCGCCGTCCGGCGCCGCCTGGCCGAGCTGCAGCTGGCCCGCGGCGGATCGGTACTGGCCGCGGCCTGCTCGCTGCTCGGCACGGGGGCCGCCGGCCCGGTCATGGCGGCCGCGTTCGAGGCGGCGGCCGGCGAGGCGCTGCCGCGCGAACCGGCCCTGTCCGCCCGGCTCTACGCGGCCGCGGCCGCCGCGGCGGGACCGGCACCGGCCGTCGTGACCCGCTGGGCCCGGGCCGCCGCCCTCGCCGGCGACGTGGACGCCGCGCTGCGCCTCACCGACCAGGTACTGGCGACCGAGTCGGCGGACCGCCCGGACGCGGCCCGGGTCGCCGCCGCGGCCCTCGCGCACCGGGGGCAGCTGGCACACAGCGCCGAGCTGTACCGCTGGTCGGGGTCGGCCACCCTGGCGACCGTCGGGCTGATCGGCACGGGCCGGCTGGCCGAGGTACCCCCGCAGGCGCCGGAACCACCGACGCTGCTGGCCCGGGCGGCGTCGCTGATGGCGCACGGCGTGCGCGAGTCGGTGGCCGGCGACCGGACCGCGGCCCTGGCCGCCCTCGTGCAGGCCGCCGACCTGCTCCAGCCCGCGGGACGCACGGCGCTGCTGCCGGACAGCCCGGCCGCGCTCGCCGCGCTGGTGGCGCTGCACACGGGGGAGTGGGCGGTGGCCGGGTCGGTGCTCGACCGGGCCGCGTCAGCCGGCCTCGGCGGCGGACTGCTGGCGACCCGGCACGTGCTGCTGCGGGCCTGGATGCTGTTGACGCGTGGGCACCTGGCGGGAGTGCGCGAGCTGCTCGCCGCCCTGGACCCCCCCGCGGAGCCGCGCGACCGGTTGTTCTGGGTGGCGCTCGAACTGGGGCTGGCCCGCCGCGAGGGCGACCTGGCGGCGCTGCGCCGCACCTGGGTCAACGCGGGGCAGGCGGTACTTCGCCACCCGGTGGACCTGTTCACCCTGCTGCCGCTCGGCGAGTTCGCGATCTGCGCCGCCCGGCTCGGCGACCACGACCGGATGGCACCGCACCTCGCGGAGGCCGACGCGTTGCTGGCCCGGTTGGACGCACCGGCCCTGTGGACCGCGCCGCTGCGCTGGAGCTCGCTGCACGCGGCGATCATCGCGGAGCGACCCGCCGCCGCGGCGGACCACGCCGCCGCGCTCGCGGCCACCGCGGGCGCCGGGCGGTACTTCCGCGCCATGTCGGTCGCCGCCGAGTGCTGGTTGCAGGTACTGGCCGGCGCGGTCGACGCGGTGCGGGTGGACCGTGCCGCGCGCGGGCTGCACGAGGCCGGGTTGCGTTGGGACGGTGCCCGGCTGGCCGCGCAGGCGGCCGCCCGCACCACCGACCGCAGGGCGATGGTGGCATTGCTGGACTGCGCGCGTACCCTGCAGGACCGGCCGGCGGCCGCCCGCGGGCCGGTCGCCGGCGCCGACCCGGCGGAGCTCAGCGACCGCGAGCGGCAGGTCGCGGTGCTCGTCGTCGCCGGACTGACCTACAAGCAGATCGCCGACCGGCTGTTCATCTCGCCGAAGACCATCGAGCACCACGTCGCACGGATGCGACGCCGGCTGGGCTGTGAGAACCGGGCCGACCTGCTCGCCCGGCTGCGGCACCTGAGTGCCGCGTGAGGTGGACATGCCGTCGTCCGACCGGGCAGACTGCACCCGCACTGTGCCGGCGGGAGGCGGAGGGAGCGCGGCCACTGATGACCGCAGCGGAGGCGGCCGAGGCGGAGCTTGCCCGCCGCGCCGCCGACGGCGACCGGGACGCGGTGGCCGCGCTGATGGCACACATCCGGCCCGGCATCGTCCGGTACTGCCGGGCCAGTCTCGGACCCGTCGCCGGCGCCTTCACCACGGCGGATGACGTGGCGCAAGAGTGCTGTCTGGCCATCCTCCGGGCCCTGCCGCGGTACCGCGACCAGGGGCGGCCGTTCGCCGCGTTCGTCTACACGATCGCGGCGCGGCGGGTCACCGACGCGCAGCGGGCCGCCTCCGGTACCCGGGTCGCGCCCGCCGACAAGCTTCCCGAGCCGGCCGATCGCGCGCCCGGTCCGGAGCAGCGGGCGGTCGCCGGTGATCTGACCCGCCGGCTGTCCCGGCTGCTCGGGTACCTGCCACCGGCCCAACGGGAGATCATCGTGCTGCGGGTCGCGGTCGGCCTGCCCGCCGAGGAGACCGGCGCGGTGCTCGGCATGTCCGCCGGCGCGGTCCGGGTCGCCCAGTCGCGGGCGCTGGCGCGGCTGCGCAGGCTGGCCCCGGCGGTGCTTGAGGAGGTGCGCACGTGACGCCGCCCGCGCCGGAGCCGGTCGACCTCGCCGTCGTGGCGGCCGACGACGCCCTGCTCGACGCGCTGGGTCGGGGTGCACCGGCGCCCGCGGACGACGAGTTCGCGGGACTGCTCGCCGCGTGGCGCGCCGAGCTGTCCGCGGCCGGCGACCCCGATGCCGGCCGGTCGCCGGCTCCGGACCGCGGTGCCGGCCGGTCGCCGGCTCCGGGTCGGGCTGCCGGCGTTTCCGTCCAGCGGCCCCGGCCCCGGCCCCGGCGCCGGGTCTGGGCCGGCGCGGCCGCCGCGGCGCTGATCCTGCTCGGCGGCGGCCTGATCGCCGGTACCGTGACCGCCACCCCGCACAGTCCACTGTGGCCACTGGCCGCCGCTGTCGACCCCGCGCGCGCCGACGTGTTGACCGCGGACAACAAGCTCGCCGACGCGCGCCGGGCGATCGCGGACGGCCGGTACGCCGACGCGCAGCACCTCGTCGACGAGGCCGCCGCCGTGGTCGCCCGCATCCGGGATCCGCAACAGGCGACCCGGTTGACCGCCGAACTGGCCGACGTGCGCCGGAAACTCAGCGGGGCCCGGTCCGGTACCCACGGCGCACCCGGCCCGACACCGGCACCGGCACCGCAGCCGTCCGCGCCGGTACCGTCGGGGCCGCGTCCCAGCCCGAGCGCACCCGGCAACGGCCTGCCGGTACCCGGTGTCAGCCTCCCCGGTGGCATCCTGCCCAGCCTGCCGCTACCGACACCGTCCGGCGGGATCCTGCCCGGCCTGCCCTGACGCCCGCCGCTCGCATCCGGTTGTTACACGGAGAATGTGCCGAACGGCGATAGTGACGCTACTTGGCACGGTCGGGAGGTTTTGTCGACCTTCGCTGCATGCCGATACTGCTCCTATGGCGACGGAGTTGTTCCGTCGGTTGTTTGCGGAGCTGGTCGGCACGGCGTTGCTCGTCCTGTTCGGCGCCGGCTCCGTAGTCGCAGCACTCCGGCTCGGCCACGGCGCACTCGACTACCCGGCGCTCGGCATGATCGCGTTGGCTTTCGGCCTGGTCATCGCGATCGTGGTCTACGGCTTCGGTACGACCTCGGGGGCACACATCAATCCGGCGGTCAGCATCTCCCTGGCCGCCGTCCGGCGCTTCCCCTGGCGGGAGGTACCGGCGTACGTGGCCGCCCAACTGGTCGGCGCGGTGCTCGGTGCGGTGCTCGTCGTCGCGGTGTTCGGTACCCAGGCGACCCAGCTGGGCGGCGTCGGCTCGACGTCCCTGGCCCCGGGCATCGGGTACGCGCGCGGCGTCGTCGCGGAGGTGATCGGTACCTTCCTCCTGCTCTTCACGATCATGGCGCTCGCCGTCGACCGGCGCGCGCCGCCGGGCTGGGCCGGACTGGTCATCGGCCTTGCGGTGACCACCGACATCCTCATGATCGGTCCGGTCACCGGCGGCTCGATGAACCCGGCCCGCACCTTCGGCCCGTACCTGGTGAACACGCTCTTCGGCGGCACGACGCCATGGGCGGACTTCGGTGTCTACGTGATCGGTCCGCTGATCGGCGGCGTGCTGGGCGCGGTCGGGTACGAACTGGTCGCCCGGCCGGTCCGGGAGGTACCCGCCGAGGCGCCGCAGGGCGCCGAGGGTGAGATCCGCGGTCGACGGGTCAGCAAGGGGCGCGCCGGCGAGGAAGGTCAGGTCACCACCACGAGCGCGGGGTCAGATCCACCGTAACGGGGTCAGATCCACCGTAACGAGGAATGGAGCACACGAGATGCCAGGCAACAAGGCGGTCGTCTACCAGGGACCGGGCAACGTGGCGGTCCAGACCATCGACTACCCGACGTTCGAGATGAAGGACGGCCCCGGCGTCAACAAGGCCAACGTGGGCCGCAGGACACCGCACGGCGCGATCCTCAAGAACATCGCCACCAACATCTGCGGCAGCGACCAGCACATGGTTCGCGGCCGTACCACCGCGCCGGAGGGACTGGTGCTCGGCCACGAGATCACCGGCGAGGTCGTCGAGACCGGGCCGGACGTGGAGTTCATCAAGGTGGGCGACCTGTGCTCGGTACCCTTCAACATCTCCTGCGGCCGGTGCCGCAACTGCAAGGAGCGCAGGACCGGCGTCTGCCTCAACGTGAACCCCGACCGGCCCGGCTCGGCGTACGGCTACGTCGACATGGGCGGCTGGGTCGGCGGCCAGGCCGAGTACGTGATGGTGCCCTACGCCGACTGGAACCTGCTGCGGTTCCCCGACCGGGACCGCGCCATGGACAAGATCCTCGATCTGGCCATGTTGTCCGACATCTTCCCCACGGGGTACCACGGGTGCGTCACCGCGGGCGTCACGACCGGTTCCACCGTGTACGTCGCGGGTGCGGGACCGGTCGGTCTGGCCGCCGCGACGTCGGCGTTCCTGCTCGGTGCCGCTGTCGTGATCGTCGGCGACCTCAACGAGGACCGGTTGGCGCAGGCGCGCAGCTTCGGTTGTGAGACCGTCAACGTGGCCCAGGGCGACCCGCTGGAACAGGTGGAACGGATTCTGGGCCCGGAGTGGTCCGGAATCGGCCAGCCATTGGTCGACGCG
>Ga0209474_10005009_pt1 | contig 11340 bp, 8 predicted proteins | sample GraSoiAngelo_145_FD_185902 | JGI IMG/M metagenome (GOLD analysis project Ga0209474, IMG submission 185902) | Grasslands soil microbial communities from the Angelo Coastal Reserve, California, USA - 14_1009_05_20cm (SPAdes) (version 2) | ecosystem: Environmental > Terrestrial > Soil > Grasslands ... | reverse complement strand
ACAGATGACAAGATCTTCGGCTAATAGTTCGCGTTCCACGCCATCGAGAGTTGTAAATTTACGAATCTCCTTGGCCGGTCTCACGACGATCTTCCGCGTAGGTAATCGATCGAGATCGAACGGATGCAGAGGTTGGCCGGTCTCAAGCATCACATAGTTGGTAATATCCACCACGTTGTTGATGGATCGAATCCCGCTAGTCTCCAGGCGGAACCGCATCCAGGCCGGCGACGGCTCAACGCGTGTTTCATCGACAATTCTGGCTGAATAGCGGGGACAAAGATGGCGATCCTTGATCTCGACGCTCACCCGTTTTGCCATGCCGGGATCCTTTGCGTGCGCGCTCACCTTGGCGGTTTTCAACGGCCCGCCGGTCAGCGCCGAGACTTCACGGGCAACGCCGGCGATGCCGAGGCAGTCACCGCGGTTCGGCGTCACCGCGATTTCAAACAACCAGTCCTCTTGGCTCGTGCCCGGCTCCCGCAGTGAAGTTAGTGACTCAACCTCGATGCCGGCCATGGTCAGCAGCTCGGCCAGTTTCTCAGGCGCGACCTTGAGCGTCACGAACTCCTTTAGCCAGTTGAAAGTGAATTTCATGAGGATGAAGTATTGGAGCGTTGGAGTATTGGAGTATTGGATCGGAAACCTATTACTCCATCACTCCACCACTCCATTGAAACATTCCTTTTTACCCGAATTGCCGGAGAAACCTCAAGTCGTTTTGGAAGAACAACCGAATATCGTCGATGCTGTATTTGAGCATGGCGATCCGCTCCACGCCCATGCCGAAAGCGAAACCCGAGACCTTCTCCGGATCGTACTTCACGAAGCGAAAGACTTCCGGATCGATCATACCGGCGCCCATGATCTCAAGCCAGCCGGTGCCTTTGCAGATCCGGCAAGACTGACCCTCGGAGACCACTCCTTTGCCACCACAGATCACACATTGTATGTCAACCTCCGCACTGGGTTCGGTAAAGGGAAAAAAGCTCGGCCGAAACCGCACGCCCGTCTCTGCGCTAAAGATCTGTCGCAGGAAGTGGGTCAGCACGCCTCTGAGATCGGCGAAAGAAATCTGGCGATCCACCATAAATCCTTCCACCTGATGAAACATCGGCGAGTGCGTCGCATCGTCATCATGGCGGTACACGGCGCCGGGAACGATCACCTGAAGCGGCGGCTTACGGGCTTCCATCGTGCGGATCTGCACCGGGGATGTGTGGGTTCTTAGAACGCGATCGTTGGAAACGAAAAAAGTGTCCTGCATGTCGCGCGCAGGATGATCTTTGGGAATATTGAGCGCCTCGAAGTTGTGATAGTCATCCTCGATATCCGGACCGCGGGCGATCTCAAAGCCCATTCCCCAAAACACATCGATGATTTCATCCAACACCAAAGTCAACGGATGAGCCCGGCCCCTCTCCCAGCGCGTACCCGGAAGCGTGATGTCGATTTTCTCCTCTTCGAGGGCGCGCTCTTTGGATTGTTCTTTGATGACTTTCAGGCGTTCGTCCAAATGCTCCTCGACGACTCGCCTCAATCGATTGAGTTCCTGGCCAGCTTGCGGCCGTTCTTCTACGGGCAAATCTGCGAGGCCCCGCAAAAGGAGCGTCAATTTCCCCTTGCGCCCCAAAACTTCGACGCGCAACTGCTCGATCTCCATCTCGGAGCTGGCTTGCTGGATTCGATCCAGAACCTCTCCTCGGAGAGCTTCTAAGGACTCGTTCATCTACAGTTACAAGCTTAAGCGCTCAGGTGAGATTTTGCAGTCTGGGCTAATTGTCCAAACGCGGGTAAATCGGCAACGGCCAACTCCGCGAGGATTTTTCTGTCAAGCTCCACGCCGGCCTGTTTCAGGCCCTTGATCAACTGGCTGTAAGAAATCCCATTTAATTTGGCTGCCGCACCGATGCGCGTGATCCACAAACCGCGAAACGTTCTCTTTTTGACCCGGCGATCTCGATACGCAAAGGCAAGCGCTCGCTCGACCGTTTCATGGGCAGACCGATACAGCCGGCCGCGGCCTCCGACATAGCCCTTAGCCAGCTTCATGATCTTTTTTCTTCTCTGTCGGGATTTGCTCCCGCCCTTAGTTCGTGGCACTTTCGTGCTCCTTTCTTCCGAGTTGGCTTGTCGCCGAGCAGCCTCCAGTCCTATTTGCTGTCCGCTGTTAGCTGCTCGTAATTTATAGATAGGGTATCAATTTGCGGATATTCTTTGTCTCGACAGCCGAAACAGTGGTCCCCTGCCGCAGATGTCTCTTTCGTTTTTTTCCTTTGCTCGAAAGTAGATGGCTCTTGAATCCTTTGTTTCTCTTAACCTTGCCGCTACTGGTCACCCTAAATCTCTTGGCTGCTCCCCTGTTGGTTTTGATTTTCGGCACTTTTTTCTCCCCTTTTTTTACCGTTTACGATTCATAAAATTGTCTATTTGGGGGTCAGAAGCATCGCCATGCTTCGTCCCTCTAATCTTGGTTCAATGTCGACCTTGGCAATGTCTAGGATCTGATCAACCACGCCTCGGAGCATCTGCCTGCCCAGCTCGGGATGGGTGATTTCTCGCCCACGAAAGAACACCGAGACCTTGACCCGTTGTCCCTTCTCGATGAACTGACGAATGTTTCGTACCTTGTGCTCGACATCATGAGGATCGGTGCGGGAGCCCATCTTTACTTCCTTGATTTCGAACACCGAGTGCTTCTTCGGTCCGTGCGATTTCTTTTTTTGCTCGTAGCGGAACTTGCCGTAATCCATCATCCGGCACACCGGAGGCTGTGCGTCCGGCGCGACTTCCACCAGATCCATCTCTTCCGCCTCTACCTGTTTCAGCGCCTCGTACAGCGGCATGACCCCGAGCTGTTCGCCCTTCGGACCGATGACGCGAACTTCACGGGCGCGAATTTGATGATTGATCCGCGCTTCTTTAGCGATAAGCCACCTCCGTTTGTCGTGAGACGCTCATATTCTTATGCTTCTCCCTTTTCCCGCGCAAGCTCGGACTTTAGTCGCTCCACAAAATCGTTCAAAGACATGGATGGCAAGTTTTCCCCGCCTCGGCGCCGCGGCGCCACCGTTTGAGCTTGGACTTCCTTATCCCCGATTACAACCGCCAAGTTTTTCGTTGCGCTCGTCTAATTCGACGCGCCAACCGCCCGCTTTCAATTCCATAAAGATTCTTCGCGCATAATCCAACTGCTGGTCTGTAACGGTAACGATTTTAATCTGCACCGGAGCGAGCCATAGAGGGAAATTGCCCGCATGGTGTTCGATCAGAAAAGCCATCATGCGTTCCATCGTGCTGATAACGCCGCGGTGAATCATGACCGGACGTTTGTACTGGCCGTCCTTGTCAACATATTCGAGTTCGAACCGCTCTGGAAGATAAAAGTCGAGCTGCACGGTCGAGAGGGTCTCGCTGTGTCCCAGGACGTCATTTAATTGCACGTCGATCTTGGGACCGTAGTACGCCGCCTCGCCGACCGCTTCTTTATAGGCAACACCGACTTCGCTCAAAGCCTGGCGAAGATAGCTCTCCGCTTTATCCCACATGGCGTCGTTGTCCACAAAATTCGCTTTGTCCTTCGAATTCCGCAGGGAAAGCCGGTACCAGTAGTCCTTAAATCCGAAATCTCGGTACACGCGTTCGATCAGCCGAAGGACCCCGACGGCTTCGGATTGGATCTGCTCGGGAAGGCAAAAAATATGCGCGTCATTCAACGTCATCGCTCTCACCCGGGACAAGCCGGAAAGCGTGCCTGATCGTTCGTAGCGATACATGGTCCCCAGCTCGGCCAACCGAATCGGCAAATCACGATAGCTATGTAGCCCATGCTGATAGATGACGATGTGGTGCGGACAATTCATCGGCCGGAGAACCAGCTCCTCTTTGTTCTCGAATTCCATCAAGGGATACATGTTATCTTTGAAGTGATCCCAATGGCCCGAGCGTTTGTAAAGATCGACGCGCGCGAGTTGCGGTGTGTTGACGTGCTGATATCCCAGGCTGCGCTCGAGATCGACGATATAACGCTCGAGAATTGAACGGACCATGGCTCCTTTCGGAAGCCACACAGGAAGGCCCGGCCCAATGGCGTCCGAAATCATAAAAAGGCCGAGCTCCTGGCCCAGCTTCCGATGGTCGCGTTTTTTCGCCTCTTCGAGCAGCCGCAGATGCTCTTTCAGCGCCTGCTTTGTCGGCCACGAAGTGCCATAAATGCGCTGGAGCATCTCGTTCTTTTCATTGCCGCGCCAGTAGGCGCCGGCGACTCCGGTCAGCTTGAAGGCTTTGATAGCGCCGGTCGATGGCACGTGCGGGCCGCGACAAAGATCGACCCAATCGCCCTGTCGATATAAAGAAACGGTCTCGTCGGGAATTTCTTCCAGGATAGCGACCTTGTAATCCTCTCCCATATTGCGAAACAGCTCGATGGCCTTACTCTTGGGCATCTCTTCGCGCGATACTTTGAGATTGGACTGGGCGATCTCTGCCATTCGTGCTTCGATCTTCTCGAGCTCCTCGGCAGTGAAGGCTCGGTCCCGTTTAAAATCGTAGTAGAACCCATCTTCGATAGTCGGACCTATAGTCACCTGGGTGCCGGGGAAAAGACTTTGCACCGCCTGCGCCATGAGATGCGCCGTCGAGTGGCGCAGGACATCCAGTCCGTCGGGACTGTCGATGGAGATCCATTCCAGGAAACAATCCTGGTCGACCGGTCGATTCAAATCGACGGGACGACCGTCAACCTTGGCGGCGATAATGTCACCATCGGCCCGATGACCAGACCCGATTTCGTCAATCCGGGTACCGCGGCGAACCTCCACGGTTTGGCCGTCGGGCAATCTTACGTGAATGTTTTCCATCCCAACGTGTTAGCGAAGAATGGTAGGCACGGGCAGGATTGAACTGCCGACCTCTTCCGTGTCAAGGAAGCGCTCTCCCACTGAGCTACGTGCCTGTGAGACGCGAGCGGATAGCCCCTTGCGGGTTCTGTTGTGAAACATGATATTCATTGCCTGTAATTGCGGCTGATCAAAGCCCTTGGAGCAGCGACCGGTTCTTATTTACCTGAACAGCGCAAGAGATCGAATTTACTACCAATTTTTCATACATGTGTCAACCGATTCCGGTGATCGAGCCAGCCCTATTCTGGAGCCACATGAGCCCTCTGTAAAGATATTGAAGACCGGACACAACGGTAGCGGTGGCGGTTACGCCGATGAGAGTATTTGTCAGCAAGGGATGGAGGATTGTGGGATTGTGGAGCAACGCCAAGGCCACGCCCAAAGTCAGAAGCTGGAGCATGGTGCTGCATTTTCCGATGAAGCTTGGCTTAACTCCCAAGCGCTCCTCCACCAGGAGATAAACGATCGCAAATCCGAGGAGGATCAAAATATCTCGGCTTACCACCACCACCGCAAGCCACATAGGTATCCCATCAATCAAACCGAGCATCACAAATGAAGTGATGACGAGTAGTTTGTCAGCCACAGGGTCGAGGTAAGCCCCGAGGGCAGTTTGCTGATGCATCAACCGCGCGGCGAGGCCGTCCAGGAAATCCGTCACCCCACCGAAGATGAACAAGATCAAAGCCTCCCAGTAACGATGATATGCGAGGAAGACGAGAAAAAATGGAATGGTGAGTATGCGAATGAGGGTGAGAAAGTTAGGCAAGTTGAGCATCGAGACCTTATGACAGAGAGTGGACCGGGGCCGAGAGGGCCCGCAGCAACTTGCGCATCTGGCCGGCTAATTTCGGGCTGACTAGCGCGGTGACATGAATCTCGTCGCTGTCATAGGTTTCTTCGACGATTCTTCCGCGCTCACGCAGCAGCGATAAGAGCCCAACCCGTGACGCGGGAAAAGTAGCCTGAAACCGCTCTTTGCCTTGGTCGAGGATGGCACCGATCCGTTCCAGCAGCCCGTCGATCCCTGCCCCGGTCCATGCCGAGATCGGGCAAACACCTTCCGCCGATCGGCTTTTGAGGCGCGGCAGCGGTACCGAAGCTACAACGTCGATCTTGTTAGGAACCAACACCGATGGTACTTCGCCGGCGCCAATTTCTTCAAGCACTGATTCAATTACCTGGATCTGCTCTGCAAAAAGCGGATTGGCCATGTCAACGAGATGCAGCAGCAAGTCCGCGCTCCTGACCTCTTCCAGCGTGCTCCTGAAGGCCTCGACGAGCGAGTGCGGAATCTTGTTGATAAAGCCGACGGTGTCCACGACCATCACTTTATCGCCGTTGGGTAGCCGGAGCGCGCGGGTGGTCGGATCCAACGTGGCAAAGAGCTTGTCTTCGACCAATACGCCGGCTCGTGTGAGCGCGTTCATCAAGGTCGATTTGCCGGCGTTGGTGTAGCCGACCAGAGCCACCGTGGCAAACGGTACTTCCTCCCGCTCTTTGCGCTGTAATGTACGGGTGCGCTCCACGGTTCTTAATCGCCGCTTCAAATGGCTAATCCGTTCCCGAATTCTCCGCCGATCGACCTCTAGCTGGGTCTCACCTGGCCCCCGGGTGCCGATACCGCCACCCAGTCTCGACAGGTGCGTCCACTGGCGCGTCAGCCGCGGCAGCAGGTATTCCAGTTGAGCCAGTTCTACTTGCAGTTTTCCTTCGTTGCTTCTCGCCCTTTGGGCGAAAATATCTAGAATCAATTGGCTTCGGTCCACCACCCTGAGCTTAAACGCCGACTCCAAATTGCGCTGCTGTGCCGGAGTGAGGTCTTCGTCAACGATCACCAAATCGGGCTGGAGCTCTTTTAGCGCAGACTGAATCTCCTCGACCTTACCGCGCCCCATTAACGTCGCCGGCGTCACGTTCCGAAGCCGTTGCGTAAACTTCCGAACCACCTTAGCGCCGGCGGTTTCGGCCAAGCGCTCGATCTCCTCTAAGCTGTATTCGAGAGCAACTTTGTGATCTCGCGCGGGCAGTTCGACGCCTACCAGAACAGCTTTTTCTTTGGGATGATGATTGGAGTGAAGGTGCTTCAAGATTGGAGTGAATGAAAGCTCACCCGGCGGCCGAAAAGCCTTTCGACCGTCGCCTCAAGTTCGGGAGTCGAGGCTATCCGCACTTGACTAGGAAGCTCAATGACCGTTTCATTGTCCCCCAGGGCAATAAGATGCAGAACAACGGTACACGGACCAGGATATTCAAGTAGCGTTTCACGCAACTGGACCAACTCGTCGGACGATACTTCGGATTCGCGGACATAAAGATGCACTCTGTCGCCATTGCCGTTTCGTTTAGTATTGCCGTTCGCGCCGCCATTGAGCCGTCCCTTGGAAACCTCCTGCGCGAGCGGCGTAATCTCATTGGCAAAAACCTGGATTCTATCCTCGCCGACCTCCATCCTGCCCTTGACAAAAATGGGATCATCGGAATTCAGCAGCTCCACCGCTTTTCGATAGACGTCGGGCCAGGCAACGACTTCGACAAACCCGCTTTTGTCTTCGAGATTAAAACTTCCGTAGCGGTCGCCCTTTTTTGTATTTTTCAGCTTGAGCGAGGAAATCACGCCGCCGATTTTCACATCGCCCGCTGAAGCTTTCTCCTTGAGCTCCGCAATGGTCCTACTGCTTATCTTTTTTATGACATTGTCATACTTGTCCAACGGATGGCCGGTAATATAAAAGCCGAGCGCTTCCTTTTCGAAAGCCAACGATTCCTGGGCGGACCATTCTTCAACCTGCGGATAAATGTCGCCGGGTTTCTTGGATCCTTTGGCGGGAGCACCGAGCATGGCGAAAATGTCGATTTGATTACTTTCCTCATCTCGCTGAAAAGCCTGACCGGCTCGCATGGTCTCGTCCAACACAGCCATCATCCGCGCCCGGGAAACAGTCGTTGAATCGAACGCCCCGCATTTGATCAAGCTTTCAATGACCCGCCGATTCACCGCCGTCAGGTCAACGCGCCGGCAGAAATCGAAAAGCGATTCGAAAGCCCCGTCCTTCTCGCGGCTCTCGAGAATCACCTCCACCGCTTTCTCGCCGACATTCTTCACCGCAGTCAAACCGAAGCGTATCTTACCACCCACCGGCGTAAAATCAGATCGGCTCTCGTTGACGTCCGGGGCGAGAACCTCGATACCTTTCTCCCTGCACTCGGCGAGATTTTTGATCACCTTATCGGTGTCGCCCATTTCCCAGGTCATCAATGCCGCCATAAACTCAACGGGGTAATGAGTCTTGAGATAGGCGGTCTGGTAGGAAACCAGCGCGTAGGCCGCCGAATGGGATTTGTTAAAACCGTAACGCGCAAAGGTTTCCATCTGATCGAAGATCTCCGTGGCCTTCTGAGGATCAATTTTTTTCTTTTTCGCGCCTTCGACGAACCGTTCGCGCTGCGCCGCCATCTCTTCGGGATCTTTTTTCCCCATGGCACGCCGCAAAATATCGGCGTCTCCCATGCTGTAGCCGCCAAGCACCTGGGCGATCTGCATCACCTGTTCCTGATAGACGATGACCCCGTAGGTATCTTTGAGGATCGGCTCCGAAAGAGGATGCAAGTATTTGTTCTTCTCTCTGCCGTTCTTGCGTTTGATGTATTCTTCCGCCATCCCGCTATCCAACGGGCCGGGTCGGTAGAGCGCCAGGATGGCCACCAGATCTTCGAAACAGTTGGGACGGATCTTGACGGTCATCTCGCGAATGCCCGTGCTTTCAAGCTGAAACACGCCGGTGGTATTGCCGTTGCACAGAAGCTGGTAAGTTTTCTTGTCGTCCAGCGGGAGATGCCCCAAATCAACTTTGACTCCCTGGGTCATCTGGATGAGCTTGACGCAGTCGTGAAGCAAGGTCAGGGTCTTGAGACCTAGAAAGTCGAATTTGACCAGGCCGATTTTCTCCACGCAACTCATATCGAACTGGGTCACGATGCCGCCCTCTTTATCGACGAACAGCGGCAAGTGATCCACCAGCGGGAGATTCGAAAGCACGACCCCGGCGGCATGGGTTGAGGCATGTCTTACCAAGCCTTCCAAGCGCAGGGCGTGATCGATCAAAGTCTTGATCCGCGGATCGGTCTTGATCAACTCTTGGAGCCGCGGCTCCATCTTGATGGATTCGGTTAGAGGATAGTCGAAACCCTGCTTGGGAGCCGGAATGAGCTTGGCGATGGCATCGGTCTCGGCGAACGAAAAGCCCAATGCGCGCCCGACGTCTCTGATCGCCGCCTTGGCTTTAAGCGTCCCGAAAGTGGCGATCTGCGCGACCCGATCGGCGCCGTACTTATCTTTCACATATTGAATTACCTGGGCCCTGCCGCGAATGCAGAAATCGACGTCGATATCCGGCATGGAGCGCCGCTCGGGATTCAGAAAACGTTCGAACAGAAGCACGTGACGAATCGGATCGAGGTCGGTAATCTTAAGCGCGTAGGCGACCAGACTGCCGGCAGAGGATCCGCGTCCCGGTCCCACGGGAATACCGTTCCGTTTGGCATAGTTGATAAAATCAGCGACGACCAGAAAGTAGCCGGGGAACTGCATCCGCTTGATGACGTCTAATTCATAGTTGAGTCGGTCTTCATAAGCCTTTCTGGTTGCGGCATCGGTTACTCCGTGAAGTCTTTCCTCCAGGCCGCTGCGAGCCAGCTCATCCAGATAATCCTCCAGACTGATCTCCTTGGGCGGCGCAAAAGTCGGGAAGTGGTACTTGCCAAACTCCATCTCGAGATTGCAGCGGTCGGCGATCTCCAAGGTTCGCTCCACCGCCTCGGGGCAATAGTCAAACCCTCGCTTCATTTCCTCGGCCGATTTGACATAGAGCTCGTCGGTCTCCAATTTGAGCCGGTTGTCTTCACTGATCGTTTTGCCGGTCTGAACGCAGAGCAGCACGTCGTGAGCGTGATAATCCGCCCGTTCGCCGTAGTGACAATCGTTGGTGGCGACCACGGGAATCGAGAGATCTTTTGCTAGTTCGACAAGGAGCTTATTGACCTTTTCTTGCTCCGGGAGCTTGTTGTCTTGGATCTCGATGTAGTAGCGGTCGTTGAACATAGACAGATAGCTTTCGGCCGCCGCCTTGGCCCTTTCAATATTGCCGCCCGAGAGAGCCTGAGAGACTTCGCCTTGCAAACACGCGCTTAAGGCGATGAGCCCGCCGTTGAGTTCCTTGAGCAGCTCTTTATCGATGCGCGGCTTATAATAAAACCCTTCCATGTAGCCGAGCGAGACGAGCTTACACAGATTACGGTAGCCCTCCTTATTCATCGCCAGGAGGATAAGATGGTTATTGTATTCCTTCGGCCCCTTATCGACGCCTTTTTTTTCGAAGCGGCTGGTGGGCGCGACGTAAATCTCGCATCCGATGATCGGCTTCACGCCGTGGCTCATCGCTTCCCGATAGAATTCGACGGCGCCGAACATGTTCCCATGATCGGTCATGGCGACGGCCGGCTGTTTTAACGATTTTATGCGCTCGAACAGTTTGTCGACCTTGTTGGCGCCATCGAGCAAACTGTACTCAGTATGACAATGCAGGTGAACGAAGCGGGAATGTTCCATTGCAGTTAGTTCACAATTAGCACAAAGAGTTTCTTCCCTCAATTATTATTCCGCGAATCGCTATCAAAAGTTATCCACAGGTTGCGGCCAAAGGCCGCTGGCAACAAAGTCGTCGAGGATTTGCCCGAGAATATTCGCAAACTTGAGATTTCTTCTCTGGTCCGCGGTTATGCTCATGAGCCGTTGTCCTTCGTACAGCGTGAGTTCTTCAGCACGCTTGCCCGTCTTCGCCCAATACAAGTACTTGATGTTTGGATAGGCATCCCCTTCACTACAAATGTATTCACGAAAAAAGTTCCATTGATGCAGGTCAATGCCCAATTCTTCTTTGACCTCGCGGATCATAGCCTGTTCCGGCGTCTCACCTTCTTCGAGATGGCCGCCGAAAAAATCCCAATGATTCGGAAAAGGTATCTCCGGTTTGTCATCCCGAAGGTAGATCAATAACCGATCATGACGGTCGAACAGCAAGACCATGGCGATTTGTTTCATCAGGTGATCGAATTACTTCAACAAGACCCAGGTTGCTACAACGTCTGCGCTTTACTCCACTCTTGGTCGCCAGAGGATTGGCAGCAGATAGCCTTAGAATTCCCAAATCTTCCCGCGAGGCGTGTGCACGACTTCAGGATGAAATTGGACGCCAAAGAAACGACGGCGCGAGCCGGCGAATGCAGCAATTGGGGAATTGCCGCTATGGGCTAGGACCATCCAGCAGAAGTCATCCGATCGACGATACAGACCGTCCAGGGGACTCTCTCGCGAAAACTCGATGCGAGTCTGGATGAGTCATGCGCGTCGCGCGATGAGCCGCCTACTGGGAACCGAAAT
>Ga0209474_10005008_pt1 | contig 11341 bp, 7 predicted proteins | sample GraSoiAngelo_145_FD_185902 | JGI IMG/M metagenome (GOLD analysis project Ga0209474, IMG submission 185902) | Grasslands soil microbial communities from the Angelo Coastal Reserve, California, USA - 14_1009_05_20cm (SPAdes) (version 2) | ecosystem: Environmental > Terrestrial > Soil > Grasslands ... | reverse complement strand
GCCCGAGGCGTCAATTTAGAGGATCGATGGCGCCGCGCGCACAGGTCCGCGGCTGTATTGACCCGTCGCGCCCATCCCTGCTAACGCCCAGCCGGCCGATTCGTCGGCGAGAGGAGCCCGCCATGGCAACGCAGCGTGTCCGTCGCTCGAGATTTCGCTTGCTCATCAGCCTCCTGGCGGCCGCCGTGACGCTCGGCGTCGGCGCGAGGACGCTTGCGCTCATCCCCGGGGGGCACGGGGCCAAGACGGATTGCTATTCGGAGTTCGATATCGCCGGCGTGACCAGCACGGCGCCCACCAAGATTCAGTGTATGGACGGCGATCCCTGCGACCAGGACCACATGTGCAACGACACCTGCACGTTCAAGATCCGGCTCTGCATCAATAATCAGAACGCCGTCACCGGCTGTACGCCGCCGACCACCGGGCTGACCAAGCTCAAGGCGACGCCGTCGAAGTTTCGACTCACGACTGGGCTGGACGCGAGCAAGTTGAGCCAGCAGGTGTGCGGTGACCAAGAGGACGTCGTGGTGAAGGTACGCAAAACCAAGAAAAGCAAGAAGCCCGGGCGCCAGCCGTTGCGGATCCTGGCGACGGCCAAGCACTCGAAGCCGGACATTGACGCCGTCAACCTGTTCTGTCTCCCTCGTCCCGCAGGGTCGGCGTGTCCGACCACGACCACCAGCACCACCACCTCGACGACCATCGGCGGGTGCGGCAACGGCGTGCGCGACGGTTCCGAGGAGTGCGACGGCAACGACGCCGCCGCGTGTGGCGGGCGAGGGTGCCGTTCGGACTGCACGTGCGTGCCGAGCCCGTGTCCCCCCGCCACCTGCACCTGCGCGGGCGGGACCCCATCGAAGTTCACCTTCGTGACTGCCGTCGGCTCCGGCGTCTGCGGGCATGTGGATGCGGACGGGAACCCGAATCTCTTGCAGCTCACCTGCGGCGGCCTCTACTTCGGCGGTTCAGGGGTCGGCGTGCCGCTGCCGTCGAAGGTTCCGGATCAGGGGTCGTCGCAGACTCGCGTGTGCTGCAACGGGACCGCGCTCACCGTGTCCGGGACCTCGGCCTCCGAAGCGGGAGGCAACCGCTGCGCCGGCGGCGCCAACCATCACAACGCGTGCACGACCGACGGCGACTGCCCGGGCGGGAAGTGCAAGCTGCTCCAGTGCACGAAGGCCGGGTGCCTGTTCGGCCCGCCGCTCCCGGTCCCCAACAACAATGGGGCGCCCACGAGCACGTGCGTCATCAATGTGCTGTCCGCGGATGCGTCGGGCATGGGCGACTGCAATGCCGGCAGCACCAGCAATCTCAGCGTGCCGCTCAGCTCCCAGCTCTTCCTGACCGGCGACCTCATGCCGATGCGGTGCGTTGGCGGGTCGACGCCCGGCGCGCCCTGCACCGGCCCTGGAGGCTGCGGCACCGTCGCGCAGAACTCGTGTCCGGGCGGTACCTGCGTCAACGATACGAGCCGCTGCGCGAGCGGCGGCGGGCAAGCGCCCAACACGGTTTGCTGCAGCGCTGCAGGCGACGATTGCATACAGTCCGGCACGTGCAACCCGGGCGTATGCGTGGGCGGTTCGAATGCCGACTTCGGGTGCATCACCGACGCGGACTGCCCGGGCGGCGGTGCGTGCAAGACCTTCATCCAGCCCTGCCCGATCTGCAATGCGACCACCAACACGTGCAACGGCGGCGCCAACGACGGCCTCGCCTGCACGCCGGGCGACACCGCGATCGATGGCGACTATCCGACCAGCCACGACTGTCCGCCCCCGCCCGCCAGCAACATCGGCGCCCTGCCGATCTCCTTCGTGCTCGATTCGGGCACGGTCACGAAGACCGCGGTCGACCTGCCCGGTCAGGTGAACGTCTTCTGCGGCTTCTGCAGGAACAAGACGCTCAACACCTTCGCCCGGCGGTGCAACGGCTTGGCGACGGGCGCCAGCTGCGGCTGTGCGCCGGGCCTGCCCTGCGCGACGTGTCCAGGTTCCGCGCCGTGCCTCCCCGTACCGTGCGCCTTGGACTCGGACTGCACCAGCGTGACCGGCTCCACGAGCTGCGGCCAGCGGACCGCGGGCGCCTTCACCGCCAACGACGTCTCGAGGACCATCGTCGAGACGGGCATGCCCGCGGGAGCGCTGACGACGGGGGGCCCCGCGCAGCCCGGAACGCTGGTCAGCATCTTCTGCATCCCGCCGAGCTTCACCCAGACGGTCGACGCGGCGGCCGACCTGCCCGGTCCCGGTGCGGTCGCCATTCCCGGCATGGCGCAAGCGCTCCCATAGTCCGCCCGCAATCGAGTAAATTACATATTGACAGCCTCGCGCCGGGGGGGGTAAGCCGCGAGCTGCCGGCTCCTCGTAGTCGGTCCCTCCCGGCCTGCCGCCCCGAGGGAGACACCAACGGAGAAAGCCCATGAAGCGCCTCCTCGCAGCAACCTTGGGTAGCGTGCTCCTCCTCACCGCCGGCGGCGCGATCGCAACCCCCCCGGGGCCGGGCAAGCACTTCGACTGCAGCGACGCGGGCGGAGCCACGTCCTGCGCCAGCGACGACACCGGGTGCGTCCCCGGCAGCAAGGACGACCCGTCGGCGCCGAACGTCGCGGCCACGCTCAAGTGCGCCGACGCCATCGCCAAGGCCTTCAGCAAGGCCATCAAGGCGGTGATCACGTGCCACAAGAAGCAGGCCGACGCGGCCTTCAAGGCTGCGCCGGTCGACGACGAGGCCTGCGAGAAGGGGCCCAACAACGGGAAATCCGCGAAGGAGAGGCTCGACGCGGCCATCGCCAAGGTGGCGCCGCTGTGTACCTCGACCGAGCTCACGTTCGCGTCCGCCGAGGAGACCACGCTCTTCGCGGACAAGACCAACCCGCTCTCGCTCGACGCGCAGAACGGCAACGTCTACTGCGACTCGACGATGGGGGCCATGCTGATCGACGCCTCGGGCGACGATGCCGGCTGGGTCCCGCATAGCGGAGATCAGCTGAAGTGCGCTGACAGCGTCGGCAAGGAGCTCGGCAAGCTCACCGCCGCGGTGATCAAGTGCCACATCAAGATGGCCGACCAGTTCTTCGCCGGCAAGGACTTCGACGAGAACGTGTGCGAGGAGAACGATCCGGTGAAGCACAAGTCGGCCGTCGAGAAGTACAACGCCGCCATGACCAAGCTGACTACCAAGGGGATCTGCTCGCAGCCGTGTCTGTCGCCCGCGAACCGCACCGCCCTCGGCGCGAGCGTCCTGGCCCAGGTGGAGGGGGCCAACGTCCTCGTCTACCCGTGCCCGACCACCACCACGACCACCACGACCACGAGCACCAGCACCACGTCGAGCACCTGCCCGCCGCCGGGGATGGCCTGCAGCTGCTCCGGCGGGACGCCGCTCGAGTACAAGTTCAAGACCGTGATCGGGGCGGGGAGCTGCGGCCACCTCGCCTCGGACACGAACGCCAACTTCTTCTCGCTCGCCTGCAGCGGCCTCTACTTCGGTGGCGCGGGCGTCGCCGTGCCCCTGCCCGCAGCCGTCCCCGACAACTTCTTCAACGTCATCCACGCCTGCTGCGACGGCAGCACGCTCACGCTCACCGGGACCAGCTCGGCCGAGGCGGGCGGCAACCTGTGCTCCGGCGGCTCGAACCACCACAACCCCTGCATCAGCAACTTCGACTGCCCGGGCGGCACGTGCAAGTTCCTCCATTGCACGACCGCCGGCTGCCTGTTCGGACCGCCCCTGCCCATCCCGAACAGCGCCCACATGCAGGCCCCCAGCAGCACCTGCGGCATCCTCACGATCACGGCAACCGCGACGGGCACGGCCGACTGCTCGACGGGCGAGGCTCACACCATCAACCTGCCGCTCAACGACAACCTCTTCCTCAGCGGCGACCAGCTGGCGAACCGGTGCGTGGGCGGCACCAGCCCGGGAGCGCCCTGCGGCAACGCGTGCGGGAACCTGGGAGCGTGTGCCGGCGGCGGCACCTGCACCAACGACACGGCGCGGTGCACGGGCAACGGCGCCACCTGCTGCTCCGACGCGGATTGCGGGGCCAACGGGACCTGCGAGACCGGCGCCTGTGTCGGCGGGGCGAACAACGGCAAGGGCTGCATCACCGATGCGGACTGCCCGAGCGGCTTCTGCAAGACCTTCGTCCAGCCCTGCCCCATCTGCAACTCGAGCACGAGCAAGTGCAACGGCGGTCCGAACGACGGACTCGCGTGCACGCCGGAGTCCCTGAGCCCGAACGGCGACTTCCCGACGAGCCACGAGTGCCCGCCGCCGGGCGGCCTCGCCATCGGCTCGCTGGCGATCGGCTTCCTGCTGGACACCGCGACGCTGTCGAAGACGGCGATCAACGCGCCCGATCAGAGCAACGTCTTCTGCGGCTTCTGCAAGAACAAGACGACGAACTCGTTCGCTCGCACGTGCAACGGCTCGCCGTCGGGCACGGCTTGCGCGTGCCAGCCTGGCCCGCCGTGCAACACGTGCAGCGGAGCGCCGTGCCTCCCCGTGCAGTGCAACCCCGCCAACATGAACGCGGACTGCGCCACGGTCACCAATTTCACCAGCTGCGGGCAGCGGACCTCGGGCGCCTTCACCACGGCTGACGTGGCACGGACGATCTTCGAGACCGGCTCGCCGGCCACGGGGGTGACCACCGGCGGGCCGCCCGTCGCCTCCACGCTGGTGAGCATCTTCTGCATCCCGCCCTCGTACAACATACTCGTCGACTCCGCGGGAGACCTCCCCGGTCCAGGCGCCGTGGCCCTGTCGGGGAACGCGCAGCTGCTGCCCTGAGCGACTTCGCCGGTGCCGCACGGCTCTCCGGCCGTGCGGCGCCGGCGTGCGCCGTTGACGCTCCGGGGCGAAGCCGGTAAGCGGATTGCCTCGGCCGGCCAGGTAGCTCAGTTGGTAGAGCACGTGACTGAAAATCACGGTGTCGGCAGTTCGATTCTGCCCCTGGCCACTCGGAGAATCAGCCACTTACACCTCGGCGCCGTTCGCTGCGAGCGCCTGATTGTGCGCGTTCCTGTCGTGCTGAGGCAATCGCAACGACACGCGCGGGCTCCTCGCGCCGCTTGCCCACGTAGTCGCTGACGCGCTCAGCCGCGGCGGCGAGGTCGTCCTCGCTGACGATGTTGTAGCGGTCAAAGACAGAGCGCGTCTCGTGTCCTGAGATGGCCATGGCCACGCGCTCGGGCACGCCAGACCGTCTCTCTTTCCCGGGCACCCCTTGACGGTTTGTCCTTCCAGGTCTATGGGGAAAATTGGGCTTCTGGGCCGGGGTGGAGCGGCTCTCGCAGCCAGCCGCACCGCGAAAACTGCACAGTGCTCCCGCCTCGTGCCGGGAGCTGCGGTTTGACGGTTCGCGATGCGAAACTCAACGGACATCAAGCATCTACTTGACCAGGCCAAGTCTCGCCTGGGCCAGCCCTGCGATCTCGATCTACTGCGCTTCTTCCGGCGGCACCCCCGGGCGCTCCTGACGAGTGAACAGCTCGCCGCCTTCGTGGCCTACGACGTCCAGCAAGTCGGCAGATCGCTCGACACCCTCATCGGCGCCGGCCTCCTGACACAATCGCAGAACCCCAAGTCCGGCGCCCGGATGTACGTCCTCACGTCCGGAGGCCCGCTTGCGGATTGGCTCAACTCTCTCCTGGAGGTCGCCGCCACGCCAGCAGGACGCCGAGCCTTGCTCCAGGCTCTCGCACGGCGGCCCTGGCCGGGGGGCGCGCCCGAAGCTGGCAGGAAGCGCCGCGACAGTCGCACGGGTCGATCGGGGCGAGCGAGCGAGGAAGACGCCTATGGCTGAACGGGATTTCACCAAGACAGGGATCAAAGGGCTCGACGCCATCCTCGGCGGCGGAATCCCCCGTGGCAACCTGACCCTGGTGGAGGGAGCGGTTGGTACGGGGAAAAGCACGTTGGGGGCGGAGTTCGTCTTTCGTGGCGCGACCGAGTTCCACGAGCCGGGATTGATCGTGCTGTTCGAGGTCTCCCCGGACAAGTTCATCCGCGACGTGGCGAGGTTCGGCTGGGACCTGCCCGAGCTCGAGCGCCAGGGCCGGCTCAAGATGGTGTTCACGACGCGCTCGGTCTTCCAGCAGGAGTTGCAGCAGGCCGACAGCCTGCTTCTCGACGAAGCGGGGAAGATCGGGGCGCGGCGAATTTTCATCGATAGTTTTGGCCAGCTGGCTCTGGGCAACGACGGGAGCCGAGACCCTCGCGATGACTTCCACATCCTCGCCGAGGGGCTACACCGCGAGAACTTGACCGCCATGCTGGTCCTGGAAGTGGTCGCACAGGACGGGGTGCGCCTCGCCGCTCCCGCGCCGGAGGAGTTCATTGCCGACACGGTCATGCGGCTCAGGCTCGAGCCCCTCGAGCGTGCCGTGCAGCGGTCCATCGAAATCGTGAAGTCGCGTGGCCACGAGTACCAGATGGGACGCCACTCGTTTCGGATCGTCGACGGCCAAGGGCTGGAGGTCTACCGGCGCGTGCAGGCGCCGCGCGACACGACCCGCGAGCTCGCCGCCTCCTTTGATCCGACGACGCGGATTTCTTCCGGCATCCCCGGCCTCGACGAGATGTTGAGCGGTGGGTACTTCGTGGGCAGCACGACCCTCGTGGTCGGGATTTCGGGGGTCGGGAAGAGCGTCATGAGCCTGCACTACGCCGCCGAAGGGGCCCGCCTCGGGGAGCGCGGCCTCATGCTGACGCTGGACGAGCCGCCAGCCCAGGTGCTACGGAACGCCGCGAGCATCGGGATCGACCTCCAGGCTGCGATCGATCGGGGCACGGTCCAGCTCTACTACGACCCGCCGCAGGAGATGGAGATCGATCGACACTTCCACCGGATCGAGCAGATCGTGCGGGAGTTCAAGCCTACGCGCGCGGTCATCGATAGCCTCTCGACGTATGGCTCGAGCCTGGGCCCTGCGGGTCGCACCTTCAGGGACTTCTTCCACGCGCTCGTGGCGCTCATGAAGGAGCACCAGGTCACGGCGATCTACAACCACGAGAACCCCGAGATGTTCGGCATGTCGTCGATGATGGGGGACTACGGCGTCAGCTCGCTCGTGGACAACATCATTCTCCTCAACTGGGTCGAGCTGGGCGACGTCTCTCGGCTGGCCGTGACGGTCACCAAGATGCGGGGGAGCCCGATCAGCCGCGTGACCCGTGAGTGCGAGGTCGTGGACGGTGTGGGCATGCGCGTCCTCGCGCGGACGATCTCGCCGAACGTTCAGCCGACCCCCTTCGCGGGCTACCACGGTCTCCTAGCCCGTTCGCCGGAGCGACGCCCGAGCGGGACGTAGTAAGCCTGGGGTGTCCGTTCCTCGAGAGGGCAAATCGTGAACAGCCGATGTACAGCCGCGAACGGAACCGCCCGGCGGCGCCATGCCGAGGAGGTCAACAGGAGCGCCGTCGCGGCCCGTCTCTACCCAAACTGCGGTAGTAGTTAACCTTGCTCCCGTAGTGATCCGCGGGGGGCGTCTGCTGATCACGCTACGGCTCGGCACGGCACTTGCTTGAGAACGGAAGGGGGGCCGACCAGGTCTTACATGATCTACGGAATCCACCGGCTGGGAGACGGAGACTATGTTTACCCGGCCGACCTGCCGTAATGTCCTCGGATGGGCAGGCGGAGGCGGCGCTCTTTGAGCGAGGGGCGTGGACGAAGGCGCTCGAGAAGTACGCCGCCGTCACCCATCTTACGATCCAACTGTACGACACCGACGCGCGCCTGATCTGCGGGCCGGTGCATCCGACCGACCTCTTCGAGCTCTTCACGCCCGGCTACCATGATCTCGGCATCTTTGCCGCCTGCATCCGACGCTGCCTGACCCAGGCGGACATGCCACCGCCGGTCGTGGTCGAAAACCACGACGGCCTCGCGGTGGTCGGGACCGCGCTCATGCTCAGCGGCGAGATCGTCGGTGTGGCGGTGGCCGGGTATGCGCTGACCACGTTCATGGATCAGCACGCGCTCGAGCGGCTCGCCCGGAACAGCGGGTGCTCCTTCGAGATAGTGTGGGCCGTAGGCCGGAAGGAGCGGCCTCTGCCGGGAGAGCGGCTGGCCCTGTACGGGGAGCTGCTTCGGACGCTCGGCAATACGCTGCTGGAGGAAAACTTCAGTACCAGGCGAGAACAGCAGATCTCGACGCGTCTGGCCGAGGCGCTTGCGAGTGAACAGGCCGCCCGGGCCGAGGCCGAGACCGCCACTGCGCTCGTCCGGCGCGTACAGGCCCTCACCGACATGGCGCTTGATCTCCCCCTGGATGATCTTCTCCGCGAGCTGCTAACCCGCCTGCGAAACGAACTGCAGACGGACACGGCGGTGGTCCTACTGCGGCAGCTGGCGGAGGAGGGGGGGGAGGGGGAGCTTCGCGTGCGTGCCGCGCTCGGATTGAAGGAGGAGCAGCAGCACCAAATGCGCATCCCAGTTGGCCAGGGCTTCGCGGGCCGCATTGCGGCCGAGCGGCGTCCCATTGTCATGGAGGACGTGGACAACTATGAGGTTGCGAACCGCTTCATCCGCGAGAAGGGCCTCCACTCGTTGGCGGGCGTACCGCTCCAGATTGATGGGCGCGTGATTGGCGTGCTGCATGTGGGGAGCATGCGCCGGAGGAAGTTTCAGCAGCAAGAGGTAGAGCTGCTCCGACTCGCCGGTGATCGGATCGCGCTCGCGATCCAGCGGACCGAGGTCCGCGCCGCCGCCGCCGCTGTGGCCGAGGCCGCCGATCGCGCCAAAGACGCGTTCCTGGCGACGCTCTCGCACGAGTTACGCTCACCCCTCGCGGCGATCCTCACCTGGGTTCACCTGCTGCGGAGGGGAAAGCTCGATGCCACGAAGACCGCGGGTGCTCTCGAGACGATCGAGCGCAGCGCGAAGGCGCAGAAGCACCTCATCGAGGACCTGCTCGATGTCTCGCGCGTGGTGGCGGGCAAGTTGCGTCTTGAGACGCAGCCCGTCGATCTCGCGGAGGCAATCGAGGCAGCCGTGGACGTCGTCCGTCCCGCGGCCGAGGCCAAGAGTGTCGAGCTCGAGTCCATGCTCCGCGGCTTCCGGCACGGTCGCGTGCTCGGGGATCCGGGACGTCTGCAGCAGGTAATTTGCAACCTCCTCACCAACGCGATCAAGTTCACCCCAAAGGGCGGACGCGTCGCGGTATGGCTCGAGGTCGTCGACTCCCGTGCCGAGATTGTCGTGAGCGACACCGGCGAAGGCATCAGCCCCGACTTCTTGCCGCACGTCTTCGAGCGTTTCCGCCAGGCTGACAGCACTAGCACTCGGGCGCACAGCGGCCTCGGACTCGGGCTAGCGATCGTGCGGCACTTGGTGGAGCTGCATGGAGGCACCGTGCGGGCGGAAAGTCGAGGAGAGAACAAGGGCACGACGTTCAGAGTGACCCTGCCTCTTCTATCCCGGGAGCTCAGCCGTTGGGAGAACGTGAGCCCCACGGCGGGCGGCGAGGTCCCGTACGACTGCCACCTCGTGCTCGAGGGCGTGCGCGTGTTGGTCGTGGATGACGAAGCTGACGTACGCGAGTGGCTCACCGCGGTGCTCGCGGAAAGCCGGGCGGCGGTAACGACCGTAGCATCGGCGGGCGAGGCCTTTGAGGCGCTCGAACGGATGACGCCCGATGTGCTGATGAGCGACATCGGCATGCCGGGCGAGGACGGCTATGCGCTCATCCGCAAGGTCCGTACGTTCGCCAGCGAGCGCGGGGGGCAAGTCCCGGCCCTGGCGCTGACGGGGTTCGCCAGCACGGAGGACCGGGCGCAGGCACTGGCGGCAGGCTACCAGGTCCACATGTCGAAGCCGGTTGACCCGGCCGCGTTGGTCGCAGCGGTTGCGGAGCTCGTCGCGACGCCTCGTCCGCGTCTGCCCGCGGCGTGTCTCGCCAAGACAGAGCCTGTCGCTATTCCTTGAGGGAGGGTGACCTACGCGGACGGTGAATTGCAAGCTTCCCCGTCGGCTACGTCGAGTATCGGCGTGCTGGAACATGAGCGGGCGGTCTGTGCGTGTTCTGTGCGCGAAGTGGCTTGGATCTCTTCATCGACCGCTACGGCGGCCTGATTAACGCCTCGAAGGCTGGGCAGATGGCGATGCGCGCCATGCTGGAGGCGCATTTCCGGCGGATCGATCGGAACCCGGCCGGTGCGCCGGTCCGGCTCTACCCCTTCACCCGCAAGCACGACGCCGAGGAGCCCCGGGTGGTGATGATGGACCCGAGGGTGCAGTACGGTCGCCCTGTCCTTGTGGGGTCCGGCATTCCCACGGCCGTGATCGCCGAGCGGTACAAGGCGGGCGAGTCGATCCAGGACCTCGCCGCCGACTATGGCCGCGCGCCGGAGGAGATCGAAGAGGCGATCCGCTGCGAGTTGCGCCTCGCCGAAGCGGCCTGAGGCCGTCTATTTCGTTGACCGGTATCTCGGGCGCCGCATCGTGCCCGAGGCTCTGCGGCAAGCGGGTATGCGCGTCGAGGTTCACGACGACCACTTCGCCGCCGACGCCCCGGACGTCCAGTGGCTCGCGGTGGTGGGACAGCGCGGCTGGGTCGTCCTCACGAAGGACGAGCGGATTCGACGCCGGTCCTCCGAACTGCCCGTCGGGCGGGCGATGGCGGCGGCCGCTTGCCGCGAACGCCCGCCCGGGCGATGTTGCGGGCGGCCGGCGGGCGCGCTTCGCGGCAACCGCCCCGAGCGAGGAGGGCGAATGCAGTTCGGGCTCCTGTACGAGATCGAGGTGCCGCGTCCGTGGACGGAGACGTCGGTGTCCGACGGCTTCTGGGAGGCGCTCGAACAGGTCAAGGTCGCCGAAGAGGTGGGCTTCTCCCACGTCTTCTCGGTCGAGCATCACTTCCTGGATCAGTTCTCGGTCGCGTCCGCGCCCGAGGTGTGGCTGGCGGCGGTGTCGCAGCACACGTCGACGATCCGCATCGGGCACGGCGTCCGTCTGCTGCCCTTCAACTACAACAATCCCATCCGGGCGGCGGAGATGGCCGCGACGCTCGACATCATGAGCAGGGGCCGGCTGGATTTCGGCACCGGCCGGTCGGCGTCGGCGCTCGAGCTCGAGGGCTTCGGGATCGACCCGAGCCTGACGCGCGCGCAGTGGGACGAGGCCCTGCGCATGATCCCGAGGATGTGGACGCAGGACGAGTTCTCCTGGCGGACGAGAGCTACGCCTGGTACCGCGAGCGCATCGCACGCGAGGCGCACCGGGAGCGCGACCGCGCGCCAGCCGGGGGGGGTCGGGGCCAGGGTCCGAGTTCGGACGTCAACTTCCCCCCGCCGGTAATCGCTCCTACAGGCCGACACGATCGACGACGGC
>Ga0209474_10005007_pt1 | contig 11345 bp, 10 predicted proteins | sample GraSoiAngelo_145_FD_185902 | JGI IMG/M metagenome (GOLD analysis project Ga0209474, IMG submission 185902) | Grasslands soil microbial communities from the Angelo Coastal Reserve, California, USA - 14_1009_05_20cm (SPAdes) (version 2) | ecosystem: Environmental > Terrestrial > Soil > Grasslands... | reverse complement strand
CGAAGGCACGTGCCTGATTCTCGGTCCCCACCACGATGTGGGCGTGTCGAATGATCTCGAGGAACGGGCGATGGAATATGCGCACCACCGCGACCCGCTGGTCCCTCGTCAGCAGCGGTTCGGCCAGTACACGCGGTCAGTGATGAAGGGGTTGGGTGTGCCGGTTCACAATCAGTACGGATTGCGTCCAGCCACCATCGAGGGGAGCAAACAGCTGCAGCCGCTCGTGAAGCACGGCGACCTCGATGCGCGCGGCTGGCTCGAAGGCGTACAGACGTTCAATTTTCATCCGCATCTGCCGCATTATGCCATCACGACAACCGATGCGTCCGCCATTCGCCTGCTCGCCCAGCAGCCCATCGATCTGTCGCGACCGCATCCGTTCACCCAGGCCGGTCACCGCAAGTTCAACATGTTCCTGTGGATGCCGCCGAAAGGCGACCGCGCGGGCGACATCCTGCTGGCGGATTCGACGATCTTCACGACGTTGTTCGGGGGCGACGAAAGCCTCGAGCGGTTCTGGAAAAACATCGCGACGAGGTGATGCGGCGACTGAGTCGGGTTGCCGGGCCGCTGGCCGCATGCGTGCTATTGGTTCCGGCCGGTGCACACGCGCAGAGCCGCGGCGTATATCCGCTCGGCATGACCGCGGCTGGCTCCGGCGTAACGCCAGACCCCGGCTTCACCTATGCGAATCAGCTGCTGTTCTACTCGCGCGATGAGTCCAAAGCGGACGACGGGTCGACGCAGCCGGTCAGCGGTCAGAACGCCGTCATCATGGACATGAACTCGTTCGTATGGGTGAGCCGGCAGACACTGATCGGCGGCGCGCACTACTCGGCGGTCGCCACGCTGCCGGCGGCGAAGAACCAGCTGGTCTCGGATATCCACGGACAGCTCAGCGGCGGAGGCGGGATCGCGGACTCGTACTACCTGCCGCTCGTCCTCGGCTGGAACAACGAGCGCGCCTCGATCCGCGCGATGGCCGGCTTCCTTGCCCCGACCGGTCGCTTCGCAGAGGGCGCCAGCGACAACGTGGGATCGGGGTATTGGACGCCGACACTGTCGTCGGGGCAAACCGTGCCGCTCACCGGTAACAACGCCGTGACCTTCTCCGCATTTCAACTGTATGAGTGGCATACCACGCAACAAGGGACCGGCACGAAGCCTGGTGACACGATCAACCTTGACTACTCGTTGATCAGGACGTTCGCGTTCGCGAAAGGCCCGACGCGCCTGCAGGTCGGCCTCGCGGGGTATGAGCAACGCCAGACGACGGCGAAGACGGGACCAGCAGTCACGGCGGAGCAATCCCGCGAGCGGTACGCCATCAATGCGCTCGGGTTCGTGACGAACCTGGTCTTTCCGAATCACCGATTCACTGCTGGCGTCAGGTTCTTCGAGGAGTTCGGCAATCGCGCCGCCTACCAGGGATATTCGTTTCAGATGTCCGGCGCCGTCAGCTTCTGATACGCATCAGGGACACGTGAGAAGCGCATGGATCTGAAGCAGGCAGCCCTCTCGACCTGCATGATCGTGTTCGTCCTCTCGAGCATGGTCGGCATGGGTCTCGGCCTTCGCGTGGCGGAGATCGCCGCGCCGCTGCGAAACTGGCGGCTGGTCACGCTGTCGCTCGTCGCGAACTTCGTCGTGATGCCGGCGGTCGCCGTCGCGCTGGCGAGACTGCTCCGACTGGACGAGTCGCTGGGCATCGGCCTGTTGCTCCTCGGCGCGGCGGGCGGCGCGCCGCTCCTTCCCAAACTCGCACAGATGGCACGAGGCAACCTCGCGTTCGCCGTGGGGCTCATGGTCCTGCTCATGGTGATCACGGTCGGCTATATTCCGATCGTACTGCCTGCGCTGCTGCCAGGCATTTCGGTGAACCCGGCGCAGATCGCCCGATCGCTCGTCCTGCTGATGCTGCTGCCGTTGGGCGGTGCGTTGGCAGTAAACGCGTATCGTCCGCGGCTCGCGGCGCGCGTCAAACCGCCGCTGGACCGGATCGCGAACATCAGCCTGATCGCCCTGATCGCGCTGCAGACGTTGTTGAACCTCAGAAGCGTAGCGGCCGTCTTCGGGACGTTCGGTATTCTCGCCGCCGTTGTGTTCCTTGCGGCAGGTTACGCAACGGGCTGGGCTCTTGGCGGCGCGGCGATGGACACGAGGGTGGTGCTCGGCCTGGGCACGTCACAGCGGAACATCGCGGCCTCGCTCGTCGTCGCCAGCCAGAACTTCGATGACCCGACCGTCGTCGTCATGGTCGTCGTCGTCGCGGTCGCGAGCTCGCTGATGCTGGTGCCGCTTGCGCGGATGTTGGCAACGCGGGCCGCTTGAATCGTGTCGCCAAAAAGGAGCTGAACGGGCAAACATCGTGATTTACGGGGACACGCCGATGCACATCGGCGTCGCGTGAAGTCGTTGGTAGAACGTGTGTTCGTGGGTCTAGATGTGTGTCAGCACGCGCGGCGGGAATCGATCTCCAAGCGGGCTCCTTCAAGGCCTGGAGCCAAATGGCGATCAGACGAGTATAAGATCCCGCAGCGACGGACCAACAAAGCACGCCGAGCTTCACGACGCTATGAAGTCAATGACACGGTGACCGGGCGCTGGATCTCGATCGCTCTCGCCGCCGCCCACGTCGATTTTCTCGATTTCGCTGTGGACGCTTACATCCCGGAACCCTACTCCTGCGGAAGAATGTCCAGTGAGCGAAAGACATTGGTCCGCCAAGATTGACAATCGTCAGGCAGCGACCTCGAGGAATGTCCCGCGAATGATCTCGACGTGTGCGCGGACAGGCCAAGGCGCGGGACAGCGAAGTACGGAATCACGAACCCTTCGAGCGACGCAAATAGCAGGAGTCAAGAACGTGGCGGTTGCAATCCGGCTGAACGAATGGATCGAGACGAGCGTCATCCGCGCCGTGCCGCCTCGATTCTGGCGATGTCGATCTTCTTCATCGTCATCATCGCGTCCATCGCGCGCTTGGCGGCGGCGGTGTCGGGATCGTTCATCGCCGCGGTCAACGCGCGGGGCACGATCTGCCAGCTCAATCCGAACTTGTCCTTGCACCAGCCGCACATGCTTTCCTGGCCGCCGCCACCGACGATCGCATTCCAGTAGCGGTCGGTTTCCACCTGCGTGTCGGTGAACACCTGGAACGAGATCGCCTCGTCGAAGGTGAATTCAGGGCCACCGTTCAGCCCGACGAAATGCTGACCCAGCACGGTGAACTCCACGGTCAGCACGTCGCCGGCCTTGCCGTTTGGATAGTCGCGAGGCGCTGTATGCACCGCGGTGACCCGGCTGTCCGGGAACGTCGCGGCATAGAACTTCGCGGCCTCCTGGGCGTTCTTGTTGAACCACAAGCAGGGCGCGATGTTGATCTTGTCGGACATAGTCCTCATCCCTCCTCGTGCGGATCAGGGCTGGAGATCCAGCTCGTCTTCGTCTCGCGCCCGAGCGCACCGAATTGTGTCATACCTCTTGATGTCGTGGATCGCTGCTTGCTCTCTGCAATCTGTTCGACCATCCATCGAAGGAGAGAAGACATGCTCAGCGATAAGGATGCGGTCGCGACTGTTGCGGTCAAGAATCTCGAAATCGCGAAGAAGTTCTACGAGGGTACGCTCGGTCTGACCAAGGTCATGGAGAATGATGAAGTGCTCGCTTTCAAGACCGGAAAGTCAACGCTTTTCGTCTACCGTTCACAGTACGCCGGGACCAACAAGGCGACGGCCGTGACGTTCGTCGCCGAAGAGGTCGACGATCTCGTGCGGACCTTGAAGGGCCGAGGCGTTACCTTCGAGCATTACGACCTGCCGAACTTGACCCGGCAAGGCGATCTTCACGTGGCCGGACCGATGAAAACCGCATGGTTCAAGGACCCGGACGGCAATATTTTCAGCCTGGTCACGCCTCCGAACACAGCGGCGAGACAAACTGTCGGCGCCGCAGCTCGGTCGACGACCTAGCATAACGGTTCGCGACGTTTGTTGCGCGGCCGCGTGTACGCGCCGCGGATTGCCTGGATCGCTGTACAAACGCCATCCGCAGCCAACCCAGCAACGATAATCGGTCGGACATGCGCTGCTGTCGTCTTCACTGGCTCACCGAGGAGAAAACACAATGCAGAAACGCACGTTGGGCAGGAGCGGCCTCGAAGTGTCGGCGCTCGGCTTCGGGTGCATGGGGATCAGCTTCGGCTACGGTCCGGCCAGTAACCGTGAAGACGGACTCGCGATCATTCGAGCGGCATTTGAAGGTGGCGTGACATTCTTCGATACGGCCGAAGCGTACGGACCATTCACGAACGAAGAGCTCGTCGGCGAGGCGCTAGGGCCCGTCCGCGATCACGTGGTGATTGCGACCAAGTTCGGGTTCAAGTTCGAGAACGGCAAACAGGCGGGCCTCGACAGCCGCCCGTCGCACATCCGCGAAGTGGCTGACGCATCGCTCGCGCGTCTCAAAACCGACCGAATCGATCTCTTCTATCAGCATCGCGTCGACCCGAATGTGCCGATCGAGGATGTCGCGGGTGCGGTGAAGGACCTGATTCGCGAAGGCAAGGTCAAGCACTTCGGGTTGTCCGAAGCAGGCGTGCAAACGATCCGTCGCGCCCACGCCGTGCAGCGGGTTGTGGCTCTCCAGAGTGAATACTCCCTCTGGTGGCGAGAGCCGGAGCAAGCGATTCTGCCCACGCTCGAGGAACTGGGTATCGGCTTCGTGCCATTCAGCCCTCTGGGCAAGGGCTTTCTCACCGGCAAGATCGACGACAAGACCACGTTCGATCCGACCGACTTCCGCAACGTGGTGCCGCGGTTCACCGAGGAGAATCGGAAAGCGAACCTTGCCTTCATCGAGTGGCTGAAGACCTTTGCCGGGCGGAAACAAGCCATGCCGGCGCAGATCGCGCTGGCCTGGCTGCTGGCGCAGAAGCCCTGGATCGTGCCGATCCCGGGAACGACAAAGCGCAATCGACTGCAGGAGAACCTCGGCGCCGCGCAGATTCAGCTCACCGCTGACGACCTGCGAGAAATCGATCGCGCGGCGTCAGAAATCGAAGTCCATGGTGCGCGGTATCCCGAGCACCTCCAGAAGATGGTCGGGAGGTAGGCCATGCAGAGGCGGACTCTCGGGAGCGGATTGGCTATGTCGAGCCATACGAGAAGTCGTCGAACACGGTCACGCTATCCGCCTTCGTCCAGACGCCCACCCTTCCGGCGTCCTTGAACGTCTCGTCGTCCCAGTCGAAAGCTTTCTGTCCGTTGAACATCACGACGAAGTGGCTGCCCTGGAACTCCCCTCGCAGCGTGTGCCACTGACTCCCGGCCACGGTCATCCGGGCGCGCTTCTTCTCCGTTCGCCGGCCGTTGATCGTGTGATAGATCGTGACGTTGTTCTCGAGCGCGTTCGCGCGGGCGACGTAGTAGTTGTTCGCGTCCTTCGCGCGCCAGACGAGCCCGCCGGCTTGATCTTCTTTCCCGGACATCGCCTTGAACTTCACATCGACGAACCCGTCCTTCAAGGTGGTATCGTCTTTGAGGCACACGGGGTACGTCGCCTGACCCGATTGCCTGAGCACATTCGGTTTGCTCGGCGCGGTGTTGTCCTGGACGACGGTCCAATTCGCATGCCCGTGCCGGTCTGTGCGGCCGTCCACCCGCTCGGCGGCTTGCCGACGTCGTCCCCGTTACGCCGTCGCTGTTATGTGCGGTTCGGCGCGCCCAGTCGCGGCAGACTGATTCGAAACACTGATCCTTTGCTCGTGGGTTCGAGCGCTATCTGGCCGCCGTTCGCTTCCACGGCCCATTTCGCGATCGCGAGTCCCAGCCCGGTTCCGCCCATCTCCCGTGCGCGGCCCTCGTCGATCCTGTAGAAACGGTCGAAAATGCGATCGCGGTGCTCCGGCGGAATGCCCGAGCCCTCGTCCGCCACTGTCATCGTGGCCTGCTCGGGACCACCGTCGACGTGAATCGTGATCGTCGATGCTTCCGGGCTGTACTTGATCGCGTTGTCGACGAGGTTCGTCACTGCGTCCCTCAGCACCAGACGATCCGCCAGAACGCGAACGTTCGCAGCCGACGCCACGTCGAGCCGCTGCCGCCGTTCTTCGGCCAGCACGCTGAGCGAGGAGGCCACATCTCGGGCGAGGTCGCCGAGGTCGACGACGTCCCGCGACAGGCGCACCGTGCCCGCATCTCCGCGAGAGAGTTGCAGGAGCGTATCGATCAGCCGAGTGAGCCGATCGACCTCCTCGAGCATCGAGCCCATCGCCTCTTTGTATTCGGCGGGTGTCCGGGTTTCGCGAAGGCTCAGCTCGCCGATCCCTCGGATGACTGACAGCGGCGTGCGCAATTCGTGTGAGGCGTCGGCCGTGAATCGCCGGAGCTGGTCGAAGGACGATTCCAGACGAGCGAACGCGTCGTTGATCACGGCCGCCAGTGTGCCGATTTCGTCATGCGCGTTGGAGACCGACAACCGTTCGTGGAGGCGCTCCGCAGTAATGCGGCGCGATTCGGCCGCGAGGTGATCGATCGGCGCCAGTGCGCGCCGGGCCAGTACATACCCACCCACTCCTGCCAGCACGACGATGACCGGCAGCCCGAGGACCAGCACGACCAGGATTTCGCCAAGCTGCTGTTCGACGCGGTCCTCGGGACTCGCCGCGACGACGTGGTCCGGCTCAGTGTGCGTTTCTTCTTCGAGCTGCTCGTGAAACTCGTGACGCACCGCCAAAAAGGTGACGGCCGCATACACGACCAACATCAACGCCAGGACGGCCGTGTACCAGGCGGTCAAGCGGACGCGTATCGACGCCGTGGACCACCAGCGGATCACGGCTCACCCTCGCGGACGACGAAGCCCACACCGCGCACCGTGTGTATCAATCGTGCGGCGCCGTCGAGATCGACTTTGCGTCGAAGCCGCGCCATCTGCACGTCGATGACGTTGTCGAGCGGCGTCGCGCGGCGCGGTTCCTTCCAGACATCCCTCGCCAGCATTTCGCGCGACACGAGACTCCCCTGATGGCGCAGCAGGTACTCGAGCAGCTCGAACTCGCGACCGGTGAGGTCGATCGCACGATCGCCGCGAACGACTCTCCGTGCGACGAGGTCCATTTCGAGGTTGGCGACTTTGAGCCGAAGGATCTCCGACGAACGACCGCGGCGCAGGAGCGCGCGAATCCGTGCGAGCAGCTCCGGCAGCGCGAACGGCTTCACCAGATAATCGTCCGCTCCGCGATCCAATCCGAGGACTCGATCCTCGACGCCGTCGCGCGCCGTGAGAATGAGCACCGGTGTCTCGACGTGCCGCTGTCGGAGCGTCTGGAGAATCTCGAGCCCGCTGCGTCCGGGGAGCATCAGATCGAGCACCACCAGGTCGAACAGCTCGGCGTTCGCGCGGTAGAACCCGTCCTCACCGGTGGCCGCGACGACGACGTCGTAGTGCTCGGCCTCCAGTGCGGACGACAGCACCTGCGCCAGCTTCCGTTCGTCCTCCACGATCAGCACGCGCACGACTTCGCATGTTACCGGCCGGCGCCGGCTTCGAATCTGACTTTTGTGTCAGGTAGTTCGCGCCGCGCCGAAGACTGAAATGGCATCGTCACCAACCCCGGGCACGACGCCTTGCTCATGCCCTCTGCGTTGTCGAGTCCATAGACCACGGACGCGGCTCGAGTCGAAGGCGTGTACGTCCCGAGGAGACGGTCGTAGATCGTCAGAAGATTCGCGTAGTTCGAGTTGGTCTCCGAGAAGTCGCGCGAATGATGAATCTTGTGGACGTTCGGTGTCACCCAGACCAACGACAGGACACGGTCGAGCGGCGGCCAGAGCCGAATGTTTCCGTGCTCGATCACGCCGTTGGTCGCCTGCAGCAGCCGCTGGATGACGACGGCCTGCGCCGGGATGCCCAGCAGCCAGATCGGCACGATGGCAAACAAGAACCGCCACCCCGTCTCGACCGGATGGGTCCGATACGTCGTCGTGACGTCGACGAACGCATCGCTGTGATGGACGCGATGGAATCGCCACATCGCCGGCCAGGCGTGCATCGTCCGATGCGAGGCGTAGCCGACGGAAAAGTCGAGCACGACGATCCCGACGACGATGTCGAGCCAGATGGGCCATCCCAGACGTGCAAGCAGGCCGGTCGGCCGGAGGGACAAGGCAGCCGTCGCCGCGACCGATGCCAGCAGCCAATTCGAGACGAACGACAACGCCGTCAGCCCGAGGTTCGCGCCTCGTCTGCCGCGCGCCCAAGGCCTGGCGACAAACATCGGCAGGGCCGTTTCGATCAGCGCGCCAATGGCCATGATGGTCAGGATGATCGTGACGTTGGTCAGAAACTCGCGAGCCGTCATGAAATGCCTCCCGCTCGCAATCCTAGAGGCGGCGAGCTCGGCGACAACTGACGACTCCCTGATCTTTCTGTCAGGATTCGCAGACACGATCGGCCATAACACACAATGACGTCCTGGTGGGCGACCTCGTCGTGCTGCAAGACGAAGTGAACAAGGTGATGTCGGCACGGCGCACGGTTCTCGCCGCGGTGACCGCGGCCGTGGTGGCGGCTGGCCATGCGCCCGCGTCGGCGCAAGGCGTCGCACCCACGCTTCGCGCCGGAACAATCTCGAGCGCGATCGTGATCGACGGCCGGTTGAGTGAAACCGCGTGGGAGTCGGCCGATGCGATCGAGGACTTTCACCAGACCGATCCCGTCGAGGGCGCGCCGGCGTCGTATCGAACTCGCGTCCAGGTCCTTGCAGACGCCAGGTCGATCGTGATCGGGATCGTGTGCGAGGAACCCGACCCCTCGCGAATCGTCAGCTTCAGCGTTCGGCGCGACGCCGTGCTCGACGCCGAGGATCACGTACGCGTCGTGCTCGGTCCATTTGCCGACGGCCGATCAGGATACGTGTTCGCGGTGAACCCGAGCGGCGCGCGGTACGATTCCTTGATCAACCCGGGGAGCGAAGGCGACAACCCGGACTGGGACGGGATCTGGGAAGCGGCGACGGCACGCTTGCCGACAGGATGGAGCGCCGAGATTCGCATCCCCGTCCTCACGCTCGCCTTCAAGCCCGGTCTGCACGAGTGGCACTTCAACGTCCAGCGCAGAATCCAGAGACGGCTGGAAACGGATCGCTGGGCGTCTCCCAACCGACAGTATCAAGTGACGCAGACGAGCCGCGCCGGGCTGCTCACCAATCTGCCGGATTTCGACCTGGGCGTTGGAGTGACCGTGCGTCCTGCGGTCACGGTCGGCGGCGGCATCCCGGCGCCCGATGCACGCGCCGAAGGCGATCTGCAGCCGAGCCTGGACGTCAACCAGCGCATCGGTTCCAACGTGATCGCGTCGGCGACCGTCAACACGGATTTCGCGGAAACAGAAGTCGATACGCAGCGCACCAACCTGACGCGCTTTCCGCTCTTCTTTCCCGAGAAACGCACGTTCTTCATCGAAGGCGACGACATCTTTTCATTCGGTCTGGGGCTGGATCAGGACGTCATCCCGTACTTCAGCCGCCGGATTGGTCTGATCGACGGTCGGGAGGTGCCGATCCTCGCCGGTGGCAAGGTCAACGGCCGGATCGGCCACACGAACTTCGGCGGCGTCGCCGTCGGCACTCGACCCGAACAGCATGTCGTCGATACTCACGCGTTCATGGGTGTCGGGCGTGTGAAGCACAATCTGTGGCAAGAGTCGTGGATCGGCGCGATCGCAACGGTCGGCGATCCGCTCGGCCGCCAGGGCAGCTGGCTCGGCGGCGCTGATTTTACGTACGCGACGTCGCGATTTCGAGGCGACAAGAATTTCCTTGTTGGCGCCTGGGGGCTGGCAACGGGTCGTCAGGATCTGGGGCGTGACTCGACTGCTCGCGGTTTCAAGATCGACTACCCGAACGACCTCGTCGACATGGCGCTGACCTACAAACGCATCGGGCGCGACTTCGATCCGTCGATCGGGTTCGTCCCTCGCGCCGCGGTGCAGTTGTGGCATGCCGCTGCGAATTTCAGCCCGCGCCTGTCGCGCGGTCCAATCCAGCAGATGTTCTTCGAGCTCGAACCGTCGCTCGCCACCGACCTCTCGGGAAAGTGGGAAAGCTACCGCGTCTTCTGGGCGCCGCTCAATTGGCGCTTTCGCAGCGGCGACCGCGTCGAATTCAACGCCGTGCCCGCCGGCGAACGGCTGACCGAGCCATTCGACATTGCGCAAGGCGTGGCGATTCCTCCCGGGCCGTACGAATGGATGCGATACCGGCTCGAGGCCGGCACGGCGCAGAAGCGCCGCTTTTATACGCAGGTCACGTGGTGGTTCGGCGGGTTTTACAACGGTGACCTGAACCAGTACCAGTGGACTGGTGCGTGGAACCCGAAACCGATCGTGACCATCGAGTTCAGCGGCGAACGGAACGTCGGCCGGCTCGCCACAGGAGACTTCACGCAAACGATCATCGGCACACGGCTGCGCGTGAATTTCTCGCCGGACCTCTCGCTTTCGAGCTATATCCAGTACGACACCGACATCGAGTCGGTGGGAACGAACACGCGGCTGCGGTGGACGTTCCGCCCCGTTGCCGATCTCTTCATCGTCTACAACCACAACATTCGGTCGATTGTCGACCGGTGGCGGCTCGATTCGAACCAACTGCTGGTCAAGCTTCAGTACGCGTGGCGTCGATAGAGAGCAGCCACTCCAGTCCGTCGCGGCTCACGTCATTCCTGACAAAGGAATCAGGAACATGTCAGGTGAAAGGGATTCGCGGGAGCCGAGCGGTCGAATCAGTGGAAGAATCCGGACGGAGCGTCCGGCGCTCTGTCGGAACCGGCGCGACTGATGATCAACGATGCGCCGCCCAGTAGAGCGATGACGATCGCCACCACTGAAATCCGAACGACAAGTCTGCGAGTCATGGTGTCCACTCCCTTCTACGTGTTCCCGACGTGCACCGGCTACCGGTTCAGGAGGGCCGGCTTTCCTTGAGCGATAGTCCAGACGGCCGGTATGGAGGCGAAGTTGCCGCTGCCCGGCTGTTTGGTGAGCACGCCGGCCGTTCCGTCGTACGTCCGCATCTCGCGCAGATAGGTGGCGGGGTTCTGTCCGCGCTCGAACGCCTGAACAATCATGTTCACCGAGTCGGACGCGTACGGCATCATGTGCGTGGCAAAGCGCGTGTCCGGGTACTTCTCTTCAAACCGACGCTTGAACGTCGGGTCCCGGAGGTTGCTGTCGGTGTACCACGCGCCCTCGAAGAGCTCCGGCTTGTCACTGAGTGACGGCGCCACGACCGCCGACACGTTGTGAATGTGTGCGTCGGCGAGCTGCGCGCCGAGCAGATC
>Ga0209474_10005006_pt1 | contig 11345 bp, 9 predicted proteins | sample GraSoiAngelo_145_FD_185902 | JGI IMG/M metagenome (GOLD analysis project Ga0209474, IMG submission 185902) | Grasslands soil microbial communities from the Angelo Coastal Reserve, California, USA - 14_1009_05_20cm (SPAdes) (version 2) | ecosystem: Environmental > Terrestrial > Soil > Grasslands ... | reverse complement strand
GCGCCGCGCTGCAGGCCGTCGGCGACGATGAAGGCACAGAGCGCCGCGTCCGGCTCGTAGTCCTCGGTCATCACGCCGGGGACCGGTGCGTCCATCCCGAGCCAGGCCGGCCCGTCCGGGCCGATGAACATGCCGCGCGCCGCCACGATCTCGCCGTTCTCGCGAGCGACGTACTCGTGCCAACCGGGCCTGCCGATGAGGCGCTGGAGCCAGGGGCCGGTGTCGAGGCGATAGATCCGCTGCACGAACTCGGCCCACTCGTCGGCTGTCTCGGCGGTGACGCGCTCCACGCTGAGCTCGCCCTCGCCGGGCTGCTCGAGCGGGCTGCCGTCCCGGACGACGCGGTCCTGGGCGTCGAACGGCTCCAGCCCGCGCTCGCGCAGCAGGTCCTCGTAGCCCTCGGGCCGGCAATGCGGCAGCGACTGAAGCAGGAACATCGAGATGCCCGCCTCCTCCCACCCGCGCAGGATCTCGTCGATCGACTTGCCGCTCGCCGGCTCGATCACCCCGAGGCCGATCGCGCGGCTGAAGTAACGGCGGCCGGTCGCGGCCCACTGGATCACCAGCGCGCCGGCGACCTCACGGAAGCCGAGGCCGACCTCGGCCGCCCAGTCCTCCGGCGCGGCCGAGTAGACGTCGGTCCAGGCCCGCGCCTCGGCGGCCTCGATCGCCGCTGCGGCTTGCGCGTCGACCGGCGCGGTGTCGATCACTCGTCCGCGCCGACGGTGGCGAGCTCACCGGCGGGCGCATGCGCCGCCGCGGGCTGGTCCCGAAGGAGCGTGACCCCGAGGACTGCGCCCGCGGCCGCGAGCGCAGCGCCCGTCAGGAAGGCGACGTGATAGCCGCCGTTCAGCGACTCGGCGAGCGAGTGGCCGGCGGCGCGAAGGGTCTCGGAGCGGTGCTGGGCAAGGCTGGCGAGGACCGCGAGCCCGAGGGCACCGCCCATCATGAACGCCGTGTTGACGACGCCCGACGCGAGGCCCGACTCCTCCGGCGGGACGTCGCTCATCGCCGCGAGCAACAGCGGGTTGAACGCCATCCCGGCGCCGCAGCCGAGCAGGATCATCCCCGGCAGCACATCCATCCAGTAGTCGCCGCCGACGGGCGCGCGGGCGAAGAGGAGCAAGCCGGCCGCTGCCAGCCCGAGACCGATCCCGAGCGGCTTGCGGATCCCGAAGCGCAGCACCAGCTTCGCGGAGAGCCCGAGCGAGAAGAAGCCCATGATCAGGCTGGTCGGCACGAACGCGAGCCCGACGTGCAGCGGGTCGTAGCCGAGCACCCGCTGCAGGTAGAGCGCCGAGAGGAAGAACAGCCCGAACATCGCCGCCGCCCAGAGCACGCCGACCACGTTGGCCACCGACACGTTGCGGTGCTTGAAGAGCCCCAGCGGCACGAGCGGCGAGCGCACGCGCGCCTCGAGCACCAGAAACACTCCGAGCAGGACGGCGGAAGCCGCGAGCAGGCCAAGTGTCCGGGCCGTGAGCCAGCCGACCTGGTTGCCGTTGACGATCGCGTAGACCGCGATCATCAGCGAGGCGGTGACCGTAACCGCGCCGGCGACGTCGAGCCGCCCCTGGCCCACGCCCGCACCGCCCGGCAGCAGCCAGAGGCAGAGCGCGAAGACCGCGATCCCTACCGGCAGGTTGACCAGGAAGATCCAGTGCCAGTTCAGCACGTCCGTGAGCACGCCGCCGAGCAGCACGCCGATCGTCCCGCCCCCCGACGAGACGAAGCCGAAGACACCCATCGCCTTGGCCCGGTCGGCCGGCTGGTGGAAGAGGGTCATGATCAGCGACAGCGCGACCGCCGAGACGACCGCGCCGCCGACGCCCTGAACGGCGCGCGCCACGATCAGGAAGCCCTGCGTCGTCGCGAGCCCGCACGCGAGCGAGGCCAGCGTGAAGACCGAGAGCCCGATCAGGAACAGCCGCCGGTGCCCGTAGAGGTCGCCGAGCCGGCCGCCCAGCAGCAGGAAGCCGCCGAAAGTCAGTAGGTACGCGTTGACGACCCAGGCGAGCGAGGCCTGCGAGAAGCCGAGGTCGGCCTGGATCGAGGGCAGCGCGACGTTCACGATCGTCGCGTCGAGCACGATCATCAGCGAGCCCAAGCAGAGCACGTAGAGGGCGATCCAGCGCTTGTCGGAGTCGATGGTCATCGCAGGGATAGACGGCGGCGACGGGTGGAACTCATCGGTCGAACGATGAGATCGGGGCGCGAATTCCGTCTTTATGGGAGATGAGGACGCTTGCGTGCCAGGTCGGCGGTCTCGAAGCGGACGCCGCCACGCTCGACCTGCTCGCGCGCCTGCAGCTGGCAGCGCGCCGGCTCGAGATCGAGGTGCGGCTGCTCGACGCCACTCCCGAGCTCCGCGAGCTCGTTGCCTTCGCCGGGCTCACGGGCGTCCTACCCTTCGAGCCGGAGCGGGAGGCCGAACAGCGGGAAGAGGCGCTCGGTGTCGAGGAAGAAGGTCAGCTCGACGATCCGGCCGCCTGAGAGCTCGAGCACCTGCAGCGCCCACGGTTCGTAGCCGGGACCGGTCTCGCTCGGCTTGTACTGGCCGTACGCGGGCGAGCCGTTGGCGAACGGGGCCGGCAGCACGCGCGAGCCCTTGCAGCCGATCCCCGGGCCGAGCCACCAGGTGAAGATGTCGTCGCGGCCGAAGAGCCAGAGGTCGTAGGGCGGCATCGACTGGGTTGCGTCCTCGTGGATCAGCGAGGTGAGGGCCTCGATGTCGTAGCGCTCGAAGGCCTGGACGTAGCGGCCGAGGAGCTCACGGTCGGCGTCGTCGAGCTCTTCCGTCGCGGAGACGTCCGTCTGCTCCAGGGTCGCCCGCGCCCGCTGCAGAGCGCTGTTGACCGAGGCGACGCTCGTGTCGAGCAGCTCGGCGGCCTCGCTCGCCTGCCAGCGCAGCACCTCGCAGAGGATCAGCGCGGCGCGCTGGCGCGGCGGCAGGTGCTGGAGGGCGGCCACGAAGGCGAGGCGAATGGTGTCTCGCTCGAGCGCCACGTCGGCCGGGTCGGCCGGGACCGGCTCGAGCCAGGTTGCCTCCGGCCGGGTGGCGAGGTTCTCGAAGACCGGCTCGCGCGCGGGGCCGAGGTCCATCGGCCGGGCGCGGCGCTCGCGGCCCTTGGCCATGTCGAGGCAGACGTTGGTCGCGATCCGGTACAGCCAGGAGCGAAGGGCCGAGCGGCCCTCGAACCGGTCGAGCGCTTTCCAGGCCCGGACCATCGTCTCCTGCACCGCGTCCTCGGCTTCGAACGGCGAGCCGAGCATGCGGTAGCAGTAGCCCGTCAGCTCACGGCGGTGCTGCTCCAGCTCGGCAGGGCCGGGAGCGGCGGTGACGGCGCGGCCTTCCATCACGACCTCCATCCTAGGCAAAGACGGCGGGGCACCCCAAAACTCATCGCTGTGCTCAGGTTTCGAGGGCCGCCTTGAGGCGCTGGAGGTCCTTGCGGTTCTCGCGGCGCATGGCGCGGGCGACGAGCGGGGCGGTCAGCCGCGAGAAGCCCGACGGCTCGCCGCGGTTGCGCAGCGACATGCGGGTCCCGCCGTCGGGAGCGTCCTCCCACTCGTAGGTCGTCTCCATCGGGAACGGGCCTTCGTGGGTACCCATCACGAACCGCTTCCCCGGCTCGAGCTCGCGCACCTGGTAGATGTAGTCGAGCCGCTTTCCGAGGAACTGCGCCACGAAGACGATTCGCGAGCCGACCGCGAGCGGCTTGGCCGAGTTCCACTCGACCTGCTTGATGTTGCTGTACCAGGCCAGCGCATTGCCCGGGTTCGAGGCGTACTCGGCGACCTCGCTCCGAGGCCGGTCGATCTCGATCTCAGTCCGCACGTCGACGACCACCTGGAACGGATCGTACCGACAGGGTTTGGGGCGCTAGTCTCGGCTCGTGCACGTCGTCACGATGAGCTTCTCGAGCGGCGACGGGTTGCTCCTCGCCGGCCTCCTGGCCGCCGGGCTCCTGCTGCTCTCGATCGCGCAGTTCGTCCGAATCCCGTACCCGATCCTGCTCGTGCTCGGCGGCCTCGCGCTCGCCTTCATCCCGGGCGTGCCGCACATCCAGCTGCGGCCCGAGATCGTCCTCGTCGCGGTCCTGCCCCCGCTCCTCTACGGCTCGGCCTACTTCACCTCGCTGCGGGAGCTCCGCGCAAACTGGCGGCCGATCGGCGCGCTCGCGATCGGCCTCGTCCTGATGACGATGGTCACGGTCGCCATGGTTGCCCACGAGGTGATCGGGCTCGACTGGCCGACCTCGTTCGTGCTCGGCGCGATCGTCTCGCCCACCGACCCGACCGCCGCCACCGCGATCGCGCATCGCCTCGGCCTCCCGCGACGCCTGATCGCCGTGATCGAGGGCGAGAGCCTGGTCAACGACGGCACAGCGCTCGTCGCGTACCGCTTCGCAGTCGCCGCAGTCGTCACGGGCAGCTTCTCGCTCGGCAACGCGACGATGCGGTTCTTCGTCAACGTGGTCGGCGGGATCGCGATCGGCCTCGCCGTCGGGTACCTGATCCGCATGCTCCGGCGGCGCCTCGACAACCCGCCGGTCGAGATCACGGTCGCCCTTCTCAGCGGCTACTTCGCCTACCTCCCCGCGCAGGCAGCCGGCGTCTCGGGCGTCCTCGCCGCGGTGACCGTCGGCGTCTACATGGGCTGGTACACGCCGGAGCTGACGACTCCGCAAACGCGCCTGCAGGGCCAGGCCGTCTGGGAGATCGTCTTCGTGCTCCTCAACGGCCTGCTGTTCGCGCTGGTCGGGCTGCAGCTGCCGGGCATCCTCGACTCCCTCTCCGGCCGCTCGACCGCGACGCTGATCGGCTGGGCGGCCCTCGTCTGCCTGGTCGTGATCGCCGTACGCTTCGTCTGGGTCTTCGCGCTGGCCTGCGTGTCGCTCTTCGTGGGCAAGGCGAGGTCGGACGACCCGGCGCCCTCGTGGAGGCAGAAGACGATCCTCGCGTGGTCGGGCATGCGCGGCGCCGTCTCGCTCGCCGCCGCGCTGGCGCTGCCCCTTACCACGAACGCCGGCGCGCACTTCCCCGACCGCGAGCTGGTCGTCTTCCTGACCTTCGGCGTCATCATGGGCACGCTCGTCGTCGAGGGGTTGTCCCTGCCCGCCGTGATCCGGGCGCTGCGGCCCGATGACGACGGCCTCGAGGCGCGGGAGGAGGCGAAGGCGCGCATCCACGCGGCCGACGCGGCGATCGCGCGGCTCGACGAGCTGATCGACGAGGAGTGGGTGCGCGAGGACACCGCCGAGCGGATGCGCGGGCTCTACGACTTCCGGCGCAACCGCTTCAACTCGCGGCTCGACCCGGACGGCGACGGCAGCTTCGACGAGCGCTCGGCCGACTACCAGCGGCTCCGCCGCGAACTGCTCGACGCCGAGCGCGACGCCGTGGTCGAGCTGCGCCGCGACGGCCGGATCGACGACGACGTGATGCGCCGCGTCGTCCGGGATCTCGACCTCGAGGACCTTCGCCTCGACGTCTAGCCCGATGGTGTGAACGCGGCGCCGTCCTCGAGGCCCGGGCCGCCGCCCCAGACGATCAACGAGCGGCCGGTCCAGGCGCCGGCCGGATCGTTGCGCCCGCGCAGCGGCGCCTGCGGGAGCGGCCGCCAGACGTCGCCCAACGGGTCGTACGCCAGCCCGTTCGGCGGCGACGCGAGGCCGCCGGGCACGCGGGTCAGTCCACCCCAGAGGAGCAGACGGCGCCCGCTCCACACGACCGCCGAGTGCGCGCGGCCCGAGCCCATCGGCGACAGCGTCCGCCAGCGGTTCGCGTCCGGGTCGTAGCCGTAGCCGACCTGCGGGGCGTCGCTGCCGCCGACGACCAGCACCTCGTTCCCGTCCCAGACGGCCCGCGCGCCGGGCCGTGCCGCAGGCAGATTCGGGAGCCGCCGCCAGCGGTCGGTGCCCGGCCGGTACGCGGCGGCGCGGGCCCCCGAGACGACCACGAGCTCACGGCCGGTCCAGGCACCGGTCGAGAGCGGTCGCGCAGGCACCGGCGCCGGCGGGAGCGCCCGCCAGGTGTCGGCGTCCTGATCGTAGGCCGCTCCGCCCGAGCCGGTCCAGCCGAGGAGCTCGTTCCCGGTCCACGCGGCGACCACCGGCGCGGCCGCCGTCGGCGGTTGGGCCGGCGTGTGCCAGCGACCGCTCCTCGGGCTGTACCAGTCGAAAACCCCGAGCCCCCAGAGCAGCAGCGCTCTTCCGGTCCACGCGATCCGGTAGGGACCGGCACGCGCAGGCCGCGGCGGCGAGGCCAGCAGGCGCCACGAGTCGGTGCGTGGGTCGTACGACGCGAGGGAGAACTCGCCGCCGAGCCGGCCGAGCACGAGCAGCTCGTGGCCGGTCCAGACGCTGAGGCGCGACGCGAGCGGCTGCAGCGGCGCCGGCGGCAGCGCGCGCCAGCGCCCGGCGAGCGGCTGGGCCTGCGGGGCCAGGCTCGAGTACGCGCTGCGCCCGACCGGGTGGTCGAGGACGATCCCGCCGCTGGAGAAGACGTTCACCGGCGTTCCCTCGACGGAGAAGCGCACCGAGGAGACGGTCGGGAACTGCGTCAGCGTGTAGACGACCTGGGCGAGCCGCAGCTGCAGCGTGCGGGCGTCGGCGCCCGACTCGTAGTCGGAGCTGAGGTCGACGTTGGCGACGCCGTTCTCGATCGTGATCCCGAGCAGCCGCGTTCCGGACGGGATCTGGGACGAGAGGCCGGCGGCCCGCTCCGCGGAGACGGGCCCGGCGAGCAGGGCGTCGAGCGCCGCCGTCGCGACCTTGCGCGTCGGCTTGTAGGTTCGGAGCGCCTCGGCCAGCCGCCCGTCGCGGGCGAACCAGACCTGGATGGTGCGCGCGGCCGCCGGCGCGCCGGTCTGCTGCGCTCCGGTCGACCTGCCGGTCCCGCTTCCAGGCGGCGGGCCGAGCGAGACCGCGTGCTCGGAGCCACGCGCCAGGAAGTAGCCGGCCGCGGCAGCCACGACGACCAGCGCGGTCAGCGCGAGCAGCTTGCGCACGATCCGAAGTCGTGGACGAAGACGTCGAGCAGGCCGTTGGTGTCGTCGGGGACGAGGTTGCGCGCCCAGGACGAGAAGGCGAGGTAGCGGCCGTCGGCGCTGAAGCCGGCCGCCGTGCTCGAGTCGTCGCCCGCCTCGCCGTCGCTGCTGCGGCTCGCGAGCGTGATCGTGCCCGCCTGGAGATCGCGGACGAACAGCTGGCCGACGCCGGCCTGCTCGCCCGGCACGAGAGCGGAGTAGGACGAGAAGGCCACGAGACGGCCGTCGGGGCTGATCACGGGCACGCCGCTCTCCAGCTTGGCCTGGCGCCCGGAGCTCGCGAGGCTGACCCGGGTCGTATGGCGGCGCGCGCGGTCGCGCACGAATACGTCCGGCATCCGGTTGGTGTCGCTCGAGACGAGGTTGGTCGCCGTGGAGACGAAGGCGACGAAGCGGCCGTCGGCGCTGATCGAGGGGGCGACGCTGCCGTTCCGCGAACGGGGGTCCCGCGCCTGCCGCCCGCGCGGGCCGACGCTCACGCGGACGGTCCGGCCCCGCTTGCGGTCGCGGACGAAGATGTCGGTGAGCCGGTTCGTGTCGCCCGAGACCAGGTTCGTCGCGTTGGACAGGAACGCCACGTAGCGGCCGTCGGCGCTGATCGCCGGAGAGCTCGTCTGGCTGCCGCGGCTCGCCTGATGGCCGTAGCTCGAGACGTCGAACCGCATCGTCTTGCCGGCCTGGAGGTCGCGCAGGTAGACGTCCTCGCCGCCGTTCGTGTCGTTCGGGACGAGATTGCGGGCGTAGGAGTCGAAGGCCACGTAGCGCCCGTCGGCGCTGATCTCGCCGTCGCCGCTGAAGCCGATGGCCTGTGTATTCGAGCTGGCGATGCTGACGCGGGTCGTCTCGCCCGTCTGGCGGTCATGGAGGAAGACGTCAGTCGCCTCGTTGCTGTCGCCCGGGACGAGGTTCCCGGCCTCCGAGGTGAAGACGACGTAGCGGCCGTCCGCACTAATCGACGTCCCGTGGCTCGGGAGCAGCCTCGCCTGCTTGCCGTCGCTCGCCACGTCGACGCGGGTCGTCTCGCCGGTCTGCAGGTCACGGACGAAGACGTCGGTCTGCCCGTTCGTGTCGCCCGGGACGAGGTTGGGGGCGTGCGAGTCGAAGAGGACGTAGCGGCCGTCGGCGCTGATCGCGTCGCCCCAGCTCTCGGCTTCGGCCTGGTCGCCGGTCGCGGAGACGCTGACGCGCTCGGTCGTGCCGGCCGGCGCGAGCGTGAAGGTGAGCGCGGCTGCGACTGAGAGGGCGCGGATCACGGCTGGAGCGAGTACCTGCTGATCGTGACTCCGTTCGTCGGCGACGTCGAGAGCCGGTACAGCTTGCCATCCGGGCCGATCCGCAGATCGGCGTAGGACGTGCCCTCGCCGAAGATGCTGTACGGGAGGGAGAAGCGGGCCTCCGCACTGTGCGGGCCGAGGCGGAGCACGACGTGTTCGAGCTGCCCCGGGCGCGCCACGTCGAGGTCGATAACCGGATCGCCGCCGACGAGCTCAGGCGTGAAGAACGGCCCGCCGCCGGGGAAGATCTGGGTCCGGCTGAGGACCCGCCAGGCGCGAACGGCGCGTCCGCTGTGGCCGATCAACGCGTAGCGGACGTCCTTCGGGCCCTGCTGCGAACGCGGCGGCGTATAGACCGCGGAGATCAAGCGCAGTCCGCCGGCGAGCGGCTGGTAGCCCCACACCGTATGCCGGGCCTGGTAGGCGACCGGAAGTGCCTTTCCGGTCGCCGTCGCGACGGGCAGCCAGCCCCAGTCACCGGACGGCCCGCCCAGCGCCTGGGTCTGCTCGCCGCCGACCTCGCCGTAGATCGTGCCGTCGGGGCCGACCCGGAGGGCAAGCTCCCCGGCGCCCTTCAGCGCGGCCGGAAGCTGAGCGCTCCAGAACACCTCTCCGGACGGGCTCAGGTGGAAGAGCAGCGGGTCGGAGCCCAGGAAGCCGGGCGAGCTGGCGTAGATCGTCCCGTCCCGCCCGAAGACGAAGTCGCCGCCGCCGGCGAACCCGGGCAGCGGAACCGTGCGTGCGAAGCTGTCGGGCTGACCCGGCCTCCACACCAGCAGCCGGCTGTTGTACGAGTCCTGCAGCCAGGCCGAGCCGTCGGGGGCCACGTTCAAGGTCTGCGGGCCGAGATTGAACTCGCCGCCCGTATCCCAGCCGACCTCGGCCGCGCTCGCGCGAGCGACGACCGCGTCGGGCTGCCGCGTCTGTCCGTAGACATGCGTGCCGAGGCCGACGACGACCGGCCTCTGCAGGATCCACGCCGACCGCTTCCCGGTCGTGACCGAGCGCTTGCCCTTCATATCCCGGATGACGGCGTAGTAGAAGAGCCGGTGCCCCAGCAGGAAGCGGGCGGGCAGGATCCTCGAGACCGAACGGCCCTTGCCGGCGAGGGCGAGCGGGCTGAAGCGGCGCTGGAGGTCGGTGCGGACGAAGAGCGTCCCGCCCAGCGACTTCACGCCGGACGAGTCGGTGCTGTAGCCGACCTGGACGCTGTCGCCGGGAACGAGCAGCTGGGGGACGGCGTTGTCCTGGTGAACGGCGAACCCCTTGGCCGCCGTCGCCGCCGGAGGGACGGCGACGACGGCGAGGGCAATGGCGAGGAGCGTCTTCATCACTAGCCGAGTGGCAAGCGGGTCACCGTGATGCCGGTGTCGGGGGAGGTCGAGAGCTGGTAGAGCTTGCCGTCGGCCCCGACGCGGAGGTCGGGCAGAAGCGTGTCGCCGAAGACGCCGCGCCGGAGCGAGAGCTTTGCGGCCGCGCCGTGCGGGCCGAGCCGCAGCACCTCGTACTCCGTCTTCGCGCCGTCCTGGAAGTCGACGACGACGACCGGGTCGCCACCGGCGAGATCGGGCACCGTCTGGTGGAAGTTGCTTATGCCAGTGGTGCTGAGGATCCGCCATGAGCGGACGACCCGGCCGGCGCGGTTGACCAGCGCGTAGCGGATCTCGTGCGGGGCGCCGTCGCCGTGGGCCGTGTAGACCTCGAGGCCGACGAGCCGCAGCCCGCCGTGAAGCGGCTGGTAGGGCCAGTGAATGCCTGCGATCTGCGCGCCCGGCGAGAGCGGCGTGCCGGCGGGCGTCGCGACCGGCATCCAGCCCCACTCGTCGCCGGGCCGGCCCATCTGGACCAGGTAGTAGAGCGTGCCGTCCGGGCCGAGGCGCAGTGGGCTACCGCTGGCGATCACGGGAGGCGAGTCGCCGCTGGACCCGCCGCCGTACTCCCGTCCGACCTTGCTCTCCCAGACGATCCCGCCGGTGGCCGGGTCGAGCCGGTCGAGCACCAGCCGCGCGGGATCGGTCAGGTGACGCGTGACGTAGACCTCGCCGGCCGGTCCGAAGGCGACGTCGCTGAGCCCGGCTCCCCATGGAATCGGAATCGAGCGGGCGAAGTGGACGGCCGAGCCGGGGCTCCAGACGAGCAGGCGGTTGTCGAACGAGTCCTCGAGCCAGGTCGAGCCGTCGGAAGCGGTCTGGAAGGTCTGTGGGCCGAGGTGGAACTCGTCGCTGATGTCCCACCCGACCTCGTCCGCCCGCGCTCGGGCGACCACGTCGCTCGAGCCCTGCGTCTGGCCGAACTGATGCGTTCCCAGCCGCACCACAACCGGCTTGGCGAGAATCCAGGCCGACCGCTTCGCCTGCTTGACGCCACGAAACGATGCGTAGTAGGTCAGCAGGTGTCCGTGGATGAGGCGGGTTGGGACGGTCACGCTGTAACCGGCCGCGCGCGTCAGCGGCAGCCGGGAGAAGCGCTTCTGGAGGTCGTTGCGGACGTAGAACGTCCCCGGCACGGCCTTGCTGCCGGCGTAGAACGTGTAGCGGGCGACGAGGCGGTCGTCGGCAGCCACGAGGTTGGGGAGGCCGCCGCGAACCTTCAGCGACGCGGCCGACGGAGACGAGGAGGCGCCAGCGGCGAGGCCGAGGGCGAGGGCGAGGACCGTGGTTGCGAGTGCCAGCAGAGACTTCATCGTGTGCTCCTTTCGAGAGCGGGGCTGAGTGCGGCGCCGCCGGCGTCGCTCCAGACGATCAGGTGGTCGCCGGCCCAGGCGGCGGTCTGCTCGGTGCCATGCACCGGCGCCGCGGGGAGCAGCGTCCAGCGGTCGGAGGCCGGGTCGTAGGCGAGCGCGCGGGAGGTCTCGGCGCCGCCCCAGACCACGAGGCGACCGCCTGCTTGGAAGGCGGTTGCGTTGCGGAGGCCGAGCGGCGAGGGCGCGCGGCGGCTCCAGCGGCCGGTCGCGGGATCGTATGCGAAGGTCGAGCGCGCGTCAGGCCCGGCGCCGACGACGACCAGCTCGTGGCCGTCCC
>Ga0209474_10005005_pt1 | contig 11345 bp, 4 predicted proteins | sample GraSoiAngelo_145_FD_185902 | JGI IMG/M metagenome (GOLD analysis project Ga0209474, IMG submission 185902) | Grasslands soil microbial communities from the Angelo Coastal Reserve, California, USA - 14_1009_05_20cm (SPAdes) (version 2) | ecosystem: Environmental > Terrestrial > Soil > Grasslands ... | reverse complement strand
GCCACTGGCCGCCGGAGAGCTCGTGTCCCTCCTCGAACCAGCCGCCGAGCATGGTGTCGAGCTTCTGCGGCAGCTCGTCGATCAGTTTCCGCGCGCCGCCGTCGTCCACCGCCCGCTCGACTCGCGCGCGATCGTCGAGGGCGGGAACCCAGCCGACGCCCACGTTCTCCCGCGCCGTCCATTGGTAGCGGACGAAGTCCTGGAAGAGGACGCCGATGCGGTCGCGCAGATCCCGGACGTCCATGTCGCGCAGGTCGGTGCCGCCGTAGAGGATGGCGCCTTCGCTGGGATCGTAGAGGCGCATGAGGAGCTTGACGAGCGTGCTCTTTCCCGCGCCGTTTTCACCGACGAGGGCCAGCTTTTCGCCAGGGGACAGCCGCAGCGTCACGCCGCGCAGCACCCAGTTCTCGGTGCCGGGATAGCGGAAGGAGACGTTGCGGAACTCGATCTCCTGCGAGCGGGCGCGCGCCGGCGAAAGCGGCGGCAACCGGCGCGGCTGCTCGCCGCCGGTGCCGATGTCCAGATACGTGAAGAGGTTGGACATGAAGAGACCATCTTCGTAGAGGCTGCCGATGGAGGCGAGCGCCGACTGGATCGCGGTCTGGCCCTGGCGGAAGACCGACAGGTACAGGGTGAGATCTCCCAGCGTGATCGCGCCCAGCGCCGCGCGCACGGCCATGAACGCGTACGCGCCGTAGAAGGCGGCGAGGGAAACCAGGCCGAGCACCAGGCCCGCCGCGCCCTTGCGCAAGGCCAGCGAGCGGTCCTCGTCATAGAACTTGTCGAAGAGCGCGCGGTAGCGCCCCAGCACCAGCGGCGCCAGGTTGAAGAGCTTCACTTCCTTCACGTGCGAATCCCGGGTGAGGATCCACTCCAGGTAGTTCTGCCGGCGGCCTTCCGGCGCCCGCCAGGTGTTGAGGCGAAAGGATTCGCCGGAGAACCGCGCTTCCGCGATGAACGCCGGCACCGACGCGGCGACGATCAGCAGCACCGACCACGGGGAAAGGCGGGCGAGGAGCACCGCGTAGCTGGCGAGGATGAGGAACTGCTGCAGCATCGACGCGGTCTCCAGCGCCATGCTGAGCGGGCGGAAGCTCGCCTCGCGGCGGGCGTTCTGCATCTTGTCGTAGAAGTCCGCGTCCTCGAAGTGGCGCAGCTCGAGGGCGGCGGCCTTTTCGAGGATCAGCGTGTTGACGTGGTTGCCGAGGGAGGCGCGCATCAGATCCCGCAGCAGGGACTGGCCGCGCGACATCGCAGTGGAGACGGCCATCAATCCGGCCTCCAGCGCCACCAGCCGGAGCACGTGCCAGCGCTGCGCGGGATCGCCGCCCCGGGCCGCGGCCACCACGGCGTCGACGATCAGCTTGCCCACCCAGGCCATTGCCGCGGGCAATGCCGCCTGGCCGATCAGCAGGGCGATCAGCCCGACGGCGAACGCCCGCGAGGATTCGCGGACCAGCGCGAAGGTGCGGGGAAGGTACTTCAGGTACTGCAGAGTCAGGCGGGCCCGCTCGCGCAGAGTCGCAGGCGGTACCGCTCTGACCGATCCGTGCGCCATCAGTGCTCGAGGATCTCCTGCACCTTGGCCTTGTCCTCACGGTAGGTGAAGTGCTGGTAGAGCCAGAAGGCGTTCTCGCGGTCGAGGATGCGGTCCTTGAGGACGGGCACCGCGGCCAGCTTGCTCTCGCGGTAGACGATGTGATCGATGATCACGCCGGCCATCGCCGAGGTGAACCACTGCTTCGCCGCCGCGCTGCGGAGCAGATTGAGCTTGGCCTGATCGCCGGCCTCCTCGTCCAGCGCCTGCAGGAAGCCCTTGAAGGCCTCGCGCGACATCGCCTGCGGCCCCTGCGGCACGTCGACGAAGCGGAGCGACGCCACTTGCCCGGCGCGGGCCTGCACCTTGGCCTCGCGCACCGCGCCCGAGGGAAGGCGGGCGCCGATCATGTACCAATGGTCCGCTTCCGCCTTCACCGCCATCGGGGCGGTGTCGCGGCCGATGAGCGCCTGCCCCTCGCGGACGTCCACCCGGGCCCCGGCAGGGGAGGCGATTTCGATCAGGGCCTGGCCGTCGGACTGCGTCCGGTAGTCGACGCCGACTTCTTCGCCGATCGCACCAGGCAACGTGACGACGGCGGCCCGAGCCGGCGGCGGGGCCTCCGTGCGCGCTTCCTGCGCCGGGCCCTTGCAGGCGGCAATGAACACGAGCAGCAGGCCGAGCTTTTTCATGCAGGTTCTCTTAACGGGTCTTGAGGACTTCGCCATTCTTCATCACGAAGTGGACGTGCTCCAGAGCGGAGACGTCCTTCAGCGGGTCGGCGGCCACGGCGATCAGGTCGGCGAACTTCCCCGGCGCGACCGATCCGACGTTGCTTCCCTCGCAGCCCGTAGCCTGTGGCGGACAGATCGGGTCGAGTAGCGCCGCGGCGACCGTCGTGGCCGACTGGATCGCCGCCATCGGCGCCATGCCGTACTTCACCATGATGGAGAGCTCCTTCGCCTGGTTCTCGGTCCAGGCGTAGCCGCCGACGTCGGTTCCATAGGCGATGCGCACGCCGCGCTTGAGCGCCTTCCCGAACGCTTCGCGCTCCATCGCGATCAGGTCCGGCCAGATGCCGCCCCGGCCCTGGGCGACGTACATGCCGACGTAGATGGTCGGGCACCAGTACGCGTTCTGTTTCACCACGCGGTCGATCAGGTCGTCGGTCAACCCGTCGCCGTGCTCGATGCTGTCGACCTTGGCCGTGAGCGCCGCGTCGATGCCGTCCCATGCCATGGCGTGCGCCGCGACCTTGCGGCCGAGGCGATGGGCCTCGTCGACCATCGCTTCCAGCTCGGCCCGGGTGAAGTTCACCCAGGAGCGCAGCGGCCGTTTCGGATCGTTGGTCTTGTAGTACTTGCGATCGGAGTAGAACTTGATCCAGTCGGCGCCGTACTTCACCTGCTCGCGGACGGCCTTGCGGATGGCGTCGGGGCCGTCGATGATCTGCACGCCTTCCGGCAGGTGCTGCAGCTCCCAGGAGTAGCCGAGCAACGGATACGTGCCCGTCGGCGCGAACGCGCGCGTGGCGACGAACATGCGCGGCCCGGGGATCACGCCGCGGGCGATGGCCGTCTTCACGTCGACGTCGGCGTACATCGCGCCCTCGGTCTCCAGGTCGCGGATGGTGGTGAAGCCGTTCATCACTGCGGTGCGCACGGCGGCAGCGGCGCGCAAGGTCCGGTAAGGGATGCTCTCCTTGAGAAGCTGCTCGTCGTAGTCGGCGGCGGTGATGTCGCCCTGCAGGAGCACGTGGGTGTGAGCGTCGATCAGGCCGGGGAGGAGCCAGGACTCGCCGAGATCGATCACGCGCACGCCAGGGACCTGGAGCTCGGCGGCGGACCCGACTTTCGAGATGCGTTCGCCCTCGACGAGGACGGCGACCTTGTCCCGGGGCGAGCTCGAGTGCCCATCGATCAAATGCGCGGCCTTGATCAGGACGCGCTCCGGCGGCCGCGGTGGCGGCGGCGCTTCGCGGGGCGCCTGGGCGAGGAGGAAGAGGAGGGCGGTCAGCATGGCGCCGGAACCGTCTCACGGCGCCATGCTGGTGCGCAACGTGCCGCGGTTACGGCGTCGCCTCGTACGAGAACGTCGCCGTCGTCGTCCCATCGCCGTTCGCGCCGGACGTGGTGCCGTCGCCAACGACGAGCTGCAAGCTGTACGCGCCCGCCTGGTCGAGGTTGAACGTCGTCGACGCTGCATTGGCGGGATTGAAGGCAAGAGGGGTCGCGTCGGGTTCGAGCCCGCTCCAGCTGTACGTCAATGACTGGTTCAATCCGCATCCCACGCTGGTGCTCGTCGAAGTGAACAGCTCGAGGACATCGTTGTCGGCGTCGCTGGAAGCACTCGCATCCGCGCTGATCGTCGTCCCTTGCGCCGCTGGCGAAGTGGGATCGAAGGAGACGTCGACGAACGGCGCGTTGAGCCCGCAACGACCTCGCACTTCGACCGTAGACGAATTGACGTTCGTGGTCTGGCTCGAATTGGAGCCTCCGAACGTCAGGTTCAACACCAGCGTGTAGTGGCCCGGCACGGTGTCGGCGCCGACCAGGTGATCGCCGATCTTGGGGGTGAAAACGAATGAAAGCTCCGTGTCCGGCGAAACGGACTGCGAGGTCGGCTGCGTCCAGTCCGTCGTCGGCACCTCGTTGCCGTCCGGGTCCAACAGCTTCGCCGAGTTGAACGTCACGCTCGAGCAGGAAGACGCTGCGGCCTTGACCGCGACGTTCACCGCCGTGGCCCGACTTCTGCGCGAGGTCGAGGGAGACGGTCGACATGTCGGGTCCCACCTTCTGCTGAACCGATTCCAGGTGCTGCGTCGCGGTGAACGAGACCGTTGGACCAGAGAAGCCGCAGCTCGACACCGCGATCGTGAGCGACCCGGGTGAGCTGGTCTGCCCGGAGCCGTCCCCGACCGTCACCGAGACCGCGTACGACGCTCCGTAAACCTGTGGTGTGAACGACGGCTGCGCCGCGGAAGCCGACGGCGAGAAGGTCTCGGGCGCCGTCGCACCATCGCGCTGCAGCGTGTAGGCATACGTGAAGGTCGGGCTCGCGAAGCACGCCGAAGTCGCCGGCGTGCCGACCTTCACCGCATCTCCAACGAAGATGGTCGTGCCCGGCGCCGTTCCGTTGACCTGCACGACGGTCGGCGTATCCACGCTGGGCGCGGCGCAGGTTGCGTCGACGGTGGCGTTCGCGTTCCCGCTCTGCCCATTCCCGGATACGACCAGTTGAATGGCGTACGACTTTGGCTGCGCCGGTGTGAAGGTGCTCGGATTGCTCGCAGCCGTCGAGAACGCGCTCGCCGGCGCATCGACCGAGGACCAGCCGAACGTGTACGTCGGCGCGAACCGCGCCGGGCACTTGGTCGGGTCGGAATCGTCGGAGAAGTGCGTTCCGGTCGCCGGAGAGGCAGTCAGCGTCCAGGGATCCATCGGCAGACCCGCGGTGGACTCGGTGATCTTCGCGAGAATTGCGTTCGCGCCACAGGTATCGGCGGTGAACGTCTGCTGGCCTGCGAGGGACGCATTCTGCAGGGAGTCCTTCGCCACCACCGTCGCGGTGTAGGCACCGCCCGGCGTGTTGACGGTGAAAGACGGCGTCTGCGTCGAGGCGCCATTCAGCGCAGGCGGGTTCACCGGCGACAGCGTCCACGCGTATGTGAACGAGGTATTTCCCGGCGAGAAGCAGGTTGAGGAACCGGCGGCGCTGAGCGTCACCGCGTCGTCACGGAAGAACTGACCGATCGCGCGCGTGAAACCGTCGGTGCCGCCAGGCGGCATGACGGCCGAGATCGAGGGATTCGTCACCTTCGTCGGAGTCACATCGCCGCAAAGCACGTCGATATCCCGGGACGGGCTGGCCGTGTTGCCGCTCTTCGAGCCCGATGCGTGCGCCGTGATCGTATAAGTCGCATTCCCTCCTGGGCGTAGCGTCGTCGCGGTCGCCGCGTTCGGCGCCAGTCCAGTTGCCGACGAGGGGCTGAGGAGCGTCAGGGCGCGATCAGGGGCTGAAACGACGCTCCATGCGATGGAATAGGTCTGCGCGAACCGCGCCGGGCACTTGGCCAAGTCGTCATCGTCCGAGTGTGCCGATGCCGTCAGCGAGTACGGATCGAAGGCCAGGCTTCCGCTGGGGCGGGTCGGTGCGCCGATCGACGCGAGCACCGGGTTGATGCCGCACGACTCCGACGTGAACGAGGCCATCGCCGGCAGCGATCGGTTGCCCAGCTTGTCGAGCACCGTGACCGATGCCGTCCAGGTCCCCGCGGACACGTCGGCGACGAAGGCGGGCTTAGCGGCCGTCGTGGAGGAGAGGACGGAATGGCTTCCCCCTGGGGGAGTCAGCGACCACAGGAACGTGAACGCCGTGCTCCCGGCGCTGAAGCAGAGCGAGCTCGGCGCGGCAGACAGCGTCGCGGTGTCGTCCCGGAAGAACGTTCCGGCGGGGTATCCGGGGGTGCTGCTCGCCAGCGAGATCGTGCCGGTCTTCGGCAGGACGTCGGGGCAGCTGACGAAGACCTGCGAGAGCACGTCCGCGTGCTGCAGCGCTCCGGCGACGACGAGGCGCACATTGTAGATGCCGTTCCCGCCGGGCGTGAGCTTCACCTGCGGACCGTTCGTCGTATCGAAGACGAACCCCGAGTCCGGCGCCGACGAAGGCACGCTCCAGGTGAACGTGTAGCGTCCGGCGAACCGCGCCGGGCACCTGGCGGGGTCGTCGTCGTCGGTGAAGAAGCTGGCGCCCGACGTGTGAATCGCGGTCAGGACGTGATCGTCGAACGGCTTCGCGCCCGCAACGTCCTGGACGGCGGCGGCGATCGGGTTCTCTCCGCAGGTCGTGGTGTCGAGATCGACGGCCCTGGCTGCGCTCTGGTTTCCTCGCGCGTCCGTCGCCACGACCGTGACGCGGTAATGGCCGTTGCGGTCCGGGACGAACGTTGCCGCACCCGCCGTGGAAGTGTCGAGCGCCGCCGCGCTGCCCGCGGGCCGCTGGGCGAGGTTCCACGTCAGCGCCAGGGTCCCCGCCGAAACACCGCAGGCGCTCGCTTCGGTCGCCGTCGTCGTCAGCAGCACGGAGCCGCCGACATGGAGCGGCGACCCGGCATTTGCAGGTCCACCTGGCTGCGGGTCGGTGATGGAAACGGCCACCTCGCTGAGGGACGGCGCCGGCGCCGCCCCACAATTGCCGGCGGTCACCGTCAACGTCTTCGGTTCGCTGGAGAGGCCCGTCGAGTCCGTCACCGTCAGGCGCACCACGTAGTCGCCGGCCTTGTCCACCGTCAGGCTGGGCGTCTCCGAGTGCGTGTTGTTCAGCGAGGCCGTGCCGCCGGTGGGCTGGCGGAGCACTTCCCAGGAATACGTGAAGGTCTGGCTCTGGCTGCACGGCGCGAGGTTGTCGCCGTCGCTCACCTCCGCGGTGAGCTGGGTCGTGTCGCCGATGTTCATCGTCGTCTTGCTGGAATGGATCGCGCCAACCACCGGCGCCGTCGCCTTGCAGGTCGAGACGATGACGGTGACCTGCGACTTGGTGGAGAACAGGCTGTTCGAGACGGTGAGCTCGATCACGTACTCGCCCGGCTTGTCGGCGAGGAACGAAGGCGTGGGGGTGTTCGCGTCGACGAGCTGCGCGTTGCTGCCCACCGGCCGTTTCACGATCACCCAGGAGTAGGTGAGCGATCGGTCCTGCGGGTCGTGGCTCGCGGTGCCGTCGAGCTGCACGAAGCTGCCGGCATTGACCGCCTGTGGCACGCCGGCGACGGCGACGGGATCCGGGACCCGGTCGGCGCAGGCAGCGACGAGGAGAACAGCGAGGAGGGACGCCGAGGAAGCGGAGATGCGCCTCATGGAAAGCCTCATTTCCTAGAAGACGGTGCTGAAGCCGAAGACGGCGCCGTGTGCGACGCGCCAGACGTGCTCGAAGCGGATTCCGTCGCTGACGTAGTCGAGCTCGATGGCGTAGGCAGGCGTGAGCCGGAACTGCAGACCCGCGCGCGCACCGACCGCCGAGACCGGCGAGAGGAACGCGGATGGATCCTGCGATTCCTTCGTCAGGTTGTACGTCCAGGCCGCCGTCGCGCGCAGGGTGAACCGCGCCAGCAAGAACGAAGCGCGAAGACCCGCGGTCGGACCGAACAGCTCGAATCCGAAGCCGGTGTTCCGCGCCGCCAGGTACTGGGCTCCCAGGAGCGGAGTCAGCTCGAGCCCGCCCTCGGGGAAGAGGAGCGCGCCGAGGTCGTATCCGGCCAACCCGCCGAAGTCGAAGCGATTCTCGTCGGTGGTGATCCGCACCGTGGGCGATCCGTTGAACGGCACGTACTGCTGCCGGTACGAACGCCAGTCGGCGCTCCCGACGAACAACCAGTTGCCGGCGAACCAGCGGGACGTCTCGAGGCCGATCCGCCCGACGAGGACGGAGTCCGTGTACGACTGCTCGTTGCTGCGCTCGCCGCCCAGGATCGCGGTCACCATCCACGGCGTCGCGATCCGCGACTGGGCGCCGGCTCGCGCTCCGGCCGCCGGAGCGCCGGTCAGTGCGGGCGGAAGCAGGGACGCATTTCCGGCCTGCCCTCCGATCTGGAACGCCGCCTCGACGACGGGACCTGGGCGCGGCTGCGCCACGTCCACGCCCGCGCTGACCGCAGCGGGCGACGGATCGTCGATCACGACGGCGTGCGGCAGCTCGGGCGCTCCGCTCCGGGAGGGACCGTTCTCGGCGTTGTCCCAAGCCTCCAGGTAGTACGCGAACCCCTCGGTGACGGCGCGCGCGGGGACCTCGATGCCGTATCGGTCGCCGCCGACGTTTCCGAGAGCGTGGCACTCGAAATCGCGGCCATACGCGTTGCGCCAGCAGGCCTGCGCCGACCCGACGCCGCTGCGATCGTCGGAAATGTCGGCGAGCAACTGCACCGGCCGGCCCCGCGTCGCGCTGCGCACAGGCTGGTGGGCGAGTCGCGGCGGAACGGTATCTTCCGCGGCCTGCGCAGCCGGCGACTCGGACAACGAAGGCGGAGGCGCCGCAGGCCGGGTGGCCCCCGGGGCCGACGCGAGCGCGGGCACCAGCTTGCCCTCACAGGCCGCGAGCTGAATCCGCGCCTCGGCCACCAGCTCCTTCTGCGGCTTCGCGCCCTTCTGCTTCTCCGCTAGCGCGAGGAACTCGCGATACGTCCTGGCGGCTTCGTCGTACCGGCCGAGCTTCCGCCGCATCTGGGCGACGTTGAAGAGCAGGCGCGGGTTGGCGCGCTGCTGATACGCGGCCCGATATCCCGACAGCGCGCACTCCAGATCCCCGCGGACGGAACAGGCGTGTGCCGCCGCGATCTGCGCCTCGAACAGCTCGTCCGTGGTGGGCGCGCGTTGCCGCTGCTCGCCGCCGCGGACCGGGTTGAGGACGACGGCGACGCGAAGCTCGAAGTCGCGATCGTCGGGCAGCACCGGGCGGGTGACGCGCGGCACGTACCCTTCCAGCGACAGCCGCACTTCGTGGGGTCCGGACGTGGTCCGGATCTTCAGCGGGGTCGCGCCGACCAGCTTCTGGTCGAGAAAGATCTGCGCGCCTGCCGGGTCCGAGGAAACCGCGATGAGGGGCGGCTCTTGCAAGACCGCCTTCTGCAGGGGAATCCGGACCGAAAGTCCCTGGCCGGCATCCACCGTCACCTGCTGCGCGACCGTCTTGTAGCCGTCGGCCGCGACTTCCAGCTGGTGGTCGCCCGGGTGCACCTCGGCGGTCAGCGGCGATCGACCGACCTCCTTGCCGTCGACGCGCACCATCGCCGGAGGCTCCGCCTCGACGTGAAGCCGCGCAGGCCCGGCGCGCTGCAGCGCAAATGCCAGGTCCGTGTCGCGGTTGGGAAAGACCTGCACCGTGCGCTCTTCCTTGACGAAGCCGGCGCCCGAGACCGCGACCTTGTGGACCCCCGGGCGCGTCTCCGCCGACCAGGGCGTGACTCCGACCTCGGCGCCGTCGACGCTGATGGTGGCGCCGCCGGGCATCGAGCTCACCGTCAGGCGCGAGCCGCTGCGATCGGCAAAGGGCAGATCGAGCCGGATGGAGAAGTCGCCGTCCTTCGGCATCTCGAAGTCGGTGCTCACCTCGCGCCGGCCGTCGTACCGCAGCACCAGTTGGTGGCCCCCGGGCGGCATCGCCGCCACGAGCGGCGTGCGTCCGCGCTCCTTGCCGTCGACGAGAACGACCGCTCCCAGCGGATCCGACTCGACCGACAGCGCGGGCGTCTTCGGCAGCGGCAGCAGCGCGAACGACACCGTCGCGTCGCGCCCCTCGCGCGCGAGGACTTTGCGCTGCTGCCTGAGATGGCCCTCCAGCTCGACGGCGACGGTGTGCTCGCCGGTCTGCAGAGCGCCGTGGTACGGCGTCCGTCCGACCACGGCGCCGTCCACCAGCACGTTGGCCTCCGACGGATCGCTCTGCACGGCGAGCGTGGCCGGCCCGCCTGACTGGCGCGGCAGGTCCACGGCCAGATCCATCCTCCGGCCTTTCACATCGATCTGCTGCTCCGCGCTGCGGCCGTCCGGGCCCGTGATCGATACGGTGTGGCGTCCCGGCAGCACCCGGACGGTGAGCGGAGTCGCGCCGGCGTCCTTGTCGTCGATGCGGACGGCGGCGCCCGGCTCCGCGGTACGGACCGTCACCGGGACCGGCTCGAGCGGCGGATCGAACGCGGCGCAGACGATCGGTCTTCGTGGGGAGGCGACGCGGCTCGGTGCGCCATCGTCGTGCTGCGCCTCGATGAAGTACTCGAACGATCCTTCGGACAACATGCTGGAGGGGAGCCGGGCCTCGAAACCTCGCCGGGCTCCGCGGTCCCGCATGGTGAACGCCTCGTAGCGGGCCTTGCCGGACCTCCGCGCGAAGACGAGGGGCGCGAAGACGCGCGACGGATCCTCGATCCGCGCGCGAATCACCACGGCCTCTCCGCGGGGCGACTTCTCCAGCGGCGTGTGCGCGATCTTGCCGACACGGACCACCGCCTCGGGCACGGATTCCGCGACGGTCGAGGCGGCCTCTTCGTTGACGGCGAGGAGTGTGCGGACGCGCCAGTCGGAGGGCGGACGAGGATGGGCAGCCGCTGCAGCGGCGAGTAGAACGACCGCACAGACCATCGAACTCCCCCTCAACCGGACGCCGCAGGCCTCGAGGTCCCCCGCGCGCTGTCGGACGCCTGCAGTCCGGTTGGACGCTGCAGGAGGAGCGCGCCCCCCGGCCGGTCGTCCTGCGAGCGATCTACTTTGGACTACAAGGTCATGACAAGTGCGCGTGTTCCGCAGCCGCGCCTACAGCGCCGCGTCACGATTGCGCCCGCAACGGACGCACGCTACGGAGGAGCCGCATGCGGGCGTTCGATGTGCGCGTGTTGACGGCGGTAAACGAAGTCCGTCCCGAGGTCTGGGATGCCCTCGTCTCGCCGCGGTCGACTCCGTTCATGCGCCACGCCTGGCTGCAGGCGCTCGAGCGATCCGCGAGCGCTTCCCCACGCGCGGGATGGAATCCCCGCCACCTGACGCTCTGGCGAGGGTCCCGGCTGATCGCCGCCGCTCCTGCGTGGTCGAAGGACGACAGCGACGGCGACTTCTCCCGCGATTGGGACCTCGCTGCCTCACTGTCGCGCGAACGGATCCCGTACTACCCGAAGCTGGCGCTGACGGTTCCTTTCACGCCCTGCACCGGCGAGCGGATCCTCGTCGCCGAGGGAGAAGACCGCACCGACTGCGCCGCCCGCATCATCGATGCGGCGCGCCGCCTGTGCGCCGCCGAATCGTACCCGACGTGGCAAGTCCTGTTCCCC
>Ga0209474_10005004_pt1 | contig 11346 bp, 4 predicted proteins | sample GraSoiAngelo_145_FD_185902 | JGI IMG/M metagenome (GOLD analysis project Ga0209474, IMG submission 185902) | Grasslands soil microbial communities from the Angelo Coastal Reserve, California, USA - 14_1009_05_20cm (SPAdes) (version 2) | ecosystem: Environmental > Terrestrial > Soil > Grasslands ... | reverse complement strand
GGATTCCTCTTCGTCAACTCCGACCTGTTCAACCATACCCCGACTCTGCAGGTCAACATCCTCCGCGAGCAAGCAAAGACCTACGGAGTCTCCGAGACTCGGATTCTTAATCTTCTGCACCAGGCGTACTCGCAGAACTACGTGTATCTCATAAAGAAGCCCACCGACCAATACCAGGTGATCCTGGAAGTTGCCGACGACCAGCGTTCCGAGCCTCAGGATCTGCATCTGCTGTACATCAAGAGCGACGACGGCTCGCGCATGGTTCCGCTCAACGCCCTGGCCACCTGGCTTCCGATCTTGGGTCAGCAATCCGTCAATCACATCAACCAATTCACCAGCGTCACACTGTTCTTCAACCTGAAGCCCGGCTATTCCATCGGGCAGGCCACGGATTTCGTCGAGAAGTCTGCGAAGCAAGTCTTGCCGCCGGGAATTCGCGGCGAGTTCCGGGGCGAGGCGCTCACGTTCCGAGACACGGTATCGAGCCTCACCATCCTGATGTTCCTCGCAGTCTTTGTCATGTACGTGATTTTGGCCATTTTGTACGAGAGCTACCTGCATCCCATTACCGTGCTCTCTTCGTTGCCGGTTGCGCTCGTAGGCGGGCTCTTGACCCTGTGGCTGTTCGGCGCCGAGGCATCTTTATACGCGTTTATCGGCATGTTCATGCTCATGGGCATCGTGAAGAAAAACGGAATCATGATCGTGGACTTCGCGCAACAGCGCGTCGAGCATGGTGTCCCCGACGACCAGGCGATTCACGACGCCAGCATGGAGCGATTTCGGCCCATCATGATGACCACCATGGCCGCGCTCATGGGCGCGCTGCCGATCGCCCTTGGCTACGGGGCGGATGGCGCTTCGCGCCGGCCGCTGGGACTCGTGGTCGTCGGCGGGCTGATTGTGTCGCAGTTCATCACCCTTTTCATCACTCCGGCCATCTATCTTTACCTCGAAGAGTTTCAGGAGAAGGTCCTGGACCACTTCGCTTTCTTCCGCGCGCGGCATTCTCGGCCAACTGCCGGCGCCCCCGTGCCGGGACACGCAACCGCGGACTAAGGACTATAGGCAACACGCCCCGGTCCTCGTGCCGGGACGCGCAACGCTGCCTGTGGCTCACGCCGGCGAGTGAAACTCTTTTTCTTGCGCAAAGTCGTTGCATAAACATGCGCTCTCGGCCTAGGATTCAATTCGGTAGGACTCGATAATGACTCCACGCACCGTTTCGCGCCGAACCTTTCTTGCCATATCTGCAACTTTGCCCTTCGCGCTGCGCGCCCGCGCCGCGTCCTCCATTCCCGTCGGCCTCGAGCTTTATTCCGTCCGCAAAGAACTTCAGCGCGACCCGCAAGCCACCGTGCGCGCCGTCGCAAAAATGGGCTACCAATGCGTGGAATTCTACGCGCCGTATTTCCAATGGTCCGAGGACGAAACCAAGCAGATGCGCAAGCTGCTCGACGACCTCGGAATCCGCTGCTTTTCCACGCACAACGACAGCTCCAATGTGAACGCGGAAAACATGGCAAAGGCGCGCGATCGAAACCTGATTCTCGGCTGCAAATACCTCGTGGTGGCTTCTTCCCATCCGCAGCCAACCGCCTTGGACGGCTGGAAAACCGTCGCCGATGAGCTGAACACCGCCGCGGAAAAGCTGGAACCCTCCGGCCTCAAAGTCGGCTACCACAATCACGAACCAGAGTTCACGCCAACGGACGGCGGGCGGCCCATGGAGGTCATCGCAAAAAACACCAAGCCGTCCATCATGCTTCAGCTCGACGTGGGCACCTGCCTCAAGGCCGGCTCCGATCCCGTGGCCTGGATTCGCGCCAACCCGGGCCGCATCCGCTCGCTGCACCTTAAAGAATGGTCTTCGGAGCCCGCAAAGGGTTACTCCGTTTTGTTTGGTGAAGGCAACGCCGATTGGAAAGGAATTTTCGCGGCTGCGGAAAGCGTCGGCGGCGCCGAGTACTATCTCATTGAGCAGGAAGGCAGCCGCTTCTCCGAACTCGAAACCGCCCAGCGCTGCCTGCAAGCCTTGCGCGCCGTCCATCCCCGCTAACGCCCGTGTAGCGGCGACTTACGTCGCCGTCCTTTGTTTAACACTTGTAGTGGCAGGTCTTCAGAGTGTGGGTGATGACTCACTTTTTGCACGGTGCGAGCACCACATATTGTGGAGGCCCAAACGCCTCTTTCAATTTGTGGTGGCAAAAACGAGTTCTCACACAGACTCTTCAGACCGTTCTTTTCCTTGCGTAGCGGCGAGTTTACCTCGTCGTCTTGTCCGCGTTGAACCCCTGAGGAATATCGTTTTTGCTTTTCTTTCCCTCGGCTCTTTGCACGTTCGCATCTTGAATTCTTTGCCCGCGTTCCGCCCTTCCGCGCTCCTATCTATACGAATAATCATTGACATCCGAATTTCCCATGCATATACTCCCCGCCCAATAAGCTAGTTAACCGATTTAGCTGAGGGTGCGGGGCCACTAGGTGTCATCCCGAGCGCAGGTGAGGGATCTGCTTTTCGTTCTTCTTAGGGTCGACAATTCGAGGTGTCATCCCGAGCGCAGGCGAGCGATCTGCTTTTCGTTCTTCTTGGGGTCGACAATTCTTTTTGGGGTGGAGGAGCAACTCATGAGCCTTTCCAAGCTTTTTATCCGCACCGCCATGTTCGCAGTGTACGCCCTCTTTCTGTGCGCCGCGGCGCATGCCCAGTATCGAGCTTCCATTCAGGGCGTGGTGACGGATGCGCAAGGCGCAATCGTTTCCGGCGCCACTGTCACGCTAAAGAACCTGGATACCAATCAGACTCAGACCACAACCACAGACCAAAATGGAATCTACAACTTCAACGCCCTTCCTCCGAACCGCTATTCCGTCACTGTCGAGAAGCAGGGTTTTAAGAAAAAGGTCCTCGACAACGTCAGTGTCATCGCCGAGCAAGCCAATGCCTTGAACATTCAGTTGGAGCTTGGCGAGGTTACGCAAAGCGTTATCGTCAGCGGCAACTCGACTCCGCTGATCGACACAGAAACGGCATCAGTCAGCGGCACCATATCTACCAACCAGATTCAAAATATGCCTTCCTTCGGACGCGATGTTTTCCAGTTGATCCAGTTGACGCCGGGCGTCTTCGGCGACCGCGCTCAGGGAAATGGTGGAGGCTCCGCAAATCTTCCCGGAACACAGGGACCGGGCGGGACGGGCGGCAACGCGGGCATTTTCCAAACAGAAAACGGTCCGCAGGCTTTGGCCGCTGGCCAGCAGTATGAGAACAACAGCATCACGATCGACGGTATCAGCACTACCAGCGCCGTCTGGGGCGGAACTACCATCATTACACCGTCAGAAGACTCTGTGGACAGTGTAAAAGTCCTCTCCAATGGCTATGACGCTGAAAACGGCCGCTTCGCCGGCGCCCAGATTCAGGTTATTTCCAAAAGTGGCACCAACGAAATTCACGGCAGCGCCTTTTTCACGGCTCATCGTCCTGGACTGGACGCTTACCAGCGTTTTAACGGCCAAGGCAATCAAGTCCTGAGAGACAACAGCTTTTTCGATCAGTTCGGCGCCAGCGGCGGCGGCCCGATCTGGAAGAATAAAGTCTTCGCGTTCTTCGCCTGGGAAACCGTTCGGAGCCCCAAAGCTCAGACCAACATTTCCAACGGCTGGTACGAGACACCGGCGTTCGCTGCCTTGGCGCCTTCAGGAAGCATCGCCGCGAAGTATCTGAGCTTCCCGGGTTCAGGTGTTGTCAGCACTGGCACGAATAACGTCACCTGCGCCAATGCCGGCTTGGCGGAAGGGGTGAACTGCAGAACCATTCCCGGCCAGGGGCTGAATCTCGGCACTCCTTTGACATCAACTCTGGGTACTCAGGATACCGGGTGGACAAGTTCCTCGAACCCCGGCACGGGTGGGGACGGGAATGGCGGTGCCAATAACCTGAGCAACGTGGCCGACATCGCGAACTACTAACTGCCAGCACGACCAATTTCTCAAAAAACCAGTACAATGGCCGCTTGGATGCGAACGTTACGCAAAAGGACCGCATTGCCTTTGCGATCTATTGGGTACCACAGTCGAGCACTTTCCTAAACGGCCCTGCGCGGGCCTACAACCTTTTCCATCACTCGCAAATCAACCAGGCTTTTTCCGCAATCTGGGACCGCACCATCTCAACGACTTTCCTGAACGAATTTCGGACCAATGCCGCCGGATGGCGCTGGAACGAAATCAACTCCAACCCACAGTCTCCCGTTGGTCTTCCATCCGACCACATTGACCAAATCGGCAGCATCACACTGAATTCTTTTGGACCTAACGTCGGCAGCATCCTGAATCAGTGGACTTACAGCTACAAGGATGTGGCTACCAAGATTCTTGGACGGCATACCATCAAGTTTGGCGGTGAACTCACCCGGCTATTTTACCTGCAAGACTGCGCCGGTTGCGGCGTGCCAAACTATGGCTTCTTCAATTTGTGGGACTTCCTCAACGATGCTCCGCACAACGAAGGCGGTGGCTTCAATCCGAATACCGGGTTCCCGACGACGATTCGCCAAGATGACCGCGAAAACCTTTGGGGCCTTTTTGCTCAAGACGACTTCAAACTTCGTAGGAATCTGACCCTTAATCTCGGCCTGCGCTGGTCTTACTTTGGCCCACTTTCCTCCAAAGAAGGCAACATGCTTTCTGCCATTCCGGGCTCCGGGGCAAATTACATGACTGGCCTCGTCGTTCGGAAAGGAAATTCCTGGAACGCTCAGAAGCATAACGTTGGGCCACAGATCGGTTTTGCATGGAGTCCGAGTAGATTTAAGGACAGGCTCGCTGTTCGCGGCGGTTACGGGCTGAACTACAACCAAGAAGAAATCGCTATTTCAGCCAACATCAGCAATAACCCGGGCTTGGTGGTGTTTCCATTCTTAGGCATGGCCACACCGACGTCTATGAATCCCGGCATTATCTACGCCACGTCAGCGAATGTGCACTCGCTATTCCAGTATCCGGCTAACCCGAACACGGTTTCGAGTTTTGGCCCGAACGGGCTGCCAACCACCGGCTCCGTTGGCGTTCAAATCTTCCCCACGGACCTGCCCACTATGCGCGTCCATCACTACTCGTTCGACACCCAATACGATCTGGGTCACGACTTCGTGGCCACGCTGGGCTATCAGGGAAGCTTGTCCCGTGACATCTTCTTCCATGAGAACCCCAATGCTCTCCCAGCGGCTTTGGGCCTTACTCTGAATCCGCAAATCGCTGGCGGGGACTACTGGGGCGTCTCGGGCCGAGGCAACTACAACGCTATGCTCGCCGAATTGAATCACCGTTTCTCGCGCCAGTTCATGGCCGATGCTCAATTCACTTGGGCCAAGAGCATGGACACCAGTTCCGGGCCGTACTTTGAACAGCCTTACCCGTTCAACTTGAGCCTAAATTACGGCCGCTCCGACTACAACGTCGGCAAGTCCTTCAAACTCTACGGCACGTGGCAGCCGGTTATCTTCCATGGCAGCAATAGTTGGATGGAAAAGATCGCGGGCGGTTGGACGCTTAGCGGCATCTTCACCCTTCACTCGGGTTTCCCGTGGTCTCCGGTGGTGAACATCGTTGGCGGAAGCCTCTATTGCGGGTCCTGCGGCTACACGACGGTGTTCCCTGCTGCTTACCTGGGTGGCGCCGGGACAAGCACAACCAACGACGCGTTCAAGACGGGCTCAAACTACTCCAAAGGCGGCACGGCTTATTTCTCCGCGCCAGTACCCTGCTCCGCCACTGTAACCACAAATTGCTACACTGCTTTTAGCGGCAACAACTTTGGGAGCGCCCTTCCTCCAGGCCCCGGGGTCCATCGCAACACGCTCAGCGGCCCGGGATACCGCGACGTGGACCTGACGCTTGCCAAAGCCTTTGGCCTGCCTAGGGCCCTGATACTTGGCGAAAATGCCAAAGTAGAGTTCCGGTTGGATGCATACAACATCTTCAACAATCTGAACTTCAAGGCCGATAGCATTTCAAACAACATCGCCAACGCGAACTTTGGACAGGCTACGCAGGCTCTGGGCGCTCGCGTCGTCACCCTGGGTGCTCGTTTCAACTTCTAACCCGCGCAGGTCAAAACAATTAATGGAGCCGGTTGGGCGCTAACTGTAGCGCCCCCCTCTTGGGTTGTGTCGATTCGGTATCTAACTAAGACGAGGCAAACCCCCGATTGCCCTTCTTCATGCTTCCTTGTAGCCTGCAAGGCGTAAATTCTACCCAGCCTCCTCAGTTTGTCAGCCACCATGGCGTCACCGCCAATGGGAGGAGCGCCTCTGCTGTTACCTTTCCTTCCATGATCCCCGTGAAGTCCTGGGCATCGGCCCAAGAACCAAAATAGAGTGGCTGGAAATTCATTGGCCTCAGCCCAGCGATCGCGTCGAGACCTTCACCGACCTTCCCATCGACCGCTACATCACCATCGTCGAAGGCTCCGGCATCCGCTAACTCTCCCCTCGAAAAACCACAAAACGCCTTGACGGCACGCCTTTTCTCTTATATACTTGTCAGGTACTGTATTGAAGCATAATAGAGGGCGCTAGCAGGATGCGAAATTCAGATGCGGTTGTAACCCCTTTAGAATGCGCAGTTACAAAAACAGGAGGAAGGGGGGTAGTCCTCACCCAGAGGCATCCGCGGGGTCGCCTCGGTTGGAAATCAAAATTCAGAATGCGCAGCGAGAATAACTTGTGCCGGGCAAGCGTGGCGTTGTGTCTCGTCACTCGCCACTATCTTTACTGGAAGCCAGCAAGCGGCATGGCCTTTTGCGCTTCGGGATTCTTCATAAATTGTTCCCAGACGAAGCCGGTGCGATGGTTTTCCGCCATCAGCATGGTGATTCCCAGATCGAGGCCGAGCACATCTGGGTCGTACCAGTTGGCCAGTGGATTGAACGCGTCGCGGAAGCTGTACTTGGTCCACACCTTTTCGCGATAGGGACCGCGGATATGGCGCAACACGCGGATGCAATCTTCAAAAAGAAACGGAAGAGAGCCGCCGGTCGCACAGGGAACGATGCTGCCATCCACAGGGCCGAGGGCGCCGCCGTCCACCGAAGGGCCGCCCCATGCGGTGTACCCATTCACGTAATCCGAAGCGCTGATGCCCCAAAGATTTTCGCTGTAATCGGGAAAGCGATCGCGAAGAGACAGGCAGAAAAGTTTGTGCGCTTTGGTGGCTTTGACGGAATTGTCAAAATAATTCGCGTAAGCATCGCGTTTGTTGCGGAAGTCGAACCAGGCGTGCGAATACTGATGCGTGAAAATGGGATCGTTGCCTGAAATGTATTCAATTCCCTGGTACTTGATTTTCGGGCGCGTCCAGGCATCCCAGGAGTTGGCGTCCACAGGATGCGTCGGCGAGCCGATGGCCAGGAGATAAATCATCATCAATTCGCAAAAATGCTCCCAGCGCGCATCCAGAAAGCCTGATTCCGGATGCCAGCCCATGGAAAAAGTCTTGCCGCCATTGAGCATCCAGGGCCAGTCCACGCGCTGATAGATTTTTGTGGAGAGGTCCTTGATTTCCTGATCGGAGAAATATTGGCGCGCGGTGAGAACGCCGCACAGGAGAATCGAAGAATCGATGGACGAAAGTTCGCACTTTTCCCAGCGGGCGCCGGTTTCCATGTGGATAAAGTGGAAGAAGAAGCCGTGTTCGTTGTGCAGATCGTTGGCGATAAATCTCAGGGTGTTCCGAACGCGGTCGGCGATTTCCGCAGACTTTCGGTAGCCGCGGTGGTCGCCGATGCACAGGCTGGTCAAGCCGAATCCTGTGGCGGCGATGCTCGACATCATGCGCGAGTCGCTGCCGTTGGCGAGAGCGCGATCTTTCACCTGCCCGGTTTTAGGGCTGGCCTCGTTCCAGAAAAATTCAAAACTGACGCGCTGGATTTCATCAAGAAGCTGCTCGTCGGTTCCTTCAAATGGAGCGCCGTTGGGCTCCACGAAAGAAGGGGCGCGGCGCTTTTGGCAACTGGCAACAGTCGCCAGCGGAGAGGCCAGGAGGCCCATCCCGCAAAGGCGCACCACTTCCCTTCTATTCAGAAGAGTTTTGCTCGTCATGGACCATCCAGCTTACTTCGTGATTTCCAGCGTGGCTTGAACACCTTGGGTAGAGTCGGGAGCGATCCATACGGTGACTTTAGCAGGCTCGGCGGCAAGCTTTTGCTGATCATTCCAGATTGCGAATGCGCTTGGACCCAGCAGAAAGGTGACCTTCTTTGTTTCCCCAGGAGCTAAGGTAATGCGCTGGAATTTACTCAGGGCCCGGACCGGCTGGGCAACGCTCGTTCCCTGAAAGCGGAGATAGCATTGCACGGTTTCGACGCCAGGGCGAGTGCCGGCATTCGTGATGTCCGCGCTGGCGCTCAAAACGGCGCCTTGCTTGGGCTCGCGAGCTTGCAAGTCTTCATTCAAGCTGGCTGCGCTGATTTTTGTCTTATCAACGTGGAGATTTCCATAGGTGAAAGTCGTATAGGAAAGCCCAAAGCCAAACGGAAACTGCGGGCTATTCTGTTCGTCGATGTAGCGCGAAACATATTTTTCAGCGCCGTTGCGCGGCGGCCGCGTCAGATCAATCTTTCCCGCGGGGCGTCCGGTACTCAATGCGTTGTAGTAAAGCGGTTCCTGACCAACGCTGCGAGGCCAGCTTACGGTAAGCCTTCCGCTGGGATTTGCGTCGCCAAACAAAGTCCGCACGAGCGCGGGCCCTCCCTGAATACCAGGGAACCACGCGGCCATTACTGCGGGCACATGCTGGAACGCCCAAGGGAGAGTAAGAGGGCGGCCGCTGAAGATGAGGAGCACGGCGGGCTTTCCGGCGCCGAGAATTTTCTCGAGAAGCTCTTCCTGGCGGCCCGGCAAGCCCAGAAATGCGCGGGAGGCAGCTTCGCCAGTCATCTCCGGAGCGTTTTCGCCGAGGGCCAGTATCACGACATCGGCTTGCTCGGCGGCCTTCACGGCTTCCGCCAACTGATCGTCTGTGCCGGTGGTGATTTCCGAGCCTTTCGCGTACCGAACGTTTTGTGCGCCAATTCTTTCATTGAGAGCGGTGCGCAAGGTAATTACGTCCTGCGGACGCCCCTGCCCGGCCCAGGAACCAAGCATGATTCCCTTGTCATTGGCGAGCGGACCAATCAGCGCGATGGTCTTAGCGTTGCCAGACAAAGGGAGAAGCGGGCCAGCGCCGACGGTTGCATTTTTCAGCAGGACAAAGGACTCTTCGGCGGCGTTTCGAGCCAGCAGCACACTTTCCTTCTGGAGCATGGCGCCGGCTTCCTTGGATTCGTCCGTATAGGGATGCTCAAACAAACCGAGAGCGAACTTAACGCGCAAAATGCGGCGAACGGCTTCGTCCACCGCGGCTTCGGGCACTTCGCCGGAACGCACCAACTGACCCATGTGGTCGTGGTAAAGGCTGCTGACCATGTCCATATCAACGCCTGCCAGGAAGGCTTTTCGGGCGGCGGTTGCCACATCGTTGGCGATCCCGTGATTCATGAGCTCCGCGAGGGAGGTGTAATCGCTGTCCACAATTCCTTGAAATCCCCATTCCCTTCGCAGGATTTGCGTCAAGGTAAAGGGATTGGCGGAAGCGGGCACGCCATTCAAAGAATTGAAAGCGCTCATTATCGTGGCGACGCCTTCTTCGACGGCCGCGTGGAAGGGAGGCAAGTAGAATTGACGCAAGGTGTGTTCGGAAAGTTCGACAGGATTGTAATCGCGGCCGCCCTCTGCTGCGCCATAACCGACGAAATGTTTTGCGCAAGCGGCGATACTGTCGGGGACATCCAAGCGCGTTCCTTGATAGCCGCGCACGTAAGCGCGGGCGATCACCGAGCCGAGATAGGGATCCTCGCCGGACCCTTCCGTCATGCGGCCCCAGCGTGCGTCCCTCGCGATGTCCACCATCGGAGAGAAGGTCCAGCGGATGCCGCTGGCGGAAGCTTCCTGCGCGGCGACGCGAGCTGTCTGCTGAATTAAATCGGGATTCCAACTCGCAGACAAGCCTAAGGGAACTGGAAATTCGGTTCTAAAACCGTGAATGACATCCAAACCAAAAAGCAGAGGGATGTGCAATCGGGACTGCTCGACGGCAATGTGCTGAAAAGCATTGACCTGGCGGGCGGTGGTGATGTTAAAGAGCGCGCCGACTTCGCCCTTACGAATCATGTCGTCGTAGTCCGTGCGCCCGGTGCCTGGACCGGTGGGCTGGCCCGCGGAATATTGGACAAGTTGGCCGACTTTTTCTTCGAGCGTCATGTTGTGGAGAAGCTCGTCGATCTTTTTCTCGACACTGGGCTCGGAGAGAGCCGGGCCTGCCGAATCGGAGTGCGGAGCCTTATCCGATGAAGGAGCAGGCGAGGGCGTGAGCGGGCAAAGCAGGAGAACGAGCGCTGCTACGGCTGGGCGGTGCAGCAGAGATGTCACGTTTCAAACGCTCCTTGGAGTGAGAAGAAGGATTTCTTCGGTCCCTTAAACCGGTTAGGCCGCGCCTGCGCCAAGGCCCGGTATCCTACCTTGGAGGCCTTCAAAAAATCGATGAATTACACCCCATGTTACGAAGCGGGACGCTCCCAATGCGCACCGGGCCTTCCCGTTCGCGACAAAGCAATAGCATACTAAACCGATTTAGTAGCTGTTACAAGTGATGAAGCGCGGACGAGCAATCTGGCGCAACGGGTTCGCGATATCGCTTGTAGATACTCCAATAAATGTGGGAGACTATCGCCCACGATATCGTTATGCCCCGCCCCAAATCAGGGACATCTTTGCGCGCTCGAAAAGCCTCGGGCCTAAGTGTGAGCCTCAAGTCTCTTGCAGAGCACGTTGGACTTTCCCAAGCTGCAGTGTCGCTGGTCATTAACCGTTCCCCAGGGGCGAAATCCATTCCGCACCGCACACAGGAGCTGATCCGTAAAGCAGCGCGGGAGTTGAACTACCGGCCCAATCACATCGCGCGGTCCCTCCGGCAACAAAGAAGCTACACGATCGGAGTGGTCGTGCCGGAAATCAGCGAAGGGTATGCGGCGCTGGTTATGTCCGGGATTGAAGACCATCTGCTGCAAGAAGGATATTTTTATTTTGTGGTGAGCCACCGCCATCGCGACGAACTCATCCAAGAGTACCCGCTGATGTTGCAACAGCGAGCGGTGGAAGGATTGATTGCCGTGGACACAGCAATCACGAGCGCATCGCAAGTGCCGCTGGTCGCGGTGTCCGGTCACCGTGAACTGCCGGGAGTTACCAACATTGTGTTGGATCATGCGCTCGCGGCTACCTTGGCCATGGAGCATTTGACAAA
>Ga0209474_10005002_pt1 | contig 11349 bp, 7 predicted proteins | sample GraSoiAngelo_145_FD_185902 | JGI IMG/M metagenome (GOLD analysis project Ga0209474, IMG submission 185902) | Grasslands soil microbial communities from the Angelo Coastal Reserve, California, USA - 14_1009_05_20cm (SPAdes) (version 2) | ecosystem: Environmental > Terrestrial > Soil > Grasslands ... | reverse complement strand
AGGTACTTGTCGATGACCTCCCGGTACTCGGAGAGCTCGCGGCAACCCTGCATCAGCCACTCTCCGCCGATCACGAGCGCGGGCACGCCCTTGATTCCCAGGGTTTCCGCTTCCTCGCTCGCCTCGTTCACATCCTGCTCCAGGCGTGGATCGTCGAGCCGTTCGATGAACTGTCCGACGTCGAGCCCCACTCGCGAGGCCAGCTCGAGCTGCACGTCCCGGCGCGCCACGTTGATCCCCTGCAGGAATGCTGCCCGCCGCATGGCCTTGAGCAGCTCGCGCTGCAGCTGGGTCCCTTGCGGCAATGCGGCCTCGAGGGCCACCAGAGGCGGCACCGAGCTCGCCGGCGGATCCCGTCCCGTCCACAGATCCGGCTTGACGCCTTTTCCCTCCTGCTCGCGTGCCACCCGGCGGAAGTGCCGCGCCAGCACAGCCCGCTGCTTCTTGTCCGGAATCTGGTTCTCCGGGCGAAGCGGGTACGGGCGCAGACTCCAGCGAAGCACCGCGCCGTATTCGTCGCGCAGGTAGTCGAGACGAGCATCCGCTACGTAGCACCACGAGCAGAGCACGTCGTGGTACAGCACCAACTCCACGCCAATGGGATCGTCGCTGTGCGGTGAGTGCAGGCGCTGAAAGACCGCGCCTTGGGCGGCTCGGATCGCCATGCGGCCATCCTCACCCGAGGGTGCGGGGCCGGGCAAGCCGAATTCCGCCGCGCTCAGGCGTTACGTGAACAGCCTGCCCGGCTGCCTGCTCCGGCTGCCGAACGCGGCTCCGGCGCAGCGCTTTTTTTTGCGACCACATCGCTCACAACGCCATCACGCGCCGCGCACCTTCGGCCACCCGCGCCGCGAACGCGATGATCTCACCGGCGATGTCCAGCCCGGTCGCGCGCTCCAAGCCTTCGAATCCCGGGCTCGAGTTCAGCTCGACGACTTTCGGTCCGTCGTTGGACTCCAGCAGATCGACGCCGGCAACGTCCAGCCCGATCACCTGCGCCGCGCGGACCGCCGCCTCGGTGTAATCGGCCGGGAGCTGGACCGCGCTGCCGAATCCTCCCCGATGCAGGTTGCTGCGGAACTCGCCGCGCGGCGCCTCCCGCCGCATGGCTCCGACGACCCGATCGCCGACGACCAGCGCACGGATGTCGCGCCCCCGCGATTCCGCGACGAACTCCTGCAGAAGGATCTCCTGCCCCAGGTCCCAGAGGGTCCCGAGGATGCTCTCCACCTCGGCCGCGCTGTGCGCGATCATCACGCCGACGCCTTGCGTGCCCTGGATCAGCTTGAGGATCGCAGGAAGGCCGCCCACCTGCGCGACGAGGTCGCGAACGTCGCCGCCGCCGCGCGCGAGAACGGTGCGCGGGATGCGCACACCGGCCGAGGCCAGCTGCTGCAAGGCCGCCAGCTTGTCGCGGCTGCGCGCGATCGCAGAGGCATTGTTGAGCAGCGGTACACCCATGGCCTCGAGGTGGCGCACGACCGAGAGTCCGATCGAAGTCACCGAAGCGCCGATCCGCGGCACCGCGACGGCCAGACCGCTCACCTCCTTGCCCTTGTGATAGAGGCGTGCGCCCTCCGATTCGAGCGCGAGGTTGCAGCGGAGCACGTCGATCACGCGCGTGCGGAACCCGCGCGCGTTGGCCGCCTCGATCAGTCGCCGCGTGGAGTAGAGCGTCTTCTTCCGGGAGAGGATGGCAAGCGCCGGCAGCCGTCGCGCACGCCGGATCTTCTTGACCTTGCGCGGCATCTCAGGCCGCCGGCTTGGAGGGAAGGAGTCGTTCCACCACTTCCTGCAGCTCTTCCAGCGCGAACGGCTTGCGCAGCGCCGCATCGGCGTCGACGTTGCGCGCCTTGTCGGGTACGTCGCGATCAGCGGAGAAGACGACCAGCGGCACGTCCGCAGCCAGGTCCTCCTCGCGCAGACGGCGGATCAACGTCCAGCCGTCCATCACCGGCATCATCAGATCGACGATCATCAGATCCGGCTTCGCGTTGCGCGCGAGCGTCAGCGCGGTCTGCGCGTCGCAAGCCTCGTCGACCGCATAACCCCATTCACGCAAGACCTGGCCGGTGGCCTCCAGGATCTCCGGATCGTCGTCGACGAGCAGCACTCTCGCGCGCGAATCGTCCATGGAACGCAACCGCCGGGAGAGGGGAAGATAGAACGTGAAGGTGGATCCCTTGGCCAGTTCGCTGCGGACCTCGAAGCAGCCGCCGTGGCGATGCACGATCTCGTGCGCGACGAACAGGCCGATGCCGAGCCCGCTGTAGTGGCGCGTGGTGGCGTTTGCGGCGCGGAAGTAGCGCTGGAAGAGGCGGGGTTGTTCCTCGGTGGGAATTCCGATGCCCGGATCCTGCACGGACACGCGCGCGTCCGCCCCGGCGCGCTCCACGGAAACCGTGATCCGTCCGCCCTGCGGCGTGTACTTGATGGCGTTCGATATCAGGTTTACCAGCACCTGCTCGAGCCGCTCGCGGTCCCCTTCGACGACGACCGGGACACCGGCGCGGCGAAGGAAGACGTCGTGGTTGCGCGTCTGCGCACGGAAATCGGCCACCACGTCGTCCGCCAGCTCGTTCATCTCCACGTCCGCGGAGCTGAGCTGCATGCGGCGCGACTCCAGCCGCGAGACGTCGAGCAAGTCCTCCACCAGCTTTCCCAGGCGCTCCACCTGACGCCGTGCCTTGCTCACCAGTTCGCCGCCGATGGACTGGCCGCGCTTCAGCCGCCGCTCGATGCTGTGCAGATACATGGAAAGCGGCGTGAGCGGCGTCCGCAGCTCGTGCGCGGCGACGGTTAGGAAATCCGACCGCTGCCGGTCGAGCTCACGCTGCTCCGTCACGTCGACATAGACCACCAGCCGTCCGAGGTACTCGCCGGAAGCGCCCCGCACGGGGACACTGCTGCGCGTCAGCCAGCGGTGGCGCGGACGCTCCAGCTCGATCTCGTCATGCGCCCGCGTCTCCTGGTTCGCGAAGATGCCGCGAACCCGCTCGAGCATCGCCTCCCGGTCTTGCGCGGCCACCTGCGCGAGCTTCTGATGGTAGATCTCGTCGAATCGCTGCCCATACATCGCGCGCAGCGGGAGTCCGAAGATCTCCTCGATCCGGTGCGAGGCCATGCGCAGCACGACGGCGGCGTCGAAGAGGGCGATCCCGTTCGGGTCCGAGTCGAACACGGCGCGTAGCTCAGCGAACCGGCGATCGGCCTCGGCGCGCTCATGGCTCTGGATGTCGCGCTGCCGCGCCAGCTCGGCGACGAGCCGCGCGTTGCGGACCGCGAGCGCCGCGCGGCCCGCGAGCGAGTAGGCGAAATCGACGTCTTCGTTGGAGTACCGCCTGCCCTTGCCGGTCGAGGCGAGCAGCAGTCTGCCGAGCGGTTCCGAGCCGTCGAACATCGGCACCACGATCGCGGAGGTAAGCCCGATTTCCTTCAGCGCCTGGAACGCATCCTCGGAAGGGATGGCGGCGCGAAGCATCTCGTCGGTGATCTCCTCGGTGACGATGGGCCGCCTCTCTAGGAACGGGTTCAGCTCCGCCGGCCCGACATCCCACCGCCTGGGAGGCACCAGCACGTCGAGCTTCTTCGCCAACTCGCGCTGCCGCGGATCGGGATGGTAGGTGGCGACGTTCTTCAGCGTGCCGTCCGGCTGCACCAGCGCGAACGCGCACCAGTCGTTAGCCAGCGCGTCGGTGACCTGGTGCACGATCCGGCGCAGCGGCTCGATCTCGTCCGGGCCGACATAGTCGAGCAGCACCCGCGAGACCTCGGAGAGGATGCGCTGGCGCCGCTCTGCTTCGGCGAGCCGCGACTGGTCCTCCCCCTCGACGCGCGTCATGGATCCGGATCGGAGCGCTACGGGCGGCTTTTTGCAACCTTTCCGCAGATCGGTCGTCACGCCGCCGGGCTTGCGGTCTGGTATGTTGCGCGCCCCATGGCGTCCATCACCCCCCAGATCGTAGCGGCGCACGGCCTCTCGCAGGACGAGTATGCGCGCATCCGCAAGGTGCTCGGGCGCGACCCGAACATCGTGGAGCTGGGCATCTTTTCCGCCATGTGGAGCGAGCATTGCTCGTACAAGTCGAGCCGGCGCTTGCTCCGGCACCTCCCGACAAAGGGTCCGCGGGTACTGCAGGGTCCCGGCGAGAACGCCGGTGTGATCGACGTCGGTGGCGGCCTGGCCGTCGCCTTCAAGATGGAGAGCCACAACCATCCGAGCTACATCGAGCCGTATCAGGGCGCCGCAACGGGAGTGGGCGGCATCCTGCGCGACGTGTTCACCATGGGCGCGCGGCCGATCGCCTCGATGAACGCGCTGCGATTCGGCGATCCGTCCCATCCGAGGACCGCGCGGCTGCTCGAGGGAGTGGTGGCCGGGATCGCCGGGTACGGCAACTGCATCGGCGTTCCCACGGTCGCGGGCGAGATCGCCTTCGACCCATCGTTCAACGGCAACTGCCTGGTGAACGCGTTCACGCTCGGGCTGCTCAAGTCGAATCGCATCTTCCGCGGCACGGCGAGCGGAGCAGGGAACCCCGTGATCTACATCGGCGCGCGCACCGGCCGCGACGGCATCCACGGCGCCACCATGGCGAGCGCGGAGTTCGACGAGGAGAGCGAGAGCAAGCGCCCGACGGTGCAAGTCGGGGACCCGTTCATGGAGAAGCTCCTGCTCGAGGCCTGCCTGGAGCTGTTCAAGACGGACTGCCTGGTCGGGATCCAGGACATGGGCGCGGCGGGGCTCACCTCATCGTCGGTCGAGATGGCCTCGCGCGCGGGCAGCGGGCTCGAGCTGGACGTCGACGCGGTCCCGCGCCGGGAGACGGGCATGACGCCCTACGAGGTGATGCTCAGCGAATCGCAGGAGCGCATGCTGCTGGTGGCGAAGAAAGGCCGTGAGAAGGAGGTCTTCGACGTCTGCGACAAGTGGGACCTGGCCCACGCGGTCGTCGGCCGCGTCACTGACACGGGCAAGCTGGTGGTGAAGAGCGGCGGCGAAACCGTCGCGGAGCTCCCGATTGCGCCGCTCACCGGCGATGCTCCCGCCTACGATCGGCCGCGCCGGCGGCCGGCCTGGCAGGACGAGGTGCAGAAACTGGGTGAGGTGCCGCAGCCAAGGAATCTGATGGCCGCGCTGAAGCAGGTGCTCGCTTCTCCAACGGTCGCTTCCAAGGAGTGGGTCTACCGCCAGTACGATCACATGGTCCGCATCGGGACCGCCATCCGGCCCGGCCAGGGCGATGCAGCGGTGGTGCGGTTCACCGGCCAGCGCGACGGCGGAGTCGCGGTGTCGGTCGGGTGCAACTCCCGCTGGTGCTACCTCGATCCGCGCCTCGGCGCGGCGCACGCCGTGGCGGAGACCGCACGCAACGTCTCTTGCGTCGGTGGCGAGCCGCTCGCGGTCACCGACTGTCTGAACTTCGGCAACCCCGAGCGCCCCGAGATCATGTGGCAGCTCGAGCAGGCCTGCCTCGGGATCGCGGAGGCCTGCGCGGCCCTGCAGACGCCGGTCGTGTCGGGCAACGTCTCGCTCTACAACGAGACCGAGGGCAAGGCCGTCATCCCGACGCCGATGATCGGGATGGTCGGCCTGATGGACGACTGCGCAAAGAACGCCGGCAGCTGCTTCATGGCGGCGGGCGATCGCGTCGCCATCGTCGGTGGCCTGGGCCAGGGCCATCTCGGCGGGAGCGAGTACCTCAAGACCGTCCACGGCAGGGTCGCGGGCGTACCGCCTCCGCTCGATTTCGCACGCGAGCGGGCGGTGCAGAAGGCGGTCCGGGACTGCGTGCGCGCCGGGTTGCTGAAGTCGGCGCACGACTGCTCCGACGGCGGGCTCGCGGTAACGCTGGCGGAGATGTGCTTCGGCCGCGACCTCGGGTGTCGCGTGGCGCTGAAGTCGCAACTGCGTCCCGACGCGCTGCTCTTCGGAGAGGATGCCTCGCGCATCGTCGTCTCGTTCGCACCGGCGGATCGCGAGGCCGTGGAAGCGATCTGCAAGGCCGCCGGCGCGCCGCTCGAGGACATCGGGCAGGTCGGCGGGCCCACGCTGATCGTCGAGGGCGTGCTGGAGGCAAGGATCGCCGAGCTGCGGGAGTCCTGGAGCAGCGCGATCCCGAAGCTGGTCGGCGAAGGAATCCACAAGGCGGCGCTCGAAGGCGTTCCGTGACGTGGAGACCCGGCTGCTCAGCGCAAGGTCCCCTGCGGACCTCGACGAGGCCGCGGCGCTGATCCGGCGCGGAGGGCTGGTCGCGTTCCCGACGGAAACGGTGTACGGGCTCGGCGCCCTCGCCCTCGAGCCGTGGGCGGTTCGCGCCATCTACGCCGCGAAGGGACGCCCGGCGACGAATCCGCTCATCGTGCACGTGCTCGGCGAAGACGAAGCTCGTCCGCTGGTTTCGCGCTGGCCGCTGGAAGCGATCCAGCTGACGGCGCGCTTCTGGCCGGGCCCCCTCACAGTGGTCTTGCCGCGGACGGCACTCGTCCCTGACGAGTGCACGGCGGGCGGCGACACCGTGGGCGTGCGCGCGCCGTCCCATCCGGCCGCGCGGGCTCTGCTCGAGCGCGTCGGCGCGCCGCTCGCGGCGCCGAGCGCCAATCGGGCGGAGCACGTCTCGCCGACCACCGCGGCGCACGTGCTGCGGGATCTGAACGGGCGCATCGACGCGGTGGTGGACGGAGGCCGATGCCCGTTCGGGATCGAATCGACGGTGATCTCGCTCGTCGGAGCTCCACGCCTGCTTCGCGCGGGGGCGATCCCCAGGACGGAGATCGAGGACCTTCTCGGCCCGCTGGAGATGGGCGCGCCGGCGGCAGTGGCGCAGTCGCCCGGACAACACCGCCGCCACTACGCGCCCGTCGCCGTCGTCCGCCTCGCTCCGCGCCCCGAGCTGGATTCGGTCGCCGCGAAGCTCGGCGGCCGCATCGGCGCCCTGGTCCACGGCGACACTCCGGCTCCGGCCGCGGTAGCGGTCGCGCGGCTTCCGGATGATCCCCAAGGTTACGCGCGCGGCCTGTACGCCGCCCTGCGCGATCTGGAGGACGCGGATTGCACGGCGATCGTCGTCGAGCAGGTTCCGTCCGGGCCCGAATGGGACGCGGTCCGCGACCGCCTCACCCGCTCCTCCGCCGCCTGATCAGCCTAGTTGTAGGTCGCCGTGAACGCGAACGTGCCGGACCAGCTCGACCAGGTCGGAGCATTCGAACCGCTATCCTTGTTGAAGCTCGTGGATAGATGGGCAACGACTCCGAGACCGCAGTGATCGCCGGCCCACCATTCCTTTCCAATGGCGCCGCGCAAGCCGAAGCCCACATTCGTATCGCTCGACTGTCCGTTGGCCTCGAACCTCACGCGAGTGAGCGAGGGCGAGACCGAGAAATAGTAATTCTCGCCGAAGTATCCCGTGTATTCGGGCCCTACCGCGAAGAGAGACACCTTGCCGTCCGTATTGGTTACCGTGGTGCCGTTCGACTTGAACGTCGGATCCGACACGACGACGTCCCAGATGTGAAAGGCGAGGATGCTGTTCTCCGCCAACGCACCACCTGCCGCCAGCCCGAAGGTTCCCGCAGCACCGAGGACGGTCGCATCGACGCCACCCTGCGACGCCTTGGTGGAGAGATAGCCGAGCCCAAGGTCGGGTCGGATAAAGAAGCCGAGGTGGCGGTGGCGGGTCGCATCGAGCGGAGCCATCGGCGTGGAGGCACCGGGAATCGGAGCCGGCGAAGCATGCTCGTCCGGCGGCGGTGGCGGCCTCGCTTCTGGATCGACGCATTGACGCTGCACGCAGATCCGCTCGCCCTTGCAATCGATGTCCTTGCCGCAGCCTTCCTCGGCGCGCGCTGGTATGGCGAGGGCAATCAATCCGCTCAGGGTCCAAAGGATCGTTTTCATTAGCGCCCCGTTCCCGCTGCAGTCCAAGGCTACACGATGACCCATCGCCGCGCGAAATCACTACCGCAGCTGAGATGACGCGAAACGGCGGGATGAGGGCTCGCGGCCGCCAGCTGAAGCCAGCGGTAACGAAGTGGCGCGGCGGGAGCCAATCCGGCCGCGCCACGATGACTGCGAGCAACAGTTCGCTAATCCCGGCTGAACGTGATCAACGACGCCTGCCGCGCGCCCGAGAAGTTGTCGATCGAGACGACCATCTGGCCCAATGCAGGAGTGAACCGTGACTCATCCGTATTGATGGTCACCCAGTAATGCCAATGTCGCTGGCGATGATCGGCAACTCGACGGAAGCCCTAGGGAAAGCTCTCCTTATTCTGTGTACTTAGGGCGCGGCGGCTGCTAGCTCGACCGCGATCCTGGCGGCAATGCGGGCATTGTTCTCGAGCAAGTCGAGATTCACCGATAGGGTGCGCGCTCCGGTCGCTTCGCCGAGAGCGGCGAGCAGGAACGGAGTCATATCCTTGCCCGACAGCTTGCGACGCGCCGCTTCGCGCAGCGCTCCATCGAGCGCAGCCTCGATCCCAGCGCGCGGCAACGCCGAAGGCGGTTCCACGGCGACCACCACGCCCGTCGGCGCTGCGAACACGTTCCAATGCAACTCCAGCGCGCGGGCTATCGCCACCGGCTCGTCGAAGCGGTGCTCGAGCGGAATCCCGCTGGATTCAGTGAAGAACGCCGGGAGCTCGGAAGTGCGGTAGCCCCATACCGGTACGCCCAGCGTCTCGAGCAGCTCGGCCGTGGCCGGCAGATCCAGGATCACCTTGGGTCCCGCGCAGACGACGCACACGCGCCGGCGCGCGATCTCCCCCAGATCGCTCGACACGTCGGGCGGCTGATTGGCGTCGACGCGCCGATGCACGCCGCCGATTCCGCCGGTCGCGAAGACGCGAATCCCGGCGCGCTCCGCCACCGCGCACGTCGCGCTCACCGTGGTCCCCGCGTCCAGCCCGCGCGCGCAGACTGCCGCCAGGTCCCGCGACCCCGCCTTCGCCGGCTTGCGCCCTGGATCGGCGAGTCGCTGAAGCTGCGCCTCGCTGGCCCCGACCACGATGCGTCCCTCGATCACCGCGACCGCGGCCGGGACCGCACCCTCGGCGCGCACGGCAGCGGCACAGCGACGCGCCGCCTCCAGATTCGCCGGAGGCGGCAGCCCGTGCGCGACGACGCTGGTCTCCAGCGCGACCACCGGCCGCCTCTCGCGCAGCGCGATCGCCAGCTCCTCTGCGATCTCCAGCGTCATCGCCCCGACCATAGCCCAAGCAACTGTGCGAGACCGGGACCAAACCAGGTCCGGCTCGACTCTCCTTCGCCTGCCGCCCACCGGTCTGGCATCTCGACGTATCCGGCATACCCATCTGCGAGCCCGACGATCACCTCCTGCGCCATCTGCCGGCCGATCTCTCCGACCGGCTCGCCCGGAACCCCGACGAGCGTCAGCGGCCCCACGCGGATGCGGGTTTCGATCACGGTCGGCTCGCGCACGAGCACGATCGCGTTGGCGAAAGCCCGGCGCAGCAGCCAGGGCACCGCCGGCGACGCCTGCGGCGGAGGCACCGCGATGAATCGCGCGTGGCAGCCGATCTGGACATGGCGGACCGGCTCCGCCCTGCGGAGGAGTTCCTGCGCCTCGCGCGCAACCGAAACCGCGACGTCGGCGCCTCGCTCCCAGGTCGCGTTGCCGCCCGCCCCCTGCACGACCAGGACCGGCGGTCCCTCGAGCGCCGCCACCCTGCCCGGCCAGTCCGCGGAGATCCGCCGCGAGGATCGCGGAGCGGTGGTCGGATGCATCGAGTAGTCGATCAGTGTCGCCACATCTTCGCCGCCGGGCTTTCGCACCCGCAGCGCGACCAGTTGGGAGTCGATCGGTCCCGCGCTGCGCGGCCGCGCCGGACCCTGGGGCCATTCCTCGCGCGCGACGAGGAACTCGGCGGGCCCGAGCGCGGCGATGGCCTGCGTCAGCGCGTCCGCCGCCGCCTGCGCGATCGCGTCCCGCTGAGCGCGGTCGAAAGGTCCGGCACCGGCCCAACCGGCGATCGCGCTGTCCCAGGCACCTCCGGGTCCGGAGTGGGTGTGCGTCGCCGCGAGCAGTAGGCAGGTGAGCGGCGGCAGGCGGGCGCGCCGCATCACTTCCTCCTCCAGCGAGCCAGGCACCAGCACTGTATCGATGGAGGCGATCAGCGCGCGCAGGCCCTCGACCTCGAGCGCAATGGCGCGCGCGTAGACCGGCTCGCTGGCATCGTCCGCGCGGCGCTTCCCCGGGTATCCACCGAGGATGGGATTGGGACCGAGCGCGATCCGCGCCTTGCCTGCGCCGGCCCGCAGCGGGCCCACGCCGAGCAACTCCAACGCGACCCGGCCGTTGACCACGATTCCCGGCAGGCGCTGCACCGGCCGCACCGGCAAGGCGAAGAACAGTACGGCGGCGGCGAGCGCCAGCAACGCAAGGACGGCGAGCGCCTTAGTCAGCGCACGACCCGCCGCGCGCCGAGATAGCGCGTCTGAAAGTAGCGATCCTCGAGCTCCGCCTCGACCACGCCGTGCGAAGAGCTGGCGTGGATGAACCGCCCCCGCGCGACGTCCACGATCATCCCGACGTGCGAGACCCCGCTTCCGCTCGTGTCGAAGAAGACGAGGTCGCCCTCCCGCAGCTCGTCGGCTCGCACCGGGTTGCCTGTCGCGTATTGCTGGCGGGAGACGCGCGGGATCCCGACGGACACTTCGCGGTACGAGCTCATGGTGAGCCCTGAACAGTCTATGCCGCGATGGCTGAGACCGCCCCAGACGTACGGCGTCCCAAGGTAGCTGCGGACGGCGTGCTCCAGGCTGGGCCAGATGAGGAGCTGCTCGGGGAGCTCCGCCGGTGGGGGTGGAGGAGGCGGCGGCACCTGGCGCCAGTCCTTCGGAAGCGGCGCTGGCGTCCAGACCACTTTCGGCGCCGGCGCAACCGACACGGTGAAGGCACCGGTGTACTCCGGCTCCGGGAGCTTCACCTTCCGCGCTCTCGCATCGGCGAACTTCACGCGCGTCCGGGACTCGACGGCGCCGGGATGCTTCGGATCCTTTCGCATCCCCTCGAGCAGATAGGCCGCGTAGAGGCGAGTGTCCCAGCCCGATCTCGCCGCGTCGACCAGGGCCCACTTGATCGTCCTGAAGGACGCGTCGGACCAGCCCTGCGCCATCGCCTCGTGGATCGCGTCGGCCATCACCTCGCCCGCCACTCCGGCGCCGGTCCCTTCGCGATACCCGTTCGCCCAGGTGGCGATCGAGTCCGCGGGGATCTTCTTCTGGTACCCGTACAGCGCGATTCCGGCGACGGCGTCGGCTGGGGCGCCTCGCCAGATCGCGCGGTACGCAGCGAACCCGACGTCGGCGATGCGTGCCGGATCGGCGCG
>Ga0209474_10005001_pt1 | contig 11352 bp, 7 predicted proteins | sample GraSoiAngelo_145_FD_185902 | JGI IMG/M metagenome (GOLD analysis project Ga0209474, IMG submission 185902) | Grasslands soil microbial communities from the Angelo Coastal Reserve, California, USA - 14_1009_05_20cm (SPAdes) (version 2) | ecosystem: Environmental > Terrestrial > Soil > Grasslands ... | reverse complement strand
TGCCGTCATCCCCAACGGGGTCGATGTCGACAAGTACACACCCGGATCGTCGGCGTTCAAGCAGACCTCGCAGGCGAGCACGCTCGTCGGCTACCTGGGCCGCGTCGATCCGGAGAAGAATGTCGATGTGCTGGTGCGGGCGTTCCAGGACGTCGATGCGGCAGAGGACGTCAAGCTGGTCGTGGTCGGCAGCGGCAGCGAGCGTCGCCGACTCGAGCGGCGGTACGGTAGCCGACGCATCATCTTCGCCGGCCAGGTACTCGAGGAGACGGAGCGCATCGCGATGCTGCGCGCCATGGACGTCTTTGTCCTGCCCTCGCTGGTCGAAGGCCTGTCCCTCTCGCTGTTGGAGGCGATGGCTTGCGGCGTGGCATCGGTGGCGACCGACGTCGGCTCCGATGGAGAGGCGCTCCGGGGGGCGGGCATGGTGGTCGACCCCCGGGACCTGGACGGCCAGCTGCGCCTGGCGCTGCGCACGCTGATCGAGTTCCCGGACTTTCGGGCCGAGCTGGGCCGGTTGGCGCGCGTCCGCGTCGTGGAACGCTATGGCCTGTCCGACAATCTGGATCGCTTGCTCGCGGTCTACCGAGAACTCCGGCCCGCCGCCGGGGCGGCCGCGTCCTGACCTCGACGACTAGCCGAGCTTGCCGGCGCTCGTAAAGCGATACCCGATGCCGGGCACCGCCAGGATGAAGAACGGATGCGATGGATCCTGCTCGATCTTCCGGCGCAGGTTGCGGATGTGGACATCGATCACCCGGGTCTCGATCGGGTACTCGTAGCCCCATACGTGGTTCAGGATCTTTTCGCGAGACAGCACTTTGCCGGCATTCGAAGCAAGGAACGCCAGCAAATCGAACTCGGTGTGCGTCAGCAATACTTCGCTGGAATCGTGGAAGACGCGACGCTCGTTGAGATCGAAACGACCCTGATTGACCGCTTCCTCTTCCTGGCGCGCCTTTCGCAGATGGGCCGCGATGCGAGCCAGCAGCTCACGGGTGCGGAAGGGCTTGGTGATGTAGTCGTCGGCACCGATCTCCAGCCCGACCACGACGTCGATCTCTTCGGTTTTGGCGCTGAGGATGATGATCGGCACCCGGAGGCCGGCCTTGCGAATGTCCCGGCAGACGTCGAAACCCGACACATCCGGCAACATGATGTCCAGCAAGATCAGGTCGGGCTTGTTCAGCTCGATGCGGCGCAGGGCCTCGGCGCCGGTCTCCGCCTCGACCACCTCATAGCCCTCCTTTTCCAGGGCGAGATGGATCGCCTTGCGGATCATCGCCTCATCGTCGACGATCAGGATCCTTTTCGGCGGTGGCATCGGTTAGTGCGCGCCGACGGCGAGGCGCGGCCGGGTGCGGGCGGTCGTTTCCGCCCGCGGCACCGTGACGGTGAAGACCGTCCCCTTCCCATGCCGGCTGCGCACGTGGACCTGGCCGCCCAGCATGGTGACCAGGCTGCGCACGATGTACAGCCCGAGTCCCGTGCCGGAGGTACGCCGAACCGCCGGGTCGTCGGCGCGATAAAACTTTTCGAAGAGGCGGGGCATATGTTCCTTACGGATGCCGACCCCCTGGTCTGAGACCTCGAACCTCACGGCCGACGGATCGCCTCGCGCGCTGAGGGTGATCTGGGTGCCGGGCTCGGAGTATTTTATGGCATTGTTCACCAGGTTCACCAGGATCTGGTGCAGCTTGCGCGCCTCACCCATGACGGCGGGTAGATCCTCCGGGAGCCGGCATTTCAGGGTGCGGCCCTTGAGCATGGGGTGCACCTCGTCGCATACGTGCTGCACCACCGAGGCCACGTCAACCCGCGACAAGTCCACCGAGACCCGGCCCGAGTCGATCCGGCTCACCGCCAGGATGTCGCCGATCAGGCGCTCCATCCGGTCGGCCTGCCCGTGCAGATCCTGCAACAGCTCGCGCCGCTGCGCTTCGCTCAGGTCGAAGTCGAGTAACAGCTCGCTGAGGCCCTTAAGCGTCGTGAGCGGCGTCTTCAGCTCGTGCGACGCCGCCAGCATCAACGCATCGCGGGCTTCGATCGTCTCGAGTTCGGGTGTGACGTCGTGGATGACGATCACCGCCCCGTCCGGAGCGCGGCCTTTGATGTGGAGCGGCGATACGGAGTAGGCGACTCTGACCGGATCATCGCTGGTGCGCAGACGAAACAAATACGCGAAGTGGGTGTTGATCTTGGTACCGAGCCGAAGCGCCCGCCGAAGCGCGCCATTGGGTGCGCAGAGGTTGACACCAGTCTCGGTGCGCACCTCGAGGATGTCGGCCGCCGGCCGACCCAGCGCTTCTCCCCGGGCCCAACCGGTCAGGCGCTCAGCGACCGGGTTGAGGGCAATCACGGTCGCTTCGCGGTCCACGAGGATCAGGGCCTGGGGGAACTGCTCAAACGCCTGCTCGGAGAGCGTTCGCTCCCTCGCCATGTCACCGCAGTATAGGCTGGCGAACTCGTGTCTTCAATTGCTGGAGGCGCCGCTCCAGCTTGAAGAGCCCTGAGCGCAGCACCCGCTGATAGAGGCCGATGTAGCGGACCGTCTCGCCGCCGAAGCCGGTCTTGAAGCGGTACAGCCCAAACCACGGATGGTCGGGTGCCGGCTGCTCCGGGATTCCCCACCAGTCGTAGGTGTCGCAACCCAGCGCGCGAAAATCGAGCATCGCCTGCCAGTGCAGCAGGTAGTTCGGCATCAGCTCGCGTTTGTGCTCGGTCGAACCGCCGAACAGGTAGTAGGCGGTCTTGCCGAAGCGGAAGACCATGATCCCGGCGAGCGTGTCTCCCTCGTGCTGCGCCAGGTAGAGGCGGACCTCATCCCGCGGTGAGAACAGGTCGATGGCCGCCTGGTAGTAGGCGGCGCCGGGCAGATGAATCTGTTGCCGTTTCGCGGTCTCGCCCGCGAGGCCCGCGAAGGTGCGGACATCTTTTGAGCCGATGACCTTGACCCCCCGACGTTCAGCCAGGTTGAGGTTGTAGCGGGTCTTCGGTTTGAAGCCCGCCTTCAGGATGTCCGGTTCAAGCTCGATGCGAAGCAGCTGGGTGGCCGGCGGCTGGACGGGATCCCCCGCCGTAAACCCGCGGCCCTCGAAGAAGGCCGGCCACTGGTCGCCGACCCGGTCGTTGGGCTCCACCCGCAGCACCATGCCACCGCCGGCACGCGCCCGCCGCTCCAGCTCGTCGAGGACCTGGATTCGCGCCGCCGCGAGCACGGCAGGGCCGCGGGGCACGTAGTAGATCGCGCCTTTGGGGAACAGGGTGGGAGTGCGCTGGACCGAGCAGAGGCCGTGCCGCCCATCCTGGACCAACAGGCGTTCGATGCGCCACCCGAATCGCGCCTGCAACTCGCCCCAGCTCCAGCTCTGCAACAGGTTGCCTTCGGGCTGCTCGAGCAGCAGCCGGTCCCAGGCCTCCGCGCCCAGGGCGTGGCCATGGGTGATGGTCGCCGCGGTTTCAGACAAACTCGGGTTGACCGGCCCGGGCGAACCGCTCGGCCAGACGGATCGTCAGCGTCGCCGCCCGGTTGACCGGCAAATCGTACAGCCCGATGAAGCGAATCAGGCTACCGTTGAAGCGCGATTTGAAGACGTAGTAGCCGTAACCGCGCTGGCCCGGTTGCGGATCGAGCGGTACGCCCCACATGTCGTAGCTGGTGCAGCCGCGTCGCTGGGCATCCTCGATCGCTCGCCAGTGCAGCAGGTAGCCGGGCTTGACGTCTTTCAACTCCGAGCGCATGCCACCGTAGAGGTAGATGAGCCTGGATCCAAAGAACAGCATGACTGCCCCGGCCAGCAATCGATCCTCGAGACGCGCCAGGTACACGCCAACCTGGCCACGCTCGCGAAAGAGGGCGAGCAGGTCCTGATAGTAGGCGCGGCTGCGGATGGTGAACTGCTCGCGGGCCGCCGTCTCCCGCAGCAGGTCGTAGAAGCTGTCCATCGCCGCCGACGCTTCCGAGGCCTCCACGGTGATGCCCTGGCGCTCGCCGGATCGGATGTTTCGCCGGGTGGACTCCTTCAGCCTCATCAATGCCGCATCGCCACCGCTGATGTCGACGACCACGGTGGCCTGGTGCTGGATCGGATGGCGGCTGGGCCGCGCCCCGCTGGCGGTGAGCGCCGCTCGCTGCGCATCGCTGGTCCATTCCGGATCGACCTTGAGGACCGTACCTCCCTCTGCCGCAAGGCGTTCGCGGAGTGCCCGCCAGAAGCCGGGCCAGTACTCCAGGTGGCCGCCCAGGATCGGCCCGCGCGGAGCGTAGTCCAGATAGAGCCCGCCGGGAAGGCGTCGACGCAGGACGGCGGCGGCGGCGATCGGCTGGCCCGCGTCGAGCCAGAAATAGCGGCGGGACTGCCAGCCGTAGCGCGACTTGAGGCTACCCCATGCCCAGGCTTGCAGCAACGATGCGTCGCGGGCCCGCGAAACGAACGCGTCCCAGGCGGACGCGTCCTCGCAGGTCGTCAACTCGGGCATCCGCCCTCAGCTTAGCGGGCCACCCGGTCGGGCGGCGGCAACCCCGGGTCGCGAAGACTTGGAGTATCGTATTTGGCCTGTGCTAGCATTGGGAAGAAATCTCGGGGCGGTGGGAGGCTTTTTTTGAGTTCCATCGAGCAAGCGCCGAGACTTGTGGACTACAAGGGATCGTTAGACCAAACCCCCCTGCTATCTCTCTTGCAGTCGATGCAAGCTCAGCGCGCCACGGGGACCCTTCAAGTACGCAGCGGTGGCGAGGCGTTCTCGCTGTTTTTTCTGTTCGGCCACCTGTTTCACGCCTATGGCAACGGGAGTCAGGGCGAGGAGGCGGTCTTCGAACCGCTCGCCTGGCGCCAGGGGGATTACACCTTTGATCCCAAGTCGAAGCTCCCAACTGAGGAGACCATCACCGCGCCAACCGCGGACATCCTGGCCGAGGCGAAGCGACGGGGGGTGCCCGGCGCCGACAACGGTCCGGTGGCGGCGGTGCGGTCGCCTGCTCCGTCGACTCCGGCACCGGCGGCCGCCGCGCCGACCCCGCAGGTCAGTGAGCGGAGCGTGGTGAGCCAGCAACCACAGGCGGCGCCGCAGCCGGCTGCGGAAGAGGCCGCGCCCCCCACGGAGCTCTATCCATTGCCGGTTGGCAAGCTCGTGTACGAGTCATTGAAGACGGCGTTCGTCGACTTCCCCAAGCTGCTGCGCTCGCTGAGCAGCGACCGGCTGACCGGCTACCTGCGGCTGACTGGCCAGGCCTCCCGCGGCATGATCCTCTTCTACCAGGGGAGCCTGATCGAGAGCTTTTACGACGGGGGCGCGGTCGTGTCCACCGGCCGGACCGCCTTCTCGCTGTTCAAGAACGATGTCGATCGTGGCGAGGGCAGCATGGACGTCATCGAGCTCACCGCCGAGGTGGTGACGGCCATCTATCAGCTCCTGACGGCGCCCACCATCCTGCAGGGCTTGCTCGCGCGCTTCGTCGATATCCGCGCCCTTCTCCAGTACCTGCAAGAGGAAAAGATTCACGGAAGCCTGCTGGTCCGAGCCCCAGATGAGATGGGCATCGTCTTGCTGCGGGACGGTCAACTGCTGGGCGCGTTCACCCGCGGCCAGCCGCAGCTGATGCAGGATCCGGAGATCGTGACCCGCTTGTGCGCCGACTCCAAGACGCGGATCGAGGTGAAGGCCGTCGCCGACCTCGAGGAGCCGGCTTCCGTAAGCCTGGAAGAGATGCTGGCAATGACCCCCTCGGTGCCGGCGACCGTCTACCGCCCGGCGCCGGCTCAGCCGTCGACCGCCGCGGCGGCGACCATGGCGCCGGCCGCTCGAGTGCAGCCGCAGCCCCCCGCAGCCGTAGCGGCTGCGCCCCCCAGCGCCGAGCCGGACATCGACTGGCCGTCTCTGATGAGCCAGCTGAACCAGATGGCCGACAGCGCTTTGCAGAGTCGCTCGAAGAAAGTGAAGGAGATGCTCAGCTCCACCGAGCACAATGTCGACGCGCTGGACCGGACCATCGACCGGATCTCGCAGACGTCGATCATGTTCGTCGATCCGGCGCGCCTGACGAACCTGGCGAATGAGATGCGCCAGCTGCTCGAAGAACAGCGCTAGGTCAGCCCACGAGGGCCGGCTCCGTCGTTTTGCCGGCTTAGAGTCGGCTAATTTCGCTCCCCTACTATCTGCTGATGCGGCGGGGCATCGTTCTTACCGTGGCCGTGCTCGCCTGCCTGCTGAGCGGGTGCGCCCTCAATCCGCCGCGAATCGTGAGCATCTCTCCCAGCAGGGACGTCACCGATGTGCCGACGAACCAGGCCATCAGCATCAGCTTCGACCGTCCCATGAACCACGATTCCGTAGAGAAGCGGTTTCAGCTATCACCCGCGCTGACGGAGTGCGCCGGGTCAAGGAATTGCCGCTTTGCCTGGACGGGCAACACCCTGATGTTCATTCACACGCACATCAATTTCGAGTTGTCCACCGCCTATACAGTCGCGATGCACTCCGGCTACGCCGACGCCAGCGGTCAGCAGAACACCCTCGAACACTCCTGGCGCTTCACCACCGAGGGCCGGCCGATGCTGACCTCGGTCGATCCGTCCGACGGCGCCGGTTCGGTCGCCCCCGATCGGAACATTGTTCTGAGCTTCAACCGGGCGATGCGTGCCGACACGATGCGGGCGGCCGTGCAGCTGAGTCCGGACACGCCCTTTCTGCTGCGCACCCGGCCCGGCGGCGACGCCTCCCAGTACGAAATCATTCCTCTCTCCGTGCTCCAGTCCAATCAGGCCTACACGGTGTCGATCGACCGGCCCCTGGACGTGCACGACAACGCCCTCGACCGCCGGGTGCAAGCCCACTTTCACACCGGGGCGCTTTCCCTCTCACGCAAGATCGGCTACCTGGTCGGGCAGCGGGAGCAGCCGGCGTTCGCGGTCGGCATCGTCGATCCTCACGCGGACAGCTTTCTCTCACGCGCCACGCCCAAAATCCTTTACCGGCTCCCTGGACAGGGCCAGGCGCAAGACGCCATCCTGTCGTTCGATTGGGCGCCGGAGGGGCGGCGGATGGCGCTGGTCCAGGCATCACGCAACGCCACGGCCGGCCCGATCCAGATCGTCGACGTGTCCAGCGGGGCCGTGGTGAGCCCCGGCATCAGCGGCTCGCAAGTCTACTGGTCCGCCGACGGGACCATCGTCTATCTCAAGGACGGCAGCTTGCGCCGTTTCCGCCCGGCCACGCTCACCGATGTCGCCCTGACCGATCCGAGCGACGGACTCGTTTCGGGCCCCGTGGCGCTCAGCCCTGATGGCAGGACGGTCGCCTACAGCACCGTGGATGGCCTGGGACGCAACCATCTATGGATCATGAATCTCGACCTTCGCAGTCGTTACCGGCCGCTTACGCTCGATGACCCCGCCGACCATCCCGCCTGGTCGCCGAACGGGACCAAACTGGCTTTTCGCCGGATGACTGCCAGCGGCCCCGAGCTCTGGGTCTACGACCTCTCCGCCAGCGGCACGAGCGCCTATCGCCGTGGCGGTCCGTTGGACATCACCGCGGCCGCCTGGCTGAGCGACAACAGCACCCTCTTTGCCGCGACCGGCGACGGCGAAACGGCCACGCTGTACCGCGTCAACATCTTTTCCGCGGGCGAAGCGGGGGGCGTGGTCAAGGTCACGGGCAGCAGGGAGGCACCAAACGGCTCGATGCCGAACATCCCCGCGTACGACCGCCGGGTGAGCTTTACCGGCCAGGTTGGTGATCTGCCCCAGATCTACGTGATGAACGGCGACGGCTCCCGCCCCCAGCAGTTAACGGAATGGGAAGCGGATTACCCTTACACCGGGACTTCGCCGAACTGGAACCCGGCCGGCTAGGCCGCTTTCGGCACGACGTCGTCCGGGACCGCGTCGACCTGGGGCGGCTTCAGGTAGTTCGCGTGGAAGTAGGCGCGAACGGCGATCGTGATCAGCATGGCGATCGCCATCAGCACCGCCGATGACCAGAACGGCATCCCCGCCTGAAGCCCGTACATCAAGCCGCCGATCGGGTAGGCCACGACGACCACCGCCCCGGTGACAAGCGCGAAGAGGCCGTAGCCCCTCGCCATGGCGTGGTCGGGGAGCACCTCGCCGATGACCGCGGTCATCACCTGACGGAAGGACCAGAAGGCACCCCGCAGGAAGAAGGCGAGGCCGAGGATCGGCAGCGCGGTGGAGGAAAGCAGCAAGACCGCGGATACCACGTAGGCAGCCTCGAAGCAGAGCACGATACCGACACTGCCCATCGATCGACGCAGCCGGCCGAGACTGAGCCCTAGCAGCACCGACCCCAAATACAGAACGCTCATCAGGACGCCGATCCAGACGTTGTCGACATGGGCGGCTTCGCTCGCATAGAGGGCGGTGAAGGTCCAGGGGATGAAGATGATGACGGTGACGAGTGTGAACAACACGAGCAGCACGCGGAACGCCGGAAACCCCATGAGGTCGCGGTAGCGCAGGGACGGAAGGGCCAGCCGCGGCGGTTCCTTCGCCGGCAAGAACCAGATGCAGATCGCCGCCAGCGCGAAGAATCCCGTGGCCACCCAGAACAGCGCGCGCAATGACATGACCTGGGCAAGCAGGCCGGTCAGCAGATTCGAAGCGATCAGCCCGAGCGAATAGGCGGAGAGCACGGTGGTCATGACCATGGCGATCCGATCCCGTGGCACGCCGAGCGTGAGGTAGACGCTGATCGCCGGGGTATTGACGACCGACGCCTGCATCAAGATGACGCCCAGCGCGGTCCAGGCCCAGTGTGGCGCGACCGCGAAGCAGAGCGGGGCGGGGATCGCGATCAGCCAGCCGGCGATGATGGTCTTGTGCAGATTGCGGCGCTCGGCCAGGCGGGTGCCGGGGAAGATCACCAGCGTCGCTACGAGCATGCCGATCGCGGCCATCAGCCCGATCTCAAAAGCGCTGGCCCCAAGATCATGCTGGTAGATGGTTCCGAAGGCGATGAAGGGGCCGGCGCCCAGTCCCGAGAGCCCGAGGGCGAAGAAGAGGAGCCAGCCGCCGCGATCGATCCGGACTCGGGTCTCGGGCCGATGACCGCCGATCGGGGTCGGTCGGGGACGCGGCACGCGGGCGCGAAGCACGCTGATATATCGCACCGCACCGAGCGACCCATCGAGGGGTGCGGCGACGAAGTCGTGAAGGGCTTAGCCGGTGCTCACGCTACGCGGCCAGCGGCTCGTCCAGGCTGATCCGCCGGTGCAGTCGCGCCAGCCGCTGCGGCGCCCACCAGTTGGCCTGGCCCAGCAGCCGCATCACCGCCGGCACAATCAGTGCCCGCACCAGGGTGGCGTCGAGGGCCACGGCGATCGCCAGCCCGAGCCCGATCGATTTGATCAAGACCACGTCCGCCAGCCCGAATGCCGTAAAGACCGCCACCATGATGGCCGCCGCGCCGGTGATCAGCCGTCCGCTGCGCTCCAGTCCGTCGGCCACCGCCTGCGTCGTGTCCTTCGTACGGCGGTACTCCTCCTGGATCCGGCTGATGAGGAGCACCTCGTAGTCCATCGACAGCCCGAAGACGATGCAGAACAGGAGAACAGGGACAGAGGGGTCGAGCGGCTCGGCGGTGAAGTTGAGCAACGAGCTGAGATGGCCCTGCTGGAAGATCCAGACCAGCGCCCCGAACGAGGCGCCGATCGACAGGATATTCATGATGACCGCCTTCAGGGGCAGCACCACGGAACCGGTCAGCAAGAACAGGACGAGGTAGGTGACGACCATGACGTACACGACCGCCAGGGGGATGCGCTCAAGGATGAAGTCGGTGAAATCGATGGAGAAAGCCGCCACCAACATCGAGCTTCCGGCAGGCGGCGGCATGCTCCGCAGCGAATGAACGATCGCGCGCGAGGCATCGCTTTCCTGACCGTGCTTGGTTACGACGGAGAGCACGGCGATCTCGGAGCCGGTGGTTCCATGGACGATCGCCTGGACGCGGGCCGGCTGCGCTGCGTCGGCCTGGGTCAACAGTGCCTGGTAGTCCGAGCGACTCAGCGAGCCGTCGAAGCTCACCATGCTCTCGACGCCTTCCACCCCCGGCACTTGCTTGATTCGCTGAGCGAGGTCGTAGAGGGCGCCCACCCGATCTCGGGTCAGCGGGCCGCCGGTCGGGTACCGAACGACGACGCTGAAGAATGTCTGACCCTGTCCCGGAAACTTTTGCAGCTGCTCATAGCCACGCCGGGTCTCGGCGTTCGGCGGCAGCATGCCCACGTCGCCATTCGCGATCCGGATCTGCAAGAAGGGCAACGCCATCAGCACCAACAGCGCCACGACCGGAAGCAGCACCAGCAACGGCCGCCGCATCACGCGGATGGCCAGTCCGTGCCACAGCCCGCGGCCGGCGGCGGGGCGGGGCAGCGGCAGGCGGGCCCAGTTCACGCGGTGACCGAGGATGGCCAGCAGGGAGGCAAGGAACGTGAGCGCGTAGAGCACGGCGATGGCGACCACGATGGCACCAGCGAATCCCATGGACGCGAGAAAGGAGCCCTGGAAGAAAAGCATGGCACTCAGCCCGATCGCGACCGTGATCCCGGAGAAGGTCACCGCGCGACCGGAGGTCCGCATGCTGGCGATGAGCGCCTGCTCCGGACTTCGGCCCGCGGACATCTCCTCGCGGAAGCGGTTCACGATGAAGAGCGAATAGTCGATCGCCACCCCGAGACCGATCAGGGTGACGATATTCGTGGCATAGGTCGATACATCGGTGAAGCACGCCAGCACACCGACGCCGGCGAGACCCCCCACGACGGCAAGCCCGCCCACCCCCAGCGGCAGCAGCATGCTGACCACCGTGGCGAAGACGATCAGGAGCAGGGGAACGATGATGACCAGCGAGACCAGCTCGGCCCGCTGCAGGTCGGAAGCCAGGAACTTATCGAAGTCCGAACCGACAGCGACATTACCGGTGCCAAGCACCGCAAGACGGTCTGATTGGACCTCCGCGCGCAGCTGCGAATAGTAGAGGCGCGCGCTGGGATAGTCGTCCTTGAGTGAAACTCGGGCAAAGGCATGGTGCCCGTCGGTCGACGTCATGGCGCGGGCCTGCTCGGCCGGGACGTCGAACGGAGTATCGACCGTCTTCACCCGAGAATCCGCCTTCAATGGTTGCAGCGCCGTGAGCATGGCCTGCTTGAAGCCGGGGTCGGTGACCGCCATCGAGGCACTGCCAAAAACGAGGACGAAGGACGAGCCGGCGCCATTCTGCGGCAGCTGGTCCTGCATGAGGGCCAGTGCCCGGCCCGACTCGGTATTCTGGCCGCCGCTGTTCTTCAGCGTCCCGCCATTGAGGAGCGCGAAAATCGACCCGGCCAGCATG
>Ga0209474_10004998_pt1 | contig 11356 bp, 11 predicted proteins | sample GraSoiAngelo_145_FD_185902 | JGI IMG/M metagenome (GOLD analysis project Ga0209474, IMG submission 185902) | Grasslands soil microbial communities from the Angelo Coastal Reserve, California, USA - 14_1009_05_20cm (SPAdes) (version 2) | ecosystem: Environmental > Terrestrial > Soil > Grasslands... | reverse complement strand
AAGCAGTTACGTCCGAGCCCCAACCTAGTCTCGTTCACAAATGCGCAGGCTGCGGACACTGAGCGAGGCCGAGTGCTATCTCCGCTGCTACGGCGGCGCGGACGAGTCGGTCAAGGTCTTCCGCGTCGAGCGGCCCGAGCGCGAGGAGGTCCGCTTGACCGGGGAGCGGCTCCGCCGCCTGTTCGAGGCCCGACTCGACCTGCGCGAGCCGGGGCTCGCCGCTTGACCTGAGCCGGCTGAAGGTAAACCGTGAGCTCGAATGACCGGGCAAGCGGTGTCGGCGGTTCCCGACGTCCTCGCGCCGGGCCTGCGGGTGGTCTTCTGTGGCATCAACCCAGGCTTCGTCTCGGCGGCGGCAGGCGCGCACTTCGCGAATCCGCGGAACGACTTCTGGCGGCTCCTGCACGACGCCGGCTTCACGCCGGGGCTGCTCGCACCTCACGAGCAGTTCGATGTGCTCCAGTTCGGCGTCTGCCTGACGAACGCCGCCTTTCGGACGACGCGCGGCTCCGGCGACCTCAGGCGTGCCGACTTCGCGGGAGCGGCCGAGCGGCTCGAAGATCTCGCGCGAGAGCTTCGGCCGGGCTGGCTGGCGTTCGTCGGCAAGGAGGCTTACCGCGGCGCCTTCGGCGAGCGGCCAAAGCTCGGCGAATAGGCGCAGCGGCTCGCTGAGACGCGGCTCTTCGTCCTGCCCTCGACCTCGCCCGCGAATGCGGCTGTGCTGTACGCGGAACGGTTGAGGTGGTTCCGTGAGTTGGCTAGCCGCGCCAGCGGTTCGTGATCGGCGTTCGTCTGTCTCGGCCGAACGCCTTCTGCCGCAGCCTGACGCCGGGCGGCGCCTGACGACGCTTGTACTCGGCGCGGTCGATCATCGCGACCGCGCGCTCGACGACGTCAGGGTCGAAGCCGTCCGCGCTCAGCTCTTCGGCAGAGCGGTCTTGCTCGACATAGGCGGCGAGGACCTTGTCAAGCGCGGGATACGGAGGGAGCGAGTCCTCGTCGAGCTGGTTCTCGCGCAGCTCCGCACTGGGCGCCCGATCGATGATCGACTGCGGGATCAAATCACGACGCGCCGCGTTCAGATGCTCGGCGAGCCGGAACACGTCGGTCTTGAAGACATCCTTGAGCAGGGCGAAGCCGCCGGCCATGTCGCCGTAGAGCGTCGCGTAGCCGACTGAGAGCTCGGACTTGTTTCCGGTCGCGACGAGGAGCCAGCCGAACTTGTTCGAGAGGGCCATCAGCAGCACGCCGCGGATCCGCGCCTGCAGGTTCTCCTCGGTCAGGTCGGTTTCCCGGCCGGCGAAGCTCTCGTGAAGCGCGCGCTCGTGCGCGTCGTAGATCTCGTCGATCGGCAGCTCGCGGAAATCGACGCCGAGATTCTCGGCGAGCGCGCGCGCGTCGGCGCGGGTCTCCGGCGAGGAGTAGCGCGAGGGCATCGAGACGCAGTGGACGCGTTCCGGTCCGAGCGCCTCAACGGCGAGCGCTGCAGTGAGCGCCGAGTCGATCCCGCCCGAGACGCCGACGACGACTTCGCCGAAGCCGTTCTTGTTCACGTAGTCACACAGGCCGAGCTCGAGCGCGAGCCGCATCTGCTCCAGCTCATCAAGACGCGGGGCGACGACCGGCTCGACCGGTGCGCGCGGGCCGCGGGATGAGCCGACGTGGACGACCGGCACCTCCGGGATCTCGCCGCGGTCGCGGGCGAGCGAGCGGCGGCGGACGTCCCTGAGCCGGCGCCCGACCGCGTCTGCGGGCTCGATGTCGGCGATCAGCAGCGCCTCTTCGAAGCCGGGCCCGCGCGCGAGTACATGGCCCTCCTCGTCGAGCAGGAGCGAGTTCCCGTCGAAGATCAGCTCGTCCTGGCCGCCAACCGCGTTGCAGAAGGCGACGAAGCACGAGTTGTCGCGCGCGCGGGTCGCGAACATCTCCTCGCGTTCGCGGTCGCGAAGGACGTGGAAAGGTGAGGCGGAGAGATTGACGAGGAGCTGCGCTCCGGCAAGCGCCAGCTCGGTCGCCGGCGGGCCGGGCTGCCACATGTCCTCGCAGATCGTTGGGGCAAACAGCGTGCCTCCGTGCTCGAGCAGGACCAGGTCGCTGCCGGGGGCGAAGTAGCGATCCTCGTCGAAGACTCCGTAGTTCGGCAGGAAGCGCTTGCGATAGATGGTCTTGATCTCGCCGGCGGCGCAGACGGCGCAAGCGTTGTAGAGATCCCGCTCGAACCATGGCACGCCGATCAGCGCGACGATTCCACGCGCCTCGCGGGCGAGCTCTGCCGCCTTTGCCTGCGCAGCCTGGACAAAGCTCGGCCGCAGGAGGAGATCCTCGGGCGGATAGCCCGTGACCGCGAGCTCGGGAAAGACGACGAGATCTGCCTTGCGGTCCTTGGCTTCGGCGAGCCGCCGGCGAATCTTGTCGGCGTTCCCGTCGAGGTCGCCGACGACGGTGTTGATCTGGGCGAGAGCGAGTCTCATGGGCAGTTTTAGACTATCAGTCGAAAACCGTTTTTAGCGCTGCAGGCGGATCGCATTCAGGTCGTGTTCGCGTATCTCGTCGGCGCGCCGGATCAGCTCTTCGACGTCGTCGTGCTCGGCGTGGATGTAGCGCCCGGTGAGCGCGTCCGCCCGGCCGGACGCCAGCGTTCGGACCAGGTGCGGTGCGAGCTCCGGCGGTGTCCAAGGCGCATCGTCGGGTGCCCTCTTCGTCATCTCGGTTTTGACGAGGCCGGGGCTGATCACGAAGACCGGGATCCGGCCTGCGAGCTGCTCTGCGAGCACATTTCCAAACCGCCAGACGGCCGCCTTGCTCGCGGGGTAGGCGGTGCTACCGGAGTGCGGAAGGTAGGCCGCGCCGCTGCCGGTGATCACGATCCGGCCGCGGCCGCGCTCGAGCATCCCGGGGATCACGGCTCGGCAGCAGAGGTACACGCCGAGCACGTTCACCTCGAAGACGTTCCACCAATCGCGCGGTTCGACTTCCCACGCGCGCTCTTCGCGGACGTTCCGCCCGGCGTTTGCGACGAGCAGGTCGATCGGCCCGAGCTCAGACTCCACGCGGTCGACCATTGCCTCGACGGCGGCGCGGTCGGTCACGTCTGCAACGACGGCGAGGCCGGCGGTCTCGCGGGCGACCTCCTCCACCTGCTCGAGCGTGCGGGCGCTGGCGGCGACCCGTGCCCCCGCGTCGGCGAGTTCGCGCGCGATGTTGGCCCCGATCCCGCGCCCGCCGCCCGTGACGAGGGCGACTTGGCCCCCCAGTTCCGGATCGGTCATCCGCCGAGGATACGCCAGGCTGCCCGCTCGGTTCGGCTGCCGCTCCAGGGCCACTCGGCCGGGTCCGCGCAGAGGCCGGCGCGGACTGGATTCGCGAGGACGTAGTCGCATGTGTCCCTGAGCTCGTCTTCGTCCTCGATCAGGCCTGACCAGAAGCGGTCTCCGAAGAGGTGGCCTTTCTGCGGTAGCGGCGGTTGAAAGCTTGGGCATAGACGCCGTTCAAGCGATGGAGCCCATCGGAGAGCTCGTCTCGGAGCGCCTCGACGACGAGGTGATAGTGATTCGTCATCAGGCAGAAGACGTGGACAAGCCAGTCGTTCCGCACAACGACGTCCGCGAAGAGCTCGAGGAAGAAACGGCGGTCGTCGTCGGTTCGGAAGATCGGCGTTCCTTCGACGCCGCGCGTTCCGACATGGTAGGTGCCGTCCGGGAAGACGTAGCGCGGAAGCCGGCTCACAGCGACACCGTAGGGCCGCCGATCGCGATCACCTGTCGCGAGGAGCCATCCCTGTGGACGAAAAGTCACACTTTCGTTGCAGTTGCCATGTCCGCGCGCGGCAGTTCGTGGGGACTGTCCTCAGGAACTGCCACGCGCCTGCGTGTCCGGCCAAGCCGCGTCGTCAGGGTGCGACCCGCGCCGCCGCTTCGATCTCTTCCAGCGTCTCAGGATTCTCGAGCGACGTCAGGTCGCCGGGGTCGACGCCGAGCGCCTTCGCGCGCACGGCGCGGCGGACGATTTTCGCACTGCGGGTCTTCGGCAACGCGGGCACGAACAAGATCCGCTCAGGCGCGAACGCCTTGCCGAGCTCGGCGGTCACGAGCGCTCGCAGCTCCGAGACCAGCTCCTCCGACGGTTCCGCCCCCGGCACGAGCGCGCAGAAGATCCACGCCGTCTCGCCCTTGATCTCGTGCGGCACCCCGATCGCCGCCGCCTCCGCCACCGCCTGATGCGCCACCACCGCCGACTCGAGCTCCGCCGGCCCGACGCGCTTCCCGGCGATGTTGAGCGTGTCATCCGAGCGCCCGTGCAGGAACCAATAGCCGTCCTCGTCGACCGACGCCCAGTCCCCGTGTACCCAGACGCCCGGAAATCGGCGCCAGTAGGTATCGAGGTATCGCTCCGGATCCCGCCAGAACCCGCGCGTCATGCCGGGAAACGGCTTCCGGCAGACGAGCTCGCCAACCTCGCCGCGCACCGAACGTCCCTCCGAGTCAACGACGTCCATCGCCATTCCGAGCGCCGGCCCGCCAAGCGAGCACGCCTTGATCGGCGTCGCCACGGTGGGCGAGAGGAAGCAGGCACCGACCTCCGTGCCGCCCGAGCAGTTGATGATCGGACAGCGGCCGCCGCCGACGACCTCGTGCAGCCACCGGTACGGCTCTGGGTTCCAAGGCTCGCCCGTCGTCACGAGCACGCGCAGCGAGGTCAGATCGTGGCGGTCCACGAGCTCGCGGCCGTGCGGGATCAGCGCTCGGGTCAGCGTCGGCGAGATCCCGAGCACGGCGACCCGCTCCCGCTCGACGAGTGACCACAACCGGTCGGCGGCGGGCCAGTCCGGAGCCCCCTCCGCAAACAGGACCGTGCAACCCAGCGCGTTCCCGCCAACCACCTCCCACGGGCCCATGATCCAGCCCATGTCGGTGACGAAGTGGACGACCTCGCCGGGCTTCGCGTCGGCCTGGTAGGCGACCTCGCGCGTGATCGAGACGAGGAAGCCGCCCTGGACGTGGAGGACGCCCTTCGGCCGGCCGGTCGTGCCGGACGTGTATGTGAGCAAGTAGGGATGCTCGGAGTCGACCTCGAGCGGCTCGAGCGTACCCGGCCGGCCCGACATGGCCTCAGCGTCGAAGAGGTCGCGGCGCGGCGTCATCGGAACGTCCTCGCGCCCGAGCCGCCGCCAGACGACGACGTGCTCCACCGACGGGGAATCGCGAACCGCCTCGTCGACGATCTCCTTCATCGGCACCTCGCGCCCGCGTCGCAGGGAGCCATCTGCGGTGACGATCACCTTCGCCTCGGAGTCCTGCAGCCGTTGCGCAACAGCGGGCGCCGCGAAGCCGGAGAAGATCGGCACCTGGACTGCACCGATGTGCGCGCACGCGTGCGAGACGATCGAGACCTCCGGCGACATTGGCAAGAAGAACGCCACCCGGTCGCCGGGGCGAACGCCGAGTGCCACCAGCGCCTCCGCGAACCGCGTCACGCGATCGGAGAGTTGCCGATACGTGAGCCCGTGCCGCTCGCCGTCCTCCGATTCCCAGAGCGCAGCCGCGACCTGGGGCGTCCTCTCCGCCCATCGATGCACACAGTTCCAGGCGAGGTTGAGCTTGCCGCCGACGAACCAGGTCGCCCACTCCGGCCCTTGCGAGAGATCGACCACGCGCTCCCAGCGGCGCGAGAACTCCAGCCCTATGTCCTCGATCGCCTCCGGCCAGAACCACTCCGGCTCCTCCGCCGACCGCCGCTGGAGCTCGTGGTAATCGTCGATGCCCACCCGGCGCATCAGGCGCACCACGTTCGCCTGTTCGAGCGTGTCGGGCGTCGGCCTCCAGGCAACCTCCGTCACGCCAACAAGCGTAAAGAACGAGCCTTGCCACTCTAGCTAGTGGTCGCTAACGTAGCGCGAGCTAACTTAGGCCCGGGAGGACGCGAATGCGAGCAAGGATCTTTGCCGAGGAAAACCGCAGGTGGTGGACGTTGGGGGCCCTTTCCTTCGCCCTGTTCATGATCATGCTGGACAACACGATCGTCAACGTCGCTCTGCCGGCGATCAAGAACGACCTTCACATCGGCGTCTCGGAGCTCGAATGGGTCGTGACGGCGTATGCCCTCACCTTCGCGGTGCTCCTGCTCACCGGCGGCAAGCTCGGCGATCTCCTCGGCCGACGGTTGATCTTCACAATCGGCCTGGTCGTCTTCACCGCGTCGTCGCTCGCCTGCGGTCTCTCCTCCAGCGCCACCGAGCTGATCGGAGCGCGCGCGGTGCAGGGCGTGGGGTCGGCGCTGATGATGCCGGCGACGCTCTCGATCATCACAGCCACTTTCGCGGCGCGCGAGCGCGGAATGGCGATCGGTATCTGGGCTGGGGTCTCGGCGATGGCGCTCGCGATCGGCCCCCTGCTCGGCGGAGTCATCACCGAGCACATCTCCTGGAACTGGATCTTCTACGTCAACGTGCCGATCGGGCTCCTCGGCATCCTCGCAAGCATCGTCGTCGTGCCCGAGTCGAAGGACACTTCCCACGAGCAAAGACTTGACTTACCCGGCCTGCTGGCCTCAGGCGTAGGCCTGCTGGCGCTCGTTTACGCGCTGATCGAAGCCCACCACTACGGCTGGACGTCGGCGACGATCCTCGGCCTCTTCGCCGTCGCCGCGAGCGCCCTCACGGCTTTCGTGCTGCTCGAGCAGCGCCAGCGCCTGCCGATGCTCGACCTGACGCTGTTCCGAAACGGGACCTTCGCGGGCGCCAACCTCGTCGCGATTCTCGTCACGCTCGCGATGTTCGGGATCTTCGTCTTCTTCCCGATCTACATGCAGACGTTCCTCGGCTGGTCGCCGATCCAGGCCGGCGCCGCGCTGCTGCCCTGGACGATCCTGATCGTGATCTTTGCGCCGATTGCCGGCAAGCTTTCCGACAAAGTCGGCTCCCGCTGGCTGATCGCCGCCGGGATGACGACCGTCGGGCTCTGCTGCCTCGAGCTCTCAACCGTCGCGGTCGGCTCGACCTTCTGGCGCTTGCTGCCCGGCTTCATTCTCGGCGGTCTCGGGATGTCGTTCGTGATGACGCCGATGTCCGCCGCCGTGATGGGCGCTGCTCCGGTCGACAAGGCCGGCGTCGCCTCCGGCGTCCTGAACACGTTCCGCCAGGTCGGTGTTGCCCTGGGAATCGCGATCATGGGCGCGATCATCACGAATCGGGAGGCTGCAGCCCTGCGCGCCGGCGACGATGGACCCCACGCCTTCGTCCACGGACTCACCTTCGGGATGCGCGTCAGCGCGGTGATCTGCTTCGGCGCCGCGATCGCCGCGGCTGTGCTGGTCCGCAAGTACCAGCACGCCGAACAGGCGCAGCCGCTGGCCGAGGCAGCATGATCGCGACGCGGCCGCGGATGGCGGCCGGGGAGCGGCGACGGTGCGTGGTCGGCGCCGCCTGCCGCGTCTTCGCGAAGTCCAGCTACAGCGGGGCGACGACGGCCGAGATCGCCCGCGAGAGCGGAGTCACGGAGCCCGTCCTCTATCGCCACTTCCCGTCGAAACGCGACCTCTATCTGGCCTGCCTCGACGCAGCGTGGGCCCACGTCCGCAAGCTCTGGGAGGAGGCATTCGCGAACGAGCCCGACCCGCGGCTGCGGATCGCCGCTATGGGGCGCGCGTATGTCCATCTCCAACGCACCGGCGAGAGGATCATGCTCTCGGACCTCTGGATCCAGGCGCTGACGGAGGCCACCGAAGACCCGAAGATTCGCCGCTACCTGCGAGACCAGGTGCGGGAGGTGCATGACTTCGTCGCCGAGAAGATCAGGAGCGCTCAGGAGGCGGGCGGAATCAAGCGGGACCGCGATCCCGACGCCGAGGCCTGGATCTTCATTTCGCTCGGTCTTCTCAGCACGATCGACCGGCGGCTCGGCACGCTCGGGGAGCACGATTTCGAAGGAGTTTTCGCAAGCCGGCGCCGCTGGATGGTCGGCGAGAGCGCGGCCTGAGCCCTGCCAAAAAGGAAAGGCCCCGGCTGCGGCACCCGGGGCCTTTCTATTCAGTTGAGCGGCTTCTAGAGGCGACGGCCCGGAAGCTATGACTCTGCGGCCCAGCCACGCTTCCGGGCGCTCCGTCGCCATTCCTTGGCGCGCCCCCCGCAGCTCCGACCTGGCGTCCGGCGGTGCTGCAGAGTTGCCTGACTATAGACCTGTCCCCGGAAGCCGTCAAGTAGCTCGATCAAGTGATTCTGCGATTGGCCGCTTGACTCGCATTTCGGCTGGACATGCCCCTTTAGGGGGACGCCGGAATAGACGGGGTTGCATATTGGTGAAGTATGGAGTTGACTTCCCGTGAGTCGCTTATGCCTCGCGCTGCCACGAACATCCGCCGCAGCACCCCCTCGGGCAACCGCCTGGGCGAGCGCGTGCGGCAGTTGCGCGTCGCTGCCGGACTGACGCAGACTGACCTCGCGGGCGACCGCTTCTCGAAGGAGTACGTCAGCCAAATCGAGCGGGGCAAGACCAGGCCCACGCGCGAGACGATCGATTGGCTCGCCGGCAAGCTGGGGGTCGACCCCGGCTTCCTCGAGCGTGGCGTCTCCGCCGACGAGCGCCGCCGCGTCGACACCTTGCTCGCGCGCGCGGAGGCCCTGACCGAATCGCATCGCTACGAGGAGGCGATCGCCGAGTACGAGAACTGCAAGACCGCGGTGCTCGCGACGGGGGTCACCGAGCTCGAGGTCCGCCACCTCGCCGGCGAGGCGTGGGCGCGGATGGAAAGCAGCGAACTCAAGCAGGCCATCGAGCTGCTCAACCGGGCCCGGATGCTCGCCGAAGCGCCGGAGTTCTCCGATGTCGACCGCGCCGACCTCCTCTTCCGCCTTGCCGTCTGCCGCTACCAGCTCTCCAGCATCTCGACCGCGGTCAACCTCCTCAATGAGGCGCTGAGCCTGGCCGAGGGCTCAGAGCTTCCGTGCGATCGCCTCCGCGCCGACATCCTCGGCCGGCGCTCGCGCTGCTACCGACGCCAGCGGGACTTCGAAGCAGCGCGCGAGGACGTCGAGTGCGCGCTCGAGCTTGCCCAGGCGCTCGACGATCCGCGGAAGACGGCGGACACCTACTTCCAGGCTTCTCTTGTCAGCGAGCGGATGGGGCACTGGGTCCAGGCGCGCAATTACGCTGAGCGCGCCAAGGCCTACTACGAGCAGATCAACGACGAGCGAAATGTCGGTCGGCTGCTCAACAACCTCGGCGGTCTGAACTTCCAGCTCGGCAAGCCCGAGCAGGCCGTCGAGGATCTGAAGAACGCGTACCGCGTGCTGCTCGACAAGGGCAGCGACGCGGAAGCGGCGAACGTCGTCGCGTCACTCGCCCACGTGCATCTGATGACGGGCGAGCCGAAGGCGGCGGAGGACGAGGCGCGTCACGCGCTCTCCCTGATGGAAAGCCGCGACGACTTCCTCTATCACGTCGCGCCGACGCAGCTGGTGCTGGGTCGGGCTCTGATGGAACAGGGGCGCCTGGACGAAGCGGAGAAATTCCTGCGCGCGTCCGATGCGAGCGCCGAGCAACTCGAGTCCATCAGCCACCGGGCGGCAGCCTGGATGGCTCGTGGCGACCTCGCCGCCAAGCGTGGCGAGGACGGGGTTGCGGCCAAGCTCTACCGCCAGGCGGCGGAGGCACTCCAGGACGTTCGGTTCTAAGGAAAGGAGGTGACATGAAAAAGACGCGACTCATCTTCCTGCTTTGCGCCCTCACCGCTGCTGCGTGGTCGCTTCCCGGCCTCGCCCAGGCGAAGAACCCGGCGCAATCGCCCAATTCGAAGGTCGTCAGCGCCTTCGACGGCCACAGTGCGTTCGACGGACACAGCGCGTTCGACGGCAACAGCGCGTTCGACGGCTAGGCCCGCGCGCGGTCTTCACTTCGTGACGCCGGCGCGGGCCCGGGCTAGACTCGGGTCCGTGGCGCCATCTCGAGGTACGCTTTTTCGCGGCGATCTTCTCACCCGAGATTAGGGCGCGCCGTTGCCGCGGCCGTCCTCGTCGCGCTCGTCGCGGCAGGCTGCGGGACGCATAGCCGGTCTGGGAGCGGAGCTGAGCCTGCCGGCTCGTTGGGGTCCCTCCTGAAGCGGTCAGGAGAAGACGTTGCCGTCGTGGCCGGAGATTCGGATTTCGCTCCGGGCCTCGTCCGCTTCTCGTTTCTCGTGATCAGGCACGATGCGCGGCCCGTCGAGCGTCCGCTTGCGCGGGTCTGGCTCGCGCGCTCTCGGGCCGCGCATCCCTTCGAGCGCGCGACCGCCCGTCTCGAGGCAATTGGGCCGCCGGGTCGAGGCGAGTCGGCATTCGGCGGCGTCGGCCGGATCTACGTCGTCGAGCTCAGGATTCGGCGGCCGGGGCGCTACTGGCTCGTCGCCGAGCCCGTCGGGGCGAAGATCCAGGCCCTCGGAATCATTGACGTCAAGCAGCGGACGGATTCGCTCCCCGTGGGCGCCAGGGCACCGGCGTCGGCGACGCCCACGCTGGCGAGCGTGCACGGAGCGGCGGCGAAGCTGACGACGCGGGTGCCGCCGGATCGGGCCCTGCTTCGCTACTCGATCGGCGGCTCGCTGGCGGCGCACAGGCCGTTCGTGGTCACGTTTGCGACCCCGCGCTACTGCACGAGCCGCACCTGCGGCCCCGTCGTCGATGTCGTCAACTACGTTCGCCGGCGGCTCGCCGCGCGTGGCGTGCGCTTCATCCACGTCGAGGTGTATACGCGGAACCGCCCCGCGCTCGGCTACAACCGCTGGATGCGCCAGTGGGGCCTCCGCTCGGAGCCGTGGACCTTTCTCGTCGGCCGCGACGGACGCATCAAGGCGAAGGTCGAAGGCTCCGTCTCCGCGCGCGAGCTGGAGGCGGCGGTGCGGCGGTTGCTCCTGTAGCGGAGTGGAAAGAAACCGACCGTGGCCCCACGGGCGAAGCGTTTAAGACGCGCCGTCGAGGTTGCGCGTGTCGCGCGGCGGAGCAGGCTGACGCGCGTCCTGCGCGAGATCGGCGTCGCCGGCGGCCGGCCGCCGACACGCGACGCTGCGCAGGAGTTTCGCGAGGGTCTCGAGGAGCTGGGGACGACTTACGTCAAGCTCGGCCAGCTGCTGTCCTCGCGGCCAGATCTCCTTCCGGACGTCTACATCGACGAGCTCTCGAAGCTCGTCGACGCGGCCCCGCCGGTGCCGTTCGAGCAGATTAGGCAGCGAATCGACGAGGAGCTCGGCCAGGACGCCTTCGCACGCATCGACGCCGAGCCGCTCGCCAGCGCGTCGATCGCCCAGGTGCACGCGGCGCTGCTGAACGATGGGCGCGAGGTCGTCGTCAAGGTGCGTCGCCCCGGTGTGTTGGAGCAGGTCGAGCTCGACC
>Ga0209474_10004994_pt1 | contig 11359 bp, 11 predicted proteins | sample GraSoiAngelo_145_FD_185902 | JGI IMG/M metagenome (GOLD analysis project Ga0209474, IMG submission 185902) | Grasslands soil microbial communities from the Angelo Coastal Reserve, California, USA - 14_1009_05_20cm (SPAdes) (version 2) | ecosystem: Environmental > Terrestrial > Soil > Grasslands... | reverse complement strand
CTCGAGATGCTCAGCGCGGCCGAGGCACGGCGGGACGGCTTCGGCGCCGTCCGCGCGCTCCGCAAGCCCTTGCCGATGTGTCGCGCCGAGGTCGAGCCGTGCTACGAGGGCCGCTCCGGGGAGCTCGGCTGCGTCAACCCCGAGTTCCTGGAGCTCCCGCTCGGGCAGCCCACCTTCCGCGTCTTCGCGCAGATCAGCTCGACGTCCTGAGCCCGGACTCGCTGGGCGTTTGCGCGCGTAGAGCGTTGGTGCGCCGTATCTTCGTCGTCGCGGCCGGAGCACTCGCGCTCGTGGCGACGCCTCCGGCCCGCGCAGGCGGAGTTCCGATGGAGCTCGCCAGAGTCGGCTCGCAGCTCTGGACGGTGAGCGACGTCGGCCTCGAGGCGGTGGACACGAGGACGGGGCGCGTCGCCGCCGGCCCGCAGACGCCGTACCCGTACCCGGTCCGGATCGCGGCCGGCGCAGGTGCGCTCTGGGTCGCGAGCGTGGAGAGCGGCTATCTCCGCGGCGCCGTCACCCGGATCGACGCTCGCACCCGCCGCGTATCGACGGCGCTCCGGCTCCCTCGAGTCCCGGTCTACGACGTCTGCGCCGGCGGAGGCTCCGCGTGGGCGATCGTCGGGCCGTCGCGCCGGCGCCGGCTGGCTCGGCTGGGGCGCCGCATCGCGTTCGTGCGTCCAGGCGCCGATCCCGGTTGGTGCGCGGCGGATCGCTCCGGGGCGTGGGTCGCGACGTCTGACGGGCGCCTCGTGCACGTCAGCCCGAGGGGCACGGCGATGACGGTGGCGCGCGTTCGCGGCCTTTCCACGCTCACGGCGACCGGCGGTCGCGTGTGGGCCGCGTGTGCCGGCGGTCTCGCGCGGATCGACGAACCGAGCGGCGCCGTCGCGAAGGTACGGCTCGGCGGAGGCGCGTTCGCCGTCTCCGCCGGGCCGACCGCCGTCTGGGCGCTCGTGCTCGACCGCAAGGAGCGGAGCTGGCTCGTCCGGGTCGACTCTCGGACTGCCCTCGTCACCGCGCGGCGCCGCATCCCCGGATCGCCTGTCGCTGTTCTAGAGACCGGTCATGCTCTCTGGGTGGGCGGGCTCGATCGCCGGCGAGACACCGTGCTCCTCCGCCTCGACCTGCGCTCGCTCGTCGTGCGCCGCACGATCTCCCTCCTGTAGCGCCCGCTCGGCGAGCGGCGCAAGCGCGAGCCAGCCGAGCAGCGGACACGCCGCCGCGAGCGCGAGCCCAACGCGCCACGACGTCGCCCCCACGATCGCCGCGAAGGCGACCGGAACCGCGGCGACGACGAGCCCGAGCACGGTCTGCTGCAGGCCGATCGCCGTTCCGCTGCGCGCGCCGCCCGCGGCCTCGGCCGCCGCGGTGAACGAGAGACCGTTCCACGAGAGGCCGAGCGTGCCGGCCGCGACGAGGACGGGGACAAGCACGGGCAACGGCGCGTCGGCGAGCACGGCGACGAGCGCCGTCGTCAACCCGAGCGCGGCGGCGAGCTGGCGGAGGGGAACGATGCGCCGTTCGGTCCGGTCCGACCAGCGGCCCGACGCGACGCGCGCCACGGCGCCCAGGAGCTGCGTCACGGCCAGCACGGCCGCGGCGGTCGTGGCCGAGACGCCCCGGTGCTGGTGCAGGAAGAGGACGAGGAAGAAGACGTTCGAGATCTGCGCGACGAGGAGCAGCGAGCTACCGCCGGAGAGGAGCCACATCCGCGGGTCCCGCAGCGGCCCCGTCTCGAGGGCGTGGTCGTGCGCTGGTGGGATCGGCGGATCGCGCATCCAGAGCCCTCCTGCGGCGGCAGCCGCGAGACATCCCACCGCGAGCGCGAGGAACGCGGTGCGGAGCCCGTCCGCGCGCGCGACCCACGGGAGCGAGGCCGCGGCGACGGTGCCGCCGAGCGGGATCGCTGTCTGCCGGATTCCGAGGGCGAGGCCCCGCTCGGCGCGTCCGAACCAGCTCATCACGGCGCGCCCGCTCGCGGCGTTGACGCTCGCGCCGAAGACTCCCGCGACCGCGAGCAGCCCCACAAGCGAGAGGAAGCTCCCGCTCCAGCCGAGAGCGGCGAGCGCCACCGCGGCTCCGGTGAGTCCCGCCACGATGACGACGCGCTCGCCGATCCGGTCGGCGACGATCCCCCACGGGAGGAGGGTCAGCATCATTCCGGCACTCACCGCGCCGAGCACGACTCCGATCTGCGTGAGGCTGAGCGAGTAGTGGCTGCGCAGGGCGGGTGCGAGCGCCGGCAAGCCGATGTTGACTGCCGCGAAGCTCGCCTGGGCGAACGTCCCGACGGCGAGGACGACCCAGCGGTAGCCGCTGCTCAAGTCCAGCGGGCGTGCAGCTCGCGAAGCTTCCGGACCTCGTCCGCGTCCGGCCCGTGCCCGTCCTTTCCGGGCACCTCGAGCAGGGCGGGGAGGTCCTGGAAGGCCGGATGGCCGAGGAAGACGCCGAGACGCTCGCCGAGGAGGCCCTCGCCGACGTTGGCGTGCCGGTCGCGGTTCGAGCCGAGAGGCGCCTGCGCGTCGTTCACGTGCAGCACGCGCAGCCGGTCGCGGCCGATGCGGCGGTCGAGCTCGTCGACGACGCCGTCGAGCGCCCCTCGGTCGGTGACGTCGCACCCCGAGACGAAGAGGTGGCAGGAGTCGAGGCACACGCCGAGTCGCGGGTGCCCGTCGAGCCGGTCGTAGATCGCGGCCAGCTCCTCGATCGACCGCCCGATCGTCCCACCCGCGCCGGCCGAGTTCTCCATCAGGAGCCAGGTCGTGTCGGAGCAGCGGTCGAGGACCTGTGCGACAGCGGGCACGACGCGTTCGAGCCCCTCGTCGAACCCCGCGCCGAGGTGGGAGCCGACGTGGAAGACGACCGCGTCCGCCTCGATCGCGCAGGCCGCATCGACGGTCGAGCGCATCGTCGCGACGCTCTTCTCGTACATCGTGTCGTCCGCCGTGGCGAGATTCACGAGATAGAGCGCGTGCACCACGACGGCCTCGATCCCGGTCTCCTCCCGGCGCGACCGGAACGCCTCGAGGTCGGCGGGATCGTGGTTCGGAAAGCGCCAGGCCCGCGGGCTCTGCGCGAAGAGCTGCACCGCGTCGGCGCCGATCGCGACCGCGTTGTCGAGCGCGCGCTTGATCCCGCCCGAGCAATGGCCGCCGAAGAGCACGCCGCAACGCTAGCCGCCGTCCGCGCGCGCCGGTGTCGGGTCACCGCTTCTAGGATGACTGGGTGTCCGTCCGCGTGCGCATGGCGCCGAGCCCGACCGGGTTTCTCCACATCGGCGGCGTCCGGACCTTCCTCTTCAACTGGCTCTTCGCGCGCGGACGCGGGGGCGAGTGCCTGCTGCGGATCGAGAACACGGACACGAGCCGGGAGGTGGCGGAGTCGGTGGAGCAGATCCGGGGCTCGCTCCTCTGGCTCGGGATCGACTGGGACGGGCCCGTCACCTTCCAGCTCGACCGGCTCGAGCGCTGCCAGGCCGAGGCGCGCCGGCTCGTCGACGAGGGCACGGCGTACGAGGACGAGGGGGCGATCCGCTTCCGGATGCCCGACGAGGGGGTGACCGGCTGGGACGACGCGATCCGCGGCCGGATCGACTTCCCGAACGAGCAGCTCGAGGACGTCGTCCTCCTTCGCTCCGACGGCCGGCCGACCTACAACTTCGCCTCGCCGGTCGAGGACTGGCTCGACGGGATCACGCACGTCATCCGCGGCGACGACCACATCTCGAACACGCCCAAGCAGATCCGGATCCTCCAGGCGCTCGGGGCGCAGGTGCCGGTCTACGCACATGCGCCGAGCCTGCTCGGGCCGGACGGGAAGAAGCTCTCCAAGCGCCACGGCGCGCAGTCGATCGACGACCTCCGGGCGCTTGGGTACGTGGCTCCGGCGCTCTTCAACTTCCTCGCGCTGCTCGGATGGAGCTACGACGACAAGACGACGATCATGTCGCGCGACGAGCTGGTCGAGCGGTTCAGCCTCGAGCGCGTCGGCTCGAGCCCCGCGGTCTTCGACTACGCGAAGCTCGACTGGATGAACGGCGTCTACCTACGAGGGATGTCGCCGGAGGAGTTCGCGGATGCGCTCGTCGAGTATCTGCGCGAGGAGGGCTACGGCTGGCCGGAGGAGCGTGTTCGCCGCGCCGCGCCGCTCGTCCAGGAGAAGATCACGCGGCTCGGCGAGTTTCCGTCGTTCGCGGGCTTCCTCTTCGGCGACGTGCGGCCGGATCCGGCGCTCCTGGACGGGAGCGGGCCCATCCTCGCGGCCGCGCACGAGACGCTCGCAGCTGTCGAGCCGTTCCAGGCGCCCGCGATCGAGTCGGCTCTCCGGGCACTTGCGGAGCGGCTCGAGCTACCGCCTCGCAAGGCCTTTCAGCCCATCCGCGTCGCCGTCACCGGCTCGAAGGTCTCGCCGGGCCTCTTCGAGAGCCTCGAGCTCCTCGGTCGGGACGAGGCGCTGGCGCGGATCAGCGCTGCGGGTGGCGGAGCGGCTTAGGCGGGGCGAGCGGATCCAGCGCTCGCTGGAACTCGACCCACGCCCGTCGCCGGAACCGAGCCGTTGGCAAGGGCAGGTGCCTCCAGGTCTTCTCGAGGCTCGGCCCCTGCTTTTCGCGCGCTCCAAATCTCACTTTCGAATAGTAAACGCGGCATGTGTGACTCGGGTTACGGCCAGCGGCGAAGCAGCGCACACGCGACCACGGTCACGCCTGCGGCGGCCAGCGGCCAGAGCCCGAAGAGCGCTCCGAGCGCGACCACGATCGCACCGGCCAGCGTGAGGACGACGGCGGTGACCGCCGTGCGGGCGTCCTCGACGCGGTCCGCGCCGGCCTCCTCGGGCACCGGTGCGAGTCGCAAGCGCGCGAGCCGCACCCGGAAGAGCGCACCGCGCCACTCCCAGACGAGCGGCCAGGCGGCATCGGCGCCTCCCGACGCCGCGGCGTCCGCGACGTCGGCGGTCGCGTCGCGCGCGTCGGCGAGCGCGGCCGCGAGCTCCGCGTGGGAGCTCTGCGCCTCGGCAGGCGGCGCGATGCCGGCAACGGCCTCGCTCGCCGCGTGGAGCGTGTACTGGAGCCCGGGCAGCGTCTCGAGCGCGTCCGCGTCGGCCTGAGTCTCGTCGTGATCGGCGGCGATCTGCTCGAGCCGGGAGAGCGTGCGTGTCAGACCGTTCCACAGGCCTGCAATGGCCGTCGCGTAGCTCTGCCGCTCGCCGGTCCGAAGCTCCTGGCTCACCGCCGCGATCATATCCGCCTCCCGGCACCCGCCGTTCGCGCCGCGACCACCGCTACACTCGCCGGCCATGGCGGGGGGCGCCGACTCCGTGCTCGTCGTCGACGACGAGCCGTCGATCCGGCTTCTGTGCAAGGTGAACCTCGAGCTCGAGGGATACCGCGTGCTCGAGGCCGGGACGCTCGAGGCTGCGCGTGCGCACCTCCGGAAGGAGCGCGTGAGCGTCGTCCTGCTCGACGTCCACGTGGGCGCCGACGACGGTCGCGAGCTCCTCGCCGAGCTGCGGGCCGAGCGGCCGGAGGTGCCGATCGCGCTCTTCTCGGGCACCACGGAGCCCCGCGCGATCACGAGCTTCGGCGCCGATGCGATCATCCCGAAGCCCTTCACGCTCGACGAGCTCGCAGGCACCGTCGAGCGGCTGGCGGGCTCTGCGCGCGTGTAGATTCCCCCGGTCAAATGAGCGCCACGGCCGTCCGGAGCCCCACCGAGTACGAGTCGCAGCTGCGGCGCTACCTCTTCGAGCGGTCCGAGGAGGGACGGGCGGTGCGGGTCGGCGAGAAGGAGATCTCGGAGCAGGCTGCGATCGTCGCGCGCTACGCCGATCTCTTCAGCCGCGACCAGCTCGACGTCCTCCGCGACGCCGAGGAGGGCGCGGAGGGCGACGAGCGCGAGCGGCTCTACCGGCTCCGCAAGACCTGCGAGGGCGGTCTCCTCTTCGCCGAGCTAGCCGAGCGGGACGACGCGGTCGAGAACGCGATCCTCGCCGCTCGGGTGACCTATCGCGGCGAGGAGCTGCCGCTGCGCGCGGCACAGGCGCGGCTCGCGATCCTGCCCGACTACGAGGAGCGCGAAGAGCTGGGCGCGCTCCAGGCCGATCGTTCGGCCGAGTTCAATCCCGACCGGCTCGACCTCCTGCGCGCGGCCGAGGAGCTCGAGGCCGAGCTGTCGCGCGAGCCGGACCCGATCGCCCGCAACGAGGAGGAGAAGGGCATCTCGCTGCGCGAGCTCGAGCGAGCGCTCGCGGCGGCGACCAAGGCGACGGCGGGCTCCTACGCGAGGCTCCGCGACCGCTGGTTCGACGGCTTGCTCGGCCCGCAGCGCGAGCAGGTGCCGAGCTCGTACCACGTCTCGTACCTGCGCAGGCTCTCGCCGCTCGACGCGACGTACACGAAGGAGCGCTCGGTGCCCGTCTGCATGGAGACGCTCTCGCGCCTCGGCTTCGAGCTCGGCGACGAGCCGAACATCCGCCTCGACCTCGACGACCGGCCGCAGAAGTCGCCGCGGGCCTGCGTGATCGCCTCCGACCCGCCGCAGATCGTGCACCTGATCACCCGTGCGCAGGGCGGCGTCCACGACTACCAGGCGTTCCTGCACGAGGCGGGCCATGCGCTCCACTACGCCGGTTGCGACCCGAGCCTGCCGTACACCTTTCGGCGGCTGTCTCGCGACCACGCGCTGACGGAGATCTACTCGTACATCCTCGAGGCGATCACCCGGGAGCCGCGCTGGCATGCGGAGCACTTCGGCCTCTCCGACGAGCAAGCGGTCGAGAACTCGGAGGCGACCATCTTCCTCGAGGCGCTCCTCTTTCAGCGCTACGTCGCGAAGCTCCGGTTCGAGCTCCGCTTCTGGGCGCGCTTCGCCGACGACGGCGGCACGCCCGACGGCTACGAGGAGCAGCTGACGAGCGCGACCGGCGTCTCGTACCGAAGCGACGGGTACCTCGCGGACATGGACGCCGGCTTCTACTCCGCGGACTACCTCCGCGCCTGGATCCGCTCGACGCAGCTCCGCGCGTACCTGATCCGGGAGTTCGGCGAGGACTGGTGGAGCCGGAAGGCGACCGGCGACTTCCTGCGCGCGCTCTTCGTCGAGGGCACCCGGCCGACGAGCGAGGAGGTCGCGCACCGGCTCGGGTACGAACCGCTCGACACCGCCCCGCTCGTCGACGAGCTCAACGTGTAGTGCACGCGGTCCGGTACGACCGCTTCTACGACTACGACGAGCTGACGGAGACGCTCCGGGCCTGGGCGGAGGAGGCTCCGCAGCTCTTCGCGCTCGAGAGCATCGGCCGGTCGTTCGAGGGCCGCGAGATCTGGCTCGCGACGGTGACGAACCTCGAGACCGGGCCTGCCGCCGAGAAGCCCGCGTTTCTCCTCGAGGCCAACATCCACGCCGTCGAGGTCACCGGCTGCACCGCGGCGCTCCACCTGCTCCACCGGCTCCTGACCGGGTACGGGAGCGACCCGAAGGTGACGCGGGCGCTCGACACGCGGGCGTTCTACGTGATCCCGCGCCTGAACCCGGACGGGAGCGAGCTCGCGCTCGCCGAGCGCCCTCGCTTCCTGCGCTCGAGCGTCCGGCCGTGGCCCCGCCTCGACCCGCAGGACGGCCTCTACGAGGAGGACGTCGACGGCGACGGCCGCATCCTCTTCATGCGCGTGCCGGATCCGAACGGCGCGTGGCGCGCCGCGGAGGAGGACGCGCGCCTACTCGTCCCGCGCGGCCCACTCGACACACCGGAGGATGCGCAGTTCTATCGCCTGCTCCCCGAGGGGCGGATCCGCAACTTCGACGGCGTCACGATCAAGACGCCGCCGCCGCTCGAGGGCCTCGACCTGAACCGCAACTTCCCGATGGAGTGGGTGACCGAGTCGGAGCAGCTCGGCGCGGGGCCGTTCCCGGCCTCGGAGCCGGAGGTGCGCGCGATGGTGCAGGCGGTCGTCGACCGTCCGAACATCGTCGCCCACATCGCCTACCACACCTTCAGCGGCGTCCATCTCCGGCCGTACGCGGGCTACGACGACGACCACTACCCGACCGGCGACCTGCGCGCGTACAAGCTGATCGGCGAGGAGGCGACCCGGCTCACCGGCTACCCCGCCGTCTCGATCTTCCTCGACTTCAAGTACGACCCGAAGCAGACGATCAAGGGCGGGGCGCACGACTGGCTCTACGACCACCTCGGCGTCTTCTCGTGGACGACCGAGTTCTGGAGCCCGCAGCGGCAAGCCGGTCTCGACGGCTTCCACTTCATCGAGTGGCTACGCGAACACCCGGTCGAGGACGAGCTCGCGGTCCTGCGGTGGTTCGAGGAGCGCTATCCGGGCCGCGCGTACGTCGAGTGGTATCCCTTCGACCATCCGGAGCTCGGGGAGGTCGAGCTCGGCGGTTGGGATCTGATGGGGTTCTGGGCGAACGTACCCTACGACCGGCTCGAGGCGGAGCTGGCGCCACACTCCGAGCTCGCGCTCTTCCATGTGCTCGTCTCGCCGCTCCTCGAGGTGCACACGCTCAGCGTCGACGAGGTGGGGGAGGCCGTCTGGCGCGTCCAGCTCGTGCTCCTGAACTCGGGTTGGCTGCCCACGAACGTGACCGAGAAGGCGCTGGAGCGGAAGGCCGTGCGGCCGCTCGAGGTGGAGCTGACGCTGCCGGAGGGCGCGCGGCTCACTGCGGGCGAGCGCATCACCGAGGCGGGCCAGCTGACCGGCCGCGTGCACAAGCGGAGCACGCTCTGGTGGGGAAACGACGAGTCGACCTCCGACCGCGTCAAGCTCGAGTGGGTGATCGAGGCGCCGTCCGGGACCGAGATCGGGATCGAGGCGCGCCACCAGCGGGCCGGAACGGTGCGGCGGGTGGTCGAGCTCAGATCGTGAGGCCGCGCGAGGAGAGCTCTTCGGTCGCCGCGTCGACGCGGTCGACGGCCGGTTGCCCGGACAGCCATTCGGCCAGCTCCGCGAGACCCGCCTCGAGCGTCGTGTCCGGCTCGTAGCCGAGGAGCTCGCTGGCACGGGAGATGTCGGCGAAGCAGTGGCGCACGTCGCCCGCGCGGCTCTTGCCCGAGAGCTCGGGCTCGATCTCTACGCCGAGGACGCTCGCGAGCTGCCGCGCGACGTCGAGGACCGACGAGCTCCGGCCGCTGCCGACGTTCAGCACGTGACCCCCGGCGCGATCGCTCTCGAGCGCGAGCCGGCATGCACGTGCGACGTCCGAGACGCTGACGAAGTCGCGCCGCTGCCGGCCGTCCTCGTAGACGAACGGCGGCCTCCTGTTCAGGAGGCGCGTGGCGAAGATCGCGAGCACGCCCGTGTACGGGTTCGACAGCGCCTGCCGGGGCCCGTACGTGTTGAAGATCCGGAGCGCGGTCACCGGGATGCCGTACGCGGCGCCGAACATCAGGCAGAGCCGCTCCTGGTCGTGCTTCGTCAGCGCGTAGACCGACGAGAGCGCGGGAGGCTTCGACTCGGGCGTCGGCACCGGCTCGAGCGGCGTGCCGTCGCGGTCCACGAGCTCCCATTCGCCACGCTCGAGCTGCTCGCGCGGGCGCGCCTCGCCGGGCACGAGCAGCCCGCCTGCGTTGCGGTAGAGGCCCTCGCCGTAGACGCTCATGCTCGAGGCCACGAGCAGCCGCTCGACCGGCCGGTCGAGGAGCGCTTCGAGCAGGACGGCCGTCCCGAGCGAGTTCGTCTCGGCGTAGCCAGAGATCTCGTACATGCTCTGGCCAACCCCGACCCGAGCGGCCAGGTGGACGACGGCGTCGACCCCTTCGAGGGCGCGCGCGACGGCCTCCGGGTCGCGAACGTCGCCTTCGACGAGTTCGACGTCGGGGTTGAGATATGCCGGCCGGCCGACGTCACCGTGCACCTGCGGCGTGAGGTTGTCGAGCACGCGTACCGAGTAGCCGTGCGTGAGCAGCGCGTCGGAAAGATGGGAGCCGATGAACCCGGCCCCGCCGGTGATGAGAACCGTGCCCGCCACGCCCGGGACCTTAGTTCGACTGCGACGAAAGAGGCGCATATGCGATTCGAACACGCCTGCTCGTCGGCCCTTTCAGTCTGAGGTAGGGCCCCGTCCGAGCATCCCCGGCACGCCTGACGCGCGTGCACCGCAATGTTGAGCCAAAATGCGCCTACCGATGCGGACTGAAAAGGCGCATACGGGATTCGAACCCGTGCCGCCGCCGTGAGAGGGCGGTGTCCTAGGCCACTAGACGAATGCGCCCGGCGAGGCGCCAGTGTAGCGACCGCATCGCCCCGGGCCGCGCCGCCCCGGCGGGAGTTAGTAGCTCGAGCCACTAACTCGCCTCGTCTCAGCGTCAGAACGCGTACGAGTGGGCGCGGCTCAGGAAGAAACCGTGGCCGGTTCGGTTCGTGCAGGTCAGGCCGGCTCGGCGGGACGCGCACGTGATCCCGTCGCCTCGCCACGACGATCCGTACGCGAGGACGGGCGCGGTCTTCGTGAAGAGGAACGGGCCGGGATCGCCGGCGCAGAGGTCGAGCACCGCTCGGCCGTTGGTGCGCACGCTCATGCGCTTGCCCGAGTAGTCGAGGTCCGTGCAGGTGTTCTTCGGGGCCGGCTTGAGGCCCGTGGCGATCCCGCAGCCGATCGACCCGCCGCCGTAGCCGCAGACGATGTTGCCGGACGGGGTCTTGAACGAGCCGTACTTCGCGGCCTGCGCCGATCCGAGGGCGGCGGAAACGGCCACGACGGCGACGATGGCGATGACAAGTGAGAAGCGGTACATGACGTCCTCCTGTTTGACTGACCGGAGGATCGGAGCCACGGTCAAAGCGAGGGCAAAGGGCGAGCAAAGTTTCGTCGCCAGGCGCCTGTGGCGCAGGAAGCGCGAGGAGGATCGCGCGGACGAGCAGGAGGGCGACCCGCACGCGCTCGACCGCGAAGGCGATCCGCGCGGCGGCGTGCAGAGCGACGAGTACCGCCACGTGGAGCCGACCGAGGTCGTCGCCGACGAGGAAGTCGTCATGAGCTGCCCGGGCGGCGCGCCGCAGGAGGATCTGTCCCCGGAAGAGAGGCGCGACCGGGACCGCAGCTAGATTCCGGGCATGCGTCTCGCCGCGACCGCCGCTGCGCTCGTCGCGGCGCTCGCCTTCGTGCCACCCGCGTCCGCCGTCCTGATCCTCCAGCGCGGCATGGCCGGCATCAGGCTCGGGATGACGCAGCCGAAGGTCCGCGCGAAGCTCGGAAGGCCGAGGTCCGTCGTGCACGGCTCGAACGACTTCGGCAACTACATCGAGCTCCACTACCGTCACTTCCGGATCACGTTCCAGGGCAACTCGACCGTGACGGCGATCTGGACGTCATCGCCGCGGCAGCGGACGCGTCGAGGGATCGGCGTC
>Ga0209474_10004991_pt1 | contig 11367 bp, 12 predicted proteins | sample GraSoiAngelo_145_FD_185902 | JGI IMG/M metagenome (GOLD analysis project Ga0209474, IMG submission 185902) | Grasslands soil microbial communities from the Angelo Coastal Reserve, California, USA - 14_1009_05_20cm (SPAdes) (version 2) | ecosystem: Environmental > Terrestrial > Soil > Grasslands... | reverse complement strand
GAGAACCTCCCCAAGCGTGGCCCGCGCGGCGGCCAGGGACAATGGGTTCCCCGCTAAGGTCCCGCCGACCGCACCGACGTCACTCATCCTCAGGCCGCGGGCCTCAATTGCTTCGGCGACCGCTCGGGTCATCCCAAAGGCGCCCAGAGCTACTCCCCCCGCGATCGCCTTGCCGATCGTGAAAAAGTCTGGTTCGAGGCCGAAATCACGCGTGCAACCGCCGGGACCGTTGGGAAAGGTCTGAGTCTCGTCTATCGCAAGGTAGGTTCCAGTGTCTTTGGTCAGCAGGCGAAGGCCGGCGTGGAAGCCGCTCGCTGGCGGGATGATCCCCCCAGCGTTGGTCATCGCGGGCTCGGTGAGGACGCAAGCGATCTGCCTGCTACGAAGACCTCTTTCGACGGATTCAAGGTCGTTGAATTCGGCCAGCGCGGTCGTGGTGGTGGGGTCGAATGCCCGTCCGAGGTTGGAAGTCTTCGACGCCGGGCGGCCATTCTGATCGAGCTCGACCACCGTTTCGTCAACGGTTCCGTGGTAGCAGCCGTCGAACACCATCACCTTGTTCCTGCCGGTCAATTCACGCGCCAGGCGCAGGACCCAACGGTTGGCATCGGTGGCAGAGAGCGAGAACTGCCAGATCGGGAGCCCGAAGCGTCGTCCTAGTTCGCCCCCCACCCACTCCGCGTCTCTAGTGGGCAGCATGGCTGTCGACCCACAACGCACTTGCGCCTCTACGGCTTTCACCGTGGGACCGGGAGCGTGGCCTGCTAGGGCAGCCGTGTCCCCCAGACAAAAGTCATCGTACGCGACTCCATCCACGTCCGAAAGCTGCGCCCCATGAGCGTCGGCCAGAAAAATCGGGAAAGGGCTCGCCCATTCCGACATCCAGCTCATAGGCACACCGCGCAGGAGGCTTCGACTCGAAGCTTGGAAGGCGTCGCCCGATCGAGGGTGCTGCTCGATGAAGGTTCGCCGCTCATTTTCGTGGAGCGTTTCCAGCCGTCTGCGGTTGGGGGACTTACGAGGTGGCACGGTGAGCTGCCCTCCGTTGCCCGCTTGCATAAGCCTTGACCAGACGGGAGAAGCGCTGTCCAATCCCGACTGCCTGCCTTACATATCGTGCGTCGCGCAATTCGGTCTGAACCCTTAGCTGCGCGCGGCCAATGCCGTGCGCTCTGAGTTCGTCGCGATAGCGGCGAATCCAGCTTGCGACAACTGTCTTGTTCGCCTCGATGTGGAACTGGAATCCCCAGGCGAGGTCGTTCCACCTGAATACCTGAGTTCCGGCATCCGTCCGGCTGAGGACAGTTGCACCCGGCGGGCTGTCGAAGCCATAGCTGTGCCACTGAAACGCGAGCACGTGGGGCGACGATTGGCTGCAGAGCGGATCGTCCGCTGCATCAGGCTCCAACGGCAAATCGCGCCAGCCGATCTCCGGCTCAGCCAGCCGGACCATCCGTGCTCCGATGACCTGGGCCAGAAGCTCGGCGCCGAGACAAATCCCCACAGTCGGTAGGTTGCGTTGGAGAGCCTGGTCGAGCAGATCACGTTCCGTCGAGAGCCACGGGTACTCCTCATCCTCGTCGGGGTTGGCCGCGCCTCCCAGCGCAATCAAGCCACTGATGCCCTCGAGTGTTCGCGGCGGCGGAGCGTGTGTAGGGCGCCAGGTCATCAGCTCGATTCCTCCGTCGCGCAGGGCCGGTTCAAGCGACCCGATCGGAACCAAAGCCTGCGTCTCGACAACCAGCACTCGCGGAGTGTTCATCGCACCGCGTGCGCTGTCTTGGTGAGCGCTTGAACCTCTTCGACAAACCGTTCGATTTCGTGGATCGTGTTGAAGTAATGGATCGAGGCTCTGATCATCGGCCGGAGATCGCGGGCCTCGAAGTCAAGGCGGCTGTCTTCCGCAGTGGAAACGTCGACATTGATGGACCGACCGCGCAGAAGCCTACACAGGTAGTGCGAATCCAAACCGTCGACTGTAAAGGTGACGATCGCGCACTTGATCGCCCCGATGTCGTGCACGGTAACGCCTGGGACTCGCTCAAGGTTCGCGCGAAGTGCCTCAGCAAGCGTCTGGACTCGTTCCCAGATGGAGACCAGACCCGTCTCAAGCGCATAGTCGATCGCTCGGCCAAGACCCAACTGGAGTGCGTAGCTGGCCTCCCATGTCTCAAACCGCTTTGCGTCCGCGTGCAGGCTGAAAGCGTTCGTCTCTGACCACCGGGCTCCCCCGACCTCGACCATTGCGGGCTCCAGTTGCGAGATGCTGCGCCGGCTCACGAACAGCAGCCCGGTCCCGCGCGGGCCTCGTAGAAACTTGCGACCGGTCGTGGCCAGAAAGTCACAGCCGATGGCCTTGACATCGATTGGCATCTGTCCAACCGACTGGCAAGCGTCGAGCAAGAAGAGGGCACCGCCGCGACGCGCGATGGCTCCCACAGCGGCGGCCGGGTTCACGAGGCCGCCACTCGTCGGCACGTGGGTCAAAGACACAAGTTTCGCTCCGCGATCAATCACGGATGAGAGCTCGGCCAGATCGATCTGGCCGCTTTCGTCATCGTCGACGACAACAACCTCTGCGCCGGTCTTGCGGGCTCGATCCAGCAAGGCCATGTAATTGCTGCAGTACTCTGACCGGCCGGTGACGATCATGTCTCCTGCTTGGAGTGGGACCGCATAAAACACCGCATCCCACGCGCGAGTGGCGTTTTCGAGCAGCGCGACCTCGTCTGGGTCGCAGTTCAGCAGCCGCGCAGTCGACGCGTACACGTCTCGGATCCTGTCCGCCTCGGCGTCCGCAGCCTCATAGCCTCCGATCTGGCTTTCAAGCCTCAGGTGCCTAATGACGGTTTCGACCACTTGTTTGGGCGGAAGCGACGCACCTGCGTTGTTGAAGTGAATGCGCTCGCTGCACCCCGGGGTGTCGCCGCGAACCCGTTCAATGTCGAGAGCCATTGGTAACCCTTAATCGGGACTATATCGGTTACTGTGCCGGCTTGTCCAGCAGCTGCGCGACGAGCGGGCTTGACCAGCCTATGTGTTTAGCCGCAGAGACCACCCGACGTCTGAGATGCCGTCCCGGGCCCCGCACGGGATCGGACTCGGTTGCGCTTGGCCTTCGCGCGGTTGCCGCAGATAGCCATGTTGCACCACCGGCGCCTGTGAGTCCGGCTCGAGTCCAGGAACAGCCACCCGCAGCCATCACCGGAGCACACGCGAACGCGACGTACGTCGCTGGAGGTGAGCAATTCGATGGCGGACCGGACGATCGGTCCGAGGACCTTAGAGCCGGCATCCCAAGCCAGGGCGTACGCCGGCCCTTCGGGTTCAACGTGGAGCTCGGCGGACGTAAGTCGAATCTCGGTGTTCAGGGCCTGGAGGCCTTCCTGTGCTCCCGGCCCACGGCTGAACAGAGCGAACAAGCCTTCTCTGAGGGCCATCGCCCGGCGGTGGATCTGCTTCGCAATCCGCGGATGGCGCTCACCGGCGACAACAAGGTCACTCCGTGCGGCACGAGTGAGGATTCCGACGAACTCAGCCCAGGCCAGCAGTGCCCCATAGCTCGCGAGAAATTCCTCGCGGGGTGCTTTCAGGCGGGGATCGATGGTGTTGACGAAATCGAGACAAAGTCGACCGCCAAGGCGCGGAAGTGTCTTTCCCGTGACGTCCGACGTCATCGCGACCTCGGGCGAGATCAGTCGACCGGTCACCGCCAGCCCGTGGCGTCCAGATTTACGGAAGGCATGCTAACCCGGATAGCTTGCCACAGAGGTTAGCTTTGCTCGCTCCAGCGAGCTCCGCCGGGCCTATCGACGAAACGTCGGCAGTATTTTGTCGCAGCGGCCGGCGCCGCCCAAGGCTGGTTTGTCTGCCCCGCAATAGAGGACCAGAGGACCAGTTTGCAGAAGCCCGCGTCGATCCAGCTCTGAAGCTCAAAGGCTGTTCGCCGCGAATCATCGCCGTCGAAGGAGACCTGGGGTTGACCAAGGCCCAGTCGGGCAGGCTGCGGACTTTATGGTTCTCGGTCGTGCCCCGACCGCCGGTCAGTACCTGGGCGCCAGTCGGCGCGACGATCACAGGCGGAGTCGCAACAGGGGTCGTACCAGACTCCGGAGCAGGATTCGCGCGAGACTCGCTTTGTCCGGACCAGGCCATCATCGGCCCGGACGCCAACCCGACAGCGCAAACTCTCACGGGCTCAAGAGATACACCGGGCGCCCGCAATCCGCTCCCGGCCTGAGCTCGGCTGCTGCGGTTGAAAAAATCAGGCGGTCGCGAGTAGGGTTGGCCCCGCGGCCGCTCAAAATCCGCACGAGGCTTGCACGGCGATGAGTGCTGATCATTCGGTTCTTCTCGTTCCCGCGTTGCACGTGACTGCGGTGGTTGACGAATATCGACGACGCTATGACCCAAGCGCTGCGGCCGGTATGCCGCCCCATATCACCATCATGTATCCGTTTCTGGCTGCGGACGAGCTCGGCGGCCCCACCATGGCACGCCTCGTCGAGTTGCTCGGGATCACAGGCGCATTCGAGTACTCGCTGACGGACGTGCGAGAGTTCGACCACCAGGTTGTGTACCTCGCTCCTGATCCTGGGGAGCGATTTATCCAGTTGACATCGTTGGTAGGCGATCATTGCAAGCTCCGCCCGTACGGCGGTGCACATGCCACAGTCATACCCCACCTTACGGTCGCGCTTTCCGCTCCGGATGTGCAGCGCCGGCGCATGACCGATGAGCTCAGGCAAAACCTTCCCCAAGCCGGGATCGCATCGGAGGTGTGGGTCATGGTGGGGAGCAATGAAGGAACGTGGCGTAGAACGCATTCGATAGCTTTGAGCGCTCAGGGTGCACGATCGTGATAGTCGATCCTTAGGATCGACGTCTAGGCTGACGGTGTGCGGGTCGCCGCGCTCGCCGATGTCCACGGCAACCTAACGCTCTAGAAGCGGTGGTCGAGGACGTGGACCGAGAAGGAGCCGATCTGATCGTGACTCCCCTCTTCGCCTTCTTGGCTGGCCAGCTCCACCGACTTGGTCAAAACGAGGCCGGCTCAGTGCGGCAGGGTAGCAGCAAGTCCGGCGCCGTCCGAGGTTGTCTTGCTCCTCACAGCATCAGTACATCGGCCATCTGAAATTAGTTTCCGATCGCCTGAGACTAGCCATCCATCCGGGCAAGTCCTCCAGGTTGTCCAAGAACCGGCCGACCTCCGCTCCCATCCACTGACTACCGGACAGCAATTCTGTAGGGCGGTGACACCGGTCAGCGCGTTTTCTGAGTCGTTTAGATCCGCATTGACCTGTCCGCTGTCACAGCGCCAAAGATAGCTTGCCCGTGAGATCACCTATGTTGTGGGAACTTTGTCCGGCCATCCACTCAAACCAAAGGACTGACAGGTGGGAGGTATCCCGGCCGGCGAAACATTCGAGGGCACGTATCCGTTCGCGGCGCATTTCACACAGGCGCCCGGCTTCCGAATGCACTACGTCGATGAGGGCTCAGGGGACCCGATCATCCTGATTCACGGTGAGCCGACATGGTCATACCTTTATCGGAACTTCATCCCTCCGCTCGCGCGGAGGTTCCGCGTCATCGCTCCCGACAACATGGGCTTCGGCAAGTCGGAAAGTCCGGCTGACGCCGATTACACGCTCGAGCGGCATGCCGCCAACCTCAGTTCGCTCATTGATGAACTCGACCTCCACGACATCACCCTGGTCATGCAGGACTGGGGGGGACCGATGGGGACGGTCATTGCCGCCCGACATCCGGAGCGAATGAGGCGCTTCGTGGCCATGAACACCATCTTCGGAACAGATCGCAACGTGCGAGAAAGTCGGCTGACGCCGTGGTTCACCGCGATCAAGGAGATGGAGGAGGCGGGCGACCTGGAAGCGGTGCTCGGCAATCTTCGATTCCTGGTCGGCGCCGTGATGATTACGCTCGGTTTGCAGCGGCGCGAGGTTGTGACTGATACGTGGCTTCGGGCTTACGCTGCGGCCTTCTCCACGGCTGCCGAATGCCGCGCGGCGATCGCCTTTCCGCTAGAGGGACTTCACCTCGACCGCATTCGCGACACGATGGTGGGTGCTATGCCATCGCTTTTCAAGCTGGGCGAAGCCGGTATTCCGGCGATGATGGTCGAAGGCATGGAGGATCGTGCGATCTGGCCGCACGTCGCGATCGCGGGCTTCCGAGCTTTCTTTCCGGCGGGAACCGTGCACGAGTTGCAAGGGGTTGGCCACTTCATCCAGGAGGATGCACCCGAAACTGTCGTCCCGTTGATCGAGGAGTTCTGTCTGCGGACCTGATTTCATCGATTGTCGGGGTCGTGTTTGGGCTTATCTGCTTCGGCGGGCTCTCACGATTGAGCTCGATGTCCGAGTTCCTCCAACAGCTGCCATCGTAAGTACCATTGCAGTTGATGCCCAACCGCCTCCGGGTCGTCGTGATACTAGTCGCGGCCTTCGGGTTCGGTCTTCTCGCCGCTTGGGTGAAAGGTCAAGACGGTGACGGTCGAAGCGTCGTTTCTCTGCTCCGGAGCGACATTGGCAACCTGAGCGCGCCGTGGCTCGTCGTGGCATTTCTCGCCGGCACCTGCGCGACACGATCTGCCTGGGGGGCCGTGCTTGGCTTGGTAGCAACGTTGTCCGCTCTACTCGGGTTCTATGTCTTGACGTCACTGGTGGTGGACCTCGGGGGGTATGGCCTTCCGGAGACCTTCGCCCGTGAACTCTGGGCAAACCGGCTGTACTTTGTTTCTGGCGCTGTGTCGGGACCCTTGTTCGGTGCCCTTGCCGACTGGCGCCAACCTCCATTTGCACTACGTGCCAGCGTGCTTGCAGGCGCCCTGATGGTCGGCGAGCCGATCGTGATGACTATCATCGGGCTGCAGTCTCGTGTAACGCTGGTCGGCAGCAACGCAATTTCCAGCGGCGTCTATATCGCTGAGATTGCTGTTGGGCTGGTAACTCTGTTTGTTGCTCTGGACTTCTGGGGCTTGGCTCGCGCCACCGACAGTCGTCAGCGCCCTAACCGCCTGTAGATTCCGACGCGCTCGAAGCACTTCACGCGCCAATATTGGTGCGAGGCCGTTGCACCGAGCGAATGCCCGACACGGCTGTGACACGAGACAATCCCAGCGATCCAGGTTCAACTTTGGCGCGGGGTGCGCCGACGGACGCCCCGTCAGCGAGGTCTCGATCACTGTGCGAATATTCGGCGGAGAGCGCGATACGCATCCCATCTTCTGACGTACACCGAAGCGAGCATCGAAAGCAACCGAACTCTGCCCGCAGCGTCACCAGAAGCGTCCGACGCCCCATCACGGGCGAAACCGGCCCTGTGAAGCGCCGGGAGAAGATTTGCATCGCAGTTCGTGCAGTCGACCCAAAGGCGATTCGCGAACCAATCGGAAAAGCACAAGTCCATCACCGCCAGCACGGCCATCTGATAAACGTTCTGCGCTCTTCCTTCCACGAGCAGGCGCCGGAGCTCGATGTCTCCGCTCGGGCCCGACTTATCGGTAAGGAGCACGAATCCGATCGCCTCGTTGCCGATGGTAGCGATGAGGTGGACGCCGTCGTCACGGTCGGCGACGGTCCGATGTTGATCGACCGTCCACGGATGCCCAGCGTCGGCGCCGACAGCTTCCTCAACGGCACCGACAAATGCGAAATCCAATTCGGTCGCTTGCCGAAGAACCGCGTACCCGGTTGGTAAGTCCGCCGAGAGCCAAGCCTCCATCGGTGCTGCGTTAACCGATCGTAGGAACGGTTTCGGACTAGCCGATATCAGGTTCTTGCTATTAGTTCAACCCTGTCCTTGCGTCGAGATCTCGTTGCAGATCCACATGAATCGCCGGGCCCCAGTCGTGCGTAAACACGCTGCACGTCCACATTGTCGCGTGCCGTGTACCACTCGAGGTGATGGAGGCCGCGCCGCCGCGCGGCGTCCACCGTTGGACGTCGACCCTGACCGGGACCTAAACAAAGCCGCGATCCTGGCTGCGGGGAGCGCCCTCAGCTCACATTTTTGCTCAAGCATTTACGCCGGTGTCACGCCAAGATGTTGGCATGCTCCGCACGACCGGAACCGCCGGCGCGTCGGCGTAGACGCCCGATCGTGTTCACGGTTCGAGAGCGCGAGGCGGTTCGCGATCGGGTACTCGGAATTGCGATGGACGACTCACGCGTGGTCGCGGGCGCGATCGTCGGCTCCCTGGCCCAGGGCGGAGGCGACCCGTTTTCGGACCTCGACCTGACGTTTGCCGTGCGCGACGATGCGACCGTCGCTGATGTGCTCGCTGACTGGACGACGGCAATTATTGGTGAGCTCGACGCGATTCGACTGGTCGATCTCGAGCGCACCGCGACGATCTACCGCGTTTTCTTGTTGCGTGGCGCCCTGCAGTTTGATCTCTCGATGACATCGGCTGCGCTATTTCGCGTCGGCGGCCCGCGCTTCCAGTTGCTGTTCGGCGATACGGGCAGGCTGGGTCGGGGACGAGATTCGACGGTGGCCCCGCCGGCGATGATGTTCATTCCGACGCCGGTGGTCGCGGAAGACCTTTTCGGATGGGGCGTGGTTTATGCCCTTCACGCGCGTGCGTGCGTCGAACGCGGGCGGTTCTGGCAGGCTGAGCCCTATGTCGCTGCAACGCGAGATCACGCGCTCACCCTCGCATGCCTCAACCGCGGACTTCCGCCCGTTGAGGCGCGCGGTTATGAGGATCTTCCGGCGGAAACACTCGCTGCGCTCGAGGAGTCCCATGTCGGCGCCCTCGACGCGCGGGCGCTCCACGGGGCGCTCGCGGCTTCGGTCCGCGCCCTCATGCGCGAGGGAGCGTACGCATCGATCCCTTACGCCGACGAGGTGACCGAGCGACTACGCGAGCTGGCCGCCGGGTCACGCCTGGCCGGCTGACGTGAGGCGCTTCCACGGCGCTGGGGATTCACGGCATTCGAGCCGCCCGTTGCTGCGCTTCCATGTCGCGCATGAATGTCATCGCTTCTTCCACGGATGGTCGACGGATCACGTTGTTTTCCGCAAAATCGGCCGCCTGCGGCCAATTTTTGGCTTTGATACGCCGCGCTGCCGCGGGCAGGTCGTATTCGGTTCGCCTCAAGGCAACTCCGGGACCTAACCAGGCCCAGTAAGCGCCCGGCTCACCATAGGTCATTCCCACGCTGCCGAGGTTGACGACCCGCACGCCGTCCAGCGTGCGCTCGAACTGCATGTGCGTGTGGCCGCACGCGACCATTGCGGCGCCGACTCCGGCCAGGTGGTAGCGCATATCGTCGTCACCCGTCTCACGCGTCATGACGTCGGTGTCGTTACGCGGCGTTGCGTGGCAGAAGATCGCGCGGCCGATGCCCTCGACATCATCCACTGCGACCATTTCCTCGAACGAAGCCAGGAAATCACGCTGTTGATTTGTGAGCTGTTTCGCGCACCAGCCTCCAAACACATCGGACGGTTGAGCAGGCTTGCCATCAAACTCGACGATCAGCTCGCGGTCGGCGTTACCTCGCACGAACCGCGCGTTCTCCAGTGTCATCAAGACCCCGATCGTCTCTGCCGGCATGGGCCCTGACGCCACGTCGCCACACGAGACGATGAGGTCCGGCTTCTCGCTGCGTATTTCGTCGAGAACCGCTTCCAGAGCGGGCAGGTTGCCATGGATATCGGCGATCGCAGCTACCCGCATCTAGCCCGCGGTCGGTTCGAGAACTCGTCTCAGCGTCGTCATTCGCTCCCTCGTCAGCCCGCCGCGCAGCGCGCTCGGCGTCATGCCGAACGTTCGGCGGAAGCGAGCCGTGAGATGACTGTGATGAGCGAAACCGGTTTCGAGCGCGAGCGTGGCGAGGTTGTCTTCGCCGGCCGCCAGCCGGTCCAACGCCTGGGCAAGTCGAAGCCGGCAAACGTATCCACCGATCGTCTGGCCCGTCGCCGCCCGAAATTCGCGGACCAGGTGAAACGGCGAGCATCCGACGCTGCGCGCGAGTGTCGGCAGACGCCATTGAATTGTCGGCGAGCTGGCAATCAAGGCCCGCACCCCCTCGATTCGGGCAGCTCGCCTCGCTAGTGCGCCGGATGAACCCGCCGCTCTCTCTACCGACGTGGCGGCAGCGGCATTGAGAAGCAGCAGCCCGATCTCTTCGGCCTCGAGATCGTCCCATGCCGATGCGCGAAGCGCGCTTGTGAACACCGCGGCGCCGAGGAGCTGCCTTGTTGTCAGACGTCGCGTGGATCCCGCGACGGATCCGAGCGCCTCCTCCATCAGCGCGTCCTGTCCGATGATCACCGTGCATGCGTCGCCGTGTGTCGCGGGATGCCGGACGCGGTATTCCTGCTGCGCGCCGAGCACCACAGCACTCCCGACGTCCGCGACGTTCTCGCGTCCCAGCGTGTCGACGACGAACAACCCTTTGGTAGGGATCACGAACTCGATGACCGGCGCGTCCTCGAAGGCAGTGAAGCCCGACCGTGGCGTATCGCACGTCACGTCGTAGATCGCAATGGCGTCCGTCTTGGCCAGCACGGCGCTCCGGCGCAATTCGGCTTTGACGTTAGCCGTTTTCGTTGTGTCGATCGAGCGCCTCAAGCCGAGCGGCTTACGTTGTGGTCGCTTCGGTCACATGTTCGGCTATCTCGCGCACCGTCCACTCGTTTCCAGCTGGAGCATCCCATTGCTCACGGGTGGCGAAGAGTCGCATCGCAAATACCTGCGCGATGCGTTTGATTTGCGCCGTTGGCTCGTCGAGGTCTTGCTCCGTGAACGGCGCCCAATCCGAGGCCAACGTCACCGCGCGCCCGCGCCAGAGGATCAGGTGATCGCCAATGCGCGATCACGCCGTTGAATGACCCGCCTGGGGCGGCCAGGTTCGTCGCAGCCGCAGATCAGGCACGTCGCAGCCCATTAATGCGAGCGGCCATGAGGGAGGATAGGCGGAGACCCCTGAGAGGTGTCGGGTCCCCGCCCATACTGGTCGATCGCGGATCACGCCGAACCAAATCCGTAATGGCAACCTAAACCGCAGCTCGAGCTGCGCGCTATCACGAAATTGCTCACGCTCGCTTGCAAACGACCCAGCGAATCTGATCCAGCGTGAGGCATCTGTTCGGCGACTAACCAGCAACCTGTGTGAGCACTAATACGTCCACCGCCGCGTTCTCCATGTGAGCCTGACGATATTTCGCAGCTCCGCTCTGTCGGTCAACCAGGAGTATGTCTGGGCCGACGACAGCAATGACGCTGCCGGGCAGACCGATTGCTCGCTCCCCACACACGGTCGAGCGCTGCTTGGCAATGACGGTCGTCTTCTCTAGCCCGACATCAAATTCAAACAATCCGCCGCTGTACAG
>Ga0209474_10004990_pt1 | contig 11367 bp, 8 predicted proteins | sample GraSoiAngelo_145_FD_185902 | JGI IMG/M metagenome (GOLD analysis project Ga0209474, IMG submission 185902) | Grasslands soil microbial communities from the Angelo Coastal Reserve, California, USA - 14_1009_05_20cm (SPAdes) (version 2) | ecosystem: Environmental > Terrestrial > Soil > Grasslands ... | reverse complement strand
CCTCGGCCTCGCGCTGCTGCTCTTGTACTGGTGGCACGTCTACCGCGCCTGCCGCGATCTCGGCAGCAACGCCTATCTCAGCCCGACGATGCGCGGCTTCTACCAGGGGATGGTGGCGGCGCTCCTGTGTTTCATCGTCACCGGCTTCTCCGGCTCGAGCCTGCGGCCCTCGGGTGAATTCGCGTTCCTCTGGATCGGCATCGGCATGATGTACGGCCAGCTCGCGCGCCGGCCCGGGAGCGGCACGGCCTGAGCATGGCGAGCGCCACCCTGCGAGAGGCGCGCGCCCCCGCGCAGGGTCGGCCGCAAACGACCCCCGCGGCGCCCGTTGCGGCGGCGCGCGCAAAGCCGCATATCTGCTTCGTCGCGCCGTACGCCTGGCCGGTGCTGTCGCGCGATCCCAATATCCAGGTGGTGGGCGGCGCCGAGGTGCAGCAGTGCATCCTCGCGCGGCTCTTCGCCGCCAACGGCTACCGCGTGTCGATGATCACCTTCGACTACGGCCAGCCAAGCCCGACGGTGCTCGACGGCATCACCGTGCACAAGGCGTTCCGCGAGGACGCCGGCATCCGGGTGCTGCGCTTCCTGCATCCGCGGCTCACGACCATGTGGCGGACGCTGCGCGCGGTGGACGCCGACGTCTACTACCAGCGCTCGAGCGCCATATGGACGGGCGTAGTGGCCGAGTTCTGCCGCCTGCACGGCAAGCGCTCGATCTATGCCGGCGCTTCCGACCGCGACTTCGAGCTCGGCCAGGAGCAGATCCTGCACGCGCGCGACAAGTGGCTCTACCGGCGCGGCCTCGCGCGCGTCGACCGCATCGTGGCGCAGAACGCCTTCCAGCTCGAGAGCTGCCGCCGCCACCACCAGCGCGAGGCGCTCGTCGTGCCGAGCTGCTACGTGCCGCCCGAGCACGCGCTCCATGCGAGCCTCGAGCACGACCGCGTCCTCTGGGTGGGCACGATCCACGGCTACAAGCGCCCGCACATGCTGCTCGACATCGCCGAGCGCCTGCCGCATCGCCGCTTCGTCGTGATCGGTGGCCCGAGCATCGGCGGCGAGCGCCTGAAGTCCGACTATTTCGAGGAAGTGCGCGCGCGCGCGGCGAGCCTCGCGAATGTCGAATTCATCGGCTTCCGGCCGCTCGCCGAGGTCGAGCGCTGGTTCGACCGCGCTCGCCTGCTGGTGCTGACCTCGGTGTACGAGGGCATGCCCAACGTCTTCCTGCAGGCCTGGGCGCGCGGCGTGCCGACGGTCGCCACGGTCGACGTCGGCGCCCCGGTCAATACTGTCTTCACCGACGTCGGCCAGGGCACGGCGCGCGTCGAGACGCTGCTGTCCGACAGTGCCCTCTGGACTCAGGCGAGCCACGATTGCCTTGCCTACTTCGAGCGCAATCATTCGGCCTCTGAAGTGCTCAGCCGCTACGCGCGGCTCTTCGACGAGCTGCAGCACCCGGAAAAATGAGCGCGGCTGCAAAGGCGATCGCCGCACAGGGGCTGGCGCGGCGGGCGTTCTCGTTGGGCGCGGTCAAGGCGTTCGACAACGCGCTGCAGTTCCTCCTGCCGGTGGTGCTGGTGCGCTGCCTCGACGCGCACACCTTCGGCGAGTACCGGCTCTTCTGGCTGGCGGTGGGCACGGTGATGGCGCTCGCGACCTTCAGCATGCCCGGCGCGCTCTACTACTTCCTGCCGCGCTCGGATGCGCCGCGCCGGCGCCTCTACATTCACCAGACGCTCGCCTTCCTCGCCTGCACCGGGCTCGCGGCCGCGTTCATCGTCAGCCCGCTCAATCCCTGGATGCCCACGACGCTCGCGCCGCTCGCGAAATACGGCGCGCTGATGCCTGCGTTCGTCGCGCTCTGGGGCACCTCGGTGCTGCTCGACTACCTGCCGACCATCGAGGAGCGCATCGCGCTGCAGGCCTACGCCAACATTTCGCTCGCGCTCGCGCGCGCGGCGCTCGTCGCGGGCGGCGCCTGGCTGACCGGCGACATGGGCGTGATCCTGTGGCTGCTGCTCGCGACCGTGCTGCTGAAGCTCGCGCTGCTCCTCGCCTACATCGGCCGCTTCCACGGCTGGGGCCGCCCGTGGTTCAAGCCGGCGGTGTTCGGCGAACAGATCCGCTACACCGCGCCCTTCGGGCTGTCGAGCGCCTGCTACGTGCTGCGCTCGCAGGCCGACCAGTGGGTCGCGGCGACGCTCTTCACGCTGCATAGCTTCGCCTCCTTCTCGATCGCGGCGATCCTCGGGCAGCTGGTCAACATCTTCCGCACCTCGGTGGTGGAAGCGTTCATGCCGAGCATGAGCCGGCTCGAAGCGGCGGGCGAGCTGAAGAGCATGATGGAGATGAACGCGCGTGCCAACGCCATGGTCGGCATGCTGCTCATGCCGATGCTCGGCTTCGTGTTCGTGTTCGCCGCCGAGATCGTGAGCCTCGTCTACACCTCGGCCTACGTCGACGCCGCCGCCGTGATGCGCGTCTACGTCGTTGGCCTGCTCGCGCTGGTGGTCGAGCTCTCGAGCGTGCTGCAGCTCTTGCGCCAGGGCATGTTCAACCTCGGCATGAACATCGCCATCCTCGCCGTCTCGGTGCCGCTCTCCTGGGCGGGCGGCGTGCATCTCGGCCTCGCCGGCGCCGCCGCCGGCAGCGTAGCCGCCCTCTACCTCGACCGCATGATCGTCCTGCGCCGCATCGCCGCCATCTTCGGCGTGCCGCTGCGCGCGCAGCAGCACTGGCGCGAGCTCGCCGGCTACCTCGCCTGGAGCGCGCTCGCCGCCGCGGCCGCGTGGCTCGTGGTGCACGGCTTCTTCGGCGAGAGCGCGCTCGTCGTGCGCCTCGCCGTCGGCTTCATCGTCATGGCGCTGGTCTACGCGCCGGCCAACCTCGGGCGCCGCCCGTGAGGCTCGCGTTCGTCACAGGGTCGCTGGTGCACGGCGGCGCCGAGCGCCAGGCGATCACGCTCGCCAACCGCCTCGCCGAGCGCGGCCACGACTGCCACCTGATCTACGTCAAGAACGACCCGTCGCAGCTCGGCCGGTTGCACCTCCCGGCGTCGTCGACCGTGCGCTGCCTGCACGCGAAGCGCTATTTCGACCTCGGCGCCCTTTCCCACCTGCACGCGCTCCTCGAGCGCCTCGATCCTCAGGTGCTGCTCGCGATCAATGCCCACGCGCTCATGTACGCCTCGCTCGCCAATGCCGGCGCGCCGCTGATGGTGACGCTGCACTCGACGTATCTGCGCACGCTTAAGGAGCAGCTGCAGATGGCGGCCTACCGGCCGCTCTTCTGGCGCTCGGCCAGCACCGTGTTCGTCTGCGAGCGCCAGAAGCGCCATTGGCTCTCGCGCGGCGTGTTCGGCCGGCGAAACGACGTCATCTACAACGGCGTCGACCTCGAGCATTGGCAGCCGCCCGAGGGAGAAATCAGCGCCTCGCCGCTGCGCCGCGCGCTCGGCTTCGCGCCCTCGGACTACGTCATCGGCCTCTCGGCGGTGCTGCGGCCGGAGAAGAACCCGGCGCAGCTGATCGAGGCGGTTGCCCGCCTGCGCGCCATGGGCTTGCCGGCGCGTGCCCTCTTCATCGGCGACGGCCCGGAACGCGCGCGCGTCGAGGCGCGGGCGAGGGCGCTCGGCGTCGCCGATCGCTTCGTCATCTCCGGCTTCCAGGAGGACGTGCGGCCGTTTCTCTCGGCCTGCGATGTCGTGACGCTGACGAGCTTCACCGAGGCTTTCTCGCTCGCCGCGGTCGAGGCGATGGCGCTCGGCCGGGCGGTGGTGCATGCCGACGTCGGCGGCGCCGCCGAGATGATCCACTCGGGCCACGACGGATGGCTGTTCCCGGTGGCAGACACCGCTACGCTAGTCGACCGGCTGGCGCGGCTCGCCGATCCGGTGGCGCGCACTCGCATCGGCGAGAACGCGCGCGCCACCGTGGCGGCGCGCTTCTCGGAGCGCTCGATGGTCGCGCGCTACGAGCAGGTGCTGGCGGAGCTTGCGACATCCAGGAGCAAACGTGCACAGCTACGAAACCGCGCTACAGCGCATTAGAAATGGCGGTAGAGGCGGCGGCCGCACCTGGCTCGTCACCGGCGCCGCCGGCTTCATCGGCTCGCACTTGGCCGAGCGCCTGCTCACGCTCGACCAAAAGGTCGTCGGCCTCGACAACTTCGCCACCGGCAAGCCGGAAAACCTGCACCACGTGCGCGCTGCGCTCGGCGAGGCGCGCTGGGCCAACTTCCGCTTCATCGAGGGCGACATCCGCGATCCCGGCACCTGCGCGCGCGCCGTGGTGCTGCATCAGGCGGCGCTCGGCAGCGTGCCGCGCTCGATCGACGACCCGATTTCCAGCAATGCCGCCAACGTGAGCGGATTCGTGAACCTGCTGGCCGCGGCGCGCGACGCGGGGGTCAGCCGCTTCGTCTACGCCAGCTCGAGCGCCGTCTATGGCGACCACCCGGCGCTGCCGAAAGTGGAGGCGATCACCGGACGCGCCGTGTCGCCCTATGGGCTCACCAAGCAGGTGAACGAGCTCTATGCCGACGTGTTCGACCTCTGCTACGGCTTCAAGAGCATCGGCCTTCGCTACTTCAACGTGTTCGGCCCGCGCCAGGACCCGAACGGCGCCTACGCTTCGGTCATTCCGGCGTGGATCGGCGCGCTGCTGCGCGGCCAGGTTCCCTACATCAACGGCGACGGCACTGCGGCGCGCGACTTCTGCTACATCGAGAACGTGGTGCAGGCGAATCTGCTCGCCGCCACGGTGGAGGAGCCCATCGCGCTCGGCCAGGCGTACAACATCGCGCTCGGCGACCAGACCTCGCTCCTCGAGCTCTACGCCATGATACGCGAGGGCGTGGCGAGCCGCTTGCCGCAAGCGAAGGGCGTCCGCGCGGTGCATCGCGAGCCGCGCAGGGGCGACCTGCAGTTCTCGCGCGCCGACATCTCGAAGGCCGAGCGGCTGCTCGGTTATCGGCCGGCGGTTCGGATCATGGCCGGCCTAGAGCAGACGATCGCCTGGTACGCGCAGAATCTGGCGCCGGTGTCGGACGAAAGAAAGGTGGCGCATGGCTGAAGTGCTGGAATCCGCGGTGCTCGCTCCCGTCAAGGGTGCCGAGGCGAAGGCTGCGACCGTCGCCGTGGTGGGCCTTGGCTACGTCGGCCTGCCGGTCGCCGTCGCCTTCGGCCGGCAGCGGCCGACCCTCGGCTACGACCTCTCGAAGAAAAGAATCGAGAACCTGCGCCACCACGTCGACGCCACCGGCGAGGTGTCGACCGCCGATCTGCTCGCCGCGCGCCAATTGCGCGCCACCGCCCATCCCGGCAAGCTCGCCGAGGCCGACTTCGCCATCGTCGCCGTGCCGACGCCGATCAACGCCGCGCGCCAGCCCGACCTCGCGCCGCTCGAGTCGGCGAGCGAGACGGTCGGCCGTTACATGAAGCGCGGCGCGACCGTCGTCTACGAGTCGACCGTCTACCCGGGCGCGACCGAAGAAGTTTGCGTGCCGATCCTCGAGCGCTCATCGGGCATGCGCTGGAAGCAGGACTTCCACGTCGGCTATTCGCCCGAGCGCATCAACCCCGGGGATAAAGAACACACGTTCACGCGGATACTGAAGATCGTCTCCGGCGACGACGCCGAGACGCTGGAAAAGGTGGCCGAGCTCTATGCCTCGGTGGTGAAGGCCGGCGTCTACAAGGCTTCCTCGATCCGCGTCGCCGAAGCGGCGAAGGTGATCGAGAACACGCAGCGCGATCTCAACATCGCCTTCGTCAACGAGCTCGCCATCATCTTCGAGAGGATGGGCCTCGACACGATGGAGGTGCTGAAGGCCGCGGGCACCAAGTGGAACTTCCTGCCGTTCAAGCCCGGCCTGGTCGGCGGCCACTGCATCGGCGTCGACCCTTACTACCTCACGCACAAGGCCGAGCTGATGGGCTACCACCCCGAGGTGATCCTCGCCGGGCGGCGCATCAACGACAGCATCGGAAGCCACATCGCGAGGAAGGCCGTGCAGCAGATGATCCACGCCGGCCGCAACATCAAGGGCGCGCGCGTCAATGTGCTCGGGCTCACCTTCAAGGAAGATGTGCCCGACATCCGCAACTCCAAGGTGATCGACATCATCCGCGAGCTGCACGAGTTCGGCGTCGAGACGTTCGTGCACGACCCGCATGCCGGCCCCGACGACGCGCTGCACGAGTACGGCGTGCGCCTGACCGAGTGGGAGTCGCTGCCGGCGGCCGACGCGCTGATCCTCGCGGTGCCGCACCGGCGCTACCTCGAGCTCGCGCAGGAAGCCTATCTGCGCAAGGTGGTGCGCCAGGGCTGCCTGATCGACGTGAAGTCGGTGCTCGACGCGGCCAGCTTGCGCAAAGAGGGGTTGCGCGTTTGGCGGCTCTAGCCAATCACAACGCGCTCGCCCTGGCGGCGAGCCCGGAGCGGAAAAAATTGCGCGTCGGCGTCTATGCCGCGAGCCCGCTGCAGCCGCGCTGGGCGGTCGAGGCGCTCGCCAAGCTCGCCGCCTCCGACTTCGCCGAGGTGCGCCTGATCGACGCCGGCCGCGGCCTGCCCGCGGCGCCGACGCTCGCCTGGAAGCTCTACGGCGCGCTCGACCGGCGCCTGTTCGGCGCCGCGCCGACCGATCCAGTGGCGCTCGGCGAGCACCTGCCGCAGGGCTCGCCCGATGCCGAGCTCGACATCGCCTTTGCGCTCGGCGCGGTGGAGGACGCGCGCCTCGAAGGCAAGGCGCGCTACGGCGTCTGGCGCTTCTGCTTCGGTAGCGATGGCGCCCAGGGCGAAGCGCTCGCCGGGCTGCCGGAAGTGGCGCGTGCCGAGCCGCTCAGCGCCTCGGGCCTGAAGGTGCGCCTCGCCGCCGACCGGCCGGCGCGCATGGCGTACCAGTCGTGGTCTCGCACCTATCCGTTCTCGGTGGCGCGCAATCGCGACCAGCTGCTGAGGAAGACCGCCGAGTTCGCCTATCGCGCGGTGCGCGACCTGCATCGCACCGGCGAAGGCTGGCTCGCCCGCCTGCGCGAGGTGAAGGAGCCGGCCGCGGCGCCACGCGCGCCCGGGCTCCTCGACATGTCGCGCATCGTCGCGCGCATCGCGCACCGCGGCGTCGAGCGCGCGCTCAACATCGAGCAGTGGTTCCTCGCCTACCGCTTCGGCGGCGCGCTCTCGCCGACCCTCGAGGGCTTCACGCGCATCATGCCACCCAAGGACCGCGAGTGGGCCGATCCCTTTGTGGTCGAGCGAAGCGGCCGCTACTACATCTTCTTCGAGGAGCTGCCGTACGCGAGCGGCAAGGCGCACATCTCGATGCTCGAGCTCGACCGCGCCGGCCGCATGTCGGCGCCCGCCCGCGTGCTCGAAGCCGACTACCATCTTTCGTACCCGTATCTCTTCGAGCACGACGGCCAGCTCTACATGCTGCCCGAGAGCGCGAAGAACCGCCGCGTCGAGCTCTACCGCTGCGTCGACTTCCCGCTGCAGTGGAGGCGCGAGTATGTGCTGCTCGACGACGTGCGCCTGGTCGACGCCACGCTGCACCGCGTCGGCGAGCGCTGGTGGATGTTCGCGAACTCGGCGGCGGGCGAGAGCCGCATGTTCGACGACGAGCTGCACATCTTCCACGCCGAGCGGCTGACCGGCGAATGGAAGCCGCACGCCAAGAACCCGGTCAAATCCGACGCCCGCTCCTCGCGTCCCGCCGGAGCGCTGTTCACGAGGAACGGCGTGCTCTACCGGCCGGCGCAGGTGTGCGTGCCGCGCTACGGCGCCGGCCTCGCGATTCACCGCGTGCTGAAGCTCACGCCGGAGGAATACGCCGAGCGCCAGATCGAGCGGCTGCTGCCGCCGCGCTCGAGCGGCCTGTTCGGGCTGCATACCATGAACCGGGCGGGCGATCTCATCGTCGTGGACGCCTTCGCACGCCGGCGGCGAATCTAGATTCATGGCCACGCGACTGTATTCCCGCATCGCCATGCTCGGCGCCGCCCCGGAGACGCGCGGCGCGATCGCCGCCGTGGTCGATGCCTATCGCAGCCACGGCCTGCTGAAGCGCTGGCCGGTGACCTACATCGCGACCCACGGCGACGGCGCGCCGGCGCGCAAGCTGGCGCTCGCGGCAAAAGCGACTCGCGACTTCACGGCACTGCTCGCACGCGAGCGGCGCATGGTGGTGCATGTGCACGTGGCGGCCGGCGCCGGCTTCTGGCGCGATGCCGCCTTCATGGGCGCCGCGCATGCCGCCGGCTGCCCGATCCTCCTGCATCTGCATGGCGCCCGGTTCGATGCGCGCATCCGCTGGTTCATCGAGCGCGCCGCGCTCGTCGCCGTGCCGTGCGAGGCAACGCGCGCCTGGGTGAAGAGCGTGGCGCGCAGCGCCGATGTCGTCGTCGTGCCGCCGCCCGTGGCGATCACGGTGCCCGAGCTCGCGGCGAAGCCGAACCTGGTCCTGTTCCTCGGGCACCTCGAGGCCGCGAAGGGCATCTACGATCTTCTCGACGCCCTGGCGGGCGTGCGCTCGGCGGTGCCCGATGTCCGGCTCGCCTGCGCCGGGGACGGGGATCGCATCGGCGTTGCGCGCTACGCCGAAAACCTCGGCATCGCCGAGGCGGTGAAGTTCACCGGCTGGGTCGGACCGTCGGGCAAGCGGGCGCTCCTAGAGCACGCCGCCGTGTTCGCGCTGCCCTCGTACGACGAGGCGCTGCCGGTGAGCCTGCTCGAAGCGATGAGCGCCGGCGTGCCGGTGGTCGCAACACCGGTCGGCGGCATTGTCGAGGTGGTGGTCGATCGCGCGAGCGGCCTGCTGGTCGCCCCGGGCGACACGGCGGGCCTCGAGCGCGCACTGACGCGGCTCTTGGTCGAGCCGGCGCTCGCCGCGCGCCTCGGCGTCGCGGCGCGCGAGACGGCACGGCTGCGCTTCGCGCCCGAGCGCTCGCTCGCCATTCTCGAGGAGCTGTACGAGTCGCTCGGCGTCGACGGTGTCGAGCGCACGCCGCGCGTGCCGGAATCGCTGCGCAAGGCCGCATGAAGCGTCCGGTCGTCCTGCTGCTCGGGCCCAGCCGCGACGCGATCAGCGGCGTCACCACGCATCTCAATGGCCTGCTCGGCTCGCGGCTCGCGACCCGCTTCGACCTGGTGCATTTCCAGGTCGGCAGCGAAGGCCGCGCCGAAGGCGCCATCGGCAAGCTCGTGCGCCTCGCGCTCAGCCCGTTCAGCCTTGCGGCGGCCATCCTGAAGAGCGACGCCGAGCTCGTGCATATCAACAGCTCACTCAACGCCAAGGCGTACTGGCGCGACCTCGCTTACCTGGTGATCGCGAAGCTGTGCGGCGCGCGCGTGCTCTACCAGGTACACGGCGGCCGGCTCGAGGAGTTCGCGCCTCGCGGTCTGTTTGCCGCCTTCGTGCGCGCGAGCCTGCGGCTCGCCGATGCGGTCGTCGTGCTCTCGCGCGAGCAGCTCGGGGTCTTTCGCAGTTGCCTTGCCGGCCACGCGATCGACGTCGTGCCGAACGGCATCGACTGCGCACCGTATACCGTCTACAACCGCGCCGCCCCGGAGCCGGCGCAACCGCTGCGGCTGATTTATATCGGCCGCCTCGCGCCGGGCAAAGGGCTCACCGAGACGATCGAGGCGCTGCGCATCGCGCGCCTGCGCGGCGTCGCCGCGCGCCTGGTGCTCGCCGGCAGCGGCTCGCAGGAAGCGCGGCTGCGCCAGCATGTACGCGACGCAGGCCTGATGCGCGAGGTGGCATTTGTCGGCCCGGCGTGGGGCGCGCACAAGGCGCAGCTCCTCTCGCAGGCCGATGTGTTCCTGCTGCCGAGCTACGCCGAAGGGCTGCCCTATTCGCTGCTCGAAGCGATGGCGGCCGGCGTCGTGCCGGTCGTCACGCCGGTCGGCGCCATTCCCGACGTGGTGAGCGAGCACGAGCATGGCCTGTTCGTGGCGCCGCGCGATGCCGAGAGCATCGCGCAGGCGATCGGCGAGCTCGCCGCCGAGCGCGCACGGCTTGCGCGCATGAGCGCGGCGTGCCGCGCGCGCATTGCCGCCGGCTATTCGCTCGAGCGCGTGGCGCGCGATTTCTCGCAGCTCTACTGGGACCTGTGCGCCATGCGCACGCCCCGGGCCGCGACGTAGCAGGACGCCATGTGCGGCATCGCCGGATGGATCGCCCCGACGCGCTCTAGCCCCGAGGAGCGCCTGCTCGCGCCGATGCTCTCGGCGCTCGCCCACCGCGGCCCCGACGGCGCCGGCAGCGTCTCCTATCTCGCCGCGCGCGGCGACTACCGCGTGGTCCTCGGCCATCGGCGCCTCGCGATCATCGACCCGGCCGGCGCGCACCAGCCGATGTGCGACGACGCGGCGGGGCTCGCGCTCACCTTCAACGGCGAGATTTACAACTTCCGCGAGCTTCGCAGCGAGCTCGAGTTCCACGGCTACGCCTTCCGGCGCGATTCCGATACCGAGGTGCTGCTGCGCGCCTACCAGCACTGGGGGCCGCAGTGCGTCCACCACCTGCGCGGCCAGTTCGCCTTCGCCGTCTGGGATGCGGGGAACGAGCGCCTGTTCCTCGCGCGCGACCGCTTCGGCGAGAAGCCGCTGTACCTGCACGAAGCGAACGGGGCGCTCTTCTTCGCCTCGGAGATGAAGGCGCTCCTGAAACTGCCGCACATCTCGCGCGAGGTCGATCTCGCCTCGGTCTGGGACTACCTCGCCTACCGCTACGTGCCGGGCCCGCGCACGCTGTTCGAGGCGATCCGCAAGCTGCCGCCGGCCACCACCGCCCTCTGGCATCGCGGCCAGCTGCAGGAGATGCGCTACTGGACGCCGCCCGACAAGTTCGCGCGCGGCCGCACGGCGAACCTCACGAGCGAGGAGACGCAGGAGGCGTTCCTCGGCCATCTGTCCGAGGCGGTGCGGCTGCAGATGGTGAGCGACGTGCCCTTCGGCGCCTTCCTCTCCGGCGGCCTCGACTCGAGCGTGATCGTCGCGCTGATGACGCGCTACTGCTCCAAGGTGAAGACCTTCTCGGTCGGCTTCGCCGGCGACAAGTACAACGAGCTCGAGCACGCGGCGCAGGTGGCGCAGGAATTCGGCACCGATCATCACCCGATGACCGTGACGCATCGCGACTTCATCGAATACCTGCCGCGGCTCGTGGCCTGCCGCGACGCGCCGGTGTCCGAGCCTTCCGACATCGCCATCTACCTGGTGGCGCGCGAGGCGGCGCGCAGCGTCAAGATGGTGCTCACCGGCGAGGGCTCCGACGAGGTCCTCGGCGGCTACCGCAAGCATGCCGCGGAGTGCCTGGCATGGATGTACTGGAGCGTGCCGCAGCGGCTGCGCCGCGCGCTCCTCGGGC
>Ga0209474_10004988_pt1 | contig 11368 bp, 12 predicted proteins | sample GraSoiAngelo_145_FD_185902 | JGI IMG/M metagenome (GOLD analysis project Ga0209474, IMG submission 185902) | Grasslands soil microbial communities from the Angelo Coastal Reserve, California, USA - 14_1009_05_20cm (SPAdes) (version 2) | ecosystem: Environmental > Terrestrial > Soil > Grasslands... | reverse complement strand
GGAGTCCGAAGGGATACGCGTTGCGCAGCTCCGCCTTGACCCGGAAAGGGAGCTCCGGCAGCGCCTCGAGCTCGACGCCGAACCGCTCCCGCAACCGCCCTCGCTGAAGCCGCTCGAGCTCAGACCGAGGCAGCGTCTCCAGCTCGGGCTGGAAGATCGGCACGGCACGGATTATTCTCTCTGGGCAAGCGCCCGACGGATCAACAAGGAGGCGGCGTGCGCGCAGCGTTCATGTCAACCGAGATGGCCGTAATGACCGACTTGGAGGGTATGACGCTTGCTTCGCAAAACGCTGAACCTTGGGATCCTGGCGCATGTAGACGCCGGTAAGACAACTCTCACCGAACGGCTCCTCTACGCCGCCGGCGTGATTGACGACGTCGGCAGCGTCGACAAGGGGACGACGCAGACCGATTCCCTTGCGCTCGAGCAGCAGCGTGGCATCACGATCAAGTCCGCCGTCGTGTCGTTCCCCATCGACGGCGTGACAGTCAATCTGATCGACACGCCCGGCCACCCGGACTTCATCGCCGAGGTGGAACGGGTGCTGAGCGTGCTCGACGGCTGTGTGGTCGTGCTCTCGGCAGTAGAAGGAGTGCAGCCGCAGACGCGGATCCTGATGCGCGCCTTGCAGAGGCTGGACGTCCCGACGCTGCTATTCGTGAACAAGATCGACCGGGTGGGGGCCGACCCGGAACGGGTGCTCGACGAGATCGAGCAGCGCCTGACGCCGGCGATCGTGCCGATGGGCTCGGCCGCTGCGCTCGGAACGCGGTCGGCGTCGTTCTCGCCGTTCGGGCCGGCCGACGACGAGCTCGCCGAGAGCGCGCGCGTCGGCGAGCTCCATCCCGTCTTCTTCGGCTCGGCGCTCACCGGTGCCGGAGTGAAGGACGTGATGGACGCGTTCGCGCGGCTGCTGCCCGCACGCGCGGGCGACGGCGACGGCCCGCTCTCGGCCCGCGTCTTCAAGATCGAGCGCGGCTCGGCTGGCGACCGGATCGCCTACACCCGTGTGTTCTCCGGAACCGTGAAAGTGCGCGACCGGTTCGATGCCGGCAAGGTCACCGCGATTCGTGTCTTCGCGGACGGCGACGCCGTGCAGCGCGACGAGGTGCACGCGGGCGAGATCGCGAAGCTCTGGGGATTGGCGGAGATCCAGATCGGCGACTGGCTCGGCGAGCCGCGTTCTGACGTCGAGCACCACTTCGCGCCGCCGACCCTCGAGTCGGTCGTCGCGCCTGCCGATCCCGCCGACGGGCAGCGGCTGCGGGTCGCGCTCGCGCAGCTCGCCGAGCAGGACCCGCTGATCGACGTCCGCCAGGACGACGCGCGAAGTGAGATCTCGGTGTCGCTCTACGGCGAGGTGCAGCGGGAGGTGATCGAGGCGACGCTCGCCGACGAGTACGGGATCGGGGCAGAGTTCCGCGAGACGACGGTCATCCACGTGGAACGACCGAGTGGCGTCGGTGAGGCTCTCGAGGTGCTCTACGCGAAGACGAAGTCCAACGTCACCGGCAAGAGCTCCCCGGAGAGCTCAAACCCGTTCCCCGCAACGCTCGCCCTCCGCATCGAGCCCGCCGGAGCCGGCTCAGGGGTCGAGTTCCGGGTCGACGTCGACGTCCGCCTGCTGCCCCTCTACATCTACAAGCGCCTCGACGCCTTCGTCGACCACATGTCGCAGTACGTGCATGAGACGTTGCAGGAGGGTCTGTTCGGCTGGCAGGTAATCGACTGCGTCGTGACGCTCACCGACTGTGGGTATCGCGCGCCGGGGACGACGGCCGGCGACTTCCACAAGCTGACGCCCGTCGTTCTCGGGCGTGCGCTCACGCAAGCCCGTACGGTGGTCTGCGAACCGACGGTACGGGTCGTCGTCGAGGTTCCAGCCGTCTCCACCGGTGGCGTCGTCGCTGCGCTGGCCCGTCTCGGGGCAGTGGTGCAAGCACCGGCACTCGACGATGAGCTCGCCGTGATCGACACCGTCCTCTCGGCGAAGGAACTGCGCGAGCTGCAACGCCAGCTCTCCGGCCTGACGGGCGGCGAGGGCGTGCTCGAGTCCGAGTTCGCGGGCTACCGGCCGGTTGCCGGCGATCCCCCGATCCGGCGAATAGGGCGATGACGCAGATGCACGAGGACGAGCTCGAGCTCGACGAGGCACTCGTCCGGAGACTCCTGGCCGAGCAGTTCCCCGAATGGGCCGGACTGGCGCTGAGACGGATCGAACCGAGCGGCACCGTCAACGCGATCTTCCGGCTCGGCGACGAGCTCAGCGTGCGCCTCCCCCGCCGCCGCGGGCCGACCGAGCCAGGCAGCGTGGAGCTCGACTGGCTGCCTAAGCTCGCGTCGCTCCTTCCGCTCGAGATCCCGGTGCCGGTCGCGCAGGGGCGGCCGAGCGACAGCTATCCGTGGTTCTGGGAGGTTCACACGTGGCTCGAGGGCGAGACGGCTCCGGCCGAGGCCCTCGACGCGATCCAGGCAGCGCGCGACCTCGCCGACCTCGTCGCGGCGCTCCAGCGCGTCGATCCCGCCGGCGCGCCGCCGGGCCGCGGTGTGCCGCTGGCCGAGCGCGCCGAAGGAATGGCCTGGTGGTTCGACCGCTTCGAGGGCGATCCGCGAGCGAGGACGGAGTGGGAGCGCATCGTAGCCACAGCGCCGCCGTGGGAGGGCCCGCCGGTCTGGCACCACGGCGACCTCGACTGCCGCAACTGGCTCGTTCGAGACCGCCGGATCAGCGGCGTGATCGACTGGGGATCGATGGGAGTCGGCGACCCGGCCTGCGACGTAATGGTCGCGTGGAAGCTCCACTCGGCGGCCGCACGGGATGCCTTCCGCGAGGCGCTGCCGATCGACGACGCGACGTGGGAGCGGGCGCGAGGCTGGGCCGTCTCGCAGGCAGTCGCGGCCCTCGCTTACTACACGCCCGAGAACAATCCGGGCCTCTACCACGAGGCCGAGACCTGGCTCGCGCTCGCAGTTTCGGACGACGGGTAGCGTTCGGCCGTGTCCGGGAGCGCACTCGCGACGGGGCTGGCGGTGGCCGCAGGGCTCGCCGGCTCGATTCAGGTAGCGCTCATGTCCCGGCTCGGCGAGCGCATCGGCGTGCTCGAGGCGCTCGGCTTCTCGGCCACGCTGACGGCCGGGCTCGCGGTCGTCATCCTCGTCCTTGCCCGCCACAGCGTCGCCGGCTTCGGCCGTGCCGTCCACCAGCCCTGGTGGATGTTGCTCGGCGGCGTGATGGGGCTGATCATCGTCTTCACGGTGACCTACGCCGGCCCGCGGATCGGCGTCGCCGCGACGGTCGGGATCCTGATTGCCGGCCAGCTGGTCATGGGCGCGGCGATCGACCGCTGGGGACTGTTCGGAAGCGAGCGGATCGCGCTCCACTGGCCGCGGCTGCTCGGCATCGGTCTGCTCGCGATCGGTGCGGCGCTCTCGCTTCGGAAGAACTAGGCCGCTTCGGCCAGCCCTTCTGATCTCTCGATCTCTGCGAGCCACGGCCTGCCCGGGATGAAGATCGCCGCGACCGCTCCGAGCGCCACCACGGCAGCGCCGATCCAGACCGCCGTCGACGTCCCGTGCGCAAAGGTCTCGGCGGTGCGGTAGCCGCCGGCCTGAGCGAACACCGAGGCGAGGACCGCGACGCCGAAGACTCCTCCGAGCTCGCGGATCGCGTTCGTCGCTCCGGAAGCCTTGCCCTCGTGCTCAGGCGCGACCGAGCTGAGCACCACGTTCGCGACCGGAGCGAAGAACAGGGCCATGCCTGCGCCGGAGACCACGAATGGGGCGACGAGGTCGGCGTACGACACCGTCGGCGACTGCAGCGCAGCGAGGAAGGCGAGCCCGGTCGCCTGCAGCGCAAGACCCAGCGCCATCAACCGCTGGCCGCCGACGCGATCGGACAGTGCGCCGGCGATCGGCGCGATGAAGATCGGCATCGCCGTCCACGGCAGGATCCGCAGCCCGGCGGCGAGCGGCGTCATGTGCTGCACGGTCTGGAAGAACTGGGCGAGCAGGAAGATCGAGCCGAACATCCCGAAGAACATGAAAAGCGAGGCGACGTTCGTGAGCGCGAACGTCCGGTTGGCGAAGAAGTGCAGCGGGAGCATCGGCGCCGGTGCCCGCCGTTCCCACGCGACGAAGCCGGCCACGAGCAGTGCGCCCGCGATCACCGGCGTGACTACGCCGAGACTCGTCCAGCCGTGCGCGTTGCCGCGGACGAGACCCCAGACGATGCCGAGCAGCCCGACGCTCGCCAGCCCGAGGCCCGGCAGATCGAGCGCGGAGTCGCCCCCGCGCGTCTCCTCCAGCCGCGCGAGCGCGAGCGGAGCGAGCAGGAGTCCGATCGGGACGTTGAGCCAAAAGATCCAGTGCCAGGAGACACCGTTGACGATCGCCCCGCCGACGAGCGGGCCGATCGCGATCGCGAGCCCGCCGATGCCTCCCCAGATGCCGAGCGCGAGACCGCGCCGCTCCCGCGGCACCGCGGTCGACAGAATGGTCAGGGTGAGTGGCGTCACGATCGCGCCACCGACGCCCTGGAGCGCGCGCGCGATGTCGAGCCCGTTCGCACTGGTCGAGAGCGCCGCTGCCGCGGACGCGCCGGTGAAGAGCAGGAGCCCGAGGACGAAGAGGCGGCGCCGGCCGAAGCGGTCCCCGAGAGCAGCGCCCGTGAGCAGGAGCACCGCGAAGGTGAGCGTGTAGGCGTTCACCGTCCACTCGAGCTGCGAGATCGTCGCGTGGAGGTTGCGCCGGATCACGGGCAGCGCCGTGGTGACGACCAGGTTGTCGAGGCTGACCATGAAGAGCGCAACCGAGGTGATTCCGATCGTCCAGAGCATCGAGCGCTTTTGTGTGTGAGTCATCACTTCCTCCTTACGCAAAAAAAGAGATCAGGCAGAGCCGAGCGTGTCGTTGCCGCAACCCGAGTAGAGATCCTTCATCCACTGCTCGGGCTCCTCGTGGATCTGCATCGAGACGAGCACGTTGAGCAGCATCCCGGTCGCGAAGAAGTGCCAGAGGGTTTCCCAGTCGGCGTCCGAGACGCGGCGGACGTAGGCCACGAGATCGCCGTAGCCGGCCCGGGCGGCTTCCCGGATTTCGGGATCGTCGCACGCCGCGTACGCCTGCATCTGCGCCCGCAGCCGGACGCGGTCGACCTCTAGTTGATTCATGTAGGCATGGCCGATCGCCTGGAGGGCCTCCTCGCCACGCTTGCCCTCGGCCGCGCGCTGGAACATCTCGAGCGTCTCGCGGAAGCACCGCGCAACCGACGCCTTGTACAGCTCCTTCTTCGTCCCGAAGAGACGGAACAGGTAGGGCTGGGAGATGCCGGCCCGCCGGGCGATGTCTTCGGTCGAGGCGCCCTCGTAGCCGCGCTCGGCGAACTCGATCAACGCAGCGTCGAGAACGTCCGCCCGCCGCTCCGCCGCCGTTGATCTCGTCGTCGTCATCTCCATCTGCGCGATGTTAGTGATGACTCACAACGTTGTCAAGCCACTACCGACCCGACTACAGCCCGAAAGGATTGAAGGGCTTCGGGCTCGTGGAGAAGAGCACGCCCTTCGTCTCGAGATACAGCTCGAGCGTGTCGATCGAGAGCTCGCGGCCGAAGCCCGACTGCTTGTAGCCGCCGAACGGGATCCCCGGAAACGCGGTGAACGGCATGTTGATCCCGACCATCCCGGACTTGATCGCGCGGGCCACGCGATGGCCCCGCGCGGGGTCGCCCGTCCAAACGGTCGCGAAGAGCCCGTATCGCACGTCGTTCGCGATCCGGATCGCGTCCTTCTCGTCCTCGAACGGAATCGCTGTCACGACCGGGCCGAAGATCTCCTCCTGCGCGACGGTCATCGAGCTCTCGACCCCCGCGAGCACGGTGGGAAGGTAGAAGGCGCCCGCACCGTCCCCGGCCTCGCCGCCGAGCACGACGTCCGCCCCCTCCTCGCGCCCCTTCTCGACGTAGGCATGCACACGGTCGCGGTGCGCGGTCGAAATGAGGGAGCCGACCTGCGTCTCGGAGTCGAGCGGATCGCCGACCTTCAGCTGCTTCGCCGCCTCCGCGAAGCGGGACACGAAATCGTCGTAGATCGAAGCCTCGACGAGCACGCGCGACCGCGCCTCGCAGCTCTGACCGGCGGCGTAGTAGATCGACCAGACCGAGCTCGGGATCGCATCGGCGAGATTCGCATCGGCGAAGACGACGGCCGGGCTCTTGCCGCCGAGCTCGAGCGTCAGCCGCTTGATCGGCTCGGAGCAGAGCCGCATGATCTCGCTTCCCGTCCGGGTCGAGCCGGTGAAGGCGACCTTGTCCACTCCTGGATGCTTGACGAGGTAGGCGCCGGTGGTCGGGCCGTCGGCGGGGACGATGTTGATCGCGCCGGCCGGGAAGCCCACCTCGGCGGCGAGCTCCGCCATCCGCAGCACGCTGAGCGGCGTCTGCGGGTCCGGCTTGAGGACGACGGCGCAGCCCGCCGCGAGCGCGGGGGAGAGCTTCCACACCGACATCAGGAGCGGGTAGTTCCACGGGACGATCTGCGCGCAGACGCCCACCGGCTCCTTCAGCGTGTAGCTGAGAAGCGAGCCGCCGATGGGATTCGAACGGCCTGCGATCGAGCCGACGACGGAGGCGAAGAAGCGGAAGTTCTCGACCGCACCGGCGACCTCGGCCTTGACGGACGAGATCGCCTTGCCGACGTTGCGCGACTCGAGCTCCGCGAGCTCCTTGCGGTTCGCCTGGATCGCGTCGGCCAGCGCCTGCAGGAGCCGCGCGCGCTCGTTCGGCGGCGTCTTTCCCCACGGTCCGTCGAGGGCGCCGCGCGCGGCGTCGACGGCGCGGTCGACGTCGGCCTCGCCGGCCATCGCGGCGCGGGCCAGCGGCTCGCCTGTTGCGGGCTCGTGCAGGTCGCGAATCTCACCAGAGACGGGCTCGACGACCTCGCCGCCGATGAAGAGCCCGTACTCCTGATCCGCCGTTACCGCCACGGCCGCGACCATAGCGCTTGCGCCGCGCCGTTTGCCGCACCGGTGGATACGGTAGGTTTCGGATCCGAAGTCAAACGAGAGGAGACGAGATGCCGAGCACGATCCGAGTCGAGGCAGCGCGCATCCCCGATCGCGACCGCCTGCTCGAGGCGCTGCGCCACGAGGGCCTCGACGCGGAGCCGGAGGACGAGATCGGCATCGTCGTCCCCATCGGCCAAGCCGACGGCGAGCTCTTCCACCAGGTCGAGGGAGTCGTCTTCAGCGTGGGAGCGCCGTTCGTGCCGATCGAGCACGAGGGCGTGATCTACATCAGGCCGCCCGTCGGCTAGGCGAGCTCCGACGGCAGCAGCCTCGCCGTCAGCAACTCGCGGAAGCGGGCCGGGTCGCCACGGACGTAGCCGTCCACGAGCTCCCGGCCCTGCCAGTAGCAATGCTGGTACACAGGCGACGGGCTCGCAGCCTGCCGGGCGACGAGCTTGTCGAGTCGCTCGTCGGGCTGCAGCGACCACGTCGCGGCATACTCGCGCGCCTCGTCGAGGGAGGCTCCGCGGTCGTGCAGGAGCATGGCAACGTTGGACGAGACCCCCTGCAGCAGGCGGCGCGCGTCCGTGACGCGCGCGCCGAGCTCGGCGTCGTACTCGAAGCCGAGCCTCCCGAGCACGTCGGCCGCGAGCTGCTGACCGTCGCCCACGAAGATCGGCGGGCCCGCCGTCGCAATGCCCTCGGCGAGCACCGCAGAAGGCGACCAGAGGAGGACAAGAGTCCACTCGAGCTCGTTGCGCCCGCGCACGAGCTCGACCTCCTGCCAGACGTGATGCGTGTGATGCCCCCCGTAGATCTCGTGCGCGGTCAGGTTGACGAGGTCAGCGGCGAGCAACGGCAGGTCGGTGTTCACCGAGATGCCGGTTCGTAGTCGGCCCAGGTACCTCGCGTAGCCGAGCCATCGCTTGTCGGTGACGAGCTCGAGCTCGAAGTCCTCGCCTTCGGGAAGCCCGATTCTCTCGCGGACCAGCCGCCGCAGCTCTGCCGCCACATCTCGAAGCGCACGCTCCAGGATCGCGGGCGGAAGGGCGATCTCGTCGTACCAGCGTGCCAAACGCGTCCGGAGATCGCCTGCGCCGGGCAGCGCCTCGTCCAACGTGGCCGCCGCGGCGCGGAATGGCTCCTCGTCGTGCCACCGCGGCTCGATTCCGTAAACGAGCTCGCCTTCTTCGGCGTAGCCGAGCTCTTCGCCCGCGAGCTTGCGCGCCTGCGCCCACAAGGCTTGCACGTGGCCGGCGAGCCACGGATCGTCCGCGACCTCTGCGAGCAGCTCGCGCGCCTCCTCGGCCAGAACAGCTGGCTCGCGCAGCCCTTCCGCGTCCACGCGACGCGCGACCTCCTCGGGGCCGTAGTAGGCGTCGACGAGCTCCTCGGCGTGCCTCCCGAGCCGCAGGCCAAGTTCGAGATAGCGATGGACAGGGCCCACGGTCAGGCGAGCTGCCAGAACGATCCGGAGAGACCGAGGCTGTCGAGGATCGCCTGGTTCTGCTCGCGAGTGTGCGGTACCCAGTCGGGCGAGAAGCGGTCGTCCCACCAGGCGTGCGCGAGCTCGCTCAGCTTCGCCACGCTCGTCGTTCCGCCCGGCTCGCGCCCGCCGAGCCACCGCTGCAAGTGCTCTTCCGACCGGAAGAGATTCATCGTCGTTCAGGTGAAGACGATGTCGTCCCACCAGTGCCGCGCAGGGACGAGGACGTGGAAGAGGAGGCTCTCGTCGTCGGACTTCGCGTCGCGGACCTCGACCGCGATTGGCTCCCCGCAGTCCGGGCATGAGGCCTCGATGCGGCCGTCGGCGTGCAGAGCAGCGCACACTCCGAACGCATCCCAGGCGCAATTCGCGTACCACCAGCGGCCGGCCGCATGCACGCGATACGCGGTCGGTACGGCCGAGAGTGGGTTGAGCATTCTGATCTCGTCCGTCGCCGGATTGAGGACGAGGGCATGCGCGTCATGGAGACGCCGCCAGCCGACGACTACGTCCTCACGGGTCCCGAGCTCCTCGGCTTGGGGCGCGCGACCGTTGTCGACCATGAACGCGTATGTGCGCCGGCGGAGGTCGAGGTCCGCGCCGTTCATCGCTCGAACAGCGCCGCCTGGCCCTGCCCGACGCCGACGCAGAGCGTCGCGAGGCCGTAGCGGCCGCCGCGGCGGCGGAGCTCGTGCAGGAGCGAGACGACTAGACGTGCGCCGCTCATCCCGAGCGGATGGCCGAGCGCGATCGCACCGCCGTTCACGTTCACCTTCTCCGGGTCGAGGCCGAGCTCGCGGATCACGAAGAGGCTCTGCGACGCGAATGCCTCGTTCAGCTCCACGAGGTCGATCTGCTCGAGCGCGACACCGCCCCGGTCGAGCAGCTTCCGCATGGCCGGGATCGGGCCGATGCCCATCACGCGCGGGTCGACGCCGGCAACCGCGCTGCCGACGAACGCGCCGAGCGGCTCCACGCCGAGCTCGCGGGCCTTCTCCTCCGAGGCGATCACGAGCGCTGCCGCCCCGTCGTTGATCCCGGAGGAGTTGCCGGCGGTGACGGTGCCTCCCTCACGGAAGGCGGGCTTGAGCGCGGCGAGTTTCTCGGCGGTGGTGTCTGGCCGCGGATGCTCGTCGCGCGTGACGTCGCCGACCGGAACGAGCTCGTCCGCGAAACGGCCCGCCTCGTCGGCTGCGGCCCAGCGGCGCTGAGACTGCAGCGCGAACGCGTCCTGATCCTCCCGCGACACGCCCCAACGCTCCGCGACGTTCTCGCCGGTCTCGCCCATCGACTCCGGCGGGAAGAGCTCGACGAGCTTCGGATTCGTGAAACGCCAACCGAGTGTCGTGTCGTAGAGCGGCCGGTCGCCGCGCTCGAACGGCTTCTCGGCCTTCGGGCTCACGAACGGCGCGCGGCTCATCGACTCCTCACCCCCGGCCACGAAGAGGTCGCCGTCGCCGGCGATCACCGCATGGCATGCGCCGACGACAGCCGCGAGCCCGGAGGCGCAGAGGCGGTTGACGGTCACGCCCGCGACGGACTCCGGGAGCCCGGCGAGCAGCGCCGCCATCCGCGCGACGTTGCGGTTGTCCTCGCCGGCCTGGTTGGCGGCGCCGAGCCAGACGTCCTCGATCTGCTCCACCGGCACGCCTGCACGGGAGACGGCCTCGCGGATCACGAGTGCCGCAAGGTCGTCCGGCCGTACGGCCGAGAGCGCGCCGCCGTAGCGGCCGATCGGGGTGCGAACGGCGGAGAGGACGACTGCCCGGCCCATGCCAGTTGAGTCTAGGCAGCGGCCGCGGCGCGACCGAGCAGCCGGTCGATCGCGACCAGCCCCTCGTCGCCGATGTCGACGCTGCTTGCGTTCACATAGAGCGCGATGTGCGCCGCGCACACCTCGTCCGACAGCTCGTGGGACAGCGAGCGGACGTAGTCGCGGCTCGCCTCCGGGTGGGCGAAGGCGTACTCGACGGAGGCGCGGATCGCGGCCTCGGCCGCGTCCACGACGTCCGGCTCGAGATCGCTCCGCGCGAAAATCCCGGCGAGAGGAACGGGGAGGCCGGTCTCGCCCTCCCACCACTCGCCGAGGTCGGCAACCGCGACGAGCCCGTGCTCGCGGTACGTGAAGCGGCTCTCGTGGATGATCAGGCCGGCGTCCACCTCGCCCGCGACGACGGCGGGAAGGATCCGGTCGTACCGGAGCTCGACCACCTCGCCGAGCGCCGGCGCCGCGAGCCGGAGAAGCAGGAAGGCCGTCGTCTCCCGACCCGGAACGGCGATACGCCCCGCCGCCGTCTCCTCGAGAGTGCCTGCTTGCCGCGCGACCACCAGCGGGCCGACGCCACGGCCGAGCGCGGCTCCGCTCCGCAGCAGCCGGTACCGCTCGCCCGCGGCCGCCGCCGCGCCGAAGCTCAGCTTCGTGAGCTGCAGCTCGCCGCCGGCCGCTCGCCGGTTCAGGTCCTCGATGTCGCACAGAACCGGTTCCACCTCGAACGGCGCGCGAACGAGTCCGTGCACGAACGCGTGGAACGCGAACGCGTCGTTCGGGCAGGGCGTGAAGCCGAAGCTCAGCTTCACGAGCGTCCGAAGAACCAGGCTTCGAGCGGCTTGAGCAGCTCGTTGCGCGTGAACGGCCGGACGCGCTCGGCGTGGCCGTCACGCTCGGAGACCGTGAAGTCGTCCTCGAGCGTCTCGTTCGCCTCCTGGAGCGCATCCCCCAGCTCGTAGCCCTCGAAGACGTAGTCCTCCGGCCGCGGGTGCTTCGACGGGCGCCGGTCGGGATTGACGGCGCGCCCCACCGCCCAAACGCCGCCCTCCTTCCGCTCGATCCAGATGACGACCGTCTCGGGGTCGCCGTTCGAGTCGACGCCGTGGAGCCCC
>Ga0209474_10004987_pt1 | contig 11368 bp, 11 predicted proteins | sample GraSoiAngelo_145_FD_185902 | JGI IMG/M metagenome (GOLD analysis project Ga0209474, IMG submission 185902) | Grasslands soil microbial communities from the Angelo Coastal Reserve, California, USA - 14_1009_05_20cm (SPAdes) (version 2) | ecosystem: Environmental > Terrestrial > Soil > Grasslands... | reverse complement strand
CCGCGGCGCGGCCCGCCCGCGCCGGCTTCGCCTTCACGCTCGTCTTCCCCTTGCCCTTCTTCGCCTTCGCCATTCCCATCTCCTCGCCCCGTCAGCGGAGCTTCACGTCGAACGCCTGCGGCCCCTCCGACCCCTCGTCCGGAGCAATGAAGCCGAACCCCTTGTCGCGTACGATACGCTTGATGGTGCCGGTCACCGCGCGGCGCTTGTACGCTCGCCGGGTCCTCTTGGCAAGCTGCGCGCGTCATTTCCTCGCGGTGATCGACCCTCGCAGGTCCACGTCGACTTCCTGAAGCTGCCTCAGGCGCCCGGGCCCGCCCCCTCGTGCACCGGGGGCGGGTAGCCCAGGGCAGCGCGGCCGTCAGCGGCCGAGCAGCGTCAGCAGCTTCGCGGGGTTGAACCCGATCAGCACCTCGGGGCCCACCTTGATGGTGGGCGTCGAGCGGCTACCGAGCGCGATCAGCTCCACGCGCGCCTCCATGTCCGTGGAGACGTCCTTGGCGACGAACGGGATGCCCCTCTGCGATAGAAACTCCATCGCTGTGTGGCAGGGGCGTCAGCCGGGCTGGTGGTAGACGATCACGGATGGGGTCATGCGCGCCTCTGGCGTGCAGGGCGTACGCCATGCGACGCGCTGGAGCAAGCGGAGCCGCCGCCCGCCGGCTGATCGTCCCCTAACGGGCGCCGGCGAGCACGGGCTCGGCGGCCGGCTCGAGGAGGACGCCTACGGCGCGCAGCCGCTCGGCGGCTCGGCCGAGCGGGACCGCGAGCGCGAGCGCGCCGCGCCCGTCGGGCCGGAACGACGGACCCGCCTGCTCGCGGCCGTCGTCGAAGCCGAGGCGCACCTGGTACGTGCTGGCCGCCGGCAGCGGCGGCAGGCCCGAGGCGTAGAGGAGCACGGTGTCGTGCGCCGGGTCCCAGAGGAGGTGCCCGCGCACGTTGCGAAACGGTGCGACCGCGGCGAGACGGATCACCTCGAGCCCGGGCGCGCCGAGCAGCTCGGCGAGCGTTCCCCGCGCGTCCGCCGCCATGCGCAGGCGGTCGATCTCGCGTTGTCGCGCCCCGAGCTGGCGGGCGAGCCAGGCGGCGCGCGCCTCGGTCGCCTCGAGCTGGCGGCGCCGCTCGGCATCCGCCTCGGCCGTGGCGCGCACCGCCTGCGCCAGGTCCGACGCCTCGGCGCGCGCCGCCTCGAGCTCGCGGCGCGCGGCCGCCGCGTCGTGCTCGAGGGCCGCGACGCGCGCCGAGAGCGCGCCGCGCTCCGTCTCGAGCTCGGTCACGCGCGCGGCCGTGCCCGCCTGGCGGCCGCGCAGCTCGCCGATCGTCCGCACCCCGAGCGCGGCGAGCACGAGGCCAAGCCCAACGGCGAGCACGCCGAGCCCCCGGGGCTGGCGGGCCGCGGAGGCGGGCCTCGGCGCGGGGGCCGGCGGGCCCGGGGGGGTCCGGGGCAACCCCACCGGGCGATCGAACACGTCGTGCAGGCACGCGACGCAGCCGCTCGCGAGGTGCACGCGCACGGCCTCGCACCCGGCCTCGTCCAGGGTGCCGGCCGCATAGCCGGCCAGGAGCGGGCGGAGCTCCTCGTGCGTCACGTCGGCAGAGCATACCGTGCCGACCGTCGCGATGACATCGGCGAGGGGTGAAGGCCGGGTGGAGTGCACTACCCGCCGCTCCGCACCCAGGCCGTCCGCCAGAGGCGGGCGAGGAGCGTGGCGCCGGCCGCGAGCCGCTCGCGCACCAGGGCGCGCGCATCGGCGTCGTCGTGTGTGCGCCGGCTCTCGCGCTCGAGCCGGTAGAGCCTTGGCACCTGCGCCAGCGAGTCGCCGAGAAGCGCGTGCACCGCGCCCGGCACGTCGCCGAGCGCCCGCGAGGCCTCGCGCGCGGCGCGGACCTCCGCCGGGTCGACACCCGCCACGAGCGCGCCCTCGAACCAGTGGTGGATCTCGCCCGCGCGCGTGAAGCCCTCCGGGTTGGGGCCCACCCAGCCGTGATGGTGGCGCGTCGCATGCAGTGGCACGGCAGCGTCCCCCGCGAGGTGCGCGAGCACACCGGCCGCGGCGAGCGCGGCTTCGCGGCCTCCGGGGCGGCCGGCGCGCACGTCGCGGAAGGCGGTCAGCAGCACGCCGTACTCCTCGCCGATGGCGAAAGGCAGGAAGCCGACGGCTGCCGGGCTGAGCCGCCGCCGCACCGCGCGCGCGACGTACCCCCAGCGTTCGGGCGGCAGCGGCTCGTCGCCCCACACGTCGAGATCGAAGAAGTGGTCGGGGCCCCGTGCCGCGAGCGCCGGCGCGTCCTTCTCGGCCTCGCGCCAGCGGTCGGGGGCGTTAGAGAGCTCGGCGAGCGCGTCGCCCGCGTCCCGAAACCAGGGCGGGAGCCCGTCGCTCGCCGCGAGCGCGGCGCGCGTCACGATGACGTGTCCTTCGGGGCCCCAGGCGGCGGCCGCGCGCGCGAGCGCCAGTAGGAGCAGGATGGCGAGCGCGCAGCTCACGCGGACGTCGCGGCGCGTCATGCGCGGACCACGTCTCGTCTCGGGCGTCGCCCCCACTTTTTTCTCGCCCATCTTGAATCGCGCGTCGCGTGCCCGCTATAGGTCCTCCCGCCATGGGTACGACGAGCATGCGCGCGGAAGGATTCGAGGCGATCGCCGACACCATCATGTATCGCTGGTCGGCCGAGCGCGACGTGTGGGTGAGCCCGTCGGAGGTCGAGCAGGCGCGCGCATACCTGCAGCGGGTCGGCGTCGCAACCTCGCCGCTGCCCGACGGCCGCTTCGCGGTCGGCGGGAGCACGGCGGCGACGCTCGCGGCCACGCGCGTCGTGCTGCTCGGCCTGCGCCACCTGCACTCCACCCGCAGGGGCAGACGGCCCGCCTGAGCGCGGGGCGCGCGCTGCCGGGATGCTCACGAGCGCCCGTGCCGCGCGGCGAGGGCGCGCAGGCGATCGCGCAGCGCAGCGCCGGTGCGGCCCCAGAGATCATCCACGGTCCACGGCAGGCGATAGCCCCAGTTCGGGGGCCCGACCGTACCCGGCACGTTGATCCGCTCGCGCCCGCCGTACGCGTCCGGAAACGGGAGGACGACCAGCGCCGAGCGCGCGCCGTAGAGGCCGTCGAGCAGCGCCTCGTGCACCCCGGGCGTGAACGCGGCACCCGCGCCGGCGAGCCTGCCGAACGAGGGCACGGCCGCCAGCGCGCGGCGGCCATCGGCGCCGAGCTCCTCCTCCCACCAGATGGCGAGCGCCGAGGTGTCGTGCGTCCCGCTGGTCGCCACCGAGAGCGGCGGGAACCCGGCCGGATCGCGGAAGACGCCGCCGTCGCTCTCCCAGCGCAGCACGCGGTAGCCGGGGATGGCGAGGGTCGCGAGCGAGCGGCGGACGAAGTCGGGCACGACTCCGAGATCCTCGCCGGTCACACCCGCCGACCCCGCCGCCGCGCGCACCACCCCGAGCAGGCGCTCGCCGAGCGCGAGCTGCTCCGCCTCCTCCGCGGGCACGAAGTGGCGTGGCCCCGCGGACGGGATCACGAACTGGCGATAGAAGCCGACCACGTGATCGAGGCGGACGGCGGCGAAGAGCGCCGCGGCGCGCGCCACGCGCCCGCGGAGCCAGGCGTGGTCGTTCCGCGCCATCACCTCCCAGCGGTAGACGGGCAGGCCCCAGTCCTGGCCGCCCAGGTCGAACTGGTCGGGCGGGGCGCCGAGCGATGGGTCGCGCGCGAACTCGTCCTGGCGCGCCCACACGTCGGCGCTGTCGGCCGACACCATGAAGGGAAGGTCGCCCATCAGGCGGACCCCGTGCGCCGTCGCCTCGCGCCGCGCCGCCGCCCACTGCTCGGCCGCAACCCACTGCACGTACTCGTGGAAGAGGCGCGCAGGCGCGAGCGTGTCGCGCGCCTCGGCGAGCGCGGCCGGCAGGCGGGCGCGGAGCGACGGCTCCCATGCCGTCCACGACCGGCCCGCGTGCCGCTCGCGGAGCGCCCGGAAGAGCGCGTAGTCGTCGAGCCATGCGGCCTCCGCGGCGCGGAAGCGACGGAAAGACTCCGCGCGCGCCGACCCGTGCTCCCATTCGGTCGCCACGAAGCGCGCGAAGGCGACCTCGAGCGCGCGCCGCTTCGCCGCCCGCACGGCGTCGTAATCGATGTCACCGCCCGCGTGGGCCGACTCGCGCGCCGCCCCGAGCGCCGCCTCGCCGCCCGCGGCCGCGAAGTCCTCGACCGCGTCCAGCGAGAGGTAGATCGGGTCGAGCGCGAAGGCGGTGAGCGCGGCATAGGGGCTGCGCTCGCCGGCCGACGTCTCGAAGGTGGGCAGGAGCTGGAGGACGCGGTGCCCGGCGTCGGCGAGCCAGCGGCAGAAGGTGGGCAGGTGGCCGATCTCGCCGATGCCCCAGTCGCGGCGCCCGCCGAGCGCGAAGAGCGGGCAGACGATGCCCGCCGCACGCTCAGCGGTGGGCACGGCTCTCGGCGACGCCGTACAGGCGGCGAAGGTCGGTGATGCCCAGCACCTGCCCCGTGAACTCGGGCGGCTGGGCGAGCATCCAGAGCGCGCCTGCGGCGCCCACCTCGGTCGGCTCCCAATCCGACTTGTCGAGCTCGGGGGCGTTGTAGACGAAGCCCTCCGAGGCGATCGGCACGTCGATGCGGAAGCAGTTGACGGCGACGCCGTGCGTGCGGACGTTCTCGGCGACGCCGGTGGTGAGGCGCTCGAGGCCCGCCTTCGACACGCCGTAGACGAGCAGGCCGGGGACTGGCATCCGCGAGGCGGCCGAGGAGACGTTCAGGATCGCGCCCCGCCGGCGGGCGATCATGCCCGGCAGCGCGGCCTTGATGGCGAGCACCGGCGCGCGCAGGTTGACCTCCATCACCAGGTCCCAGCGCTTCATGGCGAGGTCGATGTCGCCTGCGAAGGTGATCGCCGCGTTGTTCACGAGCACGTCGAGGCGACCGAAGTGCCCGATGGTTTGCGCCACCATCGCCTCGACCTCGGCCGGCCGGGAGAGGTCGGTCGGCACGGAGAGGCCGCGCCGCCCGCGCGCCTCGACCTCGCGCACCGTGGCGTCGATGGTACCGGGAAGCTTGAGCGGGCTCGAGTCGGTCGCCCGTGCCGCGCACGCGACGTCCGCCCCGGCCTCGGCGAGCACGAGCGCCATCGCGCGCCCCACGCCGCGGCTCGCGCCGGTCACCAGGGCCACCGCGCCGCGCAGCTCCATCGCGGTCGCATAGCACGACGGGGAGGTCACCCCAAGGGTTCGCCCGGGCGGTGCGACTGGGCTAGCGAAAGCTCGCCGAGCGCGGGTGCAGGAGGAGCAGGGCGACGAGACCCCAGACGAAGAAGAGCGGCTCGAGGCGGCGGGCGACGAGTCCGATCACGAGCCCGTAGAGCGCGATCGCCTCGCAGAGCGTCCAGCAGACCACGTGCATGGTGATGGCGCGCTGCGGGTCGACGCGGTTCGCGGGGTCGCGCGCGCCGGACGGGGCGACGACGCGGTTCCACACGAACCAGACGGCGAGCGTCTGGCCGACGGCGAGGACGAGCAGGATCGTGCGCAGCGAATCCGCGAGCGCCGGGTTCGAGCCCCCCGCTCCGGAGCGGAGGAGCAGGACGAGCACGCCGCAGTAGAGCGCGGGCGCCACCAGCAGGGACCCCCACACCAGGCGGGCCACGAGCAGCGGGTCTCCTGGAGCGCGCGTCGTCATGCCCGCGCCCGTCGGGTTACACCGCGGACCCGGGAGGGGTCAACGGAGTTGAGCTAACACGGAGTTGAGCGAGCACGGAGTTGAGCGACGAGGTGAGGGAAGGATGCGACCGGATGGGCTGGCGACGCGCCGTCGTTCCCGCGCGCGCGCCTCGGGTCGTTCCCCGGCTCCCACTCCGCCGCGAACACCCGCTGCAACCCGGCAAGCCCTTTGAGCTCCACCTCTCGCCCGCCATCGAAGGCGAACTCCTCCGCGCCCGCCGTCAGCTCCCGCACCAGCGACGACACCAGGATCTCCCCGCTCCCCGCCGCCGCCGCGATCCGCGCCGCCACGATCACGCTGCGGCCGAAGAAGTCGCGGCCCTCCTTCGTCGCCTCGCCGGTGTGGAGGCCGATGCGCAGGCCCACCGGCGCCTCCGCATGCTCGTCGTACGCGGCCATGGTCCGCTGGATCCTGACCGCGCAGCGCAGCGCGCGCCGCGCGCTCGGGAAGGCGATCATGAAGCCGTCCCCCTGCGTCTTCACCTCGAAGCCCCCGTGGACGGCGATCTGCTCGCGCACGATGGCGCAGTGGGTGTGGAGGATCTCCTGCACGCGCTCGTCCCCCAGCCGCTCGGTCATGGCGCTGAAGCCCACGATGTCGCTGAACATGATGGTGACCGTGCCGCGCGCCTCGCGCACGATCCGGCCGTCGCGTAGCTCGACCGTCCGCTGCGCGTGGCTCGCCGCGAGCGCGCTGTGCGTCACCAGGACGACGGTCAGGTGCCGCTCGGCGTTGAGCTCCCGCAGCAGCGCGAGGATCGTCTGCCCCGTCTCCGAGTCGAGGTTGCCGGTCGGCTCGTCGGCCAGGACGAGTCGCGGCTCGGTCACGAGCGGCGGCGCGCGACCGCCGGCGGGAGCGCCACCCGGGCGAGGGCCTCGCGCGCGCGCCGGCGCGCCTCCCGCCAGCCGACGCCGAGGAACTCGAGCGGCCAGGCCACGTTCTCCTCCGCCGTGAAGGTGGGGAACAGGTTGAAGCTCTGGAAGACGAAGCCGATCTCCCGCAGGCGGATGTCGCTGCGGGCATTGTCCCGCAGGTGGGCGAGGTCGCGCCCCCCGATCAGCACCCGCCCGGCGCTCGGCGAATCCAGGCCCGCGATCAAGTTGAGAACCGTGCTCTTGCCGGAGCCGCTCGGGCCCAGGATGGCGACGAACTCGCCCGCCGGGATGCGGAGGCTCACCTCACGCAGGGCGGCGACCGGCTCGGGCCCGGCGTCGTAGCGCTTGCTCACCGCTTCGAGAGCGACCGCGATAGGCGTTTCCATCGTCCTACTCCTCCCGGAGCGCCAGGCCGGGCTCGAGCCGCGCGGCCCGGCGGGCGGGAAGCATGGCCGCGGCTCCGGCGACCGCGATGGTGAGCGCGGCGAGCACGGGCAACTCCCGGTACGGGAGGTGGAGCTCGAGCACCCAGCCGAGGAGGTACGGCAGCGTTTCGTGCACCCACAGCGCGGCGAGGCCGACGCCCGAGATCACCGCGAGCGCGAGGCCGAGCCCGCCGAGCAGGAGCGCCTCGAGGAAGACCATGCGCACGAGCGCCGCGCGGCGGATGCCCACGGCGCGCGCCGCGCCCAGCTCGCGCGTGCGCCCGAGCACGGCGGCCAGCAGGGTGTCGGCCACGCCGAGGAGCGTCACCAGCAGCACCGTCGCCGAGAGCACGTGGAGGGGGGCGAAGGCGCGACCGACCTGCGCCGCGTAGTACCCGATCAGCTCGCGCGCGCTCAGGATGCGGAGGTCGTAGGCCGGAGCCAGGTCGCGGGCGATCGCCGCGCGCACAGCGGCCACCTCGGCGCCGGGCGCCAGCTGGACGCCCACACGGTTCACCTGCCGGTCCCGCCAGTAGCGGGTGAACACCTCGCGGCTCATCTGGAGGGTTCCGGCCGGCGACTCGAAGGCGGCCGTCGCGCCGCCGATCACCAGCGCGAGCGGGCCGCTCGGGGTCTCGAGCACGACCGCGTCGCCGACACGCGCCCCGAAGTTCACGAGGAAGTTCGCCGACACGATCGCTGCCTCGCCGCCCGCCACGCGGTTCCACACGTCGGTGATCTGCTGCCGCGCCAGCGGCCAGCGGCCGAGCCCGGCGTCCGCGAAGTAGCGCGCGTCGACCGCCTCGATCGCAATGCGGCGGCCGTCGTGGGGCCAGTCGACGACCCGCGAGCCGATCACGGCCGCCACGCCCGGCACGGCGGCCAGCCGGGCCGCCACCTCCTCGCTCACCGGGGCCTCGACGTAGCCGCTCGTCACGTGCGCCGAGGTCACCACCAGGTCGGCGCGCACCGCCGCGCTGAGGGCGTCGACGAGCGAGGTGCGGAAGCTCTGCGCCATCGTCCAGAACCACACCACGCACCCGAGTCCCACCCCGAGCGTGGCCACCGTGAGCGCGGTGCGGCGCGGATTGTGGAGGAGGCTCGCGGCGGCGAGCCTCCCGACCGGCCCCGCCAGCCGCCGGGAGCCGGCACCCAGGAGGAAGCTGGCCGCGTGCACCGCCGGGCGCGCGGCGAGGGCCGTACCGGCCGCGACCAGCGCGGTCGCGAGGAGCCCGCAGGCCGCCGAGGGATGGCGCGCCTGCGCCGCGAGCCCGGCGCCGACCGCGGCCAGCGCCAGGCCGCGGAGCACCCACAGCACGCGGCCGCCCCCCCCGGGCGACTCGCTGCCGCGGCTCCGCATCGTCTCGGCGACCGCCACGCGCGCCGCGCGCCACGCCGGGAGCACGGCCGCGAGGACCGCGGTCACGAGCCCGAGCGCACCCGCGACCAGGAGCACGCCGGGCTCCGGCGCGAGCGCCGCCGGCGGCGCCACCAGCTTGTTGGCGACCGCGCTCGCGGTGGCGATCACGGGCACGAGGAGCCGCCCGAGCCCGAGCCCGAAGGGGATGCCGAGCGCCACGCCCGCCGCCCCGACGAGCAGGCTCTCGCCGAGGAGCGCGCGCCACACCGCGCCGGTGCGCAGGCCGACCGCGCGCAGCACGCCGAGCTGCCAGGCCCGCTCCTCGAACACGGTCGAGAGCCGGTTGAAGGTGATGAGGAACGCCGCCACGAGCCCGAAGAGGCCGAGCGCCTGGAGCGCGACGCGCAGCGAGTCGGTCACGCGGCGGAGGTCCGCCTGCCGCTGCGCCGGCGCCTCGACGCGGAGGCCGGCGGGGAGCAGCGCGACGATCACCTCCGCCACCTCCCGCACGTCGGCGTCGGGTGCGACGACGACGTCGACCCCGGTGATGAAGCCCCGGCGGGTGAAGAGCTCCTCGGCGGCGAAGAGGTCCATCACCGCCACGTTGCCGCCGTAGGCCCGCGCCACCCCCTCGGCGTCGAGGAGACCGCGGAGCGTGAAGTTGCGCCGTCCCGCGGGGGTCGCGAGCTCGAACCGGTCGCCGAGCGCCAGCCCGTGCGCGGCGGCGAAGGGGCGGGCGAGCGCGATCGAGTCGGGGCGCGCGAGGAAGACGAGCGGATCGTCCAGCTCGAGCCGCGCGCCGTAGACGCGCTCGGGTGCGTCGCCCGTCAGATCGACGCCGTACACCGTGAGCAGCTCGCCGCCGTCGGCGTAGGCGGCCCCCTTCACGGAGGGCACCGCCGCCTCGACCCCCGGCACCGTACCGACCGTGGCGGCGACGCCCTCGGGGAAGAGCCCGCCCTCGCCCGCCACCACCTCGAGCGCCGCCCGTCCGGCCATGGTGTCGATCACCTCGACGAAGGCGCGCAGCACGGCACGGTTCGCCAGCCAGACGCCCGCCACCAGCGCCACGCCCCACGCCACGGCGAGCACCGTGAGTGCGAGGCGGGCGGCGCTGCCCCGGGTGAAGCGTCGCGCCATGCGGAGCCACGCCATCTACCACACCATGGTCATCGCGGCCGCGCTCACGCCGGAAGACGGGGCGAGCACGAGGACCTTCGCCCCCGCGGCCAGCGTCCCGGCCGCCTCCGCCTCCGCCATGGCGAGCGCCAGGCTCGTGGTGCTCGTGTTCCCGTAGCGCTCGGCGGTGCCCCAGAGCTTGTCGGCCGCCCGGCCGAGGTCGCCGAGGAACGGGATCGCCTTCTCGACGAAGCGCTTCGTCGGCTGGTGGCAGAAGATGACGTCGAGCTCGTCGTAGCCCCAGCCGGTGCGCTGCATCACCGTCTCCATGGTGGGATAGAGGAGGCCGAAGGCGGCGGCGAAGAGGTTGCGGCCGTCGCAGTGGAAGGTGCGGTCGAGGAGGCTGCCGCACAGCTCGCACGCCTGCGTGCCGGGGCGGAAGCGGCCGCCGATCGCGTGGCGCCACTGGGTGGCATCGCTCCGGAACTCGCGTGCGCGGAGCCCGCGGCCGGGGTCGTCGCTCGGCTCGAGCACGACCGCCCCGCCGCCGTCGCCGACGACCAGGCTGGCGACCGCCTGGAGCAGCTCCTCCATCGTCCGCGCCTGCCAGTCGATGGCGAGCGACGCCCGCTCACCGGTCGCGACCAGGACCCGCTCGGCCTTCCCGCAGCGGATCAGCGAGTCGCCCACGTCGATCGCGTCGACCAGGCTGTTGCAGGCGTTGAGCAGGTCGAAGACGCGCGCGTTGCGCGCGCCCAGCGCATCGGCGACGAGGTTCGCCGTGGCGGGCTCGAGGCAGTCGCGCGTGATGCCGGCGAAGATGAGCGTGTCGACCTCGAGCGGGTCCAGCCCCGCGCGCGCGAGGGCCTTCCCGCCCGCCGCGGTGGCGAGCTCGCTCGGCTGCACCTCCGCCGAGGCCCAGCGGCGCGTCCGCACTCCCGTCACGTGCTCGAGCCAGCCCGGCTCGAGGCCGAAGCGCTCGCGGAGCCCGGCGCGCTCCTCGACCTCGGCCGTGGTGACGACGTCGGCGGGAAGCTCGACGCCGATGCCGGTGATGCGTACCGTGCTGACGGATGTCATGGGTGATCCCTCCTTGGGGTCCTGCACGCTCTCCTGAGCCGCCACGCGGTCAACCCCAGCACGCCAACCAGCGCCACGACCACCCGGTACGAGAGCGAGGGTGGTCATCGTCCCGCTCCGAGCGCAGCGCACGGCATCGCCGCCTGCGGCGCGCGCGCCGCGGCCACGAACAGCGGCACGTCGATCACCACGATCGTGGACGCGAGCGGTGCGCCCGCCGTCGCCAGAGGACCGATGGGCGGGAGAGTCGTCATGCGCGGATGCGTGAGCAACCGCCGCGCCAACACGTGAGGCACGGCTTGCTGCAACATTGTCCCCCGGGCGTCCGCCCGGGTGGACACCGGAGGCGGGAGCCGTCCGGCCGGTTGGACTCCCTCGAGCCGTAGCCCACGGCGGCGGGCACGGCCGGCCGGCCCGCTTCTTGCCTTTGCATTCTAGAGGATGGTTGGTCTAGTAACGACGGTCGGGATGGCCGCCGACGACCCCGACGAGCTCGCCCGGGTCCAGCGCGAGCGGGACCTCTACCGCCGGCTGCTCGATCTCGGCCGCCACGACGAGCCCGAGCCCTTCCTGCGCGAGGCCCTCGGCCTGATCGTCGAGGTCACCGGCGCCCGCCAGGGGTACGTCGAGCTCCACGACGACGACCACACGGGGACACCGCGCTGGTCGCTCGCGCACGGCTTCACGGCCGAGCAGCTCGCGAGCGTGCGCGCCGCGCTCTCGCGCGGCATCATCGCCGAGGCGCTCGCGACCGGGAAGACGATCGTCACGCCGTCGGCGC